>Ga0247830_10000334_pt1 | contig 16421 bp, 14 predicted proteins | sample 12C_Control_Day5_FD_207766 | JGI IMG/M metagenome (GOLD analysis project Ga0247830, IMG submission 207766) | Soil microbial communities from agricultural site in Penn Yan, New York, United States - 12C_Control_Day5 | ecosystem: Environmental > Terrestrial > Soil > Agricultural land | place...
TTCAGGCGCACCGTCGCGGTCGATCCCGACTATCTCTTCACCGTCACCGATCAGGTCGAGAACAAGACCGGCCAGAGCGTCTCCCTCTATCCCTACGGCCTCATTTCCCGCCACGGCCTCCCCAAGACGCAGGGCTTCTACATCCTGCACGAGGGCCCTATCGGTGTGATCGGAGCCGAGGGGCTCAAGGAGCTGAGCTACACCGATCTTCTAAAGGAGGGCGGAGACCGTCCCTTCAAGAAGGCGACGGCGGGATGGCTCGGCATCACCGACAAGTACTGGGCGGCGGCGCTGATCCCCGACCAGAAGGTCCCCTATGACGCGAAGTTCAGCGGCGTCAAGGCGGCCAAGGATCGGTTCCAGGCCGAGTACCTGATTACAAAGGACGTGATGATCCCGCCGGGCGGTGCCGGGGCCACTACCCACCACCTGTTCGCCGGCGCCAAGCAGATGTCGCTGATCGACGCCTACGGCGAGAAGCCCGGCGCCAAGCAGTTCGACCTGCTGATCGACTGGGGCTGGTTCTACTTCATCACCAAGCCGCTGTTCCGCCTGCTGCACTGGCTGTCGCAGATGCTCGGCAACTACGGCCTCGCCATCCTCGCCACGACCGTGCTCGTCAAGCTCGCGTTCTTCCCGCTGGCCAACAAGAGCTACGAGTCGATGGCCAAGATGAAGAAGCTGCAGCCCGAGATGGAGAAGATCCGCGACCGCTTCAAGGACGACCGCGTCAAGCAGCAGCAGGAGCTGATGGCGCTTTACAAGAACGAGAAGATAAACCCGGCCGCGGGTTGCCTGCCGATCCTGCTGCAGATCCCGGTGTTCTTCGCGCTCTACAAGGTGCTGTTCGTCACCATCGACATGCGGCACGCACCGTTCTTCGGCTGGATCAGGGACCTCTCCGCGCCCGACCCGACGTCGATCTTCAACCTGTTCGGCTTGCTGCCCTTCGCGGTGCCGGAGTTCCTGCACGTTGGCGTGTGGCCGCTCATCATGGGGATGACCATGTGGGTGCAGATGCAGCTGAACCCGCAGCAGCCCGATCCCATCCAGCAGAAGATCTTCAACTGGATGCCGGTGATCTTCACGTTCATGCTGGCGTCGTTCCCCTCGGGCCTCGTCATCTACTGGGCCTGGAACAACGTGCTCTCCCTGATCCAGCAGTATGCGATCATGCGCAAGAACAACACCGAGGTGCATCTGTGGAAGAACCTCGGGATCGACAAGTGGAAAGGGCGGCTGCGGGCGGCGAGGAGCCTCGATATGGGCAAGCTCAAGGAGCGGGCCAGCAGTGCCGAGGGCAATCTCTCGGCTTCCGTCGGCAAGGTTCTGCAGCGCGGCGGCGGCTCGAAGGGCCAGGCCGGCACCACGGAGCAGACCGCTGCGAAGGAGCAAAGGGAGGTTGCGAAAGATGGTGGCGGCGCCGGCATCGCCGAGTCCAAGGCGCAGGGGGCGCCCATGACCCGCGAGCAGGCGCTCCGCGCGCTTGGCCTGGAAGCCGATGCCACCGACTTCGAGATCGACACGGCGCTCAGGACAATGAAGGGCCGCAGCAACGGGCTCAACGGCTCCGACCACGCCGTCGCTGCCAAGCTCGACGCTGCCCGCGAGGCCCTGCGCGGCAAGGGGGCTTGAGGGGGTCCCTTCTCCCCGCATGCGGGGAGAGGGTCAGGGTGCCCCTCACCCCGACCCTCTCCCATCGAAACGACGGGGAGAGGGAGCCATGCAAGCATCCGACTTCACTCCTGAGGAGATCGCTGCCGGAGAGGCGCTGTTCGCGCGTCCCTGGGAGTTCCTGCGGAGCGCGCCCTCCCTCGACACCCTGCCGGGCGCCGACCGGCCCGAGATCGCCTTTGCGGGTCGCTCCAACGTCGGCAAGTCGAGCCTCATCAACGCGCTCGTGAAGCGGCGTGGGCTCGCCCGCACCTCCAACACGCCGGGACGCACGCAGGAGCTCAATTTCTTCCTGACGCCGGGCGTGCCGCTCTACCTCGTGGACATGCCGGGCTACGGCTTCGCGGAAGCACCCAAGGACAAGGTCGAGGCCTGGACGCGGCTGGTGAAGGCCTACCTGCGCGGCCGTCCCACGCTGCTGCGCGTGTTCCTGCTGATCGACGCACGCCACGGGCTCAAGAAGGTCGATCTCGACCTGATGGCGCTGATGGACGAGGCGGCCGTCTCCTACCAGGGCGTGCTCACCAAGGCCGACAAGGTCAAGCCGCAGCATCTGGCCGAGGTCGTGGCCACGACGAGAGATGCGCTGGCGGAGCACCCGGCGGCCTTCGCGCGCCTCATCGCCACGTCGTCGCAGAAGGGAAGCGGGGTGGAGGACCTCAGGGCCGAGATTGCGGCGCTTGCCGCCGCGCACGGGGTGGCTGGGGTCTGACCCCTCTATCGCGGCCGGTTCAACCGGTAGACGTAGCAATCGTCGCTGCCGAACATCCGGCGGTCGATGCGGCGAAAGCCGAGCCGCTCGTAGAAGCGATGCGCGCGCGTATTGCTCGCGAGCGGATCGATCAGCACGGCGTGCACGCTCGGGTCCGCAAAGCAGCGCTCGAGCGCCAAGCGCATCATCTCGCGGCCGTAGCCCCGGCCCAGGTCCTTCTCGTCGCCGATCCAGATGTCGATGGCCCTGAGCCCGCACTCCACGTCGCCCCAGTAGTGGGTCTCCTCGGTCGTGGGATCGATGATCTGCAGCACGCCGACAGGCCGGCCGTCGATCTGTGCGATCAAAAGCTCGCGCCAGGTCACCTCGCGAGGCAGCTCGTGCTCCCAATCCCAACCGCCGTCATCGCCGTCGGCAGCATCCGCGCCCGTGGCGAACACTACATGGGGCTTGCGATCCCATCGGCGGAGCAGCGGCGCGTCGGCCGGGACCGCGCGCCGCAGCTGCACTCGGGCCTTCTTCATTCCTGGTTGCCGGGCGCAGGCGGATAGCGCTCGAATGAGGGAAGCTCGTGCGCACGCGCCATCCAGCCGATGCGCTCGGCGACCTGGATGTGGACCTGCGGCGGTATGGCCTCGGGGTCGTCGTAGGTGGCGCTCTGCACGTCGATGAGCCCCGGCAACACCTGCGCATTGATGTAGAAGAGGCCGGTGCCGCACTCGGGGCAGAAGTGCCGCCGGCCGTGCTCGGAGGAGGCGTAGACCTTGGGCTCGCCTTTCACGACTGTGACCGAGGCGATCGGATACATGGTCCAGCCCACCATCGGCGCGCCCGCATGGCGCCGGCAGTCGCTGCAGTGGCAGAGCGCATGGTGGAGCGGGTCGCCCGTCACCTGATATCGGATCGCGCCGCAATGGCAGCCGCCGGCGATGGCCATTCGCATCCTCCCTTGCAAACCGTATGGTCGAGGCGCTGCCTTCCCACCGCGCTGTCCTGCCAGTCAAGTGACAGAGCAGGCAGGGAGCTAGCGGCTCTCGCCGGCCATGCTCGCCTCGGCCAGAGCGTAGGCCTCATCGAGCTTGGCGAGCACGGCGTAGTGCACATTGCCGTTGAGACGGCGGCGCAGCTCCGTGATCGCTTGCTCGCAGGCCGGCAGGCTCTCGTGCACGAGGTCGCACAGCACCTGGTAGTCGCGCGAGCTCTGGTAGAGCGCGTCGGCCACGGCGCTGCGGCAGGCGGCGATGTGGGAGAGGAGCGCCGCCTCCGGCGTCGTCCCCTCGATCGGCTCCAGCGTCTCGGCCGGCACAGCCGATGCGATGGCCTGCACATAGGCGAGCGCAGGCCCATCGAGCGCCGGCGAGGGCGCCGGCTCTGCGGCTACCGGAAGCCGTGGCCAGTCGGGTGGGCCGTCGACGGACCCACCATCCCTGCGTCGGCCGAAGAAGCCGCGCGCCATGCCTGCTTCCCCCGGCCCCGTTACGACTAGAGCCGGTAGGTCCTGAGCTCGGTGACGAGCTTCTCGGCCTCGGCGATCTTGCCCAGCACGAGGTAGTGCGGGTTGTTGGCGAGCCTCGCCTCCAGCTCGCGCGTGCAGCGGGCGCAGTCCTTGAGGCCGCTCTCCTCGAGCTGGCGCAGGATGTGGAAGGCGCTGGAGGAGCGCCGGAGCGCCTCCTCGACGGACTTCCTGAACATCGCCAGCCGGCTCAGGAGATCGTCGGGCGTCTCCTGCGCCAGAATCTCCGAGAGGCGGGCGCCCAGGCTCGCCTCGCCGCGGACCGGCGGTATCGGCCAGCGCGGCTCGCTTGTTTCAACCGACTCGGCCGTGATGTGCTCGACGGCCATGGCTTCGATTGCAATGGTGTGTGCATCGCCGTACTGGCGCGCGGATTTCATCATTGACCCCCAAGAACGTGCGCTTGGCTGATCCGGCCGCCCCCTTGCCCGCTTGTCCGGCGCCGCCGGATTGCGCGGATCTTTCCCCGAGGAGACCGTCTCCCTCATTCGCGTCAGGCCCACACCGCCGCCAGTGTGAGCAGGCAATTGTGGAGTTTGTTTGGAATTGGCGCCGGCGCGGCGGCCAACCTCAGTTTCTCCTTAGTTTGGGCAGCATCGTGCGGCAGTCTGCATCGTGGACTGCGGTGCAAGGCGGGATTGACGCTGCCAGCATTCTCGGCACACTTGGGCAGCGATCGGGGGACCGGGATGAATCGATTCGCGCAAGCCATGGCGAGCGTGGTGCTGCTAGGCGGCACCGTGTTCAACGCCGGCTGCAGCAACAACGCCAGCGGGCTCACCACGGCCGGCTTGCCCAAGGATGCGCCGGGCGGCTTCAACAACGAGGACGCCATGTCACGCCCGATCGGCGTGGCCTGGACCTCGGCGCGCGCCAAGCGCTGCGGCTTCTACTTCGATCCCGCCAAGCTCAAGATCAACTATCTGTCCTACGAGCGCACGCTGAATGCAGCGGCGGACCAGCTCGCCAAGATCGAGAAGACCTACGACACGACCTTCCGTGTCACCTCCGAGAAGATCGCGGGCGATCCCGACTACTGCACGGACAATCGTGGTCTGGAGATCAAGACCGAGCTGCAGCGGCATCTGGCCGGCGACTACACGCCGAACCTGCCGAAGGCCAAGCCGGTCGCCAGCTGCGGCTTCTGGGGCTGCTCCGAGGCCCAATCGGACAAGCCTTTCAGCAGCAAGGAATTCTGGGCCAACAAGGACAAAGACCCGAAGGGCGGCGGCGGGCGCTGACGCCCCCCAGAACACCCTCCAGAACGCGCCACTGACGCGCGCTGTCCTGCCGACCGCAACACTCTGCTAAGCATGTGCAGCGCGGGTGATGCGGCGCGCGGTTAATCTTTTTGCGCATGGCACAGGCCTTGCGACGGGGCCCTCGAATTCCCGTCGTGAGGCTTTCCCGCATGAGCTACGCCTGGCGCGCGTCCGAGCTTGCCGTATGCCCAGCGACGGTGGCCGCCGGCACCACCATCTCCGTCGTCAGCGAGCGGACCTCTTTCGATGCGCTCGAGCCGGAATGGAACGACCTCTTCCGCCGGGCCGGCCGCGACGCCCAGCCGTTCCAGTCCTTCAACTGGAGCTGGCATTGGGCCAACCACTATCTCGACCCTGGTCGGAGGCCGCGCCTTTCGCTCGCCATCGTCACCGTGCGCCGCGAGGGGCGGCTCGTGATGCTGTGGCCGCTCGTGAGCGAGCGCCTCGCCGGTCTCAGCCTGCTGCGCTGGATGGGTGAGCCCGTCAGCCAGTACGGCGATGCGCTCTGCGAGAGCGGGCCCGATACGGCCAGCCTCATGCGCACCGCCTGGCAGTTCATCACCACCAGGCTCGGCGCCGATGCCATCGTCCTGCGCAAGGTGCGCGCGGACGCTGCCGTTGCCCCTCTCTTTCGGGAGATCGGCCTCAAGTGCACGGGCGCGGAGGAGGCGCCCTTCCTCGATCTCGCCAGCGCGCCCGATTTCGACGCCTACGACCAGCGCTACAGCGCCAAGGCCCGCAAGAACCGCCGCCGCCTCATGCGCCGACTGGAGGAGCGGGGTCGCGTGGCGGTCGTGCGCCACACCTCGGGTGCCCAGGCGCGAGCCGCGGCGCTCGCCGGCGTAGCCCTCAAGCGCGCATCGCTCGCGGCCGCCGGCCAGCTCGCCCCGGCGCTTGCCGATCCGCGCTTTGCCGCCTTCTTCGCCGATGTTGCCGAGGCCCGCACGCGCCCCGCCGGGTGCGGGCTGACCGTGCTCGAGTCGAACGGCGAGATCGCCGGCGTTGCCATCGACATTTCAGGCGGAGGCCGCCGCGCCGCGCACGTTCTCGTCCACGATCCGCGCCTCGATGGCTGCGGTGCCGGCGTGCTGCTGGTGCAGGAGTGGGTCCGCGGCGCCAGCGCCGACGGCATCGCCACCTTCGATTTCCTGGCTCCGGGCCACGCCTACAAGATGGATTGGGCGGACGGCGTGGTGGCCGTCGAGGACTACGCCCTCGGCCTCACGCTCTCCGGCCGCATCTACACCAACATCTATGTCGGCCTGCTGCGCGAGCGCCTCAAGACCGGCGCCGAGACCCTGTCGCGCACCATGAACTGGCTGCAGGCCGGCGGCGTGGCCGTCGGCTGGTAGCGCACTCCCGTCATGCCCGCGAAGCGGAGCGCAGGCATCTGCTCGCGCCGTCGCCTTGTGTCCTGGGTGCCGGCCTCCGCCGGCATGACGCTCGCGGGGAGGGACCGCTCGCCCCAGAACCGCCGTCATCCCGGCGCCGCGAGTGTGCGCCAGCGCGCTCGCGGAGGAAGGCCGGGATCCATGCATGTATCGACACGCAGCCTAGCTGGTGACCTCACGCGACGCCGAGCTTCTTCTGCAGCGAGGACGACGACGTCGTGTACTGGAACATGAGCCGCTTGCCCGGATAGACGATGCGGTAGGCCGCTTGCGCCATCAGCGCCCCCTCGTGGAAGCCCGACAGGATCAGCTTGAGCTTGCCGGGATAGGTATTGATGTCGCCGATGGCGAAGATGCCGGGCTCGCTGGTCTGGAACTTCTCGGTGTCGACGGTGATCAGGTTCTCGTTGAGGTTGAGGCCCCAGTCTGCCACTGGCCCGAGCTTCATGGTGAGGCCGAAGAACGGCAGCAGGCGGGTGCAGTCGAGCCGCGTCTCGCCCTCCTTGGTGCGGATGGTGGCGCCCGCGAGATCGCTGCCCTCGCCGTGCAGCGCGGTGACCTGGCCGATGCGCAGCTCCATCTTTTTGTCCGCCACCAGCGCGCGCATCTGCTCAACGGAGTGGGGTGCGCCGCGGAACTCGTCGCGCCGATGGATCAGGGTGAGGCTCTTGGCGACGGGCTGCAGGCTCAGCGTCCAGTCGAGCGCGGAGTCGCCGCCGCCGATGATCAGCACGTCCTTGCCGCGGAAATCCTCCATTTTGCGCACGGCATAGAACACCGACTTTCCCTCGTAGGCTTCGATGCCGGCGAGCGGCGGTCGCTTCGGCGTGAACGATCCTCCGCCCGCGGCGATGATCACGACCTTGGCGAGGAAGGTGGTGCCCGTATCGGTCACGAGCCGGAAACGGCCGTCGGCCTCGCGCTTCAAGGCGTCGATGCGCTGGCCCAGGTGGAAGTTGGCCCCGAACGGCTTGATCTGCGCCATCAGGCTGTCGGTCAGCCCCTGCCCCGTGACGATCGGCAGGCCCGGGATGTCGTAGATCGGCTTCTCCGGGTAGAGCTCGGCGCACTGCCCGCCGACCTTGTCGAGGATGTCGATGACGTGCGCCTTGATGTCGACGAGTCCCAGCTCGAACACCGCAAAAAGGCCGACGGGTCCCGCGCCGATGATGGCGGCGTCGGTTTCGATGGTCGCCGCGCCGGAGCCATTGGGGCTTGCGCCCATTGCGCCTTCAGCCATGGATCACGCCCCTCTTCCTCGATTGGTTGGGGTCACCCTCTAATTCCCGCTCTCTTAGTTGGTAGGCATATGCTCGCGCAAGAGGGCTGGTCCCGATCGAGCCTACTGCTTCCTGCCGGTGGAGGCGCCGAGGAAATGTCGCACCGAGCAGTCGGAATAGCCGGCATCGGTAAACATCTGCTGGGCGTTGCGGGAGGCCTCGCGCTTGTTGGCGGCGGCCGCTGCCGCGCAGCCCGTCTTCGGCTTGGTACAGCACACCAGCGCGAACACCTCCCTCAGGTCCTCCGTCACGGCGGGGCCATTGGCGCAGGTCTTGGAGATGCGCTTGCAGGCCTCCACGGCACGACCGCGCGCCTCCTCCTCGTTGGCGCCCCACACGACGGGAGAGTTGGTCTCGCTGTTGGGGTCGATGGCCGCCCAGCGCTTCTGCTGCTGCGCCAAGACCGGTCCCAGAATTGCGCTCGCGGCGGCCATGAGCCCCAGCACGACAGCCAGATGCCACGTCCCGCGCACCACGCTTCTTCCCCCTTCGTTCGGGCCCCTTCGTCCAGGCTCCAGGATAGCTTGCGGCCCTTCTCAACGTCCAGGAACCGGGATTTGTGCCCGCACAAGAGGCATGAACGGCAGTGCCATGTGTAAGGTGCCGCCGGATTAGCCTCGCTGCGACATTCCGGCTTGTTGGCCCGCGCGGTTGGCGCTAAGGCAGCCTGATGCTCGAGCACCTCAAGGCCAGCAACCGCGCCTGGGCGGCGCGCAAGATCGCAACCGACGCCGACTTCTTCACGCGGCTGGCGCGGCAGCAGGCGCCGGAATACCTGTGGATCGGCTGCGCCGACAGCCGTGTGCCCGCCAACGAGATCGTCGGCCTCGATCCGGGCGAGCTGTTCGTGCACCGCAATGTCGCCAACCTCGCGCCGCCCCAGGACGCCAACTACCTCTCGGTGCTGCAGTTCGCCGTCGACGTGCTGAAGGTCAAACACGTGATCGTCGTCGGCCACTATGGCTGCAGCGGCGTCGCCGCCGCCATGGACGGCAAGCGCCGCGGCCTCGTCGACCACTGGCTGCATCCCGTGCGCGAGCTCTACCGCGAGCACAAGCGCGCGCTCGAGAGGATCCCCGACACCTACGCCCGCCTCGACCGGCTGTGCGAGCTCAACGTCATCCGCCAGGTCTCCAACGTCGCCTCCGACGTGTTCGTGCAGGATGCCTGGGCGCGCGGCCAGCCGCTGTGGGTGCACGGCTGGGTCTACTCGCTGGCCGACGGCCTCGTCATCGACCTCGACGTGACCGTGAGCGGCCCGCAGGAGGCCGAGGAGCTGCGGTAGCCCGGGCAGCCGCGTGAGGCCGGGCAACCCCCGAGGTCAGAACTGCTTCTCGGGCACCGCGACGACGAGGCCGTCGAGCTCGGGCGTCACCTTGATCTGGCAGGAGAGGCGGCTCGAGGGGCGCACGTCGAAGGCGAAGTCGAGCATGTCCTCCTCCATCTCGGAGGGCGGACCGACCTTCTCGCGCCAGGCCTCGTCGACATAGACGTGGCAGGTGGCGCACGAGCAGGCGCCGCCGCACTCGGCCTCGATGCCGGCGATCAGGTGCTTCTTGGCGACCTCCATGACAGTCATGCCAGGATCGCCATCGACGGTCTGCGGGGTGCCGTCAGGCTGGGTGTAGGTGATCTTGGCCATGCGAGGGCTGCGTCCTGCGGGTCGGCGCTCACGCTCCGGGGAAATCGCATCGGCCGAGCGGGGCCGATCGGGCTTGGCCGGCGGCAGCCGGACCCATGCGACGGCGGGAGTGTTAACGGGCAGCCGGGACAAGTTCAAGCCCGGCCCCGAAGCAGTCGTGCGCCGATGCCGACGGGGTCAGGCCGCCGGGTAGAGGCGCCCGATGTGCCGGCAGACCTCCTCGCTCGCCGTGCTGACGGCGGCGACGGCCTCCTGGCGGCCCTCGGCCCCGGCGTCCAGGTCGATCCTCTCGGCCATCTCGGCAAAGCGCGCGAGCCGCCAGGCGCCGATTGCCGAAGCGGAGCCCTTGATGGTGTGGGCGGCTTGCTTCCAATCCTTCGAGGTGGCGGCCTCGCCCAGGCGCGCGACGTAGACCGGGACCTGGGCCGCAAACAGCTCGAGCACCTCGCGCTCGAGGGCGGCATTGCCGAGCGTAAAGCGCGCGAGGTAGACGCGGTCGATGGCCTCGGAGGCGAGGCGGCCCTGGGGGTCGGCGGGCTCCGTTGCCGGATCCTGCGCCCCCTTATGATGTGCGGACTCACGTACCAACTCAGTTGCTCCCCTCGCCCCAATTCCCACTAAAATCGCGGAAATCCCCTGCAGGATCCGTTGCCGACGCCGGCCGCCTTGTCCAACCCCCGTTGTTGAACAGTATTGATCATGCTTTTTGGTGCATAACCTTGTGTTAATCCGGCGGGACGACCAGTCGAGATGGTAAATCCTTCCTGGCGGCTGCCGCCCAATTTGCCTTGCTGAACAGCAATCTTGGTTTCGCCCCATTGGCTGCTTAGCAAGGTTAAGGAGGGGCTGGCGCGCGGGGGACTGCTTGCCGCGCCAACCACTTACGGGTTGCTCCATCACCAGGTTTCCGCGTCGGTCGCATGTGCCCCGGCGGGGAAATGGGCTATGTGTCGGAGCGAGGGGTTCGGCGTTCAGGGGCGCCGAAATTGGGACGGGGAATGGCTCAGGACGGAAAGACGCAGCGCGAGCCCGCTGACGTGCCGGCGCCCGCGCCGCTGCACGGGCCGCCCAACCTGAGGGGCGTTCCGCCCAAGCTGCCGCTTTCCGCGCGCCCGTCCGGCGAAATCCCTCTGCCCCCTGGCACCCCCAGCCTCGGCGCCCACAAGCCGGGTGACAGGTCCGCCAATGCCAGCGCGCGAGCGCCAGCGCGCGACTCCAGCGAAAAGGACGGTGGCAGAGCGAGTGCCGCCACCGGCGATCAGCAGGCGGGCGGACGGCGACAATCCAAGCGGCGGACTGCGGGCCCGGCCCGCGCCCAGGTGGCGGCCAACGATGACGCGCCGTCGATCGGCGGGCTGATTTTCGCGCTGCAGCAACGCCCGTCGAACCGCGCCTTCCAGCTGGCCGCGGCCGCGTCCGGAGGCTGGCTCGCCATCGGCGCCCTGCTGGTCTGGGCCCTGCTGGCTTCCGAAGCCGTGCCCGCCGGCGGATCGTTGCTCACCAGCCCGATGACCGTGGTGGCGGCGGCGACCATCGCCCTGCCAATCGCGCTGTTCTGGTTCCTGGCGCTGCTTGCCTGGCGCGCCCAGGAATTGAAGCTCATGTCCTCGGCCATGACCGAGGTCGCCGTGCGCCTCGCCGAGCCCGATCGCGCCGCCGAGCAGTCCGCGGCCTCGCTGGGCCAGGCCGTGCGGCGCCAGGTCTCGTTCATGAACGAGGCCATCTCGCGCGCGCTCGGCCGCGCCGGCGAGCTCGAGGCCCTGGTCCACAACGAGGTCGCGGCACTCGAGCGCTCCTACAGCGAGAACGAGCACAAGATCAAAGGTCTGATCCAGGAGCTCGTCGGCGAGCGCCAGGCCCTGGTGAGCACCACCGACAAGGTCTCGGAGACCTTGAAGCAGATGGGCGGCGAGGTGCCGCGGCTGATCGAGAACCTCTCCCAGCAGCAGATCAAGCTCGCCAAGATCATCGAAGGGGCGGGGCAGAACCTGATCGCGCTCGAGAACCAGCTCGCCACCGCCAGCGGCAGCCTCGAGGCCAACCTCGCCAACCGCACCCAGCAGCTGCAGGCCGTGCTCGACGACTACACGGTGGCGCTCGATGCCACGCTCGCGTCCCGCTCCCAGGCCCTCGATGCCCAGCTCGTGGAGCGCACGCGCGCGCTCGATGCCGCCTTCTCGGAGCGGCTGGCGCTGGTCGATGATTCCATGCAGCGCTCGGCCCATGCCCTCGACGCCGCGTTCGGCGCCAAGGCGCAGGCGCTCACCACGGCCATGGAGACGCAGGTCCACAACCTGTCGGAGACCTTGGTACGCCAGACTCACCACATGGACGATACGCTGCTGCGCTCGACGCTGGCCATCGATTCGGTGATGGACGAGAAGGCGCGCCGGCTCACCGCCGCCATCGAGACCCACGTGCGGCAGCTGGCCGACAGCCTCGGGCGCCAGGCGAGCGGCCTCGACGAGACGCTGGTGCGCTCGGCGCTCGCCATCGACAACGTCGTGAGCGAGAAGGCGCGGGCACTCGGCACGGCCATGGAGAGCCATGTCCGCTCGCTGGGCGACACGCTCGGGCGCCATGCCGGCAACCTCGACGAGTCCATGATCCACGGCATCGACGCGGTGCGGCGCACCTCCGACAGCATCACGCGCCAGTCCCTGAAGGCCATCGAGGGCCTCTCCGGCCAGGCCGACATGCTCAAGAACGTGTCGGAGAACCTGCTGCAGCAGGTGTCGAGCGTCACCAACCGCTTCGACAGCCAGGGCAAGCAGATCGTCAACGCCGCCAGCGCGCTCGAATCGGCCAATTCGCGCATCGACTCGGCCCTGCAGCAGCGCCACAGCCAGCTCAGCGACACCCTGCACAAGCTCTCCGGCAAGACCGAGCAGCTCGACCAGGCCATGAAGGGCTACTCGGCGACCGTGGAAGGCTCGCTCGCCGAGGCCGAAGGGCGCGCCCGCCATCTCATCCAGCAGCTGGCGCAGGGCACGGCCGCCCATGCGCAGGCCGCCGTCGCCGAGGTCGAGCGCCTGCGCTCGCAGACGGACGGGCAGTCCCGGGCCGTGCTGTCGGCGTTCGAGCGCATGCGCCAGCAGGCCGACCAGCAGAGCCAGGCGGTGCTCGCCGACATCGAGCGCCTGCGTTCCCAGACCGACGCGCAAACGCTGCGCGCCATCGAGGACATGCGCGCCAAGGTCACGGGCGTCTCGCAGGAGATGTCCCAGCACCTGGGCTCGATGACCAGCCGCTTCGCCGAGACCTCGGACGACCTGCGCGCGCAGGCCCAGCGCGCCGCCGCCGGCCTGCAGGTCGAGCAGGAGCGCCTGCGCGCGGAGGCCGAGCGCCTTCCCGCCGCCACGCGCGAGACGGCCGACGTCATGCGGGCCGCCCTCAACGACCAGCTGCGCGCCTTCACCGAGACCTCCGACGACCTGCGCAGCCAGGCCGCGCGCAGCGCCGCGGCGCTGCAGGCGGAGCAGCAGCGCCTGCGCGCCGAGGCCGAACGCCTGCCGATCGCCACCCGCGAGAGCGCGGACGCCATGCGCAGCGCCCTCAACGAGCAGCTGCGGGCCCTGGAGCAGCTCTCCAGCCTGTCGGCGCGCGAGCGCCGCGACGTCATCCCTCCCACCTCCGCACCGGCGGCGGCGCTCGCCTCGGCTTACGCCGGGGGCGGCCAGCCGGGAGCCGCGCCGCCCCCGCCTCCGCCGATGGCGCCCGAGACGGGCAGCGAGCGCTGGTCGCTCGGCGATCTGCTGGCCCGGGCCTCGCAGGAGGAGGACGGCAATGCGCGCCCCGCGGGACTCGATCTGCAGGGCATCGCGACGGCGCTCGATCCCACCACCGCCTCGGCCATCTGGTCGCGCTTCCGCTCGGGCCAGCGCGGCATCATGGTGCCCTCGATCTACACCGCGGACGGCCGCACGGCCTTCAACGACGTGAGCGAGCGCTATGGCCGCGACCCCGAGTTCCGGCGCACGGTCGACCGGTTCCTCGCCGACTTCGAGCGCCTGGTGCGCGAGGTCGAGCAGCAGAGCCCGCGTGCCGTGCACGATCACCTGGTCTCCGACGCCGGCCGCGTCTACCTGTTCCTCGCCCACGCCAGCGGGCGGTTGCGGTAATCCCATCGTCCCCCCTCTCCCCGCCTGCGGGGAGAGGGTCGGGGTGAGGGGCGGCAGCAATGCTCGGCGGTGCGTGAGGCCGCCCCTCACCCTAACCCTCTCCCCATTCTGAAGTAGATTGGAGAGAGGGAACGAGAGCCATGCCCCAACTCGCCATCACCGCCCGCATCGAGACCTGGCCGATCGCCGGGGAGTTCGTGATCGCGCGCGGGGCCAAGCGCGAGGCGACCGTGGTGGTGGCCGAGGTCGGCGACGGCACCGTCACGGGCCGAGGCGAATGCGTGCCCTACGCGCGCTACGGCGAGACGGTCGAGGGCGTGCGCGATGCGATCCTGGCGATGCAGGGCCGGCTCGAAGGGCGTGCGCGCCTCCTCGCCGAGATGCCGGCCGGCGCCGCCCGCAACGCGCTCGATTGCGCCCTTTGGGACTATGAGGCCAAGCGCTCCAGCGTGACGGCCGCTTCGCTCGCCGGGTTGGCATCACCGGAGCCGCTCGTCACCGCCTACACCATCAGCCTCGGCACGGCCGAGGCCATGTCCGCCAAGGCCGCAGCCGCGGCACGCACGATGCCGCTCCTGAAATTGAAGCTCGGCGGCGCCGGCGATGCCGCGCGTCTGGCGCAGATCCGCGCCGCCTGCCCCAACGCGCGCCTGATCGCGGATGCCAACGAGGCGTGGACGCCGGAGCTGTTGCCCTCCTTGATGCAGGCCGCCGCCGCGGCCAGGGTCGAGCTGATCGAACAGCCGCTGCCCGCCGGCGCCGATGCCGCGCTGGCCGGCCCTCGCGCTGTGCCCGTATGCGCGGACGAATCCGTGCACGACCGCGCCGGCCTTGCCGCGCTCGCCGACCGCTACGACGCTATCAACATCAAGCTCGACAAGGCGGGCGGCCTCACCGAGGCGCTGGCGCTCGCGACGCAAGCCCGCGCGCTCGGCTTGCGCATCATGGTGGGGTGCATGGTGGCAACCTCCCTGTCGATGGCGCCCGCCGTGCTGCTTGCGCAGGGCGCCGACTGGGTCGACCTCGACGGCCCGCTGCTGCTCGCCCGCGACCGCACGCCTGCGCTCAGCTACGACGGCGCTCTCGTGCACCCGCCCGACCCGGCGCTTTGGGGCTGAGCGCTCTCACCCCTTCGCGCGCGCTACCAGGGCTTCGACGGATTCCGGATTGACCAGCGAGCTGAGGTCGCCCAGGTCCTCGCCCAGATACGCCGCGCGGATGACACGCCGCATGATCTTCATGTTGCGTGTCTTGGGCAGATCGGTCGTGAAGACGATGTGCTTTGGCCGGAACGGCGTTCCAAGTCCCCGCATCACGGCCGCCGCAAGCTCGTCTGCATCCTCCCCCTCCGGCACCGACTCGCCGCGCCGCACGCACACGCACACGATTGCCGTCCCCTTGATGGGATCGGGCACGCCGATGGCCGCCGCCTCTCTGATCCGTCCGCTCGCCAGCAACAGCGCCTCGATCTCGGAGGGGCCCGTGCGCTTGCCGGCGATCTTCAGCGTGTCGTCGGAGCGGCCTAGCACATAGTAGTAGCCGTCGCCATCGCGCATGGCGAAATCGCCGTGGTGCCAGACGCCCGGCCATGTCGACCAATAGCCGCCGATGTAGCGCTCGTCGTCGCGCCACAGTCCTTGCGTCAGTCCGATCGGCGCCCGGCGCATGACGAGCTCGCCGACCGTCCCGGCCGGCGCCTCGCGACCCGCCTCGTTGAAGATGGCAGCGGCCGTGCCCGGGACCGGGCGCGTGAACGAGCACGGCTTGATCGGGTGCGTCACGACCGAGCTGAGTATGCCGCCCATCTCCGTGCCGCCGCTGAAATTCAGGATCGGCAGACGCTTGCCGCCTATGGTTTCGAACAGCCAGTGCCAGGCTTCCGGCGTCCAGGCTTCCCCGGTCGAGACGAAGAGCCTGAGCGAGCCGAGATCGTAGCGGCCAGCGTCGAAATCCGGATCGGCCATGAAGCCGCGCGCCATGGTCGGGGCAATGCCCAGGTAGCTGACGCGGTGCTCCGACACGATCTGCCAGATGCGGTCCGACCTCGGGTAGTCGGGCGTACCCTCCGCAAGCACCATGGTGCCGCCCATCAGCGTCGTGCCGTAGACCAGGATCGGCCCGACGAGCCAGCCCATGTCCGACATCCACAGGATGCGGTCGGCCGGCTTGAAGTCCATGCAGATGCCGAGATCGAGGACCGTCTTCACCGGAAACCCGCAATGAGTGTGGACCACACCCTTGGGCTTGCCCGTGGTGCCTGACGTGTAGACCAGCAGGAAGGGCGTGTCGGCCTCCACCGACAGTGCGGAGCGGTCGCCGCCGGCGTCGGCAATGACATCGCGCCAGTGGTGATCCGACCCCGGCGTCCATTGCATCGGCGCATCGATCCGGTGGCAGACGATGACGTGCTGGAGACTCGGCACGCGCGTGCGTGCCTCGTCGATGACCTGCTTGGCGGCGACGACGCGCCCGCGCCGCAGCGAGCCGTCGACCGTGATGACGGCCTTGGCCTTGGCGTCGTTGAGGCGGGTGACGACGGCGTCGGCGCCGAACCCGGAGAACAGCGGCAGCACGATCGCTCCGATCCGGGGAATTGCCAGCAGCGCGACGGCCGCCTCGGGGATGTTGGGCAGGTAGATCGCGACGACATCGCCGGGCCCGATGCCCAGCCGCCGCAGGCCCGCCGCCATCCGCTGAACCTGCTCGGAGAGCTCGGCGTAGGTGAAGGACAGGCGATCGCCGTTCTCACCGAGCCATTCGAGCGCGGTCTTGCCGGAGGTCGGCGTATCAGCCCATTTGTCGAGGCAGTTCAGCACGACGTTGGTG
>Ga0247830_10000336_pt1 | contig 16389 bp, 12 predicted proteins | sample 12C_Control_Day5_FD_207766 | JGI IMG/M metagenome (GOLD analysis project Ga0247830, IMG submission 207766) | Soil microbial communities from agricultural site in Penn Yan, New York, United States - 12C_Control_Day5 | ecosystem: Environmental > Terrestrial > Soil > Agricultural land | place...
GCCTGGAAGTGGGCATTCGTCGCGGCGACCTCCTGGGGCGGCGAGGTCAGGAACTCCGCAACGTCGAAGCCGATGCCGCCCGCCCCGATCACCGCCACACGGCGCCCGGCCTCCCGACTCCCCGCGAGGATCTCGACGTAGCTCGCGCAATTCGCATGCTCGATGCCGGGAATATCCAGCGCGCGCGGCGCCACACCGGTGGCGATGACGATCTCGTCGAAGCCGCCCGCCGCCAGCGCGCCGGCATCCGGCCGCACGCCGAGCCTGATCTCGACGCCGAGCCTTGCCATGCGAGCCTGGTAGTAGCGCAAGGTCTCGTCGAACTCCTCCTTGCCCGGCACGTTGCGCGCGAGGTTGAGCTGGCCGCCGATCCTGGGCCCCGCCTCGAAGAGCGTCACGGCATGGCCGCGCTCCGCTGCCGTGACGGCGCACGCCAGGCCCGCAGGCCCCGCGCCCACCACCGCGATGCGCTTCCTCGCCACCGGCGGTGCCACGTCGAACTCGAGCTCGCGGCCAGCCTTTGGATTGACGAGGCACGTCGCCACGCGATTCGAGAAGATGAAATCGAGGCACGCCTGGTTGCAGGCGATGCAAACGTTGATCTCGTCCGCGCGCCCCTCGCGCGCCTTGTTGGCAAACTCGGGGTCGGCCAGCATCGGCCGCGCCATCGACACGAGATCGGCATCGCCCGCGGCCAGGATCGCCTCGGCCACGTCCGACGTGTTGATGCGGTTCGACGCGATGACGGGGATCTTCACCGCTTCCTTCAGACGCCGCGCCGCGAACGCCCAGGCCGCACGCGGCACCTTCTGCGCGATCGTCGGCACCCGCGCCTCGTGCCAGCCGATCCCCTGGTTGATGATGTCGGCCCCGGCCGCCTCGACCGCTCGCGCCTCGGCTACGATCTCCTCAGCCGTGAGCCCGCCCTGCACGAGATCGATGGAGGAGACGCGGAACACGATCAGAAAGTCGCGCCCGACCTTGGCGCGCACCGCTTTCGTGGTCTCCACTGCCAGCCGCAGCCGGTTCTCAAGGCTACCGCCCCAGCCGTCCGTGCGATCGTTGCTGCGCGGGGCGGTGAACTCGTTGATGAGATAGCCCTCGCTACCCATGATCTCGACGCCGTCGTAGCCGGCATCGCGGGCAAGCGCCGCCGTCGTGGCGTAGTCGGCGATCGTGCGCCAGATGTCGGCCTCGGTCATGGGCCGCGGCGCTCGGGGGTTGATCGGCGAGGCGATGGCCGAGGGTCCGACCGCCCCGTCGATCTTGGCGTAGCGCCCCGCGTGCAGGATCTGCAGCGCGATCCGCCCGCCGGCGCCGTGCACGGCTTCGGCGATCGGCCGGTGCTCCGCGAGCTGCTCCGCGCTGTCGAGGATAGGGCCGCCCGGCTCCATCAGCCCTTCCGCGTTGGGCGAGAACCCGCCCGTCACGATCAGGCCCGCGCCGCCTTTTGCTCGCTCCACGTAGAAGCGCGAGATGCGCTCGATCGGCCGGTCGAGCGTCTCGAGCCGCGTGTGCATGGAGCCCATGACGATGCGGTTCGGCAACACCATGAAGCCGAGATCGAGGGACCGGAAGAGGTGTGGATAGGTGAACATCGGTGGGGAGCGCTAGATTGCGGGCACTTTGCCCAGCATGCACGCCGCAGCCACGCTCCGCCAGCCCCTGGCGCGCTGTGGCAAGCGGGGAAAACACCTATCCCAACATGGTTTCGTACTCCCTAGCGATGCATACACCTTTCAGGCGAGTCTGTGCCGGCATGGGCGTGCGCGTCAGCGATGCGTTGGGAGGATGTCAGGTGGCGAGCTCCTGTGGTTCCGCGGCCGTGCGGCGGGCGGCGCTTTGCAGCGCCGTCGCTGGACTGTTGCTTTCCGCGTGCGCCGACACGCACTCCGCCCCGGCCAGGCAGGTGACCCGCAGCGTGAAGGCGACGCCGAGCTACAGCGCGCCGAGGCCTGCCCGCAACCCGGAGGTCGCCGCGGCGCGCCCGCCGGCCAAGGCGCCCCAGCCCGCCCCTCCGCCGCCCTCCGACACGCTCTTCGACTCGCGCCGCATCGAGGGCGTTGGGACGCTGACACTCGCCGAGATCATGCGGCTCGTGCAGCAAAACCCGCGGCTGCGCGACGAGGTCGACGCGGCGCTGCGCGAAGCGGGAAAGAAGGCGGACGAGATCCCGTGCATCGGCAAGCGGATCGGCAACTGGAAGAACCTCGCGGGGGCTCGCGTGCAGCCCTACACCTGCAAGATCGGTGACAGGTGGCTCAGGATCACCGCCGAGCTGCGCATCAGCGGTGCCGCGGGCGAGCACTATTCGACCGTCAGCGACCTCGCCGCCCAGAACGCGACGAAGATCGACGAGAGCAACCCGCGCTGGACGTGGACCACCACCAAGCCGAGCGACTGGCCTCTGGAGTGAGGGGCTCTACAGCCCCGCCGACATGCCGCCGTCGACGGCGAGCGCGGCGCCGGTGACGTAGGAGGCATCGTCGCTGGCGAGGAACAGCGCCGCCTTGGCGATCTCCTCGGGCAAGCCGAAGCGCCGCAAGGGCGTGGAGTCGAGCAGCGCCTTCTGGATGCCCGGGTTCTTGAGAGCGCGCGCCGTCAGCGCCGTCTCGACAAACCCCGGCGCCAGCGCATTCACGCGGATGCCGAACGGCGCATACTCGACCGCGAGCCCGCGCGTGAGCGCCAGCACCGCACCCTTGGTCGCCGAGTAGGCCGTGAGCTGGCGCAGCCCGCGATGGCCCATGATCGAGGCGACGTTGACGAGGGAGCCGCGCTTTGACGCCTGCAGCAGCGCGAAGCCGTCGCGCGCTACCCGCACCACACCGTCGAGATTGACCTCGCGGATCTTCACCCAGTCGGCGTCGCTCAGGTGGCGGAAATCGCCGCGCACGTTGAGGCCGGCGTTGTTGACCAGCGCATCGAGACGCCCGTGCGCCTTCTCCACGGCCCGGAACATGGCCGTCACGTCCTGCCCGCGTGAGACGTCGGCTGCCAGCGGCGACGCCGTGCCGCCTGCCTTGCCGATCTCGCCGGCCACGACTTCCGCTGCGGGTCCGTTCACGTCGGTGACCCACACGTGGGCGCCCTCGGCCGCGAACAGGGTAGCGATCGCCCGGCCGATGCCCGAGCCCGCCCCCGTCACCAGCGCGATGCGGTCCTCGAGACGCCGCATGCCGGTCACGCCCCCTTCTTGGCGCGCGGCTTGGCCGCGCCGGCTTGCGCCGGCGGCACCCACTTCTCGCGCATCGTCACCAGCTCCTCGGCGGCACTGGGATGCAGCGCCACCGTCGCATCGAAGTCGGCCTTGGTGGCCTTGAGCTTCATGGCGATGGCCGCCATCTGCACGATCTCGGCGGCGTCCGGCCCCAGCACGTGGCAGCCCACCACGCGCCCGCTCTCACCGTCGACCAGCAGCTTCATGAGCATCGGCTCATCGCGCCCCGCCAGCGTGTACTTGAGCGGCCGGAAGCGCGCCCTGTAGATGTCGAGCTTGGGGAAACGCTCGCGTGCGTCGGCCTCGGTGAGGCCGACGGTGCCAATCTCGGGCGTGGAGAAAACGGCGGTGGGCACCAGCTCGTGGTCGACCGCGGTCGGCTTGTTGCCGAATACGGTGTCGGCGAAGGCATGGCCCTCGCGGATCGCGACAGGCGTCAGGTTGACGCGGTCCGTCACGTCGCCGACGGCATAGATGTGCTCGACGCTGGTGCGCGAATAGGCATCGACGAGCACCTGGCCCTTCTCGCCGAGCTTGACGCCCGCCGCCTCCAGGCCGATGCCCGCGGTGTTGGGGCTGCGGCCCGTGGCGTACATGACCTTGGCCGTGTCGATGGTGTCGCCGTCCTTGAGCGTCACCCTGAAGCGCGAGCGCGCCTTCTCGATCGAGGCGATCTCGGCGTTGCACCGCACGTCGATCTCGCGCTTGAAGAGCGCTTGCGTGAGGTTGTCGCGCAGCTCCTCGTCGAAGCCGCGCAGGATCTTCTCGCGCCGGTAGAGCAGCGTGGTCTCGACCCCGAGGCCGGCGAAGATGCCTGCGAACTCCACGGCGATGTAGCCGCCGCCCACGATCACGATCGACTTCGGCAGGCTGTCGAGGTGGAACGCCTCGTTGGAGGTGATGGCGTGGCCGGCTCCCGGAACGTCGGGCACTGCCGGGCGCCCGCCGGTCGCCACCAGGATATGGCGCGCCGTGATCTTGCGGCTGCCGGGCTGCACGATGACCGTGTGCGGGTCGATGAGCTCGGCGCGGGCCTGCAGGATCGTCACCCCGGCGCGCTCGAGGCCGGTGCGGTAGAGACCCTCCAGCCGCGTGATCTCGGCGTCCTTGTTGGCAACCAGCGTCGGCCAGTCGAAGGTAGGCTCCTCCACGCTCCAACCGAAGCCTGCCGCATCCTCGAACTCGTCGCGGAAGCGGCTGGCATAGACGAACAGCTTCTTGGGCACGCAGCCGCGGATCACGCAGGTGCCGCCTAAGCGATATTCCTCGGCGACCGCGACCTTGGCGCCATGGTTTGCCGAGATGCGCGCCGCGCGCACGCCGCCCGAGCCGCCGCCGATGACGAACAGGTCGTAGTCGAAGTCGCTCATGTGCCGTGCCTGTGCCGTGCCTGCGTGTTGGGCTATCAGTTTCGGCGACAAAGTGGACGAGCGCGGGGCCGCTGGCAATCGGCCCACCTCGTCATTCCCGCCAAGCGAAGCGCAGAGCGGGAATCCAATCCCGAACACTACCGTGAAGTCGGGCGCTGGATTCCCGCTGACGCGCTCCGCGCTCGCGGGAATGACGGGGTACGGCCAGCCCGCTCACGCGGACGCAGCCTCTCGCCGCGCCGAGCGGGAGGACTGGATCATGACGAGCTCGGTCAGATTGTCGGGCGTGATATAGCCGACGAAGCGCTTGCTCGGATCGACGACGGCGATGACGCGCGCCCGGCTCTGCTGCATCTGCTGAAAGACGTTGTCGAGGCAGGCGTTCTCCGGCACCGTCGGCACATCCCGGTCCATGATCTCGATCACCGGCGTGCTGCCACCCTTCTCGCGCAGCGCGTCGATCAGCACCTCGCGCCTCACCACGCCGCGCAGCGTGCCCGCGCCGTCGACGACGGGAATCTCCTGCTGTGTCGTGCGCAGGAGCAGCGCGGCAGCATCGTCGGCGGTGGCCAAGGGCCCCAGCGACTCGAAGGAGGTGATCATGGTGTGGCCGGCGAGATAGCCGCGCGTGTACTCGCGGGCCTGCACGTAGCCCGCCTCGCCGCTGGCGGCGAGGAATATGAAGATGGCGACCAGCACCAGCAGCGGATTGCCGAACAGGCCGAGGAAGCCGAAGATCACCGCCAGCACCTGCCCGATCGATGCGGCAGTGCGCGTGGCCCGCGTGTACCCCATCCAGATCGCCAGAATGGCGCGCAGCACACGCCCACCGTCCATGGGGAATGCGGGGATCAGGTTGAAGGCGAACAGCATCATGTTGGCGGCGGCGATACGGCCCGTCAGCGTCGACTGCGCCTGCTCGAGCTGGGCCATCTGCGAGAGGTCGAAGCGGGCGCCGAGCACGAACATCAGGACCAGGGCGATGACGATGTTGACCGCGGGGCCCGCCAGCGCCACCACGATCTCCTGGGACGGCTTCTCGGGCATGCGTTCGAGCGAGGCGACCCCGCCGATCGGCAGCAACGTCACGTCAGAGGTCTTGATGCCGTAGCGGCGTGCGGCGAACACGTGGCCGAACTCGTGCAGCACCACGCACGCGAACAGGGCGAGGATGAAGACGATGCCGTCGATCGCCTCCGCCGCGCCGCCACGCGCCCAGTGGATCGCCGCGATCCAGGCGAGCAGCAGGAAGAACGTGACATGCACGCGCACGGCAGTGCCGCCAACGTCGAACAGCCTGAACGACCAGCCCATGTGTCAGCCTCTCGGCGATTGGCAGGTAGGGCGCAATAGCGCAGCGTATTGCGCCAATTCTGGGCAGATTGCGTCCGATACCAGACCGGCGCAATACGCCCCCGATCGAGTCGGGGGCTATTGCGCCCTACGCGGGCCGAACCATCGCAGCGCCGGGCCACTGCGTGCGCGACACACGCGCGTACTGCGAAGGCATCCAGACGGGGGCGCCGAGGCGCTCGGCGGCGTGCCACACCCAGCGGGCGTCGTCGAGGAAGGCGCGGGCGAGCGCCACGCAGTCGGCCTGCCCCGAGGCCACGATAGCCTCCGCCTGCTCGGGCGTGGCGATCAGACCGACGGCGCGAGTGACGATGCCTGTCGCAGCCTTCACCTTTGCGGCATAGGGCACCTGGTAGCCTGGCCCTAATGCGATCCTGACGTTCGGAACCGCGCCGCCGCCCGACACGCAGATGTAGTCGAGGCCTGCACCCTTGAGCGCGGCAGCGAAGGCCACCGCATCCTCCGCACCGAGCCCGCCGTCCGCCCAGTCCGTGCCGGTGATGCGCGCGCCGAGGGCAATGCTGCGCGGAACGGCGACGCGCACGGCGCGCGCCACCTCGAGGGGGAAGCGCATGCGGTTCTCGAGGCTGTCGCCGTAGTTGTCCTTGCGGAAGTTGGAGAGCGGCGACACGAACGAGTGCAGCAGATAGCCGTGGGCGCCATGCAGCTCGATGGCATCGAACCCGAGGCGAACAGCCCGCTCCGCCGCCTGCACGAACGCTGCCGTGATGTGCTCCATCCCCTTGGCGTCGAGCGCCTGCGGCGGCGGCCCGTCCGGGTTGAAGGGGACCGCCGAAGGCGCGACGGTCTGCCAGGCATCCTCCGTGGCCGTCAACGGCTTGCCGCCCTCCCAGGGGCGCTGCGAGGACGCCTTGCGGCCGGCGTGGCCGATCTGGATCGCAAAGCGCGTGCCCGGCGCCGCCACCCGCCGCGCCGGATCGAGCACGCGGGAGAGCGCCGCCTCGTTGGCGTCGGAGTAGAGGCCGAGGCAGCCGTGCGAGATGCGCCCGTGCCGCTCCACCGCCGTCGCCTCCAGCACGACCATGCCGGCCCGCGAGATGGCGAGCTGCATCAGGTGCTGCAGGTGCCAGTCGGTGGCGCAGCCGTCGGCGGCCGAGTACTGGCACATGGGCGCCACGACGACGCGATTGGGAACCTCGATTGGGCCGACGGCAAGCGGAGAGAACAGGTGGGACACGGGTGGAGCCTTGTGATGGGGAAGTTGAAGGGCAGTGCCGCAAATGGCTACGCAATCCGCGAACGGCCGTCCACCGCGACCTTGCCCTCGTTCCGGACAGGCAGAAGATCGTAGGGTGCAATAGGCGTCAGCCGTATTGCACCGTGCCACCGATTGAAGTGACGACGCATCGGTGCAATGCGCTGGCGCTTATTGCACCCTACGGCACGGCGCTGAGAAGACTAGCGCCGGGTGGCCTCGTTCAGCCCCTGCCAGTATCTGCTGGCCTGCGAGGGTACGAGTTCGAGGCGAAAATCTGGGGCAGCCTCGGACAGCCGTGTGCCGCGCGCGATAGCCCGCTTGAGATGCGCCTCGGCATGCGCCAAGTCCGGAGCAAGCCCGCCGACCTCCTCGCCGACATAGCAGCGCCAGGCGTAGCCGTTGGGCGCACTGGCTTCGGCAACCGAGCCCACCGCCAACAGCGGGTCTACAGCCGTGAAATAATTAACGACCCCCGTGTGGGGGCAACGGCTCTTCGAAAGCATCCCAGCCTCCGATGCTTGTCTAGCCCGTTCCCCCTTGGTTTCATTGGGGGTTACGACCGTGGCTCGATTGTGGCCGTTCTGTTTCCGAATGTTGCAGGACGTGATCGGATATCGGCTGTCGACGGGCTTCGAGATTTTGTCAGGTGTGCCCTAGGGAACATCCAGCTCCCGCTGGCATTGCTAGGGTGACCACACCATCGGCCTCCCTCCCGATGGCAAGCGCGCCTCCCCCTCCCCAGCGGGACTGCGCGCCAATCAGGCGCCTCGCCCCCCGTCGAGGCGCCTTTTTTTCTTTCGCGCCGGCCACGCGTGCACTGCCTGCGCCGTAATTCCCGCCAAGCGAAGCGCAGAGCGGGAATCTAACCACAGCCCACAACGTCGCGCGCTTGGCTAGGATTCCCGCTGACGCGCTCCGCGCTCGCGGGAAGGACGGGGCGCACCGCCGGCGGCGGCGATCAGCACCTCGAGGCACTTGCGGCAGTAGCAGCGCCTCGGTGCCGGCGGGCGGCATCGGCATGACAGGCGGCAGCTCGAAGCACCAACAGATGGCGGCACCCGTGGTGAGCGCACACCCTGCCGGCTCGCCGCAGGCCGGGCAGGCGCCGTTGCCGAGCTTGCCGGCGTCGGCCGACATCAGTCGCGCTTCGGCGGTCCGCCGTCGAACAGCGGGTCGCGGTCGAGCACCTCCTGGATGCGCTTGGGATCGATCCTGACCTCGAGGCCGCAGCGCTCGAGCTCCAGCAGCATGGGCGAGCGGCTGTCGCGGTTCTCCCAGCCGCGGTTGAGCGCCTCCGTCATCTCCGCGAAGGCGATGTTGGCGACACGCATCGGCACACCGAGCTCGCGACCGAGCTCGGTGGCGAGCCGCATATCCTTGTGCGCGAGCTTGAGGGCGAAGCTCGGGGGATCGTACTTGGCCGGCAGGAAGCGGTCGTAGAGACGGTCGAAGGTGCGCTGGCGGCCGCTGGCGCCGCTGCGTACAGCCTCCCACAGCGCGAGCGGCTCGACGCCGCCCTTGATGCCGAGCGCGAACACCTCGGCAAGCGCCGTCTGGATGGCGTAACCCGCACAGTTGTGGACGAGCTTGGCGACGGAGCCCGCGCCGATCGGACCGATATAGCGGGCCGCATCGCTGAAGCCGTCGAGCACGCCCTTGTACTTGTCGAACACGGCCTTGTCGCCGCCGACCCAGATCGCGAGCTTGCCCGACTTGGCGCCCGTCGGCCCGCCGCTCACGGGCGCATCGAGCAGATGCAGGCCCTTCTCGGCGAAGATTTTCTCGATCCGGCGCACGAGCGTCGGCGAGTTGGTGGTGAGGTCGAAGCAGGCGGTGCCGGGCTTCATGCCTTCGACCAAGCCATCCTTGCCGAGCGCCACACCCTCGACCTCCGGCGGTCCCGGCAGCGACAGGAGCACGACCTCGCAGGCCTCGGCCACGGCCTTGGGCGTGGCGGCCCACTGCGCACCGGCCTGCAGAAGGTGGCTCGCGTTCTGGCGCTGCAGATCGTGCACGACAAGTGAGTGGCCGGCCTTCTGCAGGTTGGCTGCCATGCTGGCACCCATGGTGCCGAGCCCGATGAACCCCACGCGCATGGCGCTTGTCTCCCCTGTGCCTGTATTTGCGTCAGATGCCGAAGTAGCCCTTGGGAAAGGGCATGTCCGCGAAGGTCACGAAAGCCACGTGGAAGGCAAGCGTGATCGGGACCGCAACCGCGATGGCTTTCCACCAGGCCCAGCCGCTCAGCACCCACAGGAGGGCGGCGAGGAACAGGAAGCATGCCGGGGAGAACCCGATGTAGGGGACGGCGAAGGCAAAGGCGGCGAAAAGGCCCAGGGCCAGAGCCAGTGTGGGCAACTCTCCCGAATGTGCCTCGGCACGCGCCTGCGGCTCGGCCTCCAGCCGCGCCAGAAGGCGCCAGAGCCCGGCGATCAGCATTAACGCGCCGAGCCCCATCAGATAGCGATCGGGACCAATGGCGTCGAAATTGCCAGTCGGACGCGCCTGCTCAGTAACGCGCCAGCCGTCGACCATCGACAAGACGCCGAGCGCAATGAACAGCACGCCGGTCACGCGATTGAGCATATTGGCCAGCCCACAGATGATAGGTTTTGATTGACCCGCAGCGAACCCTAGGGGTTGCGGACAACGCTGTCGATGTCGCGCAGCGCATAGCGCATTTGCATGCGCTTCTATTCGCAAGGCCTTGTCGGCGTGCTAGAAACCCCGCGCAAACAAAGCCTGGCACGCGCGAGACAACGCGCGGCGGAACCACCAGCCCGCATGGATCACCTCCGTGGGCCGGTGCCCACCGGCAATGCCCCACGAGGAAGCGTTCATGGATGCGGGCCTGCTATCCGGCCTAGCCAACGCGTTGACGTTGGCCAATATCGGCTTCGCGCTCGTCGGCTGCCTGCTCGGCACGCTGGTCGGCATTCTGCCCGGCCTCGGGCCTGCGTCGGCTATGGCGATCCTCCTGCCGATCGCACTCTATCTGCCGCCCACCGGCGCCATCATCATCATGGCCGGCATCTACTACGGTGCCATGTACGGCGGCTCCACCACCGCCATTCTCATGAACATCCCCGGCGAGGTGTCCTCGGTGATCACGGCCCAGGACGGCTTTGCCATGACCAAGCAGGGGCGCTCGGGCGAGGCGCTCGCCATTGCCGCCATCGGCTCCTACGTCGCGGGCATCCTGGGCACGCTCGTCATCGCCGTGCTGGGCCCCGCGGTGGCCGACCTGGCGCTGCACTTCGGGCCGCCTGAATATTTCGGGCTGGTGCTGTTCTCGATGACGGCGCTTGTCAGCTTTGCCGGCCGCTCGATCCTCGCCGGGCTGATGCTCGGCGTGTTCGGCATGTGGCTCGCCTCGATCGGCACCGACCCGCTGACCGGCACGCAGCGGCTCAACTTCGGCACCATGGAGCTGATGAAGGGCTTTGATATCGTGCCGGTGCTGATCGGCCTGTTCGGCATCGCCGAGGTGCTGGCGAGCCTGGCCCAGAAGGTCGAGCAGATCTACGCGGGCAAGCTCGGCTCCGTGCTGTCGATGATCCCGCGCGGCGCCAACCTTGCGCGCGGCATGGCGGCCTCCGTGCGCGGAACCGTCATCGGCTTCGTGCTGGGGCTGCTGCCGGGCATGCTGCCGGCGCTCACCGCCTACCTCGCCTATGACGTGGAGCGCCATATATCGCGGACGCCCGAGAAGTTCGGCCAGGGCATGATCGAGGGCGTGGCCGCGCCCGAGGCCGCCAACAACGCCACGGCCATGGCGGGCTTCATCCCCCTGCTCTCGCTCGGCATCCCCACCACGCCGGCGCTCGCCATCCTGCTCGGCACGCTGATGATCAACGGCCTGACCCCCGGACCCATGCTGTTCCAGCAGCAGGGCCTGCTGGTGTGGACCGTGATCGGCTCGATGCTGATCGCCAATACCGCCCTCCTCATCCTCAACCTGCCGCTGGTGGGCATGTGGGCGCGCATCAGCCGGATACCCTACCACGTGCTGGGGCCGATCGTGCTTGCGGTCTGCCTGGTCGGCGCCTACGCGCCGCGCAACACCATGTTCGACGTGTGGGTGGCGTTCGGCTTCGGCATCGTCGGCTACGTCATGCGGCGCCTGGACCTGCCGCTCGCGCCACTGGTGCTGGGCTTCCTGCTCGGCCCCTTGTTCGAGCAGTCCCTGCGCCAGTCGATCGCGATGCAGGGCACGCCGATGATCTTCCTGACGCGCCCCATTCCGCTTGCGCTCGTCATCGCGGCCGTCGTCGTCCTGGTGACGACAATCTGGCTCAGGTACCGCTCGCGCGCGGTCATGGGCCTCATCCGGGACAGCACCAACGAGACATGACCGCGGCGCGATCCGCCCGGTCGCAAGAGCTCCCTAGAAAGCAAATCGAGGAGGAAGGACTGATGCTACGAACTCTCATGCTTGCACTGACGGCGCTCGTGTCGGTGGGGGCTTCCGCCCACGCGCAGGCCAAATATCCCACCAAGCCGATCGAGATCATCGTGCCGTTCGCGGCGGGTGCATCGACCGACTCCAGCGCGCGCATCATCGCCCAGTTGCTGGAGGCGCGCTGGAACGTGCCGGTGAAGGTCGTCAACAAACCCGGCGGCAACACCGTGCCCGCCGTCACCGAGGTGATGGCGGCGAGGGCCGACGGCACCACCTTCCTCATGGACAACATCGCCTCGAGCGCCATGCTCGACACGGTCGTGAAGAACCTGCCCTACAGCGTGTTCGACCGCACCTTCGTGTCGATGACGACGACGACGCCGCTGATGTTCATCGTCCATCCCGACTCGCCCTTCAAGACCATCAAGGACGCCGTGGATGCCGCAAAGAGCGACACGGCCAACTTCACCTGGACCTCGCTCGGCGGCGTCGGCGGCCAGGACCTGGCGTTCCGCCAGTTCTTCGTCGCGGCCGGGGTCGACATCACCAAGGCACGTGCCATCGCGCTCAAGGGCGGCTCGGAGGCCGTGACGCTGACGGCTGGCAACCACGTGCGCCTGGGCACGGGCACCTGGAGCGCGGTCGCCGCTCCCTTCAGCGCCGACAAGCTGCGCGTGCTCGCCGTTTGCGGCGATACGCGCTGGCCGGGCCTGCCTGATACGCCCTCGATGAAGGAGGCAGGTATGCCTTCAGTCGACGCGCAGTTCTGGATCGGCATCTCCGGACCACCGAAGCTGCCAGCCGACATCGTCGCCACCTGGAACGCCGCGCTCAAGGAGTTGCTGGCCGACAAGGCCGTGCACGCGAAGCTGCTCAACGGCGGCGTGCTCCCCGCCTACCTCAACAGCGCCGACATGAAGGCGAGGGTGGAGCGCGACCGCACAACCGTGCAGAAGCTGTTCGGCGGCTGAGACCTGCGCGCAGGTTCACTCGTCTTCCCGGCGCCGCGAGCGTCCGTCAGGGCGCTCGCGGAGGAAGGCCGGGATCCATGCGCGTATCGAGGGTACTTACGGCAAGGTAGGCTGGTGCCGCCTGGTCCCGCTCGTTCGCCTCGCTCGCTCGCGGCGCCGGCATGACGGTGGTGCCGGCGCGCGTCGCTAGAGGCGATTGAGCGTCATGGAGCCGTGGCAGATGTTGGAATAATTGTAGCGCCCGTTGCCTGCGTCTCCCGCAAGCGAGCCCGTGAACACGCCCGGCGCGGCGCCCGGCAGACCAACCGCCACGTATTTGTATTGGAACTCACCGGACGGCTTGACCTCCCCGGGCGGCATCTTCGGCACGAGTATGCGGTTGTTCTCGATGGAGATGCGATACTTCCAATCCTTGAAGCGGCACAGCGTGCCGCCCTGGCCGACGACCTCCCATTCGCCGTCGAATGCGCCCTTGGCCGCCTTGACCGCCTCCGGCTTGGCAGCCTCTGCCTGACGTTTCGTTTCCGCCTCCTCGCGGGCGCGATCCCCGGCCGTCTTCTTCTCGGCCAACTCCGCTTCCTCGCGCCGCTTGGCTTCCGTGTCCGCACGCGCCTGCGCCTGCTTCTCCTCGTCCCTCGCCGACGCTACGGACTGCACGATCACGACGCCGCCTGCTGGAGCCGAAGCATCGGCCCACGCGCGCCGGTATTCCCATCCACCATAGGCGCACGCGACGACTACCAGGCTCGCGGCGGCGCCAATCGACCAACGCGCAGCACGTGCGCGAACGGTCGCCGCCCAGTCCACAATCTTGCTGACGGGCCTGCGGCACCCGAGTAGCAGCGGCCGCAGCTCCGCCACGGATTGCGGTCGCTTCTTCGGATCGACCGCGAGGCACGCATCGATGGCCGCCAAGAATGCGGGGCGATAGTCACCCCCCGCGCACCGACTCGCCGGGGGCATGCGGTCATCCATCGCCCGCAGCGCGGCTTCTTCCGGCGGCCTGCCCATCAGGGCGCGATAGAGCGTGGCGCCCAGCGCGTAAATGTCGGACCAGGGGCCCTGCAGCCGACTGTCGCTCGTGTACTGCTCCTGCGGCGAGTAGCCGGCTTTGATGACGCTGGCGAAAGCCCCGCTCGCCGGGTCGACCGCACGGCGGGCGGCGCCGAAGTCGAGCAGCACAGGCGTGCCGTCGGGGCGAATGATGATGTTGTCGGGGGCGATGTCGCGATGCAGCACGTTGGCGGCGTGCACCACCTCCAACGCGTCCAGGATCGGGGCCACGACCCGGTCCAGCTTCGCCTGCGCGGGCGCGCCGTCGAGACCCGCCAGCCAGCGCTCGAAGCTCAATCCGTGCTCGAAGCGCATGACCATGTAGGCGGTCGAGTTGGCCTCGAACACGCGCGCGACGCGGACGATGTTGGGATGCTCGAAGCGGGCCAGCGTGCGCGCCTCGTCCAGGAAGCTGGTCCGGCCCCAATCGAATGTGGGCTGGTGGCGCTCCGACTTGGGCCGCACACCCATGTCGGGGCCTCGGTGCGCGAAGTCGACGGGATAGTATTCCTTGACGGCGACCCGCATGCCGAGACCGACGTCGTCTGCCTCGTACGTGACGGCGAAGCCGCCCCAGCCGACGACGCGACAGATGCGATAGCCGCGGTCGAGCAGCGTATTCCCCGGCAAGAACAGTCGGCTGTCCACGCGCTCCTCCTGCGTCGCGATCGCCGCGGAGGGTTAGCCGAAAGTCAGGAAGAGCCCTGTTCCATCGGGAACGGTTGCACGAAAGCGTGATCGCGCGTGGAACGGGCGGAAGTTGCCGCCGCAGCTTCCGGGAGGGATGGAGCTACTTGGCGATGCGCGGCGAGATCGGCTTGAAGATGCGCACGCCCGGCAGGTCGAAGAGGCCGGCGGTGAGGCGCCCTGGCGGCACGATGGCGAGGCCGCGGCGGCCGGCGGTGCGGTCGAGGCCGGCACTCTCGAGCCACGTGACGCTGGGCGCGCCGGAGGGCAGCTTGGCATCGGCCTCCAGCACCAGCAGGTGGGCGTCGGGGGCGACCTCCGGCGTGTTGTCGATGCCGGCGAACAGGTTGCGGTACCAGTTGGTGTGCGCGGATTGCCACTCCCCCGTGGAGGCGGGGCCGCCGTTGGCCTTGTACTCCTTGCTCTCGAACACGGCGCCCGAGACCACATCGTGCATGGCAAGCCACGGCGAAGGCGTCGGCGTCATGGCGCGGAAGCGCTGGCTCGCGCGGAAGCCCGGCACGGTGCGGACGAGCTTGGCCACGTGGCCGATGTACCAGACGTGCCAGTCGGCCTCGCGGGCGGGATTGCGGAAGTCCATTTCCACCATGTAGAGCATCGGGACGCTGCCTCACCTCGGATTGCGCAGATGGGCTACTCTACGCGGGGCCCGCGCGCCCGCCCAGGGTCGGAGCCGCGCCTGTCGCGCGTGCCTGCTTTGCCTCTGCCGCCGCTCCCGCGGCCACGCGCCCCGCGATCCGCCCCGACACGAACGCCCAACCGAGATGATGGCCGTGGCCGTTGAGCAGGACACCGCCCTGGCCGGTCGAGCCCGCAGCGTAGAGGCCGGGGATCGGCGCGCCGTCGCTGCCGGTCACCTCGAGGCGCTCGCTCACGGCGAGGCCGCCGTCGGTGAAGACGACATAGGGCTTGATGGGCCCGAGGGCGATGTAGGGCGCGCGCGCCAGCGGCGCACGGCCGGCGGCTGCGGCCCGCGCGTTGGTCTCCGCAACGGTGCGCGCTAGCGCATCGGCGGAGACGCCGATCTTCTGCGCCAGCATCTCGAGCGAGGGGGCCTCGTGGAAGACGTCGCGGCGGTTGCGCCGGTAGTCGGCGATGTAGGCGTAGGCGACGCCGGGCGCGGTCGAGACGAAATTGGGCCAGCGCGAGAAGGCCTCGGCGATGGCACCGTCGAGGACGGCGAAGGCGATGGCCCCGGGCTGGTCGGGCAGCGCGTCCTGGGGATTGTCGAGCTCGTCCGCGAAGCGCCGGCCCTCCGTGTTCACGAGGATGGCGCCGTGCTTGTAGAGACTGGCCTCGACGCCGAGCGCGGTCGTGACGAACCCCATCAGCACCGGGCGCAGCAGAAAGTCGGGCAGTCGCTCGGCCGCGAATTTGGCGGCGAGGCCGACGACGCGCCACGGCGGCAGCCGCCGCACCAGGCTGGCGCGCGCCGGCGGCACGAAGCGCAGCCTCGGCCCGTGCACGATGTCACCGTTGACGATGCGGGCGCCGACCGCCAATGCCAGCCTGTGACCGTCACCTGTGTTCAGCGCATTGACGGGCTCGGTCTTGGCGACCGTCGCCGAGGCATGCTCGGCCTTCATCTCGCGGTCGGCGCTGAAGTCGCCGGTGGCCAGCACCACGCCGCCCCTCGCCTTGAATGCAATCGTGGACCCTTCGTCGCCGCGCGCCGCCACGCCCTGTACGCGGCCGTCCTCCACCAGCAGCCGCTCCGCACGCAGCCCCAAGCGGATATCGACGCCAAGGCGCCGGCAGTGGCGCCCGAGCGCGGCCGGAAACGCGCGCGAGTTGGGCAGCACGTTGTGCATGCGCGGGGCTCGGTGCGGCGGCTCGGCGTTGGGCCCGGTAAAGACGAGGCCGGTCGACAGCAGCCAGTCGAACGCCTTGGGCGTTTCGTCGACGAGGATGCGGCGCAGCGCGAGGTTGTCGCGATTGGCTTTGTTGCCGGCGAGCAGGCCCAAATCCTCGAAGTGCGCGTCCGTGCTGTCCGCGATCCCGGCGCGGCGCTGGTGCGGCGTGCCCGTCGCCGTGATCGAGCCGACCGACCACGCCGTGCTGCCGCCGAGGCTCGCGCCCTTCTCGATCAGGAC
>Ga0247830_10000337_pt1 | contig 16374 bp, 18 predicted proteins | sample 12C_Control_Day5_FD_207766 | JGI IMG/M metagenome (GOLD analysis project Ga0247830, IMG submission 207766) | Soil microbial communities from agricultural site in Penn Yan, New York, United States - 12C_Control_Day5 | ecosystem: Environmental > Terrestrial > Soil > Agricultural land | place...
GGTCGTGAGGGCCAGGATCGTCGCGGCGAAGGCCAGAGCGGAAAGCTGTCGCGCTGTCGTCTTCATCGCGACATCATACGCGTGATGCGCACGCAAGGTTGCACCGGTTCCCAGGTTGGCACGTGGGCTGGTGCGGCCTGAAGATTGCGCTGCGTTTGTGTTCTGTCTTGTGTCTTCCAAGAAAAAAACGGGCGGCACCCTTTCAGATGCCGCCCGTTGATTCGTTTACGCCGGACCGGTTACCAGCGCGGTTCCCGACGACGACCGCCGCCGCCGCCACCACCGTAGCCGCCACCGCCGCCGCTCGAGGTCTTTGGACGTGCCTCATTCACGGTGAGATTACGTCCGCCAAAGTCGGTATTGTTGAACTGATCGATCGCCTTCTGGGCATCGGCGTCAGATCCCATCTCGACGAACGCGAAACCGCGTGCGCGGCCCGTCGCCATGTCGCGCATGACGTTCACGCTGTCGACCGCACCAGCCTGAGCGAACAGGTCCTGCAGATCCTGCTCGCTTGCCGTGTACGGCAGGTTACCGACGTAGAGTTTACGGCCCATGACTTCTCTTCTCTCTTCCGCCCCGCCTGTGCGGGGCCGCTGCTCTTCCGATCCGGGATGGATGGAACTGATGGTGTCGGCTGTGTAAGCGGGGCAATTAGCGCGGGCTACAGCAAGGCTGGCTACCACCTGACCCGGTCAGTGTACCACGTGGAAGTGCGAGCGAAAGCTCGACCGGCGATAATGACCCGATGGTCAGGAAAACAGCTTCCCTGTTCCTTTTCATTGGCTTGATGGCTTTCGCCGCGAGTTGCAGTTATCAGGCCGGCGTCGGCTCTGAGTCGGAAGGCATCCCGGCACCACCTGACGTCGCGGCGGTACCCGCCGATGCGCAGCGATCATCCTCTGGCCTTGCGTGGAAGGTTCTGAGCCCTGGCACCGGCACCAGACATCCGCGGCCCAATTCTGAAGTGACCGTCCACTACACGGGCTGGACGACCGACGGACGGAACTTCGACAGCTCTCTCAAAAACGGGCAGCCCGCAACATTCAGACTCAATGGCGTCATCAAGGGCTGGACCGAAGGCGTGCAGATGATGGTCGAAGGCGAGAAGCGGCGCTTCTGGATCCCCGCCAATCTCGCTTACGGAGAGAACCCCCCGGGAGATTCGCCAAGAGGGCTGCTCGTGTTCGATATAGAACTCATACGGATCGGCTCGTAACCGGGCTGCGTATCAGGAAGATCATCATGAAACTGAAAGACGCCGCGCTCGTTCTTGCGCTCCTCCTTCACGTTCCGGTCGCGCCGCGTGCGCAGTCCGCGGCGCCGCCAGCTCCCGCCGCAGGACCTGTTGCCGCGGCGAAGCCGGCCGCGCTCGATCCCGCGACGCTCCGGGACAAAGTGGACGAGTTGATGAACGGCCACGTGCGCACGAACGACTTCCACGGCGCCGTGCTTCTGGCCAGCGGGGGCACGCCGCTCATCTCGAAGGGCTACGGCTTCGCCAACATCGAATGGCAGGTGCCGAGCACTCCACAGACGAAATACCGTATCGGTTCGATCACCAAGCAGTTCACCTCGATGCTGATCATGCAGCTCCGCGAACAGGGCAGGATCAGGATCGAGGATTCGGTGTGCCTGTACCTCTCGCCCTGCCCCGAGGCGTGGAAGCCGGTCACCGTCCATCACCTGCTCACGCATACCTCCGGGATCCCGACCTACACGGGGATCCCCGCCTGGCGCGAGACGATGATGGTGCCGAAGACGACCGAGCAGATGGTGGCGCTCTTCCGCGACCTGCCGCTGCAGTGGGTACCAGGTGAGAAGTACGCCTACAACAACTCCGGCTACTTTCTGCTCGGCGTGCTGATCGAGAAAATTACCGGCAAGAAATACGAGGAGGCGCTGCAGGAGATGATCCTGACGCCGCTCGGCCTGAAAGACACCGGCTACGATTGGCCCGGACCAATCATGCCGCGGCGCGCCGCGGGCTATCAGGGGCGCGGGCCCGGCCTCACCAACGCCGCCGCGCTCGACATGCAGCAGCCCTTCTCGGCCGGCTCGCTGTACTCGACCGTCGAAGACCTGCTCGTCTGGGATCAGGCCCTGTACACAGAGAAGCTGATTCCCAACGCCGCGAAGCGGATCATGTGGACGCCGTTCAAGAGCGGCTATGCGTACGGCTGGTCGATCGCGGAACCCTCAGCGGCAACGTTCGGCCACAGGCGTGTGACGCACAGCGGCGGCATCAACGGCTTCTCCAGCGTCATCATCCGCGTGCCCGACACGAACGTGACCGTTATCGTGCTGTCGAACAACGCGGCCGTGAACGCCACCGCCGTGGGCGGGGATCTGCTGGCGATCTATTACGGCCAGCCCTACAACATACCGGCGCCGCGCACGATCGTTCCGATGGATCCGAGGGCGTTCGACGCCTACGTCGGCAAGTACGAGCTCCGGCCCGACTTCATCATGACGGTCAGCCGCGACGGCAGCCGCTTCCTGACCCAGGCCACGGGGCAGAACGTCATCGAGATCTTCCCGATGTCCGATACGAAGTTCTTTCCCAAGGCCCTCGAGGCGGAAATCACCTTCGTCAAAAGCGCCGACGGCACCGTCACGCATCTGATGCTGACGCAGAACGGCCGGACGCAGATGGCGAAGAAGATGGATTAGAGACGCCTATTTCTGCTTCGCCGCCATCTCCTGCTGAGTGCGGTAGATGCTGCACCATTCCTTGTGTTCGGCGACAGGCATGCCGCACTCGATGCAGACACGAACCCGCTGAGCGGGGGCCTTGGAGGCGAAGAGTTTCTTGAGGATCGTCATGGTTTTCGATACGTATGACGGTCCGGGGAGGTTCAGGGTTGGCAGGCCTATTTGCCGCAGGCCGCCTTGGTGCGGGCGAGCTTATCGCCGAGCCCGGCCACGTCGAAGTGGGCGACGACCGGTGAGGCATTGTGGGGTGTGTAGCCGAAGCGGAGCGTCCGAGCCTGCTTGAGCTGTGCGGCGAATCCGGCCCCGTTTGGAGCGAAGAGGGCGTCGTGCTGGGTCGAGTCGGGCCAGCGCTCGGTGCGGCCCGCCTCCTCATCGAGGGAGATGCGGACGGTGTGGTCCTCGTCCTGGGTTTCCATCGCGACGGGCGAATCCGTGACCACGAACACATCCGTGCGTCCCTTCACGCACCGCACCACCAGCACCGGCCGCACGGTCTTCATCCAGACAGGAGTTTCGTTCCGCGACGCCACTTCGAACGCGATGCTCTTGCGGAGCCCGCCAGTCCAGGCGCTGCTGTTTTCGATCCAGCCCGTCGAGGGGCCGAGCGCGCTCTCGGGCAACCGAGTGGTCGCGGCGGCCGGCGAAGCCTCGGGTGCGCGCGCGTGGTCCGGCGATCCGCCGCCGCGGGCGTTCAACACACCAATCATGAACGCGCCGCTGCCTATCAAGACCGCGGCAATCATCATCAGGTGACGCCCGCCGAGTCCTTCCACGACCGGCTCCGGTGCAGTGTCGGTCGCAGGCGCATCAGGCGACGGTGCGTCTGGCGCTGCCGTCGATGGGACGTCGATTTCATCTTTCAAGCGCATTGCTCCTCGTGGTGCAGCGGAGACGCGCAAGGCACATACCAGACAGCGATTTGCGGCGATATCGGATGGTTTTGGGCCGATCTGAAAGGCGAGGCCCGCGCGGCCTGACAGATCTGGCGCCCGGATCACAGGCCTGTGCCCGCCAGGGCTGGCCGCGCGCCTGAGCGAGAGCCTCGACCCGCCGCGGTGGATGCGCGTTTCGCTAGGCGTGGACGACTGTCTCCACGAGGCGAAGGAAGGCCTCTATGGTCTGGCGCAAGTACGGTTCGGGGGTGTCCTCTTCTTTACAATGAGAGAGTCCGTTCGACGAATACGCGAACATCATCACCGTCGGCATGTGCGGAACCATCTCCGCCGCATCGTGCAGCGGCCCCGACGGCAGGCGGGGTGCGTCTCCCGTGACCTCGCGCACGGCCTGCGCACACAGTTCGATGAGCTTAGGATCGAACGGACGCGGCTCGATCCTCCACAACGTCCGCCACTCGACGCTCACATTGTTATCACGGGCGGCCTGCTGCGACGCGGCCTTCGCCTCGTCGAGCATCCGCGCGAGCACGGCTGGATCGAGTGCACGCTGATCGAGCGACATCTCGCAGACGCCGGGCACGGCGGTGACGATGCCCGGTTCGATCTTGACGATCCCGACGGTGCAGACAACTCCGGCGTCCGGCCGCGAATGCTTTCGGGCGATCTCACGACACGCGAGCGCGGTCTCCGCGGCAGCAAGAAATGCGTCGCGGCGCATCGGGATCGGCGTGGAGCCGGAATGCGCGGCCTGTCCGACAAAGCGCAGCATGTGCCGCTCGACGCCGAACGTGCCGAGTACGACACCGGTCGGCTTGTTCATCGATTCGAGAACGGGTCCCTGCTCGATGTGAAGCTCGAGGTACGCCCTCGCGCGGATCGTTCGCAGTTCCGCGTGCGCATCGAGCATGCGATCGAGGTCGACCCCGTTCTCGCGCAGCGCATCGACGAGCCGCGTACCCTCCTTATCGGTGAGCCCGCGCACGTCGTCGACTGTGAGGCTGCCGGCGGCGGCTGATGAGCCAAGCAGACTTCGTCCGAAGCGGGCCCCTTCCTCGTCGGCCCAGTCAACCACTTTGATGGTGACCGGAGGACGCGTTCCGCTGAACAGGCGCAGCGCGCCGAGACCCGCGAGCACGCCGAGCGCCCCATCGAGCCAGCCGCCGTTGGGCACCGAATCCAGATGACCGCCGATGATGACCGTCTCGTCGCTGTTTCCGGGAAGCGTGACCCAGTTGTTCCCCGCCGCGTCGGTCCGAATGTCGAGGCCGATCTCCCCGATTCTCTCGCCGAACCACGCGCGCGCGTCACGCCAGACGGGACCCCATGCAAGGCGCTGCGCGCCTTCCGCAGTGGAGGTGCGCGCGGCAAGACTGCGCAGGTCTGCGACGGCCTGTCGTGCTGCTGCCACTTCTGACATGGTGCGGAATTATATGGCGGCGGGATTGTGATTGATCTACGGCTCTTCGCTGTCGCCTTGCGTGCGGCGGACGATATACTCGCGATCCACAGCGATGACCATCATCAATCCGCCTGCGCTCGCCAGGCCGCGCGGTTACAGCCATGGCACCGTCGGCAGCGGACGAGTGCTGTTCGTAGCGGGGCAGATCGCGTGGAACGAGCGCGCAGAGATCGTCAGCGAACGCTTCGTTGACCAGTTCGACCGCGCGCTCGCGAACGTTCTGGAAGTCGTCCGTGAGGCAGGGGGAGCGCCCGAGTCCGTGGCGCGGCTGACGATCTACGTCGTCGACAAACGGGAATATCTCGATGCGCAACATGACGTCGGAGAGAAGTACCGGGCGCGGATGGGGCGACACTATCCGGCGATGACGCTCGTCGAGGTGAAGTCGCTGCTCGAGGCTGCGGCGAAGGTGGAGATCGAGGCGACGGCGATCATTCCGGCCTGAACGTCACACTCCAAGATCGTAGAGCTGTTCGAACTCCAGGTTCAGATCGTTCATGACCTGCCACATGCACGCGAGCGCCTTCTTGACGTTCCGCTCCGCGCACGGCGCCAGGTCGTCTCGCGCGGCGATGCGTTTCAAATCGGCATAGACGCGCGCCAGGTCGGTTTCGGTTTCCGTGAGCGGTCGCCCGAGCAGATCCTTATCCATACAAACTCCAAACGTTTTTACGAGTACTCCGCCGCCGGCCGTTTGTCTACGAGGCGCTTCGCTTTCAGTTCGAAGCGCGGCAACGATCCCGGTGGCGCAAGTTCGACGCGGAACCTGAGACCTTCATGCGCATCAGCGAGATCGATGTGTAGGCGCTGCCGCAGCGTGTCCCAATGATCTTCGCGGCCCGGCTTGAGCTCGACCATCACCCAGATCTCGTCGGTCACTCCTTCGCGCGTGAGAAGGATCTGGAACTCGTCCACCGAGGCGCACTCGCGGACGATCGACTCCACCGCGCGCGGATAGACGTTCGTGCCGCGCACCAGCTTCATATCGTCCCAGCGCCCCTGGATGCCGCCCTGATAAATATCGCCGGTGCGGCCGCAGCCGCACACCGTGTGCGGGACCTTCACGACGAGGTCATTGGTGCGATAACGGATCAGGGGAATGAATCCACGGCCGAATGACGTCACCACGCGCTCGGCGCGCTCGCCGTACGGCACCGGCCGGTCGCCTTCGTACTCGAGCGTCTCCTCGATGAAGTGGTCCTCGATGATGTGCGTGCCGCCCGGCTGCCGGCGGCACTCGAAGATCATGATGGAGCCGATCTCCGTCATTCCGGCGGTGTCGCCGACCTTCGCGCCCCAGGCGGTTTCGAGCTGACGCTTGACGGCTGGAATCGAACCGGCGGGCTCGCCCGAGACGATCACCTTGTCCACCTTGCTGTCGCGCAGATCGATGCCCATCTCGCACGCTGCCTGCCACATGCGCAGCGCGTACGTTGGCGTCGAACAGACGGTCGTCACCCCCATGTCGAGGATGCTCTTGACGCGCGACTCGGTGGTCGCGCTGCCGGTAGACAGCACCAGGCAGCCGATCTTCTCGCACGCGTAATGCGCTCCCCAGAAACCGATGAACGTTCCGTACGAGAACGCGAAGAGCACGACGTCGGTGGCGCGCAGCCCGAACGCCCACAGCCCGTACGCCCACATCTCCGCGATCCACTCCCAGTCCTTCGCGCCGTCGAGCACGCGCAGCGGCGTCCGCCCGGTCGTACCCGAGGTCGTGTGATAGCGGACCGCGTTCTCCGCCGGCACGGTCAGCAGCGGACCGAAAGGTGGTGCCTCGGCCTGCGCGTCCATCCACTCGGCGCGCGTCATGAACGGGATCCGCTTCAGGTCGTCGAGCGAGCGCAACTGGTCAGGGTGAAACCCGGCGGCGTCCCACCGACGACGGTGGAACAGGCTCTTCGCGTGCGCCCAGTCGCACAGTCTTCTCAGCTTGACGAGTTGCAGCACGCGCAGGTCGTCGCGCGAGAGCGTCTCGTTCTTGGGGTTCCAGTATTCGGAAGTGTTCGCCATTCGAGTGTCTCGGGCGGACGTTTCGCGTTCCAGGCTACGTTTGCGGTTCCAGGCCTGCCGCGACGAGTCGGGCGGCGAAGTCTGAATCGCGCTGTTTCAATTTTTCGAAATCCACTCGCTTGCTTCGCGTCATGGCTTCGACCGCAAACGGCAGCGGATCGAGGTGCGCGTAGTCTGCCATGTTCTCGAACCAGCGGAGGCTGTCCATCGCCGCCTGCTGATACTGCTCGACCCGAGGGCGTCTCGTCCGCTCGAATTCCCGCAGCGCCTCCGGCAGCGACGGCGCCTCGGCCAGAGTGCGCGCCAGCGCGATGGCATCCTCCACCGCCAGCTTGGTTCCCGACCCGATCGAAAAGTGCGCGGTGTGCAGTGCGTCCCCGAGCAGCACGACCTGGTCGTCGTGCCAGCGATCGTTCCTCACGAGCGGAAAATTCAACCATTTGACGAAGTTCCTGGTCAGAAGCGGCTGCCCTTCGAGGTGCTCGTGGAACACCGCCTCGAGAAACCGGCACGTCTCTGCTTCCGTCATCTGTTCGAGGCCTGCGGCACGCCATGTGGCCTCGGTGCATTCGACAATGAAGGTGCTGGTGCGCTCGTCGAATTGGTACGAGTGCGCCGCATACAACCCGGTCGCGTGCGTCACGAAGGTCAGCGTCAGACCGTGAAACACCCTCGCCGTACCGAGCCAGATATATTTGTTGCGGCCGTAGGCGATGGTCGGCCGGAACACCTCCTCGCCCGCCTTCCGCACCAGGCTGTTGGCACCGTCAGCACCCACCAGCAGGTCGCCGCGCGGCAGAGACTGAACGGCACTCACCGGCTGATGGAACCTGAGATCGACACCGACGTCGCGGCACCGCGCGTGGAGCACCTGCAGGAAGCGAATCCGCGCGATACCGGAGAATCGATTGCCGCGAACGGTGATCCGCTCGCCGCGATGCACGATGTCGACGTTGTCCCATTTCTGACATGCGGCGGTGATCGCGCTGAAAGACGGCGCGTCGTTTTCGCGCAGATAGTCGAACGTCTGGTCCGAGAAGACGATGCCCCATCCGAAGGTGTCGTCAGGACCGTCGCGCTCGATGACGGTCACTTCGCTGGACGGCTGCAGCTGCTTCGTCAGCAACGCGAAATACAATCCCGCCGGTCCGCCACCGAGAACGATTATTCGCACGGGCGCCAGGCGGGCGCGATCAGCCGCCGTTTCCCATCGTCGCTCTTCGGCAGGTCAGGCTCGTCGAGCGCTTCACGGTCCCACAGCTTGCAGGTGACCTGTTTGTGCATCTGGTCGAGCCCCTCGCAATAGTTCGTGAACGCGCATTGACGCACGGCGTCACCGTGGCCGGTTCTGATCTTCAGATACCAGTCAGGATCCGCAAGCGACTGCCGCGCGGCGGCGATGATGTCCGCTGCCCCGGAGCGGAGGATCTCTTCGGCCTGATCGAAACTGTGGATGCCGCCGGCAACGACCACTGGTGTCGTCAGATCAGCCGAGCGGATCGCGTCGCGGATCCGATGAGCGGGCGAGACGTTGCGTCCGAACGGTCCAGCAGCGTCCGCAAGTACCGTAGGCATGCATTCCCAGCCGCTCGGGCCGGTGTAGGGGTAGGAGGCCCAGCCGACTTTCGGCTGCTTCGCGTCCTCGAACTTGCCGCCGCGCGAGAGGGAGAGAAAGTCCATGCCGGCGCGCGCGAACTCGACACCGAAGAACACGGCATCCTCGACCGGGCTTCCTCCTTCTATGCAATCGTCACTCAGATATCGGCACCCGACGACAAAGCCGTCCGACACAGCATCGCGCACGGCGCGGAACACTTCGAGGGGCAGCCGCACGCGGTTGGCGCGGGATCCGCCATAACCATCCGTTCGCGTATTCCTCGCAGAAAGAAACGACGCCATCGTGTAGGCGTGCGCGTAATGCAGCTCGACGCCGTCGAAGCCCGCGGCCTCCGCGCGTCGCGCAGCGGCGGCGAAGATCCCCGGCAGCGTCGTGGGCAGATCGCGAATGTGCGGCCGGTCGATGTCGGTGACCCGCTCACGAAAGCCGAAATCCATGGCCTCCAGCTCGCGCGGCGTCAGGATCTCGCGAAGCCGCTCGTCGGGCAGGGCGAGCAGCGCCGCACGCTCTTCCGCCACGCCGTTCGTGGAGCTATCGTTGGCTGCCCGTTCCCATCCAAGCAGGCGCCGGTGCGTGTCGGTGATCTGCAGATACCTGCCCAAGTACGTCTCACGGGACGGCCGCCGGCGGATGGTGAGGAAATCGATGATCTGGATGAAGAGCTTCGTGCGGCCGCCGCTTGCGCGACGCACGGTCGTCACGAGCTCCTGCAGACCGGGGACGAAACGATCGTCGCCGATCCGCAACAGCGGACCACTGGGGATGTCGCGCACACCAGTCGCTTCGACCACGATTGCCGCCGGCTGTCCTTGTGCGAACCGCTCGTACCAGGCGAGCACGTCGCGCGTGACAAATCCGTCCGCCGTTGCGCGCCACGGCACCATCGCCGGAACCCACGTCCGGTCTGCGAGCCTGAGGCGTCCTGCACTCAATGGACTGAACAAACGCGACGCGGCGGCGGCACTCGCCTCGAGCGAAGGAGAGCGCGTCGGCGTGTGCCGGATTCGTTCAGGCGGATGCCACATCTCACGGCAGAATACAGGAGACAGAAGGCAGAAAACAGAAGCCTTGACACGCGACACCACGAACGCATGGGTAACGAATACGCACCAGGGCTGTTCTCCAACCGCCCCTACGCGTGTCCGAGGAGGTCTCGTGCGATCACGAGGCGCTGGATCTCTGACGTGCCTTCATAGATGCGTGGGGCCCGTACTTCGCGATAGAGGCGTTCGACGAGGGATCCGCGTTGTACTCCAACGCCGCCGTGGATCTGGACGGCGCGATCGACAATTCGCTGGGCGGCTTCGGTGGCGAAGAGCTTGGCCATCGCGGCCTCACGGGTCACGCGCGCGGCGCCAGCGTCCTTCATCGACGCGGCCCGATAGACGAGCAGCCGTGCGGCGTCGAGCTCCGTGGCCATGTCGGCGAGTGCCGCCTGCGTCAACTGGAACTCTGCGATGGCGGACCCGAACTGGCGCCGCACCCGCGCGCGCGCGAGCGACTCCGTCAGCGCGCGAGACGCAAGACCGCACGCGGCGGCCCCGACGCTGGTCCGGAAAAAATCCAGCGTGCCGAGCGCCAGGCGCATCCCGTCGCCTTCGACACCGAGCAAGTGACCCGCCGGAACGCGACAGGCGTCCAGTCGCAGTTCCGCGATGGGGTGCGGCGCGATGATCTCCTGCACTGGGCCGATCGACAGGCCGGCGGCCGCCGCGTCGACCACGAAGGCGCTCAGGCTGCGCTTCGTTCCTTCTGCCGTCCGCGCGAACACGGTGAAGAAGGTCGCGATCGGTGCGTTGGAGATGAACGTCTTGCGTCCGTCGAGCACGTACTCGTCGCCATCACGTGTTGCGCGAGTCTCGAGGGCGGAGGCGTCGGAACCCGCGTCCGGCTCGGTGAGCGCGAATGCCGCGATGGCGGCGCCCTCCGCGACAGCAGGCAGGTGACGCGCCGCCAGCTCACGCGTCCCTCCGAGCACGATCGGATAGCTCCCCAACCCTTGAACGGCGAACACCGCATCGGCAAGACCGCTGCGGGCAGCCAGCGTCTCGCGAGCCAGGCAGACAGACCTGAGATCCAGACCGGTACCGCCGTACTCGCGCGGAATCAGCAGGCGGCAGAGATCGAGCCTGGCGCACTCGCGCACGGCATCACGGCCGGCGGCGTCCACTTCTCCCGCTTCACCGCGCAGGGCGATCGGATCGAAGACGGCAGCAATGCCCCTCAGCCGCTCCTGCAGCGAACGATGGCGATCCTCGAAAAAGGGCAGGTCGATCATGAGCCGGCCCGGTCGCGCTGCCGGGCCTGGAACGCGTCGAAGGCTGCTCGAAACGCGGGCGTCTGCATGCAGATCGCCTGGCCCTGGGCCTCCGCTTCGATCGCCGCCGCGAAATCGATATCGAGCTCCTGATTCAACAGCGTCTTGGTCATCCCGAGCGCGAATGACGGACCGCTCGCCAGCCGTCCGGCGAGGCCGCGCGCTTCATCCATCAACGCGTCGGCCGCCACCACCTTGTTCACCAGTCCAACCCGCAGCGCATCATCAGCCGACACCCGATCACCCAGCATGAGCAGCTCGGTCGCACGAGCGAGGCCGACGACGCGCGGGAGCAGGTAGGCGGCACCCATGTCAGCACCCGCGAGCCCGACGCGGGTGAAGAGGAACGCGATGCTCGCCGAATGAACGGCGATGCGAAAATCCGCTGCCAGCGCGATGACGGCGCCGGCGCCGGCTGCCACGCCGTTGACCGCGGCGATTATGGGCTTGGGGAGCGCACGCATGGACGCGATGAGCGATCCGGTCATGCGCGTGAAGGCGAGCAGCTCCGTGGTATCGCGCCCGAGCAGCTCGCCGATGATGGCCTCGACGTCGCCGCCGGAACAGAAGCCGCGCCCTTCGCCGGTCACGATGACGGCCTTCACCGGATCGTGCGATCTCAGTACGTGAAACAGGTCACGAAGCTCGCCATACACCTCGAACGTCAAGGCGTTGAGACGGTCCGGGCGGTCCAGCGTGATCGTCGCGACGCCGGCATCCTCCTGGTAACGAAACGACTTCGGCTGGATCATGGAATGTCGACGTCCTGTCCATTGACGCTGGCCGCATCGGGCGATGCGAGGTACGCTGCGACCGCCGCGACTTCATCGGGCGTGATCAGCCGCTGCTGCGGGTTCATCCGTTCGAGCATCTGACGCGCTTCGGCATCAGGCCGGCCCGTACGTTCGGCGATGCGCCGCACGGCGCGATCGGTCATCTCGGTATCGATCCAGCCCGGACAGATGGCGTTCACCGTCACGCCACGATTCTCTGCTTCGAGGGCGACTGCCCTCGTCAGACCGAGCACGCCGTGTTTCGATGCCACATACGCGGCGGTGTAAGGGAACCCGACCCGCGCTGCCGTGGACGCGATGTTGATGATGCGTCCGTGCCGGCGCTCGAACATGCCCGGGGCGATCGCGCGCATGCAGTTGTACGTACCGGTGAGATTCACTGCCAGCGTCCGATCCCACATGTCATCGTCGGTGGCGACGAACGGCGCGCTCTCGGCTATCCCGGCGCTGTTGACGAGGACGTCGATGGGCCCGAGACGCTGTTCGGTCAGCGCGACCGCCCGAGCGACATCGTCGCGCGCCGTCACGTCGCAGATGAGCGCCAGCGCCTCGACACCCGTCCCTTCGAGGTCCGCCGCGGTCTCGCGCACGTGCGTGTGGGATCTGCCGGTGATCGCCACCGCGTAGCCGTCGGCGGCGAAGCGACAGGCGATGGCGCGACCGACACCGCGCCCTGCTCCTGTGACGAAGACGACGGCGGATGGCATCGGCCGCTATTCTAGTGGTCCGCCCTCGTCATCTGTAAAGCGCTTTTGAATCGAACGGGATCACGCAGGCTTGACCTTCAGCACCCCGGTGCGCATCAGCGTGCCCGAAAAATCGAACACGTGGCGGATCGCGATGATGCCCTCGGGACCGAACGTCGCCTCGGTCGCACCGATCATCGACACCTTCGATCCGACCTTCACGTCCCCGAAGAACGGACCGGCGGCAGTGCCGTCGAACGTCCAGATGTACGACGCATGGGGCGGGTCGATCAGAGCGGAGTCCCAGGTGAGGATGAAATCCGGGAACGCCGCGTACCAATAGCGGTAGATCTCGCGGATCGAGTCACGCCCGGTGACGAGATTGTAGGCCGGGCTTTGGAAGGTCCCTTCGGGTGCATGCAGCGCCGTGAGCGCCTCGATGTCGCGGCGCGCAAACGCATCCTTCTGCCTCGTCAACGCCTCTTCTATCGCGGTGCGGGTCATGGTGCGCCTCGCGGACGCGATTATACGTGCGACTGCCGAAGGGAGCGTATACTTCGGCCACCCGGCCGGGCCGGGCATTGGAGGTCGGTGCCAGATGCGCGCACGTCATTTGACAGTCCTGATGTTGTTGCTCTCGTCGCCAATGCTGACCGCAGGTCAGCAGCCCGTAGCCACGGCCGCGCAGCCGGCCGTCAACGCTCCTCCACTTGTGAAGCCCTGGCTCGGGCGCACCGAGGAGTTCGAAGACTTCATCCGCACCGCACCGTTTCGCCGGGTCGAGGAGCTCAAGATCGGCGTGACACGACCACATCGCGGCTACTTCGACCCCGGCGGCCTCGTCGCGAGCGCGGCGTGGAAGGTGTTGCCGCCCGGACGGCCGAACGGCTACTGGGAAAGCTACAAGTCAGAGATCGCGGCCTACGAGCTGGACAAGCTGCTCGACCTGGGCATGGTGCCGCCGACCGTGGAGAAGTCATATAAGGGTGATCGAGGCGCAGCGATCCTGTGGCTGGACGGCGTCCGCTCGTGGAAGTCGGTCGAAGCGGAGTCGAAGCCGGACAAGTGGAACCTCGAAGCAGTGCGCATGAAGATGTTCGACAACCTGATCGCCAACATCGATCGGAATGCCGGAAACCTGCTCATCGACGCGGACTGGAACCTGTACCTCATCGATCACTCGCGCGCGTTCGTCACCGATACGAAGCTGCGCAACGTGATGACGCGCATCGACCGGCAGCTCTGGGAACGCATGCTCGCGCTCGACGAGCCCACACTCACCGCCGCTCTCGGCAAGTGGATCGATGGAGGCGCGATCCGGGCCATGCTCAAGCGGCGTGACGCCATGAAGAAGGTGATCGACACGGCCGTCACGAAGAGCAGCGAAGCGGCGGTCTATATTAAGTAGATGCGTCGCTTCGCGCTGTTCCTGGCGGTCTGCACCGCCGCCATCCTCACCGTCGCGCCTTCGGCGTCTTCGCTCCCTTCGGACGCGGCCACGCAGAACGCAGCCGGTCCGCGCATCGTCGCCATCGGTGACGTCCACGGCGGCCTGCAGAACTTCACCGCGATCCTCAAGCGCGCCGGTCTCATCGACGACCAGCAGCGCTGGGCCGGAGGAAAGACCACGTTTGTGCAGACGGGCGACCTGTGCGATCGCGGGGCGGGAATGAAGGCGGTCCTCGACCTGATGATGGCCCTCGAGGAGCAGGCGAAGTCGGCGGGCGGACGTGTCCACGCGCTCCTCGGCAACCACGAAGTCATGAACATGGTGGGTGAGACCCGCGACGGCTCGGCGGAGATCTTCGCGAGCTTCGGCGGCGAGGACGCAACCCGTGAGGCGTTCGGTCCGCGCGGCCGTTACGGCAAGTGGCTCCGCTCCAAGGGCGTGATCACCGAAGTCGACGACACGGTGTTCATGCACGCGGGAGTCGATCCCACGTTTTCGGATGAGTCGCTCAACGCGATCAATCAGCGCGTGCGCCGTGAGATCGCCGAATGGGACGAGGGATTGAAGTACCTCGTGGATCAGAAACTGGTGTCGGCCTCGCCCAGATTCCTCGACGCCGTCGAAGCTGCGCGCAGGGAACAGGAACGTCTGCATGCCAATCGCAACGAACCGGACGTGCAGCGAACGGCCGCGCAGCTTTCGCCGCTCGCCAACGTCGGCTCGTCGGCCCTGTTCGCACCGAATGGCCCGCTGTGGTTCCGCGGTTTCGCGACGTGGCCCGACGATGAGGGGGACGCGAAGATCGCGGCGATCCTGAAAAAGTTCAAGGCGAACCGATTCGTGACCGGCCACACGCCACAGGCCGACGGACGGATCAATGAGCGCTTCGCCGGGAAACTGTTCCTCATCGACACAGGCATGCTCGGGGCGCCGTTCTTCCCCAAGGGCCAGCCGTCCGCGCTCGAGATCACGACCGGCGGGGCGAAACCCCTGTATCTCAACTGATGGTCACTCTACTCCTTGGTGCTACGTGCTCGGTGCTAAGTGCTCGGTGCGGGTCGTGGGTGCTAGGTGCTCGGTGCTAAGTGCTCGGTGCGGTGCTGGGTGCTCGTGCTGAGTGCGCTGGGGCGGGTGGTCAGTGACAAAACTGCTCTCTGTGCGGCTGGTTCGCGCAGTGATTGCTGCGTACTTTTCAGTTCGATTGACTGATTGCTGAACCTTTCGCACGGGCACGGGCTCTGCTCTGTCCGCGGCATGGCTGGGTGGAAATCGGTTGAGGAAATCGAGGCGTATCGCGTCGCCGTAGACCTTCGTGATTGGATAGGACGACTGACGCAGTCCGGACCTGCAGGCAGGGATTTCACCTTTCGAGATCAGATCCGCAGCTCCGCGGCATCGACGACGAAGAACCTTGCGGAGGGGTTCGAACGTTTCTACCACGGTGAGTTCGCTCAGTTCGCAAGCATCGCAAAAGGCTCCCTGGGTGAAACGATCGACGCGCTGAAGGAAGGTAAGGCCAAAGCATATTTCTCGCCGAAAGATGCCGACGCGTTATTGGCGCTCGCCGAAAAGGCGCGAAAGGCAACGAGCGGCCTGATCCGGTACTTGCGTTCCTCCAAAGCCCCCGGCGAGAACCGCGCGCGGAGAAGACGGCCGTAAATAGCACGCGCACCGAGCACCCAGCACCCGCACCGAGTACCCAGCACTAAGCACCGAGCACCCAGCACTAAGCACCGAGCACCCAGCACTAAGCACCGAGCACCGAACACGTCAGCGCCGCATCCTCTCGAGCACGTCCCCGAGCTTCCTGATCTCCTCGCCGTAAAGCGCCCAGTTCCCCTCGCGCTGGGCTTGCAGCGCGCGCTGGTAGTGGTCCCTCGCCTGTGCGGCGAGTGCAGCGATGTCAGCGGCGCCCGATTCAACCGGTGCCTGCTCGCCGCGGGCAGGCGCCTGCACCGACGTGGACGGCGGTGCCGGGCGCGCGCCGGCGGGGAAAATGCGTTCGAGCGCCGCGTCGAGCGTCTCCTCCATCACGATCTGGTTCTGGTAGGCGACGATGACCCGTTTCAGCTCGGGGATCGATCCGCCCGCGGCGCGCAGATACAGCGGACGGATGTAGATGAGCGACTCTTCGATCGGGATCACGAGAAGCGTGCCCTGGATCACTTCGGAGCCCTGCTGGTTCCACAGCGTGATCTGCGGCGCGATCACCTGGTCCTGACTGATGCGCGCCGCCACCTGCTTGGGCCCGAAGATCACGGTCTGCTTCGGGAACTGGAACACCGCCAGCTTGCCGTAATTCAAGCCGTCGCTGCGGGCGACCATCCACGCGGCGAGGTTGTCCTTCTGCCGCGGCGTGAACGGCAGCATCTGGATGTACTCGGGCCCCGACTCGCCGGGCAGTTTCATGATCGTGTAGTACGGGT
>Ga0247830_10000339_pt1 | contig 16348 bp, 14 predicted proteins | sample 12C_Control_Day5_FD_207766 | JGI IMG/M metagenome (GOLD analysis project Ga0247830, IMG submission 207766) | Soil microbial communities from agricultural site in Penn Yan, New York, United States - 12C_Control_Day5 | ecosystem: Environmental > Terrestrial > Soil > Agricultural land | place...
CGAGGTCGGCCTCGGCGAAGGCCGGCGCGGCGACCAGCCGCGACAGGAACTCGACGTTGTGCGCGACGCCGACCAGCCGCACCTCGGCCAGCGCCTGGCGCATGCGCGCCAGCGCCTGGCGGCGGTCGTCGCCCCAGACGATCAGCTTGGCGATCATCGGGTCGTAGTAGGGCGTGATCTCGTCGCCCGCCTCGACGCCGCTGTCGATCCGCACCGCGGCCGACTCGCGCGGCAGCGCCAGGTGCAGCAGCCGGCCGGTGGAGGGCAGGAAGTCGCGCTCCGGGTCCTCGGCATACAGCCGGGCCTCGATCGCGTGGCCCTGCAGCGTGAGCTGCTCCTGCGCCAGCGGCAGCGGCTCTCCGGCCGCCACGCGCAGCTGCCACTCCACCAGATCGAGGCCGGTGATCATCTCCGTCACCGGGTGCTCGACCTGCAGCCGCGTGTTCATCTCCATGAAGAAGAAGCGCCCGTCGGGCTGCACGATGAACTCGACGGTGCCGGCGCCGACGTAGCCCACGGCGCGCGCCGCCTCGACCGCCGCCCGGCCCATCGCGGCACGCCGCTCGGGCGTCATGCCGGGCGCGGGCGCCTCCTCCAGCACCTTCTGGTGGCGGCGCTGCACCGAGCAGTCGCGCTCGAACAGGTGCACGCAGCGGCCGTGCGAGTCGGCGAACACCTGGATCTCGATGTGGCGCGGCCGCAGCACGTACTTCTCGACCAGCACCGTCTCGTCGCCGAAGGCCGAGGCGGCCTCGCGCCGGCAGCTCAGCAGCGCCGCGTCGAAGTCCTCCGGCCGGTCGACGCGCCGCATGCCCTTGCCGCCGCCGCCGGCGCTGGCCTTGATCAGCACCGGATAGCCGATGCGCTCGGCCTCGCGCGCGAGGCGCGCCGGCTCCTGATCGGCCCCGTGGTAGCCGGGCGTGAGCGGCACGCCGGCGCGCTCCATCAGCGACTTGGCGGCCGACTTCAGGCCCATCGAGCGGATCGCCTCCGGCGGCGGGCCGACGAACACCAGGCCGGCGGCCGCACAGGCGGCGGCGAAGTCCTCGTTCTCCGACAGGAAGCCGTAGCCCGGGTGCACGGCCTGCGCGCCGCAGCGCCGCGCGGCCTCGAGGAGGGCGTCGGCACACAGGTAGGACTCGCGCGCCGGCGGCGGGCCGATGCGCACCGCCTCGTCGGCCAGCCGCACGTGGCGCGCGCCGGCATCGGCATCGGAGTACACGGCGACCGTCGCGATGCCGAGCCGGTGCGCGGTGCGCATCACGCGGCAGGCGATCTCGCCGCGGTTGGCGATCAGCAGCTTCTCAAACACCGGCGGCCCCGCGATCGCCGGCGCGCGGGCGAGGCGCTGGCGCCCGGCGGCAGGAACGCATCGGCGCGGCAGTCACTCCTGCCCCCAGCGCGGCGCGCGCTTGGCCAGGAAGGCGGCCAGACCCTCGCGCGCCTCCGGCGTGGCGCGCAGCCGAGCGATGCGCGCGGCGGTGTCCGCGATCAGGGTCGGGTCGAGCGGCCGCAGGGCCAGGTCGCGCACCAGCGCCTTGGCGGCCGCCTGCGCCTGCGGACCGCCGGCCAGCAGGGCCTCCAGGATCTCGTCGAGCCTTGCGTCGAGCGACTCGCGCTCGACCAGCTCGTGCACCAGGCCGAGCTCGAGCGCCCGCGCGGCGGGAATGCGCTCGCCGCTCTGGAAGTAGCGCAGCGCCTGGCGTGGGCCGATCGCGCGCAGCACGTAGGGCCCGATCACCGCCGGGATCAGGCCCAGCCGCACCTCGGTGGTGGCGAAGCTGGCGTCCTCCGAGGCGACGCACACGTCGCAGGCGCAGGCCAGCCCCATGCCGCCGCCGAGCGCCGCGCCCTGCACGCGGGCGACGGTCGGCTTGCGGCACTCGGCGATGCGACGGAACAGCGCGGCCAGGCGGCGCGCGTCGTCGAGGTTGTCGGCCTCGGGCGCCTCGCCCTGGCGCTGCATCCAGCGCAGGTCGGCGCCGGCCGAGAAGCTGCGGCCCTCGCCGGCCAGCACGATCACGCGCACCGAGGGGTCGGCGTCGAGCGTCGCGAGGGCCTCGTCGAGGGCCGCGATCAACCCCTCGTCGAAGGCGTTGTGCAGCGCCGGCCGGGCCATCCAGACCCAGGCCACCGGTTCGCCCTCGGCGGTGCCGACGGTGCGGCGCTCGATGCGCAGGCAAGCTTGCGAGTCGTCCATGGCGCTCCTCACATGCGGAACACGCCGAAGCGCGTCTCGGCGATCGGCGCGTTGAGCGCGACCGCCAGCGACAGGCCCAGCAGGCGGCGCGTCTGCGCCGGGTCGACGATGCCGTCGTCCCACAGCCGCGCGGTGGCGTAGTAGGGGTGGCCCTGGGTCTCGTACTGGGCGCGGATCGGCGCGCGGAAGGCCTCCTCCTCCTCGGCGGACCAGCGCTTGCCCTGGGCCTCCAGCGCGTCGCGGCGCACGGTGGCCAGCACGCCGGCGGCCTGCTCGCCGCCCATGACGCCGATGCGCGCGTTCGGCCAGGTCCACAGGAAGCGCGGCGAATAGGCGCGGCCGCACATGCCGTAGTTGCCGGCACCGAACGAGCCGCCGATCAGCAGCGTGATCTTCGGCACCGCGGCGGTGGCCACCGCGGTGACCATCTTGGCGCCGTCCTTGGCGATGCCGGCGTTCTCGTACTTGCGCCCGACCATGAAGCCGGTGATGTTCTGCAGGAAGAGGAGCGGGATGGCGCGCTGCGCGCACAGCTGGACGAAGTGCGCGCCCTTCTGCGCCGACTCGCCGAACAGGATGCCGTTGTTGGCCACGATGCCGAGCGGCCGGCCGTACAGCCGCGCGAAGCCGGTGACCAGCGTGGCGCCGTAGCGGGCCTTGAACTCGTCGAAGCGCGAGCCGTCGACCAGGCGCGCGATCACCTCGCGCACGTCGTAGGGCTTGCGCGTGTCCTGCGGGATGACGCCGTAGAGCTCCTCCGGGTCGTAGAGCGGCTCCTCGACGGCGTCGACCTGCGGCAGCGGCGCCGGGCGGCGCGCCAGGTTGGCAACGATGCGGCGCGCGATCAGCAGCGCGTGGCCGTCGTTCTCGGCGAGGTGGTCGGCCACGCCCGACACCCGCGTGTGCACGTCGCCGCCGCCCAGCTCCTCGGCGCTCACCACCTCGCCGGTGGCGGCCTTCACCAGCGGCGGGCCGCCGAGGAAGATGGTGCCCTGGTCGCGCACGATCACGGTCTCGTCGCTCATCGCCGGCACGTAGGCGCCGCCGGCGGTGCAGGAGCCCATCACCACCGCGACCTGCGGAATGCCCTGCGCCGACAGCTGCGCCTGGTTGTAGAAGATGCGGCCGAAGTGATCGCGGTCCGGGAAGACCTCGTCCTGCTTCGGCAGGAAGGCGCCGCCGGAGTCGACCAGGTAGACGCAGGGCAGGCGGTTCTGCGCCGCGATCTCCTGCGCACGCAGGTGCTTCTTGACCGTCACCGGGTAGTAGGTGCCGCCCTTGACGGTGGCGTCGTTGGCCACCACCAGGCACTCGGTGCCGTGGATGCGCCCCACGCCGGCGACCAGGCCGGCGGCCGGCGCGTCGCCGTCGTACAGGCCGTGCGCGGCCAGCTGACCGATCTCGAGGAAGGGCGAGCCGGGATCGAGCAGCCGCTCGATGCGCTCGCGCGGCAGCAGCTTGCCGCGCGCCACGTGGCGCGCGCAGGCCGCCTCGCCGCCGCCGCGCGCGGCGGACGCGACCTCGCGCTTCAGGTCCTCGACCAGCGCGCGCAGCGCAGCGGCGTTGGCGCGGAACTCGTCCGAGCGGACGTCGACGCGGCTCTTGAGGGCCTGCATGGCCTAGTGCCTGTCGACGCCTTGCGAAGCCACACGGGCCTCCGCTGGCCGTGGCAGTCGCCAGGACCGCGGCCCCGGTGCGCGACGGCGGCTCACGCCGTCTCCTCGAACAGCTCGCGACCGATCAGCATGCGACGGATCTCGGAGGTGCCGGCGCCGATCTCGTAGAGCTTGGCGTCGCGCCACAGCCGGGCGACCGGGAACTCGTTGATGTAGCCGTTGCCGCCCAGCGCCTGGATCGCCTCGCCGGCCATCCAGGTGGCCTTCTCGGCGGCGTAGAGGATGGCGCCGGCGGCGTCCTTGCGCAGGTTGCGGCTGTGCGCGCCGCGGTCGCAGGCCGCGCCGACCGCGTAGACGTAGGCGCGGCAGGCCTGCCAGGTGGTGTAGAGGTCTGCCAGCTTGCCCTGCATCAGCTGGAACTCGCCGATCGCACGGCCGAACTGGCGTCGCTCGTGCAGGTAGGGCAGCACGGCGTCCATGCAGGCGGCCATGATGCCGAGCGGCCCGCCGGCCAGCACCGCGCGCTCGTAGTCGAGCCCGCTCATCAGCACCTTCGCGCCGTCGCCGACCGCGCCGAGCACGTTGTCCTGCGGCACCTCGCAGCCGTCGAAGAACACCGGGTAGGTGTTGGAACCGCGCATGCCGAGCTTGTCGAGCTTGCTGCCGAAGGACAGGCCGTGGAAGCCCTTCTCGACGATGAAGGCGGTGAGGCCGCGCGGCCCGGCAGCGGGGTCGGTGCGGGCGTAGACGATCAGCGTGTCGGCGTCGCCGCCGTTGGTGATCCACATCTTGGCGCCGTCGAGCACGAAGCGCTCGCCGCGCCGCTCGGCGCGCAGGCGCATGCCCATCACGTCGGAGCCGGCGTCGGGCTCGCTCATCGCCAGCGCGCCGACCTGCTCGCCGGCCACCAGGCCGGGCAGGTAGCGGCGCTTCTGCGCCTCGGTGCCGTGGCGGTGCAGCTGGTTGACGCACAGGTTGGAGTGCGCGCCGTAGGACAGGCCGACCGATGCCGAGGCGCGCGACACCTCCTCCATGGCCACGACGTGCGCCAGGTAGCCGAGCCCGCTGCCGCCGTAGGCCTCGTCGACCGTCATGCCGTGCAGGCCGAGCGCGCCGAGCTTGCGCCACAGGTCGGCGGGGAACTGGTTGTCGCGGTCGATCGCCGCGGCGCGCGGCGCGATCTCGGCCGCGGCGAAGGCGCGCACGCTGTCGCGCAGCATCTCGATCGTCTCGCCGAGGTCGTGGTTGAGGCCGGGCAGGAGGGACATGCGGGTCTCCAGGGACGGACGACGGGCGGCTCCGCGCCGGGTTCGATGATGCGCCGCGCGCGCCGCCGCCGCTCCTCGGGGCGACGCGGAGGCCGTGGCCGTCGTGGCCGGCGCTTCGACGCCGGCCTGGCCCGAACCATAGGAGGACGGGCCTCGCAGTGGGTGCCGCGAGGGTTGCAGATCGTGCCAATCACTCCGACACTTGATCGCCATGTCGACCGCCTCCTCCAAGGTTCGGCGCCTCGCCGTGGGGGCCGAGGCCGCCACGCCGATGGCCTTCGTGCGGGCCGTCGTGGCGGCCTACGCACGCTACGGCGTCGATCCCGGCGGCGCGCTGACCGCCGCGCGCATTGCGCCGGCGCGGCTGGACGATCCCGGCGATCGCATCACCGCGGAGCAGATGGAGGCGCTGTGCGGTGCGGCGATGCGCGAGCTCGACGACGAGGCGCTCGGCTGGTTCTCGCGCCGCCTGCCCTGGGGCAGCTACGGCCTGCTGTGCCGCGCCTCGCTCACCGCGCCGACGCTCGGCGTGGCGCTCAAGCGCTGGTGCCGTCACCACCGGCTGCTGACCGAGGACCTGCTGCTGACGTTCGAGGTGGCGGACGACGCGGCCTTGCTCGCCATCGAGGAGCGGCGCGAGCTCGGCGCGCTGCGCGAGTTCTGTCTGCTGTCGAGCCTGCGCTACCTGCTCGGCTACGCCTGCTGGGTGGTCGATTCGCGCCTGCCGCTGCGCGAGGCGGCCTTCCCCTACGCCGCGCCGCCGCACGCGGCGATCTACGCTCGCTTGTTCGCCGGGCCGCTCGCCTTCGGCGCGCCGCGCGCCGCGCTGCGCTTCGACACCCGCTACCTGGCGCTGCCGCTGCGGCGCGACGAGGCGGCGCTGCGCGCGCTGCAGCATCGCGCGCTGCCGCTGACCGTGCGCCCCTACCGGCGCGACCGGCTGCTGGGCGACACGCTGCGCGGCCTGCTGCGCGCGCGCGGCACCGAGCTGCGCGACGCGGCGGCGGTCGCGGCCGCGCTCGGCACCTCGACCCGCAGCCTGCACCGCCAGCTGCGCGAGGAGGGCCGCTCGCTGCAGGCGCTGCGCGACGAGGTGCATCGCGAGCGCGCGCTCGAGCTGCTGGAGCGCAGCGACCGGCCGCTGAAGCAGGTGGCCGCGGCGGTCGGCTACGCCGATGCGAAGAGCTTCGCGCGCGCCTTCAGGGCCTGGACCGGCCGCTCGCCGGGGGCGGTGCGGCGCGCGGCGGCGCAGGCGCCGGACGCGCCGCCGGCCGCCGGCGCAAGCCGCCGCGAGTGATGCACTTCACGCGCGGCGCCGTCGCGGCGCGCCGACCCCCGCTCCGGGGTCGTGCGGCGGCCGGGGCGGCGCGCCGATAATGGATCGAACCCCTGCCGTACCCCCGCGAGCCACGATGACCCACGAAGACCTGCTGCAGGCGATCCAGTCGCTGAATGCCGAGGACGCGTTCCGGCCGCGGCTCGACCCCTCGCAGTGGCGCACCTTCCTGCAGTACCTGACGCGCCATGAGCTGCGCGCCGGGGACCTGCTGGTCAAGCAGGGCGAGGTCGACCGCACGCTGTACTTCCTCGGCCAGGGCTCGCTGCAGGTCTACGCGGTCGCGGCGCCCGGCAGCGGCAGCAAGATCGCGATCCTGCGCCCGGGCGGCATGTGCGGCGAGCCGGGGCTGTTCGCCGATGGCACCCGCACCGCGAACGTCGAGGCGATGACGCCCTGCGTCGTGTGGGCGATGCGCCTGCCGCGCTTCGAGGAGCTGGCCGTGCGCGTGCCGACCATCGCGCTGGAGGTGCTGCGCGCCGCCGGCACGGTGATGGCGATGCGCATGCGCGCCAACATGGCGCGCCAGACGCCGGTCACCTGAGCGCCCGGCGGCTCAGGCGCCGCCGAAGGACACCAGCGTGAACAGCGGCAGCCCGGTCGCGCGCAGGCGTTCCGCGCCACCGAGGTCGGGCAGTTCGACGATCGCCGCGCCCTCGATCACGGTGGCGCCGAGCCGCTCGAGCAGCCGCTTGCCGGCCAGCATGGTGCCGCCGGTGGCGATCAGGTCGTCGATCAGCAGCACGCGGTCGCCGGGCCGCACGGCGTCGGTGTGCATCTCGACCGTTGCCGAGCCGTACTCCAGCGCGTAGCTCTCGGCGACCGTCGCGTAGGGCAGCTTGCCCTTCTTGCGGATCGGCACGAAGCCGATGTTGAGCTCGTAGGCCAGCACCGAGCCGATGATGAAGCCGCGCGCGTCCAGCCCGGCGATGCTGTCCGGCCGCACGTCGAAGTAGCGGTGCACGAACTGGTCGATCAGCACGCGAAACACCCGCGGGCTCTGCAGCAGCGGCGTGATGTCGCGGAACTGCACGCCCGGCGCCGGCCAGTCGGGCACGGTGCGGATGGTGTCGCGGATGAGGGCGCGGTCGTCCATGGGGCAGGCGGGTCGGCGGGGTGATTATCGGCAGCGGCGCGGTCAGGGCGGCGGCAGCCGCGCCCGCAGCGCCGGCGCGGCGCCGTCGGGCCGGCCGGCCAGCACCAGGCCCTCGCCGGAGGCCGTGCCGGTGCCGGCCAGCGCGGAGAGCGTGAACTGGTGACTGACCCAGACCTCGAAGCCGCCGGGCGCGAGCCGCGCGAGCGCGGCGCGCAGGGCGGCCACCTGCGCCGCCGGGTCGCCCTCGCGCAGCGAGCCGAGCGCGTCCCAGGCCTCGACGCGCTCGCCGAAGGCCAGCCGCGCCGTCTCGAGACAGCGGCACCAGGGACTGGAGCGCACGGCCCGCGGCACCAGGCCGCGCGCGGTGAACCAGGCGCCGAGCCGGCGCGCCTGGGCGCGGCCGGTGTCGTCGAGGTTGCGCTGGGTGCCGCAGTCGCCGAGCCGGAAGCCGGGCGGGTCCAGCGTGCCGGGGGCCAGCGCGTGGCGGAACGCCGCCACCGTGCCGCCGGCGCGCAGGGCGGCGACCGCCTCGTCCTCGCCCGTGGCGCGCGTCGGCCAGGGCGGGAGGGCAAATGCGCCGCAGGCGGCGCGGAGCAGGGTGCGGCGGTCGGGCATGCGGCGGGCTGCGGCACGGCCGGCGGCCGCGACGGCGCGATGATGCGGCACCGTCCGCGGCGTGTGCCGAGAGGCGGCCGGACGCCGCGTCGCGTGCCCGGTCTTTGGCGCGGCCGGTGCCGCGCTCAGCCGCGCAGCAGCCGGGCCTCCGCCAGCGCGAGCGCCTCCGGGCGGCCCGACAGCACCAGCGTGTCGCCGGCCGACAGCGGCGTTTCCTCCGAAGGCCGTAGCACGGCGCCGCCCAGCCGGCGCAGCGACACCACGTGCGCGCCGAGCGCGTCGAGCGCCTGCTGGCCGAGCGTGCGGCCGAGGCAGGCGCTGCTCTCCGACAGCGTGATGCTGGCCAGGCGCGCCTGCTGCATCTCCTCGGCGGTGTCGTCGTCGGCGCCGTGGAAGTAACCGCGCAGCAGGCTGTAGCGCGCGTCGCGCTGGTCCTGCACGACGCGGATCACGCGCCGCATCGGCACGCCGACCAGCGCCAGCACGTGCGAGGCCATCATCAGCGAGCCCTCGATCGCCTCCGGCACGACCTCGGTGGCGCCGGCCGCCTGCAGCACCTCGAGGTCGGCGTCGTCGATCGTGCGCACGATCACCGGCACCGCAGGCGCGTGCTCCTGCACCAGGCGCAGGATGCGCAGCGCCGAGGCGGTGTCCTTGTAGCTGACCACCACCGCCGTGGCGCGGGCGAGGCCGGCGGCCATCAGGCTCGGCAGGCGGGCCGCGTCGCCGAACACCACGCTCTGGCCGGCGGCCGCCGCCTGGCGCACGCGGTCGGGGTCGAGGTCGAGCGCCATGTACGGGATGTGCTCGCTGGCCAGCAGCTGCGCGAGGTTCTGGCCGCTGCGGCCGTAGCCGCAGATGATCACGTGGGCGTCGGCCTGGATGGCGCGCTTGGCGATGGTCGTCAGCGCCACCGACTGCAGCAGCCAGTCGCTGGCCGCCAGCCGCATCACGATGCGGTTGCTGTACTGGATGATCAGCGGCGTGGCCAGCATCGACAGCACCATCGAGGCCAGCACCGGGTTCTCGAGCCGCGCCGGCAGCAGGTGGTGCTGGCCGGCCAGCGTGAGCAGCACGAAGCCGAACTCGCCGGCCTGGGCCAGGTACAGGCCGGTGCGCAGCGCGACGCCGGCCGGGGCGCCGAAGGCGCGCGCCAGCGCGGTCACGAGGCCGAACTTGAACAGCACCGGCACGGTCGTCAGCAGCGCCACCATCGTCCACTGGTCGGCCACCGCGCGCAGGTCGAGCTTCATGCCGATCGTGATGAAGAACAGCCCGAGCAGCACGTCGTGGAAGGGCCGGATGTCGGTCTCCACCTGGTGCTTGTATTCCGTCTCGGCGATCAGCATGCCGGCGACGAAGGCGCCCAGCGCGAGCGACAGGCCGGCGTGCTCCGTGAGCCAGGCGAGGCCGAGCGTCACCAGCAGCAGGTTGAGCATGAACAGCTCCTCGCTGCGCCGGCGCGCCACCAGCGTGAGCCACCAGCGCATCACGCGCTGCCCGCCTACCAGCAGCACGGTCAGCAGCAGGGCCGCCTTGAGGCCGGCGAGCAGCAGCGCGCGGCCCATGTGCTGCTCGTCGCCCTGCAGTTGCTGGCCCAGCGCCGGGATCAGCACCAGCAGCGGCACCACCGCAAGGTCCTGGAACAGCAGCACGCCCATCACGCGCCGGCCGTGCTCGGTCTCCAGTTCGAGCCGCTCGGCCATCAGCTTGACGACGATCGCCGTGCTGCTCATGGCCAGCGCCGCGCCGAGCGCGATCGCGCCCTGCCACGACAGCTCGCGGTGCAGGCCGAAGAGGGCCAGGCCCCAACCCAGCAGCCAGTTGCCGGCCATCGCGGCGCCCACCGTCAGCGCGACTTGCGACAGCCCGAGACCGAACACCAGGGTGCGCATGCTGCGCAGCTTGGGCAGGTTGAACTCGAGCCCGATGACGAACATCAGGAACACCACGCCGAATTCGGCGAGCCGCTCGACGCCGGCCGCGTCGCGTGCCAGCGCCAGGGTGTTGGGGCCGATCAGCACGCCGACCACCAGGTAGCCGAGCATCGGCGGCAGCTTCAGCGAGCGGCACACCACCACGCCGAGCACCGCGGCGACGAGATACAGCAGGACGAGTTCGAGAGTCGAGACCATCGAGGCGCGGAACGCGGGTGGACGCCGGGACGGCGCGGGGCGCGACGCGCCGAGCAGGGATCGTGCCCCGCCGTCGGCGCGGCGCGGCCCCACGCCTAGAATCGTTCGATGCTACCCAAGGTCCACAGCCCGCCACCTCGGGCGCACCCCGTGGAGGCCTCCGGGCCGATGCCCGCCGCCGAGCCCGGGCGCAGTGTCGCGCTCGGCGCACAGGCGTTGGCCATCGAGGCGGAGGCGCTGCTCGCGCTGCAGGCGCGCATCGCGGGCCCGATGGCCGATGCCTTCGCACGCGCGGTCGACCTGATGCTCGCCTGCCGCGGGCGCGTGGTCGTGATGGGCATGGGCAAGAGCGGCCACGTCGGGCGCAAGATCGCCGCCACGCTGGCCTCCACCGGCACGCCTGCGATGTTCGTGCACCCGGCCGAGGCCAGCCACGGCGACCTCGGCATGGTCACGCCGCAGGACGTCGTGCTGGCGATCAGCAACTCCGGCGAGAGCGAGGAGCTGAGCGCGATCCTGCCGGTGCTCAAGCGGCTCGGCGTGACGCTGGTGGCCATCACGGGTCGCGGCGAGTCGACGCTGGCCCGCCATGCCGAGGCGGTGCTCGACAGCGCCGTGGCGCTCGAGGCCTGCCCGCTGAACCTGGCGCCGACGGCGAGCACCACCGCGCAGATGGCGCTCGGCGACGCGCTGGCGGTCGCCCTGCTCGACCTGCGCGGCTTCAAGGCGGAGGACTTCGCGCGCTCCCACCCGGGCGGCGCGCTCGGCCGCAAGCTCCTGACCCACGTGCGCGACGTGATGCGCAACGGCGACGCGGTACCCCGCGTGGGCCCGCGCACCGGCATGATGGACCTCATGCGCGAGATGAGCGCGAAGGGCCTGGGCGCCACCGCGATCGTCGACGAGGCCGGTCGCGCGATCGGCATCTTCACCGACGGCGACCTGCGCCGCCTGCTCGAGCGCGGCGTCGATCTGCGCGGCCTGCACGCGGCCGAGGTGATGCACCCCGAGCCGCGCACGGTGCGCGAGGACGCGCTCGCGGTCGACGCCGCCGATCTGATGGAGGCGGCGCGCATCACGAGCGTGCTGGTGGCCGACGGCGAGGGCCGGCTGATCGGCGCGCTGAACACCAACGACCTGCTGCGCGCCAAGGTGATCTGATGGCGGGCGACATCCTGCGGCCGCTGCGCCCCACGCTCAGCTTCGCGCCCGAGCGGCTGCTGAAGGCGCAGGGCGTGGCGGCGGCGATCTTCGATGTCGACGGCGTGCTGACCGACGGCCGCATCTACATCGGCGAGCAGGGCGAGACCGTGAAGGCCTTCAGCACGCTCGACGGCCACGGCCTCAAGCTGCTGGCGCAGGCCGGCATCGAGCCGGTCGTGCTGACCGGGCGCGACTCGCCCGCGGTGCGGCGCCGCGTGGCCGACCTCGGCCTGGCGCACGCGGTCTACGGCGCGCACGACAAGCTCGCGGCGGCCGAGGCGCTGCGCGCACGCCTGGGGCTGCGCTGGGACCAGCTGGCGGCGATCGGCGACGACTGGCCGGACCTGCCGCTGCTGCAGCGCGTGGCCTTCGCGGCCGCGCCGGCCCAGGCCCATGCCGAGGTGCGGGCGCTGGTCGACCATGTGACGGCGGCGGCCGGGGGCCACGGCGCCGCGCGCGAGTTCTGCGACCTGCTGCTGATGGCGGCCGGCCGCTACGCGCGGCTGCTGTGCGGCCCGCTCGAGACGCTCGACAGCGGCGGCGCCGCATGAGCCGCGCTCCCGGGCCGAAGCGAAGACGCGCCGCTGGCGCGCCGGGCGGCCGTGCCGCGACGATCGCAGGCCGCGCCGTGACGCGCGGCGCCCCGGCATCCGTGCGGCGCGGAGCGCGCGTATGACTCATCCGCGCAGCGTCGAAGCGCCGGAGGCGCCGTTCGCCGAGCTGGCGCCCCTCGCGCCGGGGCCGCTGCGGCCCAGCCGAGGGCTGACCTGGCGGGGCCGCCTGTCGGAGGCGGTCGCGGCCTACCTGCCGGTGCTGTTGATGGGGATGCTGGCGGCGCTGACCTGGTGGCTGGTGAAGAACACGCCGACGCCGGGCGAGGGCCGCACTCCGCCGCTGCCGCGCGAAGAGCCCGACTACACGATGCGCAACTTCACCGTCACGCGCTACGAGCCGGATGGCGCTCTGCGCGCACGCCTGGAAGGCGACACGCTGCAGCACTTCCCGGCGACCGACACGATCAAGGTCGAGCAGGTGCGCCTGCGCTCGCTCGACAAGCAGGGGCGGGTGCTGTACGGCACCGCGGACCACGGCATCAGCAACGGCGAGGCGACGCAGGTGCGGCTGATGGGCCGCGCTCGCGTCCTGCGCGAGCCGGCGGCGGACGAGGGCCCGGAGCAACGCAGCGAGATCCGTGGCGAGGTGCTCGACATCGACACCGTCGCCGATCGCGTGAGCTCGGACCAGCCGGTGACGCTGATCAGCGGCCGCGGCGAGGTGCACGCCAGCAGCCTCGACTACCGCCACAACGAGCGCGTCGGCGTGCTCGGCGGGCGGGTCAACGGGGTGCTGCAGTCGGTGCCGCTGCCGTCGAAGGGCAACCGCCGGTGAGATGCGCTGCCGCCGACGCCGTGAGCGGTCGCGGCGCCCGGCCGTGCCGCGCATGAGCCCGCTGGTCTTCATCACCGGCGCCTCGAGCGGCATCGGCCAGGCGCTCGCACGGCGCTATGCCGAGGCCGGCTGGCGGCTCGCGCTGAGCGCGCGGCGCGGCGAGGATCTGGCGACCTGGTGCCGCGGGCAAGGGTGGCCGCAGGAGCGCTGGGCCGTCTACGGCGCCGACGTGCGCGATGCGGAGAGCATCACCGCGGCGGGCCGCGCCTGCCTGGGCCGGCAGGGCCTGCCCGACGTGGTAATTGCCAACGCGGGCATCAGCATCGGGGTCGACACGGCGGAGCACGAGGATCTGGAAGTCGTGCGCGCAACCTTCGAGACCAACGTCCTCGGACTGGCGGCCACGTTCCAGCCCTTCATCGGGCCGATGCGCGAGCGTCGCTCCGGGACGCTGGTGGGGATCGCGAGCGTGGCGGCGATCCGCGGGCTGCCGGGGCACGCGGCCTACTGCGCCAGCAAGGCCGCGGTGGTGGCCTATTGCGAGAGCCTGCGCGGCGAAGGGCGGCCGCACGGCATGCGGGTGGTGACCCTGCTGCCCGGCTACGTGGCAACGCCGCTGACCGCATCCAACCGCTATCCGATGCCCTTCCTCATGACGCCCGAGGATTTCGCGGCCCGCGCGTTCCGCGCCATCGGCGCGGGCGTGAGCTATCGCGTCATTCCATGGCCGATGGGGATCGCGGCGAAGCTGCTGCGGCTGCTGCCGAATGTGCTGTTCGACAGGCTGCTGGCGGGACGGCCGCGCAAGAAGCGCCAGGGCCCGTAGCGGCGTCGCACGCGTCAACGACGAAAGCGGTGGGCCGCAGCGCCACCGCCTGGTGCGAGATTCAGATTCAGGGGCCGACGCGCGGCCGGGGCCGGTTCAGTAGCCGCCGCGACCGCCGCCGCCGCCGCCGCTGCGACCGCCGCCGCCGTAGCCGCCACCACCGCTGCGGCCGCCGCCACCGCCACCGTAGCCGCCGCCACCACCGCCGTAGCCGCCACCGCCACCACCGTAGCCGCCACCGCCGCTGCCGCCGCCGCGGTTGCCGTAGCCGCCGCCACCGCCGCCGCCGCCATACGGGCCGCGGAAGCCGCCCGGCCGATCCTCGCGCGGACGGGCCTCGTTCACGACGATGGCGCGGCCGGACAGTGACTGGCCGTTCATGCCTTCGATGGCCGACTGCGCCTCGGCGTCGCTGCTCATCTCGACGAAGCCGAAGCCCTTCGAGCGCCCAGTGTCCCGATCCATCATGACCTTGGCGGAGGTCACCGTGCCGAACTGCCCGAACGCCTGATTCAGGTCTTCGTCGCGAACCGCGTAGGCCAGGTTGCCTACGTACAGCTTGTTACCCATGGAGAGCGCCTTTCATGCCCTGAGACAGTACCGCGAGGTACTCGAAAACGTGTGGAGCCTCAACCCGCCGGAACCGATCAGAGAAGGCGCCGCATCTAGTAACGCGGTTCGATTATGGGTAAAGCGGCCACTTTGGCTAGATCGACCCCCTATGAGTGTTGTATCGGCGTCGTGGTTAATCGGCGCTGGCGTCGCGGCGGGGAAGATTCACCTTGGCGCGAGGGCGATCGTGCGGGGCAGTGCCGTCGGCCGGCCGAGGGTCGTGCCGCGACGCCAAGGGGTGACCGGCTTGCCGCATCGCTTCGGGGCGGACATGCGCGCACGGCGCTGTTGCGCTGCTGACCCGGGTCGTCGACATCGACGGCGGACGCGCAGGCTGTTAGGGTTCGCGCGCGACCGGACCGGCGCACGCACGGCCCGAGCACCCGACTTCCGCCCGATCGACCTGCCGACATTCGTGGGATGGACCTCAAGCCGCTGATCGCGCTACTCGCGATCGTCAATCCGATCGGCGCGATCCCCTTCTTCATCAGCTTCACCACCGGCTTCAGCCGGCAGCAGCGTCAGCGCACGATCCGCGTCAGTGCCTTCAGCGCCTTCCTGGTGATTTCCATCAGCGCGGTGGCGGGTCTGCGGATCATCGAGTTCTTCGGGATCAGCATCGCGTCGTTCCAGGTCGGCGGGGGGACGCTCCTGCTGATCAGCTCGCTGCAGATGCTCAACGCGCGGCAGGCCGAGACCAGCGCGGAGGACGTCACCGAGGGAGCCTCGAAGGCCGACGCCGGCGACAGCATCGCGGTGGTGCCTCTCACCATCCCGCTGCTGACCGGACCGGCCACCATCTCGACCATGGTGATCTACGCCGAGCGTACGCGGCACTGGTGGCAGCTCGGCACGCTGGTGGCCTACGGCGTGGTGATCGGCGTGGCGGTGTTCCTGGCCTTCTCGGCCTCGGGCCGCATCGCGCGGGTGCTCGGGCGCACCGGCATCAACGTCATGACGCGGCTGATGGGCCTGATCCTGGCGGCGATGGCCGTCGAGATCATGGCCGACGGTCTGCTGAAGCTGTTTCCCGTGCTGTCGCAGGGCATCGCGCGCTGAGCCTGCATGGGCGAAGACGCGAGCTTCGACCACGTGATCGTCGGGGCCGGCACCGCCGGCTGCCTGCTCGCCAACCGGCTGAGCGCCGACCCGCGCAAGCGCGTGCTGCTCATCGAGGCGGGCGGACACGACGACTACCACTGGATCCACATCCCGGTCGGCTACCTGCGCTGCATCGGCAACCCCCGCACCGACTGGATGTACCGCACCGAGCCCGAGCCGGGGCTCAACGGCCGCAGCCTGCGCTACCCGCGCGGCAAGGTGCTGGGCGGCTGCTCGAGCATCAACGGCATGATCTACATGCGCGGCCAGGCACGCGACTACGACGGCTGGGCCGCGCTGACCGGCGAAGACGCCTGGCGCTGGGAGCGCTGCCTGCCGCTCTTCATGCGTCACGAGGACCACCACGGCGCGGCGCGCGCGGCGGCGAACGGCGATGGCGGCTTCGCGCGCTTCCACGGCGTGGGCGGCGAGTGGCGTGTCGAGCGGCAGCGGCTGCGCTGGCCGGTGCTGGAGGCCTTCGCGCAGGCGGCGCAGCAGGCCGGCATCCCGCCCAGCGAGGACTTCAACCGCGGCGACAACGAGGGCGTAGGCCTCTTCGAGGTCAACCAGCGCGCGGGCCTGCGCTGGAACGCCGCGCGCGCCTTCCTGCGCCCGACCTGCTACGGCCGGCCCAACTTCGAGCTGTGGACCGGCGCGCAGGTGGCGCGGCTGCTGCTCGAGCCGGACCCCACCGGCGCCGCGCCGCTGCGCTGCGTCGGCTGCGAGGTGCAGACCCCGCACGGGATGGAGACCGTGCGCGCGCGCGGCGAGCTGGTGCTAGCGGCCGGCGCGATCGGCTCGCCGCAGCTGCTGCAGCTTTCCGGGCTCGGCCCGGCGGCGCTGCTGCAGGCCCACGGCATCGCGGTCGCGGCGGACCTGCCCGGGGTCGGCGAGAACCTGCAGGACCACCTGCAGCTGCGCTCGATCTACCGGCTCGATGGTGCGCGGCGC
>Ga0247830_10000341_pt1 | contig 16313 bp, 30 predicted proteins | sample 12C_Control_Day5_FD_207766 | JGI IMG/M metagenome (GOLD analysis project Ga0247830, IMG submission 207766) | Soil microbial communities from agricultural site in Penn Yan, New York, United States - 12C_Control_Day5 | ecosystem: Environmental > Terrestrial > Soil > Agricultural land | place...
CTTGTTCGTCGTCGTCCTGCGGATCGAACAACGGGTCGACTTCATCCTGCTGAACAGGCTCGCCGTCATAGAACTCATGATCGAGCAAGTGATCGTGTTCAGGTTCGTGAATATCCGGCTCGTCGTGCATCATCAGATCCTGCAGCAGCGCTTTTGGCAATAAGGGACGCCTGTATAAGCCAGGGGCTGCAAATCGTCAACGCCAGGGAGCGCCAATGAAATACCTGCTGATTTTCATCCTCAGCCACCTCGCGACCTACTGTGCCATTGGCGCGGTTGTTGACGCTCGCCTTCAAGGCCTGGCCGAAGACCTGCGCCATTACCCCCATGCACCCATTCAGGCCCAGTACTTTGAAGATGTGCGCCTGCATGCGCAGCATTCGAAGATCGAATACTGCGCGGTGCTCGGCACGCTACTGGCCGCGCTTCTATCCCTGCTGGCATGGGGACTGAGCTGATCGGCAGGGACACCAGAAAAGCTAACCTGACTGGCGAAGCAAGGCAGCGTTGGCCTGACGCACCATATCCAGCCATTCACTGGCACTGACCGAACCCGCCCGCTCCAGTTGCTCAGCAGCCATCAATGCCTGGTCATAGGTTGCTTCCTGCAGCACACCCTCGCCAAGGAAACGGGTACGCCATTGCACAATGGCTACGGCCCCTTTCTTGTCTTCCATCCCCATCCCCACCTAGCACCGGTTACGGGCAGCAAATCGGCTTGCCGCCCAAGCGGCGGCGAGATTACACGACAGCTACAAGCTTGAGAATAGTTTGCATTATCATCGTTACAACTGAATAGACAGACGGTCAGTAGCCCCACAGTCAATCGAAACAAACCACCTCAATGATTTCCGTACAATCGCCACTGAACCAAGCATGGAGGCGCAAATATGAAAGCAATCGGTACATTATTGTTAGCGATATCACTAACAGGCTGCGGGACGATAAACACCGTATTCAGGGACGACAGTGTGGCGAGCAGCAAGCTTGCCCAATGGCAGTCGCATTGCGACACCATCCCACGGGTCTACAGCGGCGTCGCCCTGGATTTCTGCGCATTGCATGCCGAACCCCCGCAAACCACCGACACCACCGGCCAACCTTCAGCAGTGTCGATGCTGGTGGACCTGGCATTGTCGGGCGTGGCCGACACCATTGCGTTGCCCTACACAATCTACGTGCAACACAGAGACGGCAATATTCCGAAGACCCGACTGCAGTAGTGGCGAGGAATCTACATACCTCTGGTCGCCTGCCTTACAGCTTTGTTGCAGCTACCCAAATGGATGACTAATAGTTAGTTGTCTGCCTGGGGAGGCACAAAAATGCAACCAAGATTCGTTATCGTTCCGGCGGTGCCAATAGAGCAGGAATCCTTCCGCGCTGGCACCCGCTTCTACGCTACAACCGTGTCGGGCGGCTTCGACATCTACGACAACCAGGAAAAAATGCGGCTCAAGCCAAGCTACCAGGGCAAGGAAGAAGCAATGGCGCATTGCGCCCGAATGAACGCCGAAGACAGTTCAAGCCCAGTGAACTGTCCCGCTTACCTGATGCAGACCTAGCCAAGCAGTGCCCAGCGTCACGTAGCCAGGAGTGCGGGCATCGTGACGTTGGGTTGTTTGCGCCACCGACCCTGACGCTTCGGGATGCTCAAGCCGAACCCATCCAGTCGCTCAGGCCTTTTGTGTTGAATCTGCGATTGCCTGCAAAATCCTGGGCAAATTTCCAAAAGCTGACTGTCGGGCTTGAGCAAATCGATTCAACACTGCCAGCTTTTCAGGATCGCCCTCCTGCAGGCTTCTCAGCACTGACGGCAACAGGTGCAAACGGCACTGCGCAAGCCAGTTGGACAATCCCGCGTGGTGCTTCCATTGCCGTTGATTGTCGAGATAAGCGACCCACATTTTGATCCAGTCCACCGGTGAGTGTGGCACCGGGACAACCCCACAGAGTGCATTCATCTGCACCTGATCGTTGAGGTGGCTTTCCACGTAGGCGATCACTGCGGCACTGAACAGGATCTGATAACTGCTCACGGTCACCAGGTTGATGCGATCGCCATCGAACGCCTTCACGCTTCCTTCCGGAATGGTGGGGATAGCACTCGCGCTGCAGTCGATGTAAAGGGCGTCAGAATTGCCTGCGATGCTGCCCTTTTCGAGCGATATGCCGTTGGTTTCAATCGCGCGAACCCGCCCCAAGTGCACGACATCGCTTATGCCTCGTAGCGCATGCAACTCCCCCTGCGACACCGTCGCAGCGCGGAATGCGGTGGGTTCGATGGTTTTGTCGATGCGCAGTAGTTCGCCAGCATTCTCGAGCCTGAGGAACAGATCGGGGATCGAATCGGCAGCGCCTATGGCTTCGAACTGGTTCGCAAGGCTGCCGATCGTTCGGACAAAATTCTCCGGGCCCGGCTGAATGTTGGCGCGATCCAACAGCCAGGAAGTGTTTGGAACGATCCACTGAATCCTGTTTGCCGCCACCCCGTTCTGCAGTAGCCACAGACAGGCATCGATGCCGGTCTTGCCTCCCCCCACCACCACGTACCGCAAGTAAGGCTGGCTGATCTTCGGCAAGTCGTTCAGCGGTATGCAGCGTATACCCGGCGCTACCCGGTAATGCGGTGAGTGGGTCGAAGGAACGGCTGTCTGGGCAATAGTCGCATCCACCAGCTTCCTGCGCACCTGGACAGGCTTGCTGTCGCCGGTAAGCAAGGATGTGATGCAATGGCTATCGCTGCGATTACCTTCGTAGTTGTGCATCGGAAAGTAATGCACCCGACCTGACGGCAAGAATCGCTGGTGCATTAGCTGATCGAAGTAACAGACAATCTCGGCGCCTGAGGCCAGCTCATACAAGCCCCCGCCCCATTCGGATTCGTCCATGCGACCGGAGCCAAGCACGCGGGAGTTAACGCCATAGAAGGCAGACGGCTGGTGCAGACGGACAAACGGGTAGGCATCGTTCCAATGTCCACCCGGTTGAGCATGTCGATCCACCATCAGCACATTCGCATCCGACTCATCGAGTAGCGTATCGACGAAGGCCATAGCTGTTGCCCCCGCGCCGATTACCAGATAATCCGTCGCTATACTGCTGGTGTTCATAGGCACACCCTTACTACGCTTGAGTATTCTCCTACTTCATCTCAGGCTAGTTCTTTTCTGCATGCCGCAAGAGAACAGTTGTTGCTAACCTACATAGCCAACAGCTTTAAAAGCGTAGACCTCGCAATACACGCCTTGCGAAGAGCGGATTTCAACTGCAAAACTTTCTGCTATAAAATCGGAAGAACCACCATAGCGATTACAAGTACATTTCTTTTCAAAACCATCTTGAAATGATGCGCTGGAACGCGGGTACCCGGGCTCAGCCTCCAGCGGTAAGCGCTCCACTTTCTCCGCACTCATCAGGGACAAGTAACGCCCTCAGCGCCTGAGGAACTTCAATAATTTTTCTGGTAACCGGTGAGACGCACACGTGTGTCAGGCTAGCGGTAAATGCCTTGATATCTGGCGCTACATTTCCCTCGACTAGAAATGTAAACGAGTGAAGCGAAACACTGGAAACGCTTACCGTCATGGAAAGTTCGTCATCCCAGGTGAGCGGATGAAGAAACTCCAGCGAAAATGCCCTTGCTGGAGGCAGCAAATCAAAGCCTAACAGGGTTCTTAATCCAGGACCGGACAGCCAAACTGAAAGTGCATCATGAACGGCTTCAATAACGAAGTACGAAAATCTGGGTGTATAAACAATCCCTTCCGGGTCACAGTCACCGAACAATACCTTTCTTTTGACAATCACTGAATTCGGCACAAGATCAATCCTTAATATAGAGTGACAAAGCTCTGACAGCCGCCTTACAAGGCCTGGTTGTCCAGGGTAGACGGTACCTCCCTCTTATCTCCATTGCATAGCCACCAGCGTGGCAGAAGATAGAGGTGTACCCGGGGACGTTATTGGACAGCCAGTAGTTGATGGCAGCGGTCTCCAACAGTACCTTGCGCTCGCCCTAAGGTGACGGAGGGCGGCGCATGCATAGTGAAAGCCATGAGCAACCCTCAGGCCTAGTGCGCGATTCCCATGGCACCAGCTGAGGTCTTCCTGATCAGCGCCACGTCGACGTGATAGTTGGAAAAATCACTCGACCTGCCGTCAGTTCGCAAAGTAGCGCTCAAGACAACGTCCTGTTCCCTTGTCAGCTGCTGCAGGGCACTGGAGAACTGGTGTTCGTGAACGAGCAGCAACAGAGCGCTCTCCGCGCCTTCAGCAAGCTTCTGCTTCATTTCCGAAACGCTGAACACCAAGGCAACACCGCGCTGGTAAGAGGCAACAAGATCACGGGTGGATTCGATATCCAGATTCAGTACACCGTCAACTCGACGAAGGTTGGCGACCCGTGACTGGGTTAACACATGGCCACAAGCTTGCAAAAACAGCGATTCATACCACTCCACAACGATCTCCTTGAAATAAACGCGACATCAATACCCCACTTAAACGAATCACGCCACCACGAAGAGGGCGGCGCCTGCCTGGAGATTGCCGTGAAGCTACAGATCAAGGCTGTTTACAAGTGCGGATCCTGCGACGAGGTCCACGCCCATGGAGATGCTTGAGCAACATGCGCTCCTCCTCCAGGGAGAGAACGAGCAGCTGCAGCACGACCTCTCCCGGGCACGGAAGAACATCGAGAAGCTGGTGGTGATCACCCTCGGCCAGGCCGAGCAGGTCGCGCAATTGAACGGCAGGGTCAAGCAGCTCACTCGGGACCTATCCAGCGCCTACGTGGAAATCACGGACCTGAAGAATCAACAGCTGACTGGCCGCTCATCTACCCCAGGCGGCACGGCCTTTGGACTCGTTGTATCGGCAGAGCGCATCCATCGCCTGCCGCATCAGCGGCTCACCAGCGGCGATCTTTTCGTCCAGGTCATCCATGATTCAGCTCCCTGTTAATTGGTCACCTCGCACACAGAACCAACCGTGCGAATTTGGTCGACAGCCCACGAGAGGGAATAGCGGAACCTTACTATTAGCACTGCATCTCTTATAAAAAATAGAAGCTCGTAAAGAGTATCGTCACCCTTAAATTTATCGCGAAATACAGGAGATTTCGCTCGGCGCACTAGCCAATTAAAGTGCAAAGTGAAACTTCCCCACCTCATCAAATAAGAAATAAATTGTAACAAAGACTTCTTGAAATACTCTAAATACCAAGAAACCAACATTTACTGAGCAAGAATGAGAAACCTTGCCTTTTATAGCTGGATGGAAAGCCAGTACATTAAAGCCCCACCCAATGGTAACGTATGCTTTCGCATTGCTCAGCACAAGAAACAACATGAGCAAACTTGTTGGTTGAATAAAGGATTAACGAATGACTATCGAGCGAGAGATTTTCTCGGCCCTTATCGCCCAGAACGCACTTCAAGGTGAAAAGCCGAGCGTACAAAGCTACGCCCAGCTAGCCGTCGACAAGGGATTTAGAGCGCTTTCGTCAAAGCAACAGGCAGTGGTAAGCCCCTTCCTGCAAAAAAAATGCGAGGGTATGAAAAAACCAAATGAAAAACATAACAACTGCCAAAATATTATAAGCGGTCGTGAATTGGTCACAGCCCTTGAGAAATCCGAGCATTATAAAGGATGGCGCTGCGAGAGCTGCCGAAGTGCATCTGAAAAATAATGAAGCGATCTAAAGATAGTAACAATCTAAAAACCTATAAAAACAACCAGAAAAATTACTATTGCTCGCGCTACTCCTGAACGTTATTGCAGCAGGCCACCACAGGCCTGCTCGCAGGTCTTTCTTTTCTTTAGGCCCTGCTCAATCCACCCATCAAATCGCCGTTCACTCGTCACGCACTTGAGCACTTCGGAAAAATTTTTCACGACGCAGCCAAATCCTTCTGCGTGACTGATTTTTCAAGGCCCCGACTACAACAGCTTCGACGACGACATTCCCTTCGCGCCGCTACGTCACTTGGCCGGCTGGTGAAGCCAGCCCGAGTCTGACTCAGCGCTTCGCTGCGCGCTGGTACACGCCGTTGAAACGCACGTTCATGCCACCGCATTCGGCGTTGTCGGACACGACCAGGGCATCGCCCAACCAATGCACGTCCATGTGGCAAATGTCGTCGCGCAAGGTAATGGTGGCGCCCTTCGGTGTGGCCGAGGCCTCGATCTCGCCGAGGTGTGTCGAAGGCCAATCCGCAGGATTGGCGGATGGCCAGAAGGCATTACCCTTAACATACAGCTGGCCGCCACGCGCGCGGATGCGCAGGTTGTTGTCGCCGTTGTGCCAGTCGCCAGCCCAGTCCTTCAGTTTCGGTGTGGCCAACGGCAGCGGCTGTAGGTGTGTCTTGTCGACCCAGCCCGAACTGCCGCCCCCCTTGTTCGGGAAAAACGCACAGCGGAAGCGACCTATGTCGCGGCCGGTTAGCACCGTATCGCCGCTGATCACGTAGCTGCGCTGTCGGCAGGCTGGTTCGCCCTTGGCCGGGCAGCCATCCATATCGCCGAGTAGAAAGAGACGCGGTGTGCCGACCACCTTGGCCAAGGCGAAATCGCTTTGCTCGGAAGGAAATGCACCGTTGCGGCAGGACATCGGGTCGACCATTTCGCTGGCAATCGCAGCCGTGGAAAGCAGTGTAGAGAGCAGGAATAGTGGCCGCAGAAGTGTTGCTGAGCCCCCAGAACCGGCGGCGCGCCGCCACCGTCCTGATCGTCGCCGTACTGCAGGGCGCAACGCTGCGGTAATGCTCTGGAGCAAGGCATCCAGCCGTGTGTGTAGTGACTCGATGGTTCGGGAAGTAGAGAGCATGTTATGGGAGTCCATGGTGTTTGGTGCCTCGTAGCGTCAGTTGATGGCAGCACGACCTTGTGAGAAGTGGTCAACCCCAACACCATGTGTACGAACGTGGCATGTGGAATGTGCCGGAAACTCTAGTGCCACTAACTTGAGTCACTCAGTATCCAGCTCAGCCTGTATGCGAGCGGCTACCGATGGAGCCCAGTTCTGCCCCGTCAGTTGATAGGTAGAGCGAGTCTTACTCACGATGTGGATCTTGTAGCTATCGGAGAGTTTGTTCGTTGGAGTGATGAATAGCCCAACCACCTCTCCCCATGTTGCCATTCCGGCAGGAACTTCAATCACCGCTACCACTGCTACTAAGCGTGGCCTTCGGCGCCATCCGCAGAAAATTCAGCTTCCGGAGCCAGCTCAGCAGCCTCCGAATCCATATAGTAGGCCTTCCGTACTAACTGGCTCGTTTCGTATGCGCAGTATCCGCTGATGGTAGATGCCGTGGTTATGGCCAGCCCGAAAACCACCATAAGTACTCTGTTGCTCATCTGGCTCTCCTGCCAATCGAAAAAAAGCCCGGACTCTACCGAACCACTCCCCTCAACGCCACCCCGCAAGACGGATGGCGCCTGCCCCCAATCGAATCAAGCCACCCCGATATGGTCGGCGCCAGCAATGGATCAAACTGCCGTCCGCCTTGAGCTTAACGCCAGAAGGGCTTTCTTTGCTTGCTGAGGCCGTCAGCGACTGTGGCGCTATCGATTCAAGCAGAGCATGAGCCGGCGTGGAAACTGCCACGACAATGCACCGATGGAACGGTTGTTACGCAGCCTGAAAACGGAATGGGTACCGACCGTGGGCTACATGAGCGCTTCGCTAGCACAGCAGGATATCGGCCGGTTTTTGATGCAGCGCTACAACTGGCAACGGCCACATCAATTTAACAGCGGGCTGGCGCCCGCTGTGGCCGAGGAAAAACTTAACGCAGTGTCCGGGATTAGTTGACCACTACAAGGGAGATCTCAGGCGGCTTTGCGACGCCGAACACGCCGAAGCACACCAAAAGCGATATTCGGCAACATCATGATGGCGAACATGCCCCAAAACTCTACCTTGCCTTGTCCATGAAGGTAGCCACCCAGTGCGATGAAAGCCAACGTCAGCAAGAACTGAAAAGACACGAATTTCTCTAGGCCTCTCACCCTAACTCCTCAGATTCATTAATAAATTTCAAACGATTCTACAGCCTGCAGCACGGGCATGGAGAGCTATTGCCATGACGAAACAAGATTTGGTCGGCCTGCCCGAGAAGGTCCGACTCGCCATCGAGGCAGGCAAGGCTGCCGCGGCGGCCTGCAGCAACGATGGCGGCAGCGCCAACCTTGATCGCGTCGTAATCCCGGTACCGGGCCTGCGCGCAAGCCAGCTGCCCACCCTGCCCGGTTATGTGCAGAAGAAAAGCCGCTATCACCAGCAAGGAGTACGGCTGCACGCGGTACCAGTACAAGACGAATTACGGCATGACCACCGATGGCGAGGCTCCAAAGAAATCGCTGACCGAGACGACCTGACCTCTGTCAGGACCAAGATCGTGCCAGACAAGAATGCGATTTCCGCGAAGCTCAAGGCCGAGCGCGTGCACAACGAAGCCGTGCGCAAACGCATGGCCGCGGGCGAAGACTGTGAACACGAACTCATCCCCGAACCTGCCTGGGCTCACCTGGAGCGCGGCGAGAGTTCGATTCGCATCAAGTGAGGGGGACTCATGACCAACAATCAAATCCTCGTCGGCGCCCAGCGCCAGGCACAACTGGAGGCAGCGAAAGCTGCCTTCTTCGCATCTGGAGGTCAGGCAGTCGAACTGGCCGGCTTCACCTACAAGCCCCTGCCCTTTCGGCGGCACCCAGAGCCCACCCAGAAAATCCCGAAGGGTGTCCAGCAAGGCGCGAGACAACAACGCTCCAAAGAACGCGCGGCCCTGATTGCTGGCATGGCCAAGACCATGACGTGCCGCGAGGTCTCCCAGGCCTTGGGAATCTCCCAGAACACACTCTGGACTATGTCCCAGCGGGAAGAATTCACGTTCGTCCCTGGCTGCCAGGGAAAACGAAAGACTCCCTACACCAATGCGGCAGCAGACGCCACGCTGGCTGAACGAATCACCGCGCTGCGGGACATTGGCCTGACTCGCCACCAGGTGGAGAAGAAGATCGGAATCGGTAACGGAACACTGGTTCGAATCCTCAAGGCATTCGAAATCGACTTCCCCAAGGCGACAGGCAAGCGGAACGGCTGAGGATGATCCATGAACAAACACGACGCTAATGATTCATCATGTGGTCGCGCTGGAAGGACCCGCCCTGCTGCAACTGCTGCACCACGAAATGGCAGGTGGTGAGGTTGCGCTGCGGAACGAGGTGATCGTTTCAACCCTTAATAGGTGGCCGCGGTCGACCAACCTTATTTCACATTTCTGGCGTTTTCGGAGCAGAACTTGAACCAGTCATTGGCCGCTTGGGTGGATTCAGCATTAAGTATTTCGTAATCCTCAACAGCTCCAGGTCTGGATAGGCTAGGGTCAGCCTCTCGGAACCTCTGAGCGACCTCAAGGTGCTTATCAAGTTTTGCCTTTAACGCAACCGCTTTCAGTACAAAATCGTCTCTAGTCATAAATTGCCCTTTACCCGGCCCCATGCCGGTCATCCGTAATACCCCATCCCAAACCAAATTGCCACCATGCCGCATCCAACCTCGGATGCCCCGCTTCAGGGCAAGCCTTGCCCGTACTTGGGTGTCATGGCTTATGTCTCAGGTAGAAGATCAGAGCTACCACATCTGCCGCCACCACGACTGTGACGATGAGAAGCATTAACCAGCGATCCATCGGAAGCATCTGTTCATTCCCCGCAAGATGGGACTCCTGAGGCAAGAGCAATTCTCATTCCAATTTACCATGCCGCATCCGGTCACGGAGGGCGGCGCATGCATGGGGAAAGCCATGAACGACTACATCTGCGCCTAAGGTGGGGAAATGGTCAGCACTGTAGATCCAGAGAAAGGACCCGGCTCCACGGTTCCGTTGCTGGTCAGCGTTGACTTGATGAAGATAGGAGTAGGCATACCTTCTTCAACTTTGATTGGAACACCATTTGCCGGGGCTTTACCGTCAATCGTGAGCTTGGAGTACAAGCTGCCATCCGCTCTGAGCTTAACGCCCGATGGACTCTCTTTGCTTGCGGAGGCAATAACGCTAGACACTCCAGTACATGTCAATTGAACCGTGACTGCGGCCTCATTACCATCGATAGCAGCATCACTTACATTATTATGGTTAATTGTAGTATTTCCTTTAATCCCGCATTGCAACGCCGGCTTTATAACTTTCGCGCAAGGACCAACTGGCGCAACTATACTTCCCGCCCCAACATAGCTGAACCCTTGAGCAAAGCTAATACAAAAATTATCACTAACCCTTTTTTCTTTAGGAACAAAAAGGCTACCTTTAAAAGGAATTGAAAAGCCACGCATTTGGTTGCGCACAGTCGTCATGGAGGTACTTGGCCTTATGTCATGCCAAGAATATGTACCTAATACCATAGCCATGTAGTCACCAGGGCCTTGCGCCCCAACCAAGTATAGAGAACAAGAAACAGCTGTCGTATCACTACAAGCACTATCGCCACCACCCTCCCAACTAGTGACCGTAAAATAGTAGCGAGCCCCACCAGGTTCGTACTGACTTTTGTTAAATTCGATAGAAATGGCATGTGCGGCATTGACTACGAAGCAGAGTAGAAACAAAAGCGCAGCCCAATAAGATTTATTACTGTTCAACACATTCAGTCCTGCTTACAAAGAAAAGCAGGAATGGTATGTGCCGCTTGTTGGTATTGATCTAGGAATCTGCCGTAGCTCTTGTAGGAATTTTCCGAGAGCACACTGGCGACCCTTGCGGCCAACAGGCAACCACCCTCCCACTTCAACGAATCACGCCACCCCGGCGAGGAATGGGCCCTCACTCTTCGAGAAGAGCCCACCGTCACCTTCTTCTTCCGCCCCCCTTGCTGGTTAAGGGTTCAAGAGTTGTAGGGGTTGGAGGAGCTGGTTGATCAACTCGATCATCACGGTGATCAGTACTGGCCATTTAGTCAGTCTTGCCATCGGCATCTCCATTGAGCCTTGGGGAAATCCCTTTTGGAGATGGATAACGCACGCCTATAAATCGCGATCTGATCAGCTCATCAGCATCGCTCTCGAGGAACTCTCATGCCCACAGCAATCGACCTATTCGCCGGCCTCGGCGGATGGAGCACCGGCGCGCGCGCCGCAGGCGTCCAGGTTCTCTGGGCGGCAAACCACTGGCCTGAGGCAGTGAAATGGCACGCAGCCAACCACAAGGACACCGAGCACGTTTGCCAGGATCTGCACCAGGCCCGGTGGGAGCAGGTGCCGAAGCATGACCTGCTGCTGGCTTCTCCGTGCTGTCAGGGTCATTCGAAAGCCCGCGGCAAGGCATCGGGCAACCCGCAGCAAGACGCCTCTCGCTCGACAGCCTGGGCCGTAGTATCCGCCTTGGAGTTTCACCGGCCGAAAGCGGCGCTGGTGGAGCCAGCTTCCTCGACTTTGACGCAGGCAAGTGGACTTCCATCGAGAAGCCAGGCCGTGCCCAGGCAACGCTGAATCGCGTGCGCAATGGCCGGGCGCGCTTCGGTGACAGGTTCATCATGCCCTACTACGGCAAAGGCTCCGGTACCACCGGCCGCGACATCAACCGCCCGATCGGCACTATCACCACCCTGGAGCGCTGGGCCTTGGTTGACGGTGACCGCATGCGGATGCTCAGCGCCAATGAGGCCCTGGCCGCGCAGTCATTCCCGGCTGACACCCTGCGCCCGAACAACCACCGGCTGACCATGCACATGGCGGGCAACGCTGTACCGCCGCTGGCCGGCCAGAGGGTGATTGAAGCGCTGCTGAAGGCGGCTTAACCACTCACACCTATTGCGCCGAAGCATCAGCCTCGTGTGAATTTGGTTTGATTTCCGTATACCAGTGGGGCGGCTCACCTACCCCCCAGATCACGATATTGACCTTTTGGCAGTGCTCACACTGGAACTCAAACTCAGGCCTTGGGTCATCGGGGTCGAAGTCCATTGCCTCTCCGCAGCCCGCACAGCCCGACATTAGCGACTCTTTATTGTCACGCTCGCTCATAACGCGCACCTCTCTGCAATACGTTAAGCGTAGCCAACTCCAACGCCACAGAATCACGCCAGCCCGGCGAGGTATCCCCATGCCCACAGAAAACCGATCCAGCAACACCGAACAGATGGTCAGCGTGCCGCGCGATGAAGTTGAGCGCCTGGTGAAGTTGCTGCAGTACCAAGCCCATCCATCCCCGTCCCCACACGCTGAGTTCTGGCAGGGCCTGCTTGATGCTCCAACTGCCCAGCATCAGGTGGATATGATCGAGCAGCAAAAAAATCTGATAGTCAGCCTTCGCGCAGAGCTTGCTGAGTCGCACCGCATTGACGCCCAGCACCAGGGCGAGCCGGTGGCGTATCGCTGGGAGCAGCTAGGCGGACAAGGCTACTGTTATGGCGAAAATCTCCCCGCGATCTTCCTCGGCGCCTGGCAGGAACTCTATACCCACCCACCAACCGCAGACGTCGCCAGCGCCGAGCAGATGGCAATCCAGGGCACCGACGGCTACCGGAACGGGATCAAGGCTGCAGCTGAGCTTGCCGCAGATTATCCGGAACTGGCCCAGGCCATCCGCGATCTGCCGCTGCCGCAGTAGCTTTTGACCCATGGAGTACATTTGTACTCCACCCGCCCCCCCCTATCGAGCAGACGCAAAAAGGCCGAAGCATTTGAGCTTCGGCCTCAATAGTTACGCTGTCTGGAGCGATGGAACAAAATTCTCGCCGATGGCGAATGCCCTTGCCCGGCCAACGCCCCAGGCCAAAGCTCGAGTCATCGTTTCATTCGGCCTGGTTTGATAGGCCTCTTCTACTAACCGGGCGCCGCTTTTGGCATACACCCCAATAAAAAGCTGCGTTTCACCTGTTCGTGAGAGACGGGTTTGCACATCAATCTTGGTGCCGTCATCAAGGATTTCATCGTGATGACGATGGTGAAGGCTCGGGTCTGCCCAGGCCCAAAATAGATCTCCGCGGTAGTTCATATCGATCTCCTCTGATTTCTCCAGTAGGCGCTGCCTTCAGTGAGATAGATATGCACTTCGCTGATTTGCGACCACCGGTGCAACAACGATCATTTACTGGCCGATAAGCCACCGAAATGCCCATTACCCCATTAAATTTCAGCCGCTATATGACGGCTTTGGAGAAGTCATGCCTGAAGAAAAGGTGATGCCATGAAGGCCCGTATCGAGAAGAAGCTGAGCAAGCGCTTGCCCGAGATTGCCCCCTCGCAATTCCACGGCGCATGGATCGACAAGGACGAGCCGAGCGAATTGGCTTACGAGCAGAAACCCGGGTCAGCCACGTTTGGAGCGTTGGAGGTGGTGTCGACTACTGGGGTGAAGGCTGCGATGCCTACACCGTTTGGGAAATCTGGAAGATGAACTGGTGCTGGCATGGGCCGTTCAAGGCCTATCCGGAAGGTCACCGGCTGGAGGGTACCCAAACACTGATAGCTTCCGCCCTACCACGATCAATCTGCTGAAGCTGGCCGCTAACTGCGAGCTCACCTGCAAGGAGGCACGCCGATGACCCGCCTCGCCCTCTGCCTCCCGCTACTGGCCACCAGCGTCAGCGAAGCACTGACCAGAAATACCCAAAACAATAAATATGCCATCCAGAGCATTTTCCGCAACCTTTAGGCAAATAATGGGGCACCCCGCCTCCACTATTTAGCCTGAGGGATACCTCAGACTAATTAATAACTGGAGCAACTTGTATGGATTATCGTATTTTCGTAGCCGTCGCTGTAATCGTAGCCATCGGCCTGTTTGGGGGCTGCGTCGGATAACCGCACCCACCAACCGCTCATTCACGTCATTCAGGCGGGAATGAGCGGTTCATCGATAAAAACTTTCCGCATGCGAAAACAATTCGCGCGCTAGGAATCGTTTGAGTTCCATTCAGCTTTAACCCCTCCCCCTACAACAACTCAAGCCTGCCGGTAGGCCCATTTCCAGAAACTTCAGCCTGCGCGGCTTAGGCGAATGTACCTGAAGGCAATAAGAGCCAGATTTGGCAGCAGCATGATTGCGAGCATTCCCCAAATACCTACTACACCGGCGCCATAAAGGCCTCCGCCTACCGCAGCTGACAGGAACTGAAGCAGCGCGCCTGGGCGCCCTGCTCGACCGCATCATGCGACGAACAAGCCAGCACCTGTCGCCGTTTTTTATCGTCAACGAGCATGGCAAGCGGATGAGCTGGCCGATGCTACGTAACAGGTGGGGCGGATGCGCGTGAGGCTGCCCGGGTGAAGGCCGAAGTGGAGAAGAAGCCTGACCTGGCCAACCGAATCGCCCAGTTCCAATTTAGGGATATCCGACCGAAGGCTGCGTCGGAGATCAACGATCTGAGCGATGCGAGCGTACTGCTCGGCCACTCGAAGGAGGGAATCACCGAGCGCGTTTACCGTCGCGTCGGCGCCATCGCAAAGCCTTCCAAGTGAGGAAGTTTTGGGACTGCCATCTAATTGTTTTGGGACTTACGCACTTTCGAGCGCGCAAAGAAAAACCCCGCAGACGTTAATCTGCGGGGCTTTCAATAATGGAGGCCGAGGTCGGAATCGAACCGGCGTAGACGGATTTGCAATCCGGAGCATAACCACTTTGCTACTCGGCCTCAAATGCCCGAGACCCTTGAACAAGCGATCTCCAACATATACAACTCTTTAAGGAAACAACTCAATAAAATCGCTATCCCCTTGAAAACGCTAAGCTTTTCAGCTGCCTCGTTTTCGATGGACGCAATTATGGACTCATTCGATTGAGCTGGCAACCCCTTGAATTCAAAAAGTTTATTTTTTTCTGCAAGGAGCGCCAAGCGCCTGTAGAACCCGGGTCCAAACGCAGGGTTCGGGGTGACGCATGCCCGCAAAAGCGCCTTATCATACAGTTCATGCCCCCTGCCCGCGCCATAATCCGTCGATGATGCAAACCGAACTGGACCTGTTCAATCCTCAAGATCCACTGCAACCGCAATGGGTCGGCAATCAAGCGGTGCTACTGCCAGGCTTTGCCCTGCCCCAGGTTCAGGCGTTGCTGCCGGTACTGCGTGAGGTTGTTGCCCAGGCGCCGTTTCGCCATATGGTCACACCCGGTGGGTTGAAGATGGCTGTGGGGCTGACCAATTGCGGGGCGCTGGGTTGGGTGAGTGATCGTCAAGGCTACCGCTACAGTCCGGTAGATCCCCTGAGCAATCAGTCCTGGCCGGTACTGCCCGAGGTGCTGCTGGAACTGGCCAACCGCGCGGCCGCCTTGGCCGGGTTCAACAACTTTCAAGCCGATGCCTGCCTGATCAACTGTTATCGCCCAGGCAATCGCTTGAGCCTGCACCAGGACCGCGACGAACGCGACTTCACCCAGCCGATCGTGTCAGTGTCGCTAGGGCTGCCTGCGGTGTTTCTGTTCGGCGGGCACACCCGTAAAGAACCCACCCAGCGTATTGGCCTGCGTCATGGTGACGTGCTGGTCTGGGGTGGCGAGGACCGCTTGCGCTACCACGGGGTACTGCCACTCAAGCCGGGGGCACATCCGCTGCTGGGCAATCTGCGGATCAACCTGACCCTGCGCAAGGCCGGATAACACCCCGCCTGAATTGCACTCCTCAGACTCAAACTATACAGTCTTGCCCGCAGCCCAATCCGTAATGAAAATTGTTTCCCAGCCCGACAGGAGTCGCGGTGTAGATGCGATGGATCAAAGCACTTATTACAACTCTGGCCGTCGCCTTGCCGCTGACCGCCAACGCATTGCCTGACGAGACCTCGGTGCAGGTTCCAGGCCCCGAGGGGCCGTTGGCAGGCAGCCTGCTCACAACCGAGCGCAACGCGGCGGTGGTGATCATCATTCCCGGCTCCGGCCCTACCGATCGCAATGGCAACAACCGTCAATCAGGTCTCACGCCCTGGACCTACAAGATGCTTGCCCAGGACCTGGCCGAACATGGCATCGCCAGTCTGCGTATCGACAAGCGTGGTGTGCGCGCTAGCGCCGGGGCGATTGCCGATGCGGACCAGGACACCATCGACAGCTACGCCACCGACGTGAAAGCCTGGGTAGCCTTGTTGCAAAAGCGCTTGCCCGACACACCGATCTGGCTGTTGGGCCATAGCGAAGGTGGCACGGTCGCCTTGCGGGCTGCACAGAGCACCCCCGACATCCATGGCCTGGCCCTGGCCGCCGTTGCAGGTCGCCGCCTGGATGCAGTGATCCGCGAACAGCTGCAACAGCTCCCTGATTACGCCCCACTGGTCGAGCCTGCTTCGGCACTGCTGCGCCGTCTTGCGGCGGGTGAAA
>Ga0247830_10000342_pt1 | contig 16290 bp, 4 predicted proteins | sample 12C_Control_Day5_FD_207766 | JGI IMG/M metagenome (GOLD analysis project Ga0247830, IMG submission 207766) | Soil microbial communities from agricultural site in Penn Yan, New York, United States - 12C_Control_Day5 | ecosystem: Environmental > Terrestrial > Soil > Agricultural land | place: USA...
GCAACTGGTATTCCGGCTCACCCCGGTCGCCGTCGAACGCGACCGGGGTGAGCCGGAATACCAGTTGCCGCTGCGCCTCGGGCAGGACCCACGCCATCTCGTTGAATCCCGCGAATCGCGCGGCGACGGCCGGCGCCGAGGCTCCCGCCCGGATCGCCTCCTCGACGGCGGCACGGGCACCGGCGAGGTCGCCGCTCACGATGCGGAACGTGGTCTGCTGCTGGAGCAACTGTACGTCGCCGGGCACGAGCAGCAAGGCCGCGGTCGCGGCGCCGTCGGCATCCGACCAGCGTCCGGCCTGCTGGTAGTACTGGACGAGGATGCGCAGTGCGTACAGCGAGCGGGGATCGACTTCGCGCGCGCGCTCCATCTTCGCAAGGGACGCGGCATTGTCGCCGAGGCGCCGGTCGATGATGGAGCCCGTGCCGAGCGCGAGCACGTCGTTCGGCGTCGCGCGAAGCGCCAGCTCGCTCTCCCGGCGCGCCCGCTCGAGGTCGCCCTCGATGAACAGGTAGTAGCGCGCCGCGGCCACGTGCGTGGCGCCGCCGGTCGGGTCGAGTGCCATGGCGCGCTCCATCGCCTCGCGCGCACGCACCTTCACCGACTCCGAGCGATCGGAGTTGGCGTAGATGCGCGTCATGTAGACGCTCAGGTCTGCCCAGGCCGGCGCGAACGCCGAGTCCAGCGCCACCGCCTGCTCGAGCAGACCGGCGGCCTCCTTCGCCTGTTCGTTCGCGCTGAGGAAGCTGCGGGCCTTGAGGTAGAGCTTGTACGCCTCGACGTTCTCGGTCGGCCGTTCGGCGAGCTGCTGGGATTCGTCCCCCCCGAGCGCCACACCCAGCGCGCTCACCACGCGCGTCGCGATCTGCGATTGCACGGCGAACACGTCATTCAGCTCAGTGTCGAACGCCTGCTGCCACTTCACGGCGCCGCTGCGCACGTCCATCAACTCGGGCACGACCTGTACGCGCTTCGTGCCGTCTGCCCCCGTGGCCCAGCGCACGCGGCCCGTGAGCAGGTAGTCGGCGCCGAGTTCCGCCGCGATCTCCTTCAGCGGCTTGGTGCTGCCCTTGTACTGGTTGGAACTGCCGGAGGCTGTCACGGTGAGGCCGGCGATGCCGGATAGCTTGCCCCGCACCTCGTCGGCGATACCGTCGGCGAAGTATTCGTCGGTGGCGGCACCCTGATTCTGGAAGGGCAGCACGGCCACACGATTGCCGGAGGGACCAGCGGCGGCGGCCGTCTTGCTACCGCGCGACGCCATGAACGTGGCGGACACGGCCCACAGCGCGAGCGCGGCCACGCCGGCGATGGCCAGGTTTCGCAGCGTGAATGGCCCCTTCGCGGCCGGCTGCTTCAGCATCTGCGTGGGCGGCGCCGCCACGGGCACCTGGCCCGAGCGGCTGATGATCGACTGTCGCGCCGACTCCAGCGCCGCCACGAACGCTTCGGTCGTCCCGTGCCGCTCGCCCGCGCTCTTCGCGAGCGCGCGCATCACCACCGTGTCCACCTCGCCCGTGAGCCCCGACCGCACCTCGGAGGGCGCCTTGGGCATCTCGGTGAGGCTTCGTGTCAGCACGGCGCGGGCGTTGGCGCCCGTGAACGGCGGCTCGCCGCTGAGCATCTCGTACAGCACCGCCCCGGTGGCGTACACGTCGGCGCGCCCATCCACGTCCTTCTCGCCCGTCGCCTGCTCGGGGGACATGTATTGCGGCGTGCCCACCGCCAGCCCGGTCTTCGTCAGCGACTCGCCACCGCCGTCCTCCACCGCGCGCGCGATGCCGAAGTCGGCCACCAGCGCGTGGCCCTCGTTGAGCAGGATGTTCGCCGGCTTGATGTCGCGATGCACGATGCCGCGCTTGTGCGCGTACGCGAGCGCCTCGGCGATCTCCCGCGCGAGCCGGAGCGCCTCCTCGGCGGGCAGCTTGCCGTCGCGCACCAGCCGCTCGCGCAGCGATTCGCCTTCCACCAGCGGCATGACGTAGTACAGCAGCCCGTCCGACTGCCCCGAGTCGTACAGCGGCAGGATGTGCGGATGCTGCAGCCGCGCGGCGATCTCCACCTCGCGCAGAAAGCGATCGGCGCCCATCGTGGCCGCGAGTTCCGGCCGCATCACCTTCACCGCCACCTTGCGCTTGTGCCGCGCGTCCTCCGCGAGGTAGACGGTGGCCATGCCGCCTTCGCCCAGCACGCGCTCGATCTTGTAGCGCCCAGCCAGCGCTCGCGTCACCTGCGCCACCTCGAACGCCCCGGTGCTGGCGATGCGCGGCGGCACCCCGGGGTCGGTGGGCGTCGCCGTGCCGCAACTCATGCAGAACTGCGCCGCCTCGGGCAGCGGCGTGGCACAGGACGGACAGGCACGCTCGGTGGTCGTCACGGTTGCTTCCCCTTCGCCATCTGTTCGAACGGTGGATAGCCCTTGAGGGACGCGAACGTCGGGTCCGTGCGCAGCCAGCCGTCGGTGACGTAGTAGCCGTGCTGCCGTGCCTTCGCCAGCAGGGCGAGCGCGGCGTCCCGGTCGCCCAGCGCGAGTTCCGTCTTGGCGGCGTTGACGAAGTTGTAGGCCTGCAGGCTGTAGCGATCCACCCGCGCCAGCGAGCGCTGCTCCTCGGCGCGCGCCTCGGTGGCGCGGCCCAGGTACGCCAGCATCAGCGCGTGCAGACCGTGGAGCTGGGGATCGTTCGGGGCCCCGGCGATCTGCTGTCGCGTCGGCGCCAGGGCCGAGTCGGCGTAGGCGCGCGCGAGCGCGGTGTCACCGCGCTGCCAGTGGAGCGTCGCGAGCGACTGGGCCCACCATGCGCGATCGTCGTCGAACGACGCGCTGTTGAGCCGCAGCACCAGTTGCTGGCTGGCCTCGTCGAGCGCCCAGCCCGTTTCGTTGAACCCCGTCATCTGGGTGGCCAGGCGCGGGGCCGGCACGCCGCGCTGCACCGCGGCGCGGAGCACGCCCCGGGCGCCCTCGACGTCGCCATCGGCCAGGTACGCGATCGCCACCTGCTGGATGGTCTGCGTGTCCATCGGGCGGATCGTGAGCAGGGCGGCGCCGGCGGCTTTCGCGTCCGCGGCACGGCCAAGGTAGGTGTAGGCCGACATCAGGTTGTTCAGGTTGCCCGACATGCGCGGCTCGAGGTCCCGCACGCGTTCGAACTTCGTGAGCGCCGAGCCCAGGTCGCCCCGGTTCATGTCCTGCGAACCGGAGCCGGAGAGCAGCCCCGCATCGTTCGGGGACTCGCGCAGGGCGAGGTCGATCTCCGCGGATGCCGCCTGCTCGTCGCCGGCCACGTTCACCAGGTAGACGGAACGGGCCCGTCGGGTCAGCAGGCTAGTCGGTTGCAGCGTCACCGCATGATCGAGCGCCTGTTTCGCGCGGGCCGCGACGCGCGGATCCCGGTTGCCGTTGAGGTAGAGATTGGCGCTGGCGATCGCCAGGGCCGCCCAGGCGCGGGCGTACGTGGAGTCGAGCGCCACGGCCTGCTCCAGCTCGGAGACGCCGGCGCGGAGCGTGGCGGGATCGGTGCCCGAGACGGACATCACCTGTCGTCCGCGCAGCCAGGCGCGATACGCCTCCTCGTTCTTCGTCGGCCAGGCCGCGAGCAGGCGCTGCTCCTCCGCCGACGGCGTGATGTCCAGCGCGCTCCCGACGCCGCCGGCGAGCTCCGACGAGACGCCGGGCAGTGCGCCGTCCTCGACCGTCGCATCCTTCTGCCATAGCACCGCACCGGTGCGCGCATCGAGCAGCTTCGGCGACACGACGAACCGGCGCGACGCCCCGTCGCCGGTCCAGTGCATCTCCCCGGTCAGCAGGTAGTCCACCGACAGCTCGCGGCCGATCTCGACCGGCGACTTGGCGGAGTTGCGGTACTCCTCGACCGTGCCTGAGCCGATCACGGTGAGCGCGCTGAGGCCGAAGAGCCGGCCTCGGATATCATCGACGATGCCGTTGAGCAGCGACATGTCCACGGCGGCCTGCTCGGCGCGGAAGGGGAGCACGGCGAGCCGGTTGCCACGCTTCGCGGACGGGTCCGGGGCAGCGGCACCGGGCGCGCGACCGCGCAAGGCGAAGAAAAGCGCCGCCGCGGCGAGTCCCGCCACGAGCACGTTGCGCGGCGAGAGCCAGGCCGGGCGGCGACGCGCCGCTGCGACCATCTGCGTCGCCTGCACCGCCGGGATGGCCGGATGCGAGGCGGACGACGGCGTCCGCATCGCGTCGATCGCCGCGACGAACTCCGTCGCCGACGCGAAGCGCTCGTCGGCGCTCTTGGCGAGCGCCTTCTGCACCACGGTGTCGAAGATCGGCGGCAGCGTGGCGCGCACCTGCGCCAGCGGCGTGGGCCGCTCGGTGAGGCTCTTCGTCAGGATGGCGCGCGCGTTCTGCCCCGTGAACGGCGGCTGCCCGGCGAGCATCTCGTAGAGGATGGCCCCGGCGGCGTAGAGGTCCGCCCGGCCGTCGATCACCTTCTCACCGGTGGCCTGCTCCGGGGACATGTACTGCGGCGTACCCACCGCCAGGCCGGTCTTGGTCAGCGACTCTCCACCACCGTCCTCCACGGCACGCGCAATGCCGAAGTCGGCGACGAGCGCATGGCCTTCGTTCAGCAGGATGTTGGCCGGCTTGATGTCCCGGTGCACGATGCCGCGCTTGTGCGCGTAGGCGAGCGCCTCCACGACTTCGCGCGCCAGTCGCAGCGCTTCATCCGGCGCGAGCGCCCCGTCGCGCTCCAGCTTCTCCTTGAGCGACTCGCCCTCGACGTAAGGCATGACGTAGTAGAGCAGGCCGTCCGTCGCCCCCGAATCGTGCATCGCGAGGATGTTGGGGTGATTCAGCTTCGCCGCGATCTGCACCTCGCGCAGGAAGCGGTCGGCCCCGAGCGTCGCGGCGAGCTCGGGCCGCATCACCTTCACCGCCACCTTGCGATCGTGCTTCGGGTCGTCGGCCAGGTACACCGTGGCCATGCCGCCCTCGCCCAGCACGCGCTCGATCTTGTAGCGCCCGGCCAGCGCGCGCGTAACCTGCGCCACCTCGAATGCCCCGGTGCTCTGGGTCCGCGGCGGCACCCCGGGGTCCGTGGGTGTCGCCGTCCCGCAGTTCATGCAGAATTGCGCCGCCTCGGGCAGTGGCGTCTGACAGCTGGGACAGGCACGCACGGCACTGGTCATGTCACTGGCCTTTTATCAATGCTTCGTACGGGGCGTAGCCCCGCAGCGAGCGGAAGGTCGGATCCAGCGGGAGCCACTTCCGGGACACGTAGTGCCCCCGCTGCAGCAGTTCGTTCAAGTGTACCGTCGCCCGCTCGCGGTCGCCCAGCGCCAGCTCGGCCTTGATGACGTTCAGCAGGTTGTAGTTGAACTGCGCGAACCCGAGGCTCGATGGAGCGAGTACCTTCTCGATCTCCGCCCGCGCCTCGGGCCCGCGTCCCAGGTAGCTCAACATCAGGGCGTACAGGCCCCGCAGCTGCGGATCCGACGGCGCCTGCTTCACCTGCGCCGCGCTCGGCCCGAGCGCCGAATCCGCGTAGATGCGCGCCCGTACCGTGTCCCCCTGCTGCCAATAGGTCGACGCCAGCGACTGCCCCCACCACGCCCTGTCGTTGTCGAATGCCGCCGGGGTCATCCGGTAGATCAAGGCGCGCTGCGTGGGTTCCAGCAGCCACGCCACTTCCTGGTAGCCCGCGAAGTACGCCGCCAGCGACGGCACCGAGATGCCGGTCGCGATCGCCTGGCGGATCACCTCACGCGCGCCGGACGTGTCGCCGGCGCTCAGGTGCACCATCGCGAGATATTCCACCGGCTGCATGTTGCCGGGCGCGAGCGCCACCGCCGCCGTGCCCGCCGCGACCGCGTCCTCCTGCCGCCCGAGGAACGTGTACACCTGCATCAGCGCGTACAGCGTGCTGTACGATCGCGGATCCGACGTGCGCGCCCGCTCGAGGTTCGAGAGGCTCGTCCCGAGGTTCCCCGCGTCGAGGTCGATGGCGCCGGCGTACGCGAGCACCTCCGCGTCGTTCGGCGAGGTGCGCAGCGCCCGGTCCATCTCCACCCGGGCGCCGTTCGCGTCGCCTCCCACCAGGAAGAGGTAGCGCGCCTTCGCCAGCCGCGTGCGGGCTCCGTCCGGGCTCAGCGCCACGGCCCGCTCCATCGCCTCCTTCGCCCGCTGCGCGGAGGCCGGGTCCCGATTGCCGTTGCTGTACAGCCGGCTCATCTGCATCGACAGCAGCGCCCACGCTTCGGTGAAGTTCGCATCCAGCGTGACGGCCTGCTCCAGGAACCCCACCGATTCCCGCAGGCTGGCCGGGTCGGTGTTCACGAGCGAGCGGCCCTTCAGGTACAACTGGTACGCGTCGACGTTGTCCGTCGGCCGGCGCGCCAGCTCCGCCTCCTCCGTGCCGCCAAGCGCCACGCCGAGCGCCCCGACCACCCGGCCGGCGATCTCGGACTGCACCTTGAACACGTCCGTCAGGTTCGCGTCGAAGTTCTGCTGCCACTTCACGTCGCCCGAGTGCGCGTCGATGAGCTCCGGCACCACCTGCACCCGCCGCTCGGCGCCGCTCCCCGCGTAGCGCACCTTGCCCGTGAGCAGGTAGTCCGCCCCCAGCTCGCGCGCGATCTCCTTGGGGGGCTTGGCGCTCCCCTTGTACTGCTTGGCACTCGCGGAGGCGATCACCGAGATCCCCTTCACGTTCGCGAGCTTTCCCCGCACCTCGTCCGCGATGCCGTCCGCGAAGTAGTCGTCGGCTGGCGCGCCCTGGTTCTCGAAGGGCAGCACCGCCAGGCGGTTTGCTCCCGAGGGCATCGCTGCCGGCGCCTTCCCGCGCCCGCGCAGCGCGAGCCACGCGCCGATCGCCAGCAGCACGACGAGCGCGATCCCGACCCGGCGCATGCTCCGGCCGCCGTCGGATGCCGTGGGCCGCGGCATCACCTGCGTCGCATTCGGCGGCGTGATGGCCGGCACCGATGCGGACGACTGCATCCGTGACGCGTCGAGCGCCGCGACGAAGTCGGTGGCCGACGTGTACCGGTCGTCGGCCGCCTTGGCGAGCGCCTTCTGCACCAAGGTGTCCACGGCCGGCGTGAGCCCCGCACGCACCTGCGTGATGGGACGCGGCTTCTCGGTCAGGCTCTTGGTCAGGATGGCCCGTGCATTCTGTCCGGTGAACGGCGGCTCGCCGGCGAGCATCTCGTAGAGGATCGCGCCGGTCGCGTACACGTCCGCGCGGCCGTCCACGTCCTTCTCGCCCGTGGCCTGCTCGGGCGCCATGTACTGCGGCGTGCCGATCGCGAGCCCGGTCTTCGTGAGCGAGCCACCCTCGCCCTCCTCGAGTGCGCGCGCGATGCCGAAGTCGGCGACCAGCGCATGCCCCTCGTTGAGCAGGATGTTGGCCGGCTTGATGTCGCGGTGCACGATGCCGCGCTTGTGGGCATAGGCGAGTGCTTCCGCGATCTCACGCGCCAGCCGGAGCGCCTCGTCGGGCGCGAGCGCGCCCTCGCGCGCCAGCCGATCCTTGAGCGTCTCGCCCTCGATGTAGGGCATGACGTAGTAGAGGAGGCCATCGACCTCCCCCGAGTCGTGCATGGTCAGGATGTTGGGGTGGTTGAGCTGCGCCGCGATCTGCACTTCGCGCAGGAAGCGATCGGCGCCGAGCGTGGCGGCGAGCTCGGGTCGCATCACCTTCACCGCCACCTTGCGCTTGTGCCTGCCATCCTCGGCCAGGTACACGGTAGCCATCCCGCCTTCGCCGATCACCCGCTCCACCTTGTAGCGGCCCACGAGCGCTTTCGTGACCTGCGCCACCTCGAACGCGCCGGTGGTCGCGATGCGCGGCGGCACGCCCGGGTCCGTGGGCGTCGCCTTGCCGCAGCTCATGCAGAACTGCGCCGCCTCCGGCAGCGGCGTGCGGCAGGCGGGGCAGGCACGTTCGGTGGTCGTCACGTCAGTTCCCTTGCACGAGCTTGTCGAATCGCGGATGGCCCTTGAGCGGGGCGAACGTGGGGTCCGCCAGCAGCCAGTGCTTGTTCACGTAGTGCCCGCGCTTCAACAGCGCCTCGAGGTGGTCGAGCGCGCGATCCTTGTTGCCGAGGGCGATCTCGCCCTTGGCGACGTTGAGGCGATTGTAGCTGTACTGCGTGAAATTCGCGGCGCTTGGCTGCAGCACGTGATCGAACTCCACCTTGGCCTCCTTCGCGCGGCCGAGATACGCCAGCAGCAAGCCGTACAGGCCGCGCGGCTGCGGGTCCTGCGGTGCCGCCACCACCTGCGCGAGCGATGGTGCCAGCGCGGAATCGGCGTAGTTGCGTGCATGCACCGTATCGCCCTGCTGCCAGTAGGCCGTCGCGAGCGTCTGTCCCCACCACGCGCGGTCGTTGTCGAACGCCGCCGGCGTCAGCCGGGAGAGGATGGCGCGCAGGTTGTCGTCCAGGAGGAACGCGAGCTCGTTGTAACCGGCGAAGTAGGCGGCGACCGCGGGCGGCGTCACCCCCTGCGCGATCAGTCGACGGGGCACGCTGCGGGCGCGCTCGATGTCGCCCGCACTGGTGTAGACCATGGCGAGACGTGAAGCCGCCTGCAGGCTGAGTGGGTCGGCAGCGACGAGGGCCTCGCCTGCCTCGATCGCGTCCTGATGGCGGCCCAGGTACTGGTACGCCAGGGTCAGGTTGATCAGCACGTTGTAGGAACGTGGGTCGACGTCGCGCGCCCGCTCGAGGTTGGAAAGGCTCGTGCCGAGGTTGCCCTGGTCCACCTCGAGGTTGCCCGACATCGTCAGCGCCTCGGCGTCGTTCGGCGCGATGCGCAGGGCCTGGTCGAGCGTCTCGCGGGCGCCGACGGGGTCGGCGCCGATCGCCGCCTGGTAGCGGGCCTTGGCCACGAGTCCGTGGTGCCCGCCCGGGTCCAGCGTCAGGACGCGCTCGAACGCCTCCTTGCTCCGCGTCGCCACCGCCGGGTCCCGGCTGCCGTTGCTGTACAGAAACGACGACTTCACCGAGAGCAGCGACCAGGCCTCGCTGAACTTGTCGTCGAGCGAGATGGCCTGCTCGAGCTTGCCGATGGCCTCCCTGAGCGTCGCCGGATCGCGCGACGTGAGGCTGCGCGCCTCGAGGAAGAGGAGGTACGCGTCGACGTTGTCCGTGGGCCGCCGCACCGGTGTCGACGGCGTCGCGCTCGCGGTCGACAGGCCGAGTGCGCCGGCGGTGCCCGCCGCCACGTCGGCCTGCAGCTTGAACACGTCGGCGATCGGCGCATCGAAATCGTGCCGCCAGCGTGTGTCGCCCGACTGCGCGTCGATCATTCTCACCGACACCCGCAGCGTGCGTTCCCCGCCCGTCCCGCCGATCCTGACGGTGCCCGCCAGCAGGTAGTCCGCCCCGAGTTCCCGGGCGATCTCCTGCGGTGACTTGCTGCTCCCCTTGTACGACTGCGCGCTCGCGGGCGCGATGAGCTGCAGCCGGCGCACGACGGAGAGCTTGTCCCGCACCTCGTCCGCGATGCCCTGCACCAGGTAGTCCGATGCCCCGGCGCCCTCGCCGACGAACGGCAGCACCACCACCCGGGCCGCTCCGCTGTGCGAGAGCGTCGCCGGACCGCGTCCGCGCAGCGCGAACCACGCGCCGCCGAGCGCGAGCAGCGCCACGGCGGCAAGGCCCATCGCCCGGAACCGCCAGGCGCCTCGGCCCACCACGGCCGGCGTCAGCACCTGCGTCATGTGCGGCGGCGCGATCGTCGGCACCGACGCGGACGACTGCGACCGCGAGGCGTCGAGCGCTGCGACGAAATCGGCCGCCGAGGCGTACCGGTCGTCGGCCGACTTCGCCAGCGCCTTCTGCACCACGACGTCCAGCACGGGCATGAGGCCGGCGCGTACCTCGGAGACGGGCTTCGGCTTCTCGGTCAGGCTCTTCGTCAGGATGACGCGCGCGTTGGCCCCGGTGAACGGCGGCTCGCCCGTGAGCATCTCGTAGAGGATCGCCCCCGTCGCGTACAGGTCGGCGCGGCCGTCCACGTCCCGCTCGCCCGTGGCCTGCTCGGGCGCCATGTACTGCGGCGTACCCACCGCGAGGCCCGTCTTGGTGAGCGACTGGCCGCTCCCGTCCTCCACGGCGCGCGCGATGCCGAAGTCCGCGACCAGCGCATGCCCTTCGCTCAGCAGGATGTTCGCGGGCTTGATGTCGCGATGGATGATGCCGCGCTTGTGCGCGTAGGCCAGAGCGTCGGCGATCTCGCGGGCCAGCCGGAGCGCCTCGTCGGGCGCCAGCGCGCCCTCGCGCGCCAGCCGGTCCTTGAGGGTCTCGCCTTCGACCAGCGGCATGACGTAGTACAGCAGGCCGTTCGACTCGCCGGAGTCGAACAGCGGCAGCACGTGCGGGTGCTGCAGCTTGGCCGCGATCTGCACCTCGCGCAGGAAGCGATCGGCGCCGAGCGTGGCGGCGAGCTCGGGCCGCATCACCTTCACCGCCACCTTGCGCTGGTGCTTCTCGTCCTCGGCCAGGTACACGGTGGCCATGCCGCCCTCACCCAGCACTCCCTCGATCTTGTATCGCCCCACGAGCGCCCGCGTGACCTGCGCCACCTCGAACGCGCCGGTGGTCGCGATGCGCGGCGGCACGCCCGGATCGGTGGGCGTCGCCGTGCCGCAGTGCATGCAGAACTGCGCCGCCTCGGGGAGCGGCGTGCTGCACGAGGGACACGCCCGGGCGGCCGTGGTCATTTGGTCGGTTCCTTCATCCAGGCTTCGGCGGGCGGATAGCTCACGAGCGAGGCGAAGGTCGGGTCCACGTGCAGCCACCCGTTCGTGAGATACATGCCGAGCGGCCGAACCTGCTTCAGGTAGCCGAGCGCTGCGTCACGGTTGCCCAGGGCGAGCTCCGCCTTGCTGGCGTTCATCAGGTTATAGGCTCGGTTCGATCCCTGGAGCGGGATCGCCAGACTGCGCTCCACCTCGGCTCGCGCCTCCGTGGACCGCCCGAGATACGACAGCATCAGGGCGATGATCCCATGCATTTGGATGTCGTCGGGCGTGCTCACGAGCAGCCGACGGCTCGGGGCAAGCGCCGAATCGGCGTAGACGCGGGCCCGGATGGTGTCGCCACGCTGCCAGAGCAGCGTCGCCAGCGACTGCGCCCACCAGGCCTCCGAGTCGTCGAAGGCGCTCGGCGTCAGCCGGAGCACGGCCTCCTGGTCGGGCTCGCTCAGCGCGAAGCCGATCTCCCAGTAGCCCGCCATCTGCACACCAAGCTTGAGCGCCGGGATGCCACGGGCCACCGCGGCTTGAAGCGCCGCGCGGGCGCTGGCGAGGTCGCGGTTGGCCAGGTGCGCCATGGCCAGGCCCTGCGCGGCCGACACATCGAGCGGGGCGATGCTCACCATGGCCTCTGCGGCCACGATGGCATCCGGCGCGCGATCCAGTGCCATGTAGAGGTTGACCAGGCCGCGCTGCACGATGCGCGATCGGGGATCGAGGTCCCTCGCCCGCTCGAGCTTCGCGAGTGACGCGCCGAGCTCACCGCGCAACAGGTCGCCGTTGGCCGACCGTGCGAGGAGCGTCGGGTCGTTCGGGGTGACGCGCAGCATCCCGTCGAGTTCTGCCGTGCTGCCGGGCACGTCGTTCACGACGCTCGCGAGATAGGAGACACGTGCCCGCCGGACGTGCATGGCGCCCGCTGCGAGGCGCTCCGCGCGATCGAGCGCCTCCTTTGCCCGACGTGCCAGGGCGCTGCCTTTGTCCACCGAGTTGCTATAGAGGACGGAGTAGCGCCCGCTCAGCAGTGACCACGCGGTCGCGAATGCCGAGTCCAGTGCGACGGCCTGCTCGAGTTGCTGGATCGCCTGCCGGAGCGTCCCGGGGTCGGTCCCGACGAGCGAGGAGCCCCGCAGGTACGCGCGGTAGGCGTCGGCGCTCGTGGTAGGGAGCACGTCGAGTTCCTTCCGCTCCTCGCCCGTGATCGTGACGCCCAGCTTCGCCGCCACCTGCTCGGCGATGCGCGATGGTGCCGCGGCGATGTCGGGTCCCGAGAGATCGACGGGCTCCTCCCACCTCACGGTGCCGCGGCGTGCGTCGCGCAATTGCGGCACGAGCGTGAGCGGGCCGGCCCCGTCGCCGCCGCGGCGCGCCTCGGCCGTCAGCACGTAGTCGGCGCCCAGCTCCCGCGCGATGTCCTCCGGCGACTGCTTCGACTCGCGGAACTGGTTGGATGTCCCGGACGCGATCACGCGCAGGCCGCTGATCCGGCTGAGCCGGGCGCGCACGTCTTCCGAGAGCCCCTCGACGAGAAAGTAGTCTTCCTGGCCCGCGACGGCGTGGAACGGCAGCACGATCATCCGGTTGCCCGCCGGGGCGCCGCCGCCGGCGCGACCGCGCAGCGCGAGGATGAGCACGAGCGCGGCGAGCCCCGCGACGATGAGGTTGCGCGGCGAGAGCCACGACCTGAGGCCACCCGCCTTCCCGGCCAGCGGCGACAGCACCTGCGTGGCCTGCACGGGCGTGAGCGCAGGAAAGGACGCCGACGACACCGCGCGCACGCCGTCGAGCGCCGCCATGAACTCCGTCGCGGTGGCATAGCGCTCGTCGGCCGACTTGGCGAGCGCCTTCTGCACCACGGCGTCCACGGCGGCCGGCACATTGGCGCTCAGCTGCCCGAGGGGCACGGGCCGCTCGGTGAGACTCTTGGTCAGGATGGCGCGCGCGTTCTGGCCCGTGAAGGGCGGCTGGCCCGCGAGCATCTCGTAGAGGATCGCGCCCGCCGCGTAGATGTCGGCCCGGCCATCGATGTCGCGCTCGCCGGCCGCCTGTTCGGGGGCCATGTACTGCGGCGTGCCGACGGCCAGCCCGGTCTTCGTGAGCGCCGCGCCGGCTCCATCCTCGAGCGCGCGTGCGATGCCGAAGTCGGCCACGAGCGCGTGCCCTTCGTTCACGAGGATGTTGGCCGGCTTGATGTCCCGGTGCACGATGCCGCGCTTGTGCGCGTAGGCGAGCGCCTCGGCGATCTCGCGCGCGAAACGCAACGCCTCATCCGGCGCCAGCGCTCCCTCGCGCTCCAGGCGCTCCTTCAGCGTCTCGCCGTCGACGTACGGCATGACGTAGTACAGCAGCCCGTTCGCCTCGCCCGAGTCGTACATCGCGAGCACGTTGGGGTGGTTGAGCTGGGCCGCGATCTCCACCTCGCGCAGGAAGCGGTCGGCGCCCATGGTGGCGGCGAGCTCGGGCCGCATCACCTTCACCGCCACCTTGCGCCGGTGCTTCTGGTCCTCGGCGAGGTACACCGTCGCCATGCCGCCCTCGCCCACCACGCGCTCGATCTTGTAGCGCCCGGCCAGCGCGCTGGCCACCTTCGCCACCTCGAAGGCGCCCGTGGATTGCGTGCGCGGCGGAACGCCCGGATCGGTCGGCGTCGCCGTCCCGCAGCGCGAGCAGAACTGCGCGTCGCCGGACAGTGTCGTCGTGCAGTTGGGACACGCGCGCTCGGTGGTCGTCATCGATTATCTCGACTTGAGGAACTGCTCGAACCGCGGAAGGCCCTTGAGCGAGGCGAAGAGCGGGTCGAGGAGGAAGCTCGAGGGCGCATTTGAAGGCGATGTCGCGAGCTTCTCCAGATGGTCGAGCGCCGCATCGCGGTTGCCGAGCGCCACTTCGACGCGTGCGGCGTTCAGGCGGTTGTAGTCCCGGGAACCGGCCGTCGAATCCTGCAGTCCGCGCGCCGCCGCTGCCCGTGCCTCCTGGGCTCGGCCGAGGAAGGCCAGCATCACGGCGTGCAGGCCATCGGCCTGCGAGGGGCCGCCCGCCTTGGCGATGTCCGCACGAGTCGGCGCGAGGGCCGAGTCGGCGTAGGCGCGCGCCGCGGCCGTGTCGCCGCGCTGCCAGAGGAGGATGGCGAGCGACTGGGCCCACCAGGAGCGCTCGTTGTCGAAGGCGGTCGGCGTCAGGCGCAGCACGAGCCGCTGGTCGGCGTCCTCGAGCACCCACCCCCGCTCCTGGATGCCGGCGAGGTTGGCGGCGATCGCCACCATCGGCACGCCGCGCCGCTCGGCCGCGCGGATGGCCGCCCGCGCACCCGCCAGGTCCCCGCGCCGCACGTAGAGGTCGACCAGCTGACGCACGAGTCCCTGGTCTTCCGGCACGACCGAGACCAGCACCTCGCCCACCGCGCTCGCATCGGTCAGCTGGCCGAGGTTGACGTAGTTTCGCATCAACTGCGTCAGCGTCGCCGGGGCCCGCGGATCGATCTCCCTCGCGCGCTCGAGGAAAGGCAGCGAGGCCTTCCAGTCGCCCTTGTTGCTGCGGATGGAGGCGGCACGCAGCAGCACGCTCACGTCGTTCGGAGCCAGGCGCAGCGCGGCGTCGACTTCACGCCAGGCGCCGGCCGAGTCCTTCACGAAGCTGTCCAGGTAGCGCGAACGCGCGAGGTGCAGCGCGGCGCTTCCCGGCGCCACTCGTTCGAGGGTGGCCACGGCCTCCCGTGCCCGGGGCTCCAGGGTCGCATCGCCGGGAACGCTGCCCTTGATGATCGCCAGCACGCGCGCCAGCTCCGCCCATGCCGTCGCGAAGCCCGCGTCCAGCGCCACGGCCTGCTCGAGATCGCCGCGCCGCGCCTGGAACGACGGAATGTCGACGCCCCCCCGCCGCATGGCGCGCAGGTAGGCCTCGTACGCCGCGACGTTCGTGGTAGGTCGGGCCGCCAGCTCCCGGCTCTCGTCGCCCACCAGCGTGACACCGAGGGCCCCGGTGACCTGCGAGGCGAGGTTCGACTGCAGCTCGAAGACGTCCGCCGCCTGTGCCTCGAACGACTGCTGCCACTTCACGGCCCCGGTCTTCGCATCGATGAGTTCGGGCATCACGCGCACTCGCCGTGTCGCGCCGTCGCCCGACCAGCGCACCGTGCCGCCGAGCAGGTAGTCGGCCTCGAGCTCGCGCCCGATCTGCTGCGGCGTCTTGCTGCTGCCCTTGTACTGGTTGGTGCTCGTGGATGCGATGACCACCAGGCCGCTCAGGCTCGACAGCTTGCCGCGCACCTCGTCGGAGACGCCTTCGGCGAGGTATTCGTCACCCGCCGCGCCCTGGTTGTTGAAGGGAAGCACCACGATGCGTGGATCGCCCGTCGCGTCGCTCGCGCCGCGCGAGCCGGTGGCGCCCCGGTACACGAACGCCGCGGCCGTGAGGGCCGCCAAGGCCACGCCGGAGATGGCGAGGGTGCGCGGCGAGCGCCACCCGGCCTTCGCCATCGATGCCACCGGCGTCACCACCTGCGTCGCCTGCGAGGGCGTGAGCGCCGGCATCCCGCCCGACGACGTCCCGCGCATCGACTCGAGTGCCGCGACGAACTCCGTCGCCGACGCGTATCGCTCCTCGACGCCCTTCGCCAGCGCCTTCTGCACCACCGTGTCCAGCCCCGGCGCGAGGCTGGCGCGCACCTGCGTGACGGGCTTCGGCTTCTCCGTCAGGCTCTTGGTCAGGATGGCCCGCGCGCTCGACCCGGTGAACGGGGGCTCGCCGGTGAGCATCTCGTAGAGGATCGCGCCGGTGGCGTACACATCCGCGCGACCGTCCACGAGCTTTTCGCCCGTGGCCTGCTCCGGCGCCATGTACTGCGGTGTCCCGACCGCGAGGCCCGTCCTCGTGAGCGACTCGTTGCTGCCGTCCTCGAGCGCCCGCGCGATGCCGAAGTCGGCCACCAGCGCATAGCCCTCGTTGAGCAGGATGTTGGCGGGCTTGATGTCGCGATGGATGATGCCGCGCTTGTGCGCGTAGGCGAGCGCGTCGGCCACCTCGCGTGCCAGCCGCACGGCCTCGTCGGGCGCCAGCGCACCCTCGCGCGCGAGCCGCTCCTTGAGCGTCTCGCCATCCACGTACGGCATCACGTAGTACAGCAGGCCGTCGGCCTCGCCCGAGTCGTGCATCGGGAGGATGTGCGGGTGGCTCAGCTGCGCCGCGATCTGCACTTCGCGCAGGAAGCGCTCCGCGCCGAGCGTCGCGGCGAGCTCGGGTCGCATCACCTTCACCGCCACCTTGCGCTTGTGCTTGGCGTCCTCGGCGAGATACACCGTCGCCATGCCGCCTTCACCGAGCACGCGCTCGATCCGGTAGCGTCCTACGAGCGCCTTCGTGACCTGAGCGATCTCGAAGGCGCCCGTGGACTGCGTACGCTGTGGCACGCCTGGATCGGTGGGTGTCGCGGTGCCACAGCGCATGCAGAACTGCGCGTCGGTCGGCAGGACCGAATGGCAGGATGGGCATGCACGTTCCGTCGCGGTCAGATGGGCTCCGGGGATGGAAAAACGGATATTTGGCGGATGTATAGATATCGTGC
>Ga0247830_10000343_pt1 | contig 16287 bp, 34 predicted proteins | sample 12C_Control_Day5_FD_207766 | JGI IMG/M metagenome (GOLD analysis project Ga0247830, IMG submission 207766) | Soil microbial communities from agricultural site in Penn Yan, New York, United States - 12C_Control_Day5 | ecosystem: Environmental > Terrestrial > Soil > Agricultural land | place...
ACTCACCTCCGTCCGACCGGAGTAGGTTCCCCGACGGTAGGTGCTCACTTTGCGGATCGCGTCCAGCCGGACGGTGACAACCCGTCCGCTGACTTTGGCTCGGTAGAACTTGCCTACGGCCACTTCTTTCTTCTTCATTGCATTTCCTTTCTGGTTAGAGGTTGAAGGCTTCGTACCTAAGTAGTTAGTATAGTCGGCCCGACTACCTAAGTAAAGTAGTCGGCCCCGACTATTTAGGCTACAGAACGCGGCGGTTATAGTTGAGAGCCGTTCGGTTTTGGCCGATGAACTGGCGAACGGTGCAGTCCTCGGCGATGTTGAGTTCCTTCCGTTCCTTTTCCGCCTCCGCTTCCGTCTCGAACGGTCCAGCAACGGGACCGCTGCTGTACGGACCTTTCCACAGGTCGATGACGTACCACTTACCGGTTACGAGGTTGATGTTTTCGGACATTTAGGCACGCTCCTTTCGTTGACACTTGATGCACTTCTTGGCGTCCTCCAGGAGGATGGCGAAGTTGCCACACCCCTCGCACTTCTCGACCTTTGCAGGGACGGCGACTCCCCGGCACTCAAGGTCACACTTCTTGTGCAGACCGTTGACCCACTCCCTTCGGTCAACGTCCTCACCGCACCATCGACACCGCATTACCTCAGCCATAGGTCTCTCCTTTCGGAGCTTAGGGTTCCCAGTCGCTCCGGACGAGTTCACCGGGGTTCACGGTATGCCCGGTCATGGCCGCTCTGGCCTGACGCTCCTGCCAGACTTGAAGAGCACGCTGTTTGAAGTACGGAATCTCCGTACGAGTCAAGCCATCCGCGAAGCGTTCTCCTTCGATACGGATGACATAGCAGTAACCGTCATCGCCGCCTTCCTGCTTGGCGGTGATCTTCGGTTCCTTGACGACTTTGGCGTCACTACCGCGACGCTTCACTTCTTCGACGAGCCGCTCGGCGTCCTTCTTGTATTTGTACTTCCGGGGAAAGAAGAACAAGGCGAAGTCGGGAGGAGCTTTCTTGGTCAGGAATACGTACCACATTTGATCCACCTTTCGGGGTTAGCGTACCAACCAAGCAACTGTCCGATGCGGAAACACTCAGCATCTGACACCTGCCGAACACGACGCCCATTAACATACATCCAGTTAGCCCAGTCGAAACCAATTTTAGCCCTCATTGCTCACTTACCTTTCGGGGTTAGGAGTGCATACGGCGAAGGGATTCAAGGGCGATCGCTTTGAGGACGTCCACAAAGCCTGGTTCCGTCATCATGAGCGTCGGGTAGTCGTAGCCGAACGGCTGGTAACCATACATCCGGTGAAGGCGAGCCCAGGTATGGCTCCACAACCGCTGGAGCTGAACGGTCGTCAACGGGCGGAGATCGTAAACGGTTTTCTTGGTCATTGAGACACCCCCCTTGGCTAGTTAGAGACTTCGAAGTAGAAACCGTGCTCCACGAGCAGGTCCGTCGGGCAGTGAGCAGGGTTCATCGCCCGTTCGGGGTAGCGAGGACCCGCTGGGCATGCCGATTCAGCCATCCATTGGGCATTGAAGAAGTCAACCGCCGTCTTAGCAGCGGAGAGATTCTTGGCATCCACATAGACGAAGGGCAGGTTCCACAGAGCCAGTTTCTTGGATGCGACCCGCATCGGACTACCCAAGCGACTGAAGTTGTCGGACCAGTGACAGCGGTAGCGGTTCATGACTTTCCCCTTTCTTGAAGATGGGAGCACGTGGAATCGAACCACTCCGACAACCACCACACGGTTTAACGTCGCCAGATTTACAGGCTGGCGTGTGGAAGTACTCCCGATTGGGCGATGGGGCGAAAGGCTATGCAGTAGGCGCAGGCACCGAACTGACGCGGGAGACGAGGGGGACGAACATCCCCTTGACCCCATGGAGTTGCTCGCACTTGTGGGCGAACTCGATCATCCCTTCTTGGGACCAACCGATCGCCATCAGCTTGGTGCCTTCATTCCAGCTTTCACCGATCGCTCGGCACTGGATGGTAAGTTCGTTGGCGGTCTCGTCGCTATACCAAACGCGGACCCGAAACTCGACGGAGCCGTCCAGGATGCTGAATACTCCGACACCCGGTCCTTCCTCGATGACTTTAATGTGCATTGTGATACCTTTCTGGTTAGTCGCTACTGTCCATTTCCCACTGGGCCTTGCAGACCTTACACTCCATGAGATGGAGGCAGTTGGCGATGGTTTTGATTTCGACCCACTGGTGGCCTGGGCAGGTCACGTTGGGGTGAACGTAGCCCCAACCGTTACAGTGGTCGCACGACGCATTGAAGTGGACGTACAACTTCCGGTTGGCGGGGGTGAACGCTTTGCCGGGTGGCATTTTGTAAGCGTTCAGCCTGAGGTTCCATCCGCCGTGACCCAGGCACCGGGGGCACTCCTTGGTCATTCCGTGAGCGGGTTTCAGCTTTTCGTGGTCCAGAAAGGCTCCTGGGTCGGTTGGGCTGAGGTACTCTTTGACCTTGGTCATGATTGGGTTCCTTTCTCGGTTCGAGTGGCCTTGCGGGACTTCAGGCTTTGGGGGACAGCCCGACCCAGAATGGAAAGGCAGTCGTCAATCGGCTGCCCATCATTGAACCGTTGCCAGATCGTGTCGGCGTCCTTCTCGGTCGCCAGCACTTCCTTGTAGAGTTGGCCGTCTTCAAGCTTCAACTTGATCAGGCCGGAGTTAGGGCCGTAGCCGTCGAGCCATTGGATTCGACGGGTCCAGGTTCGCCCATTGATAGTCGGGAAGTGCTTCATCCTTTTACACTCAGCCCGGTTATCGGATTCCCTGTGCTTCGAGAAACTCACTTGACACCCGCTTTCGTTACGAGTTGGTCGATGAGGAGCAGGCAGGTCTCGAAGTCTTCCGCCGTCGCTTCGGTCCCCGAGTCCTTCAGGTCAGGGATCAGACTCCCTTCGAGAAAGAGAACGTGATCGACGGCGGTCTTGCCAACCAGCCGTTCCAGCTTGGCGAGGTTGTCCTCGCTGACGATCCGGTTGAAGTCACGCATGGACTTCTCCTTTCTGGCTAGAGTAGCGTGGGCCTACGAACCGGTTGGGCGTTCACGGTCCGTGAGGCTCAAGCTAGTCCTGAACTTCGGACTTCACGGCGAAGGCGACACAGTCACCGGTCGCGTCGTTCAAGCCACAACTCTCCGCGTCTTCGTCGAAGAACAGAACAATCTTGAGTTCTGCTTCGCACAGACGCTTTGCGGCTTCCTTGGTTGCACCAACACCAACGAACTGATTTTCGTGGTCGCGGTTGACAATGATCGCGGCATAAACGGTCATGCTTTCTCCTTTCCAGTGGGCTCAGTAGTTCATCAGCTTCACGACTTGGTAGATCCGCTTGGTCTCCAAGTCCACGAAGTGGGTCAGCTGGTCATACTGAGTCCAGCCGTTCGGTTTGGTAGCGTGGTGGAAGCAGGCGAGTCGGTCCGGATCCGCCGGACGCCAGCGGAGTTCGTCCACTTCCGGGTATTGGTCGTTGTACATGAACAGGTAGGCTCGGACCTCGGTAGAGCGGGGCATCCGCCGGGCGAGGCAGATTTTGAAGCCCAATTCCTCGCAGACCGCTTTCAGTTCCTGGGAAGTCATTCGTTGCTCCTTTCAGTCAGCAAAGATTTGGGGCACGTCCTTGTACTTCTCGAGGACTTCGATGTAGTCAGCGACGGGCCGACCCTCAAGGTCCATTGGGTCAGGTGGGTAGCCATAGGACCACTCTCCGGCGTTCGGTCCTTCGATGAGCCACAGCTTGGTGACCCGTTCCAGGCCGACGGCGTTGCCGTGAAACCAGAAGCGGACCTTGAGCCGTTCCGCCATCAGGTCTTCGACCATTTGGTGGAAGTTGAGCGTGTGGAGAAGGCTCCTCACTTGCTTGAGGTGTTTCGCCTTGATGACGGATACCTTGATGAATGGTGCTTGAGTGATCATGTGAAACCTTTCTGGGTTAGGAGTTACGCATCACGGATGGCACGAGCGGCAGCGGACTTCGGGCTGACTCCCTCTTCGTACCAGGACTGGTAGGGTTGATCGGGGAGGTCCAAGTAAGACATGGTCGTTTTGGCAGCGATGGCCTTATCGACCTCCTTCAACCACTGCTCAAAGGTTTTCTTGACGCGTTTCATGTAAGCTCTCCTTAGTCGTTGATGATCAGAACCCTCTTGACGCGGCATTGCGGGTTGACTGGGGCGAACCACCAGCCATGGACGTCCTCGCCGTCCGAGTCCATGTCGATGAAGCTGAACTTTTCCACCCGACCGGTCAGGTCGCTGCGAACAGCGATCCCGACGTCACAGGCGTCATTGTAGATGGGCTTGATGAAGTCCTCGTTTGGGCTAATGCCCAGGTCGCTGACTTCGGCACTCATTGTCGCCGTCTTGGGATCAAAGTGGAACTTGGTAAGGTCCAGTTCCCGCATCGGCAGTTCGTTGTACTTACTCACGTCGTTCTCCTTTCGCTTGCTTGAGTTCCTTGACCAAGGTGGAGAGTTCCCGGTCCCGTAAGCTGATCAGCCGGTGGTCCCTGAGCCGGACGGCAAGCTTCAGGTCTCCACGAGCCATCTGGACCTTGGCGGTCAGTTCTTCGATCTTGGTCATGGCTTCTTTCCTTTCTTGGGCTTCTTCATGAGTACACCGTCAATCCAGACCTGGCCACCCAGGTTCTGGACTTGAGCGAGAACTTCGGCGACGTGCTGCAAGTGGGCATTAGGGAGCCACGACCACCAGCCGGTATCCCAGGTGCAGACCTGAGACATCATGCGGCTGAACTTGAAGTCGTCGGTGATCTGGATTTTGGTCATGACGACACTTCCAGGCGGAAGCTACCGCTCTTGCCCAAAATCGCGGATTGGATACCGCACTCGCTTCGGAGCCGACGCTTCAGATCGGTAACGGCCAACAATTCCGTCGTTCCTTGACCGAGTTGGGCATAGCCGATCTTGGCGACTTCGGCATGCCACGTTTCGGGCAACCAACCGAACTCTTGCTGGACGCCCTCGCAAAACCGGGTGCGAACGGGAAGTTCCGCCTTAAACGAGACTTTCACTTCTGGAGTGAAGCGGAACTTCACAAACCAGTGGGAGCTACGGGCGACCGAGGCTCCACCGCTGAACGGTTTCCAGACCTGACCCGAGTCCACGATCTCCGCGTTGGGGAACGCCCGACGGACCGAGTTTTCCACGTCTTCGGTCGTTTTGCCGAAGGTGTAGAAGAACCCCAAGCGGACGGTGAATACGCCGTCCTTTTGGCTGACGGAGTCAAAGACCCCTTCCAGTTTGGCCCGAACTTCTTTTGTAGTCATCACTTTCCTTCCTTCCTCAGCAAACGGTGCTGACCCTCTGGGCTCAGGGTGAGAATCGTTTAGACGACCTTGAAGCCGAGCCGTTCGGCTTCCTTACGGTGCATGAAGGTGGGCAAGGCGTCAAGGAACAGGAGAGCGGACGCCTGGTTGGGAAAGGCGATCCCCAACTCGAACCAGTCCTCGGCTTCCATAGTGCAGAAGCTTAGGGACACACCCTCACGGTCCGCCGTAGCGAACCATTCGCTGTTGAGACCACGGATCACGGGGAGGCCTTCCGGACCTTCCGACCACCGGGTCGCTCCAGCCAGTCCGTCCCAGTCCCGTGGACCGAATGGATGGGCTGGTGGACGGGCTGGCGTTTTGCCTTTCTTGGTTCCGAGTTTAGCCATTTCTCATCCTTCCTTTCAGTTCTTCCGCTGTTGGTTGGGCGTTGATCCAGTCCTGAGCCGTCCACTTGGCGGCGGTTTCGTCATCGAACCCTTCGGTCGTGCAGATAACGTCCCCACCACAAATGACGTCGGCATGGAACTTTCCGTCCATCTCGAAAACCGAGATTTCCACCTTTCGCTGCTTAGCCATGAAATCTCCTTCGCCGTAAGACGGTGAAGCGGACGTTGAAGTCGCCCACCTCGCCGCTGACGTGTCGTGCTTCCCATTCGGCCGGGATGCAGTAGAGCCTGGCCCGCTCTTGGGCTTCATGGATGGCCAGGTCGCCCAGCTCCGTTATTGAGTCGGAGCAGTCGCCGGGCACGTCAACCGTGTAACGGTCCGTGATGATCCGTCTTCCAGTAATCATCTTTCCCCGCTTTGCTACCGGACAGTACCGGTCCTCGGCCCTGGGCTTAGGCTCCGGATTGGGACTGTGGGTTAGAGATAACCGAACTCCGCGTTGTCCTTGAGGAGTTCCTGAAGGTTTTCAGCGGATCCGAGGATTGGGTAGTAACGACCCTCATCCCACGGATCCGATTTGAAGGCGATCACGCCGTGGATGTCGTGGAACTCGATGATGATATTCGACTCGATGCTTTCTTCATCGGACATGTAGACGGTCGCCTTGACCTTCTTGTAGCCGAGCCGTTTCAGGCTGACCTGGGTCTTGGCCCGGTTGTTGAAGGCGTCCTTCCACGACTCGACCAAGGTCAGCTCGTCGCGGTCGCAAAACAACCGCTCGCCGTGGTCAAAGCCAACCGCGAAGGACTCGCCGTCCTCCGAGGCTTCCAGGACGGTTCCGATCAGCGTTTTGCCGATCTTGGCCATATTGGCTTCCTGACCCGGATAGTTCTCGGTGACCTTGACCCGGTCGCCCTTGTGGAAAGGCGTGGCCTTCGCTTTTGGCGTCGGTCGTCCCCCTTCCTGGCCGGAAATCTCCGATACGTCCGTAGCGAATTTGTACTTCTTCGCTTTCTTTGTCATAACTCACCTTTCCTTCCCCGCACAATTGCGGTCAGCCTACCGTCGCTGGACGGTAGGTTCGGCCGAAACCGTGGTTAGCCTTTGGCGGCTAGGGCGAAGAGTACCGTGGCGGACGGAAACTTGAAAGTCTTGGTCGTACCGATCTTTTGGGCCAAGATGGGGTACTTTCTGGAGGACGGCTGGGCTCCGGTGATCTTGAAGGTATCGCCGTTGAAGGCGAATTCCAAGCCAAGGTGCTCTTCCTTCATCCCGTAGACCGGGGCCATCCGGCGGAAATCACGGACCGATTTGGTTTCGGCTCCGTTCTCCCCGATGATGGCTACTTCGGTTTTGAAGTTGACCGTGGTTTCGCTGAACCGAGCGTTACCCAAGGTGATCGCCACCCCGAGTTCCTCGGCCAGCGGCTTCAGGATCGCTTCCAGCCGTTCCCGGATCAGGCGGCACGCCGGTCGATCGAAGCTGGTCAGCTTGCGGACGGTTTTCTTGGCCATGACGGACCCTTTTCTGAAAGAGGACTCAAAACGGTAAAGGCGAAAGCTACAGGCGGGTCATTCACGGGGGTTTAGCCCGCTTTGTCCGGCGTCCAACCGCTTGTACGGTTGGCCCTATAACCCGCTTTGGATTGGTAGTTACGCTCACACTCGGAGACCAGCTCCCGCCGGATGCACGGCATTCCTTGATCTCCCCAAAGCGTTGCATCACGCTACTGGATAACTACTTCCTCATCGCGGCATCCTATCGGACCGGGGCGGCTCCTCACCGCCATCCGCCCGTAGCTTTCGCCTTCACTAACAAAACCTCGTCGTGGATGCGACCCACGTTTACGCCCAAGCCCTTCTCAACCAACCGCTTGGGATGGACTTACGCTCCTGCCCGTTTGGGCCCATCTGGAGCTACGCCGTAGCGTACAGTCTTCTTCTACGCCGGGACTTTGAGTCTTCCGATCTGACGGATTGGTTGGACCAGGCTTGGTCCGAGATTGGCGTCCACCTGGCCTTCTGCCGGTGGCTCGCGTTTCAACTACCTAGTAGGTTTTCCCTGCCCGGTTTAAGCCTTGGTGACGGGGAGGCTTCCCCGACCGGACTTGGGTAGCTTAGGTTTTCAAAGATCAGCCTGAGTGGACTAGCTCGGGTTCCCTTTGGGCTAGGTCTCCGCCGTTGACACCGGCTTCCTGGAGGCTTGAGGCCTTCCGCCTTTCCCCCTCCAGCACCATTATTATAGTCGGGGCGACTATTGCCGGCAAGGGGATTAACGAAAATTCCAAATTAAATAGTCGGGGGCAACTATAATACCTATAACGAGTTAGGTCGGCAGTTGGGTAATATTGCCGACGTAAATCGGCTAAAAGGAGGAATAGCAATGCCGAAGGTAGGTCAGAAAACTGGAACAACCGAACCGGTTGTGGATGAAGGGGTTGCGGATGGCCTAGCCGCTGAAACCGCCGATACGGGGGACGCTACGGCAAGCCCTGGTAGCAACGGCGTTGCTACGGCTACGGCTACCAGCGGCCTAGCTACGGCCACCACTAGTGGGGGCAAGCTGGACGGCGGAGCCGCTACCCGGTCCGCCAAGCGCAAGGTCTTGTACCCCAAGCCCTACCAGGAGCTACGCCTTGGCCGAGACGCCATCACCGGGGAACAAGCCAAGGAGTTCCTAGGTTGGGTGGAGGAAGCCAAGGGGTCCGACTTCGGGGACAACTACGTCCGGGAACTAAAGGCACTGTTCGGCCGCAAAATCAGGCTGACGAACAACGTTGCCAACCGCCAGATTTATACCAACGTTGTCAAGTCTTTGAAGCAAGAACATCTCCGCCGGAAATGGCAGTTTAACGGCGAGCCGATTATCATCGGTAGGACCGGGATTACCCTGAACGGTCAGCACAGTCTCATTTCCCTCATCTTAGCAATCGAAGAGTGGAATACCTGCCACGACTGGCAGGAGTATTGGCAGACGGAGCCGACGATGGAAAAGGGGATCACGTTCGGCGTGAAGGAAACGGACGACGTTGTCAATACGATCGATACCTGCAAGAGCCGTTCGTTGAGCGACGTGTTGTACCGAAGCGAGCTTTTCGCCGCCATCAGCGGTGGACCGCGAAAGAAGATGGCCAGAAGCTGCGAGTTCGCGGTGAGGCTCCTTTGGTCGCGTACCGGGGCTGGTCTGGATCGGATGGTTTCAAGACGTACCCACGCCGAGTCGCTCGATTTTATCTACCGTCACCAGAAGGTGATCGAATGCGTCAAGCATATTTACGACGAGGACGGTGGGAAGGAGCGGAATATCAGCCGCTTGATTGGCTGTGGTCCGGCGGCGGGACTGCTTTACCTGATGGGGTCGAGTGGGACGGATAAAAGAGAGTACCAGTCGGCCGACGTACCAAGCGAGGAACAACTCAATTGGTCGATGTGGGATACTGCTTGCGACTATTGGGTCAAGCTCGCCAAGGAAAAGGATACCTCCGTCAGGGAGAAGATCGGCGACATGGTCTCCCAACGGCGGGACTCGTTTGACGAACGCTGTGCAGTTTTGGTGCTAGGTTGGGAAGCCTACCTTTCCAGGGAGAGCGGCTTGATCATGCCGAAGGACCTGGAGTTGGAGTATGGGGACAAAGATGGAGAGCAGGTTTTGCTAGGCTGCCCAACCTGCGGCGGTATCGACCTGGGCGACCCAAGTAAGGCCGACGAGGAGGGTATCGAAGGCAACGATCCGACTCCGGAGGAACTCGAAGAGGGGAAAGCGAAGGAGCGGTTAAAGCGGGAGGAGAAGGAGAAAGAAAAGGAAAAGGAGAAAGAGGCCAAGAGTCCAAAGAAGCAAAAGGCTGTTTCCAAGTATTCCAGCTATAAGAAGAACACCCGCTTGTGGGTAAAGGACCCGGACCATGAAACCTGGCAGGGTAGGTTGATGGACATCAATGGCGCCTCCGCCATTCTCAAGGTGGAGACTGGTCATCAGGGTGCGGGGTTGGAACGTACTGTGTTACTCAAGTATTGTCACGCACAGCAGCCGAAGGAGGAGTAGTATGGGGGGCCAGATAACCCCGTCACAGGCTGCGGAGATCATCGGGTGCTCACCCCAACAGGTGAGGACCCTAATCCGTGGTGGGAAGATCAAGGCAAAGAAGATCTATCTACCTTACGGTGGGTATGTGTACACTCTGACGAAGGAGGAGGCGGGGAGGTACGCATCGAAGGAGATCCTGTACGGATTTCCTAGAGGATCAAAGCGGAAGAAGAAACGGAAGACGAGGAAGAGAGTCAACGGGACGCCTGGAGCTACGGTGTCTAAAGTAACTAAAAGGGGTAAACCGTAAAGGCAGGCCCCCTACTAAGGATACCTAGTACAGTAGTGCTTAGCGTAGCGCACCCTTGGCGGTAGCGTTAGTCTAACGAGTGAGACGAGACATTAAAATCCTTTTCGGGGTATTTTATTTTGGAATCTTTACGGAGGGAAAGATTTAGATGCTCAAAGCCACAGTCCGTACTACCGATCCGATCCGCTACCTCAATGCCATCAACTGCTTCAACGCCGAGTCGTGGAGGGACTGCCCTCCTGAGACGGCATTTATCATAGGCTCGGGCTTGGTGAGCGAAGAGAACGGCGTATTCTCCTTCCAGTTTCAAATCGCGGAGAAGACGGATCGTGATCCGGTATGCAAGTGGTACTTCGATATGCTCGCGAAGTACGGCAGCAAGACGAAGCCAAGGACGGTGCGGTTCGCGGACTTGAAGTTCGATACCGTCGAAGAGATGGACACTCGTTAAGATTTGAGGGTATACACGCGTGGTACTTCCTTTTGTTCGTTTTGGGAAGTACCGAGGTGAGCCGTGAGCCACATTAAGTCCCTGTGGCGGTTCGACTGGTTCCATTGCAGACCGGTCGGATTGAAGCCTAGCGAGTACCTTTGGGGGAAATGCTGGATTCCCCTCCTTGGCCAGCCGGCAGGGTCTGCAGCGCAAGATGCAGACCTTACCCTCCGCCTGGGCATATATCCACGGAACCAGCACTTTACTTTCGCGAGGAGAGTGACAATGCCTGTCATCCAACCATCTACTTCTATCCGCATTGGTATCGACCCAGGGAAGAGCGGAGCCATTGCCGTAATCCAGAAGGGTCACGGTACAACCAACGTGACAACGATACCAATGCCAGAGACCGACCGGGATATGTGGGAAGTCTTTGAGAACTACGTGGACGGTGACGTTATCGCTGTGGTAGAGAAGGTTGGAGGGTACGTCGCCGGGAATCCGGCTCCAGGCTCCGCGATGTTCAACTTCGGTATGAACTTCGGCAAGCTAATCATGGCCTGTGTAGGCAATGGCCTCATCCTCCACGAGATCACTCCCCAGAAGTGGCAGAAGGGTTTAGGTATTCCACCGAGGAATAAGGACAAGGAGAACGGGACGAAGTTCAAGGCACGCCTACGGCAGAAGGCACAGCGGCTTTACCCCAAGCTAAAGATCACGAATAACACAGCCGACGCCCTGCTCATCGCGCACTACTGCTTACAGGAGTTCTAGGATGCCGGAAGTTAATCAGGTTCATACTATTGACAGACAAAGCAGGGGAGACTTTCTCATGGACCTCGGAGAGAAGGTGAACCAAGGATGGAGCGTCATTGGATACTCCTTCTCTCTTTCTGACGGCTATTCAGCCCTCCTGACTAGGAGAATTGATCCGCGCAAGCAGGGAAGTGCCTTCACCGGAATACTCAAAGATGCACGGAAGGAAACGAACAGGAAGATTCAGGAGGGCGAGCTATGACCTGGCAGGGATGGGACGAGTGGGGAACGAGTGATCCAGTAGACCTGCCGTACTGCTGGAGTCACTCTACGAAGGGAAAGCCTTACCTCCAGATATGCAATAACTGGGAGGGAGAAGGCCATGCAGTCTCCAGCTTCTGCAAGTGGACAGGGACCGTAGAGGAGTTCAACGAGATGCTTACTAAGCATCCAGTATTCAAGCACTCCCAGCCTGTAGCTCAGCCTAGTATTACTACTCCCCAAGAAAAGGTTTGGGGTGCAGGGGTAGACGAGGATTGGTGTAAGTTTGCGGCGGGAATTATGCTCAGTGATATGACGAGTAAGATCGTCGTACCTGAGGCAGAAGAGTGGTTCGGTTTGAACATGCTTGAGAGAGACGATGAGCTGAGTAGGTTCATCAAGTAGTTGCTAGTACGCGACACCTTGAGTGTACCCTTAGTGCGAAGGGGAGGTCGTGTGGTTAGGATTACTCGTTGGATGCGTCGGTGGATTGACCTTTCTCGCCGTCGGAGTTCTACTAGCCCTGATCTTCGACCGCGAACACCAGAAGGAGATTCGTCGCCTCAGGAAGAAGCTCCCACGCCGCTAGAAGAGTGGGAGATTCCTCACCTCTGGATCGACGGAGTTGGAGACTAATGAATTACAACCCATTACAAAGCTTAGAAAGGTGGAAGCGATTTATGTACAATACTCCAGGAACGGAAGCTGGGATACGACAGATTGCTCGTGAGGAGCTTGCTGAGGTGCTGCGGAGACTAGCGGTTCTGGACCTTGAGGTTGGAAAGATCGGAGCAGATGAGTTGAATCAAGTCGCCTACGAGATTAGTCCACACGAGGTCAAGCCGCTACCGTGTCCGTTCTGTGGCTATTCGCCGAGAATTGAAGGCAATAGAGTAATGTGCCTGAACGCTAGTTGCTCTCTGCTGAAAAGCGGATTTTCATTAGAAGCTTGGAACAAGCGGAGAACTCCTACCGTCACGGAGGCTTGAATATGAAGATTCAACTGCAACAGGCGTTCTTCTGGCAATGCCCTAACTGCAAGGCGAGCCACTGTATCGTACCGGAGCCGGTTCCTACGGATAGCAAGGAGGTAGAGGAAGCTGTAGACAAACTACGAGACAAGATGGAACTAACTCCTTGGCAGGAGTTGCCTGCGGGACACTTCGTACCAATGCCTACCGAAGTAGACTGTGAACACTGTGGAGCGGAGTACGAATGCCTGCCACCAGGGGAGATTGAACCAGAGGATGAACCATTCCTCACAACTTAGAAAGGTACGCAGCCATGACTAGGGCAATTCTATGTTCTATTGCTTTACTAGTAGGGTGTGATGATCCGAACGGTCCTTATAAGTTCCAGATCGGAGACAGAGTAATCATTACTCTGCTGGAGAAAGACGGGATCATTACGAACCGCTACGGGGGCTACACGAAATACTACAAGGTGAGGTACGTTGACAACAAGCAGGAGTTGGTCGAGATAGAACTAACGCAATCGGAACTAACCGAAGCGGAACCGAAGGTGAGAATGCAGCCATGACCCCGTTTCAGCAACACGTTGCTCGGTGGAGTATCTGTAAGGACTGCCTGCTATGTAAGGCACGGAATAAGGTAGTCATCGCGAGAGGAGCAATCCCAGCCCCAGTACTCTTCGTGGGGAAGGCTCCGGGAACTGCTGAAGACTTACTGGGTGCTCCGTTCATTGGTAGGGCTGGTAAGCTACTAGACCTTCTGATCGATGGCTCCGGCTATACGGGGAAGTTCTGTATGACGAATCTCGTCTGCTGTACTCCTAGAAGGGAAGAGCCTCCAGCCGAGGCGATTAAGGCTTGTGACCGACGCTTGCTTGAACTCGTTGTGATGTGTAATCCCGAAGTTACGATTTGTGTTGGAAGGTTAGCGTCGAAGTACGTGCCCAAGCTACCATTCTTCAAGACTAAGCAAACGGCACGGATTGCTCACATCTTAGATCCACTTGCAATCCTTCAGCTTGACCAAAGCGTGCAGGGACTTGCCATCCAGCGAGCCGCTAGGGGTATCAGGGAGGCTACGCTCAGGCTGTAGCCGGAGGTTAGCTCGGCCTTTGGTTCTAAGCCACCTACTGGCCCATTAGGGTGGTTTTAACGTCGGGGGTGGGGTTAAATCCGCCTAGGTGCTTGGATGGCTTATAGCCCAACGTAGGTGGTGGCAGAAATAGTGGTTGGCCTGGAGCGTTAGACAATGACACCCTATCAGAAGCATAAGCTCAAGTGGAGTAGGTGTACCAAGTGCTTACTATGCACTACCAGAAGGAAGGTCGTCCTGGCTCGGGGGAAGATCCCGGCCTCCGTCTTGTTTATCGGAGAGGCTCCCGGAGTTTCGGAGGATGTACTGGGAACGCCGTTCATCGGTCCAGCCGGTAAGCTACTGGACCGGATGATCACGAAGGCTGGGTTGATGGATTACTGTATGACGAACCTGATCTGTTGCATCCCTAGAGGGGAGGACGGAGATAAGACGGCGGAGCCACCGGAAGAGGCCATTCTCGCTTGCCAGGAGCGGTTGAAGGAGATCATCGTCTTTAGTAATCCGCAAGCCATCGTTTGCGTCGGTAAGCTATCCCAAAAGTGGGTTCCCAAGATGACAATAAAGTTCCCACCTAAAATGATTGGAATCGTTCATCCGGCGGCAATACTGCGAGCCGATATCGCTCAGCGTGGTTTAGCGATTCAGCAAGTAGTTGTTGCGCTGACTGACTTAGCGGAGTCGTTGCTTTAATCGTTCGCCCAGCCCAAGGTATAATTACTTAGCGGAATTTAGCTCTCAGGTTTCAGGAATGAGAAGGAGCAGCCGATGTGCGAGCCTACCCACTCGATAACGCAAATCCCACCAACCGATGAGGGCGGTCGCCCTACAGAGGTTATCCTTGGTCTCGATACCAAGAAGGAATCGTTTCTCAAACGGATTCTTCGCTGGTTGCATTTCTCTCGTATGGGCCGCGGTCATACCGAATCCATCGTCGATACTCCGCTCAAGAACGCGAAGCTTGAGGAGATTGGCTACGCTCTCTACGAATGCCGCTGGTGGGACCGCAAGGTAACGCGAGACGGTTTCCGTGGACGAGGAGTTGGTAAGTTATTCTCAGCGGAGGGTCGTACCTTCAAGGACATGGTGAATGCCGAGACTCTTGAAGCAGCTACGGAGTACGCGAACCGTGTCTCGATAGGCAACATGACGATGCTGCGGCAATTCCTTACCATGAGCCTCAAGAATACGGATCGTGTGGCGGTCTACGTCGAAGCCTTCTACAACATGCTGAACGCGAAAGGCCGCGACGAGTTACGAGCAAAGGCGAAGATTGTCACTGGTACGCCCCTATCTAAGTACGATGTCTCTATGTATACGCCGTCGTTCTGGACGAAGGAGAAGCTAACGGGCGTCATCAACCTTCTCTGTGGCTTCACTCGTAAGCGGGAGTTGCTCATACCTGAGTGGGCCGACGACGGCTTAATCTGGAAGGAGGCGAAACCCCAAGCAACGTAGGTTGTGTTTGTGGACGTGGTACGACTTTGTTCTCAAGACGGGAGTAATGCCATGAGACCGATAAGACCTTGAGATAGAAATCTAATAATAGACTGAGCTTAATTAGTGAAGGTTGCTTGCCTGCTCAGCAGAGGAGTAGTTGCTAGACCCGGCCAGTAAAGGGTTCCAGCCGGGACGCTGGATAGAAGGGCGAGTGCGAACGAGGCCGTGTAACCTCGTACCAACATCTCGTAGAGCTATAATCTGGAACACAAGCAACGTAAGTTAATGAGCATTTGCTCGTGGTAAGGTTCGTTGGACTCTGCTAGATGATCGTAGGTGCTGTGATGCTTCTGTGCCCGGCGTAGGTGTGGGTCTTACGCCGGGCTACTTTTCGACGGTGAGCGTTGTGTAACCGTAGAAGGAAGTGTTAATGAAACAAACGTGACAAGAGTTGTAGTCGAAAATCCGAGTGTTCTAAGTCAAGACGATGATCCGATTGTAACCGAGCATTGAAAAGTCTTGAATCTTGAACGAACCTTGTATTGCAACCGATGCAGATAGTCTTTGAAAGGGAACCGAAATGGAAGCCTCAGAACGAGTATTGGAGATCGTCGCTGAGTCGTCGGCGAAGTATGCCGATGATGTGACGAAGGCCATTGACGATGCGGAGAGGAAGGTTCGAAAGCTCCCTGAGTTTCCTTCGCTTGTCTCCAATATGGTGCGGGGGTATATCCAAGACCTCGTGTACGACGCCCGCCACGCTACTAAGCGGCAGATGAAGAAGGAGCATGGTCAGTATGGCGGCCCTTCTAAGGTCATCGTAGGAAGCTCGAAGATCGTCAACGAAGTTTCCCTGTCCTCTCTATACCAGCTGCCGATGGACGGAACGATCCTGGGACTTATCTTCGGCAGCGACCTGGTGGGCATCGCGGAACGCGAGCAGTCAAAGGCCGATGGTCACGACTTCAATGCTCGGCTTTGCCTCAGACTCGCACCGCTTGTGCCTAAGAACAAGAGAGTGCAGGAGGCTGTTACGGAGAAGGTGCTCAAGACCCTCTACGACCAGGTAGTGAAGGGGGAGGCGTCTCCAAGGCCGAAGAGGAAGGCTACTGGAAGTCAACCCTCGGTCTAGGTCGATGCTGCTCGTGTAACCGAATTCAGAACTGACTCTTGTTCAAGACGGACGGGAAACTGTAACCGCAACCCACAGTGTCTTGAACTTAGCCGTTAGACGCGGTGTAACCGAGAGACAACTTGGAAACGTCAATCGAAATGTAACCGGTGGGGTATTTGTT
>Ga0247830_10000344_pt1 | contig 16276 bp, 10 predicted proteins | sample 12C_Control_Day5_FD_207766 | JGI IMG/M metagenome (GOLD analysis project Ga0247830, IMG submission 207766) | Soil microbial communities from agricultural site in Penn Yan, New York, United States - 12C_Control_Day5 | ecosystem: Environmental > Terrestrial > Soil > Agricultural land | place...
GCGAGGACGTCAATCTTCTGATCCGGTTGTGCGCCATCAGCCGCCGCGTCGGCGTGGTGTGCGAGCCGATGGCCGTGTACCTGATCCATGAAGGGAGCGCCACCCGCACCGACCCGTTGCGCTCCCAGCAGTGGTCCGTCGAGGCGCTCCTCCCGCTGGGTGCGGCGCTTGCGGGAGCGTCGGACGAGGTACGTCTGGGCTATCGCCGGCGCCTGCGACGCGCCCGCCTGAACCTCGCTTATGCGCTGGTCCGCAGACGCATGCGGCTGCAGGCCCTGCGGGCCGTGCTCAGGTCGTTCGGCGAAGATCCCGGCCTCGCGACGCTGCGCGATGTCGCGTCGATTGCGCGCGGCTGCTTTCAGTAGTCGCGGGCGCTTCTTTCATCCAGTCGCCCAGGCGACGCTGCAGCTCGCGCACCCTGTCGGGATGGGCTTGCGCCACGTTGTGGCGGCACTCCGGGTCGATCGCAATGTTGAACAGCTCGTAAAGCGGGCCATCGGTGGTCGGCTGGTAGGTCAGCTTCCATGGCCCGATGCATACCATCCTGTCCTTTGCGGTCGTAATCGTGGCGCGGTACTCCGGCTTGATGGCCAAAGTTCCGGCGCGCTTGTCCGGTACTTCGAGCAACTCGGGCAGATCCGGGTAGCGCAAATGGTTCTCGGGCATTCCCGGCAGGCGCGTCAACCAGATGCCGGTCTCGCTGTAGGCCGGCAGGCCCATGTCCGGATGTTCGCCCTTCAGATAGGGCACCAGCGAAACGCCATCCACGCGCTGGGTCAGCGGAACGTTCGCGAGCTCAAGTAGTGTAGGGACGACGTCTATGGAACGCACGGTATGCGTGCACAGGCCCGCGCCGCTCTCCCTGGGATCGACGATGATCAGGGGCACACGGGCGCTGAAGTCGCCCCGGACGCTGTTGCCCTGTCCCCAGGTGTCGTGCTCGAAGAACTCCATCCCGTGGTCGCTGTAGATGACGATGACGGTGTTGTCCTCCAGGCTGCATGCCTTGAGGTGCTCGATGAGCTTTCTCACCTCGTCATCGAAGTTCCGCACGCAACCGTCATAGAGATCGATGATCTGCTCGAGGTCGAAGTCCTTCCGGCTGTCGCCCTGCCTGCGGATGATGTCCCACGGATCTGTCAACCGCGCCATGGTGAACTTGGACTCGCCGCCGTAGTCCGGATCCGCCCAGTGCGTGTAATACGGGTACTCCGATCCGAACGGGGGATGAGTGGTCGACATGAAGACGTTGAGGAAGAACGGTTGCTGCGCCGACGCAAGCCTGCTGACCAGCTCGCGTGCATCGCGGCCCACCATGCTCGTCAGGGGTACCCCGGCGAGGTAATAGAGCTCCGGAAGGAAGCGCTTCCCGAAGCGGTTGTGGGTGAACAGGGAAAGGAACAGCCGCAGGTCCTTGGGCCCTTGGCGGATCAGGTACTTGATATTCCACTGGTCGGCCGGCACGTCGACGATGTCGAAGCCCAGCGGAAACTTGGCGAAGTCGCCGCCGGACCAATCGCTCACCGCGGCCGTGCGGTAACCATGCGACCCGAGAAGGCCGCCGATGGCCGGGCATGCAAGGCGCGTCTCGGCGTCCCCTATGAAGTTGTCTCGGATGCCGTGGCGCTGCGGCCAGGTGCCCGTAAGCATGGATACGAGGCTCGGCGCAGTGCGCGCGCAGGGGACATAGCAGGAAGTGAAGGCAGTCCCCTTCTCCGCCAGCGAATCGATGAAGGGAGTGAGCCCGCGCCGGTACCCTGCGATGCCGAGACGGTCCGCGCGCAATGTGTCGGAGCCGATCATCACGATATTGGGGCGGTTGGAGCGCTTGCCTGCCACGGTCGGAACCACCCCGCCCATGGAGAAAGCCAGCGCCAGCAATAGCAGGCTCGATGCCACCAGGCCGAATCCGGCGGCGGGCAGAAGCATGCCGGTCGACGCCAGCAGGGCGCCAGCGACGGTGAGCACCATGGCCGTAGAGGCAACCAGCAGCCAACGCACGGTGGACAGCCGCGCCGGCGTCAGGATGCGCCATAGCGGATAGAGGCGGCTCATCCGATAGTGGTACGAGGCTGCAATGCTGCCTGGCAGGAACAGCAGCTGGTGGCAGAACTGCAGCGCCGTAATGACTACGATCCCCGCCATGCCGGCGGCCATCGCGAGGAAGAAGTCGTATTCACGCTCCGCCGCCAGTATCGAGAGCGCCGCATAGACCACCACGCCGAGCGAAGCCATGGCATTGCACAACACCAGCGCCCACAAGGTGAGCCGGAGCAGGGCGAGCGCCGAGTAGGTCCTGTAATGACGGACGATCTCCTCCTTCAGAGGCGGCCCGGTCTGGCTGAAGTCGTAGAAGGACTTCGCGCTTAGGGCCAAAGCGCAGAGCAACGACACGGCGAATCCGGCAGCCAGAGGCCTGTCGAATCCGGTTGTGGCAACCAGGCACGCGAGGCCGGCGACGAACGCAACTCCTGCAATCCAGCCCGTCCACCGAGGAAGGGTGCTTGCTCCTCTCTGCAACAATCGCCGCGTGCCGTTCTCCTCGTCGCCCGCGCTGGTCGCCGCATCGACGGAGTCCACCCCCATCCACTCCCGTTGCCTCGCCCTGAAGGAGGGATCGAGCAGTCTGTCCATCTTTCCGGCGATGAAGCCCGCGATATTCACCAGGCGCACGAACTCCATCACAGCAAGGATCCGCAGGAGCATGCCGCGTTCGCCGGACAGGCGTGCTCCCTGCAGGGCCTGGTCCCACAAATGGCGCCTGACGTGTTCGCTCATGACCACCATGGCAGCCAGCGCGAGTGGCCACCACTGAAGGGCCGCGATCAGCAGAACGAGCGCGGCGCCGTGAAACCGGATGTTGGTGAGGTACCCTGGGTTCGCGATGCCGACCCGCGCGTTGCCTCGCGAAAAATTGAACCGCTGCTTCGCAAGGTTGCGCCACGTCTCCCGCGGGCGCCAATGCACGATGGCTTCCTTGCAGAACACGAACTTGCAGCCCAGCTGGCGCAGCCGGATGCTGAGCAGGGTATCCTCCGCCGCATAAAGCCATTCCGGGTAGCCCTTGGCCTTCTGCCACGCGGACTTCCTGAAGGCAACGGAGCGGCTGGAGGGAAAGTATTGCGCCGCCGCGGTGGTTTCGCGGGCGGGCGAGAAGGTCGCGAGGGTTACCGCCTGCTCGAAGGCAGAGTGGCATTCAAACCTGAAGTTTCCCGCCACGACGTCGGGCGCTTCCGGCCCGGTGAAGCACCTGAGGATCTGCTCTATCCAGTCCGGCTCGACGCGGCAACCTGCGTCGGTGACCGCGATGAACTCGTGACGAGCCTGCCCGATGCCGAGGTTGCGGCCTTGAGCGATGTTGCATGGCTGCGAGATGAGGCGGATCTTTCCGGCGGCGGCGAACTGTCGCAGGATCTCGAGCGTCCCGTCGGTGCTCGCGCCGTCTACGATGATGACTTCGTCCGGCAGTGTCGTCTGCGAAAGCAGGCTTTCGACGAACGCCCGGATCGTCGCCTGCTCGTTCCGCACCGTGGCGACGAGCGATATCCCCATCGGCGCGTCAGGGGTGCGCAAGGAAATACCACTCCCGATTGTGGGTGAAGGCCGCTTTGGTCAGCGGCGCCCTTCCGGACAGCCAGTCGCAGAGAAGGGAGACGCGAAGGCCGCAGTGGGTAGCCAGCAGGTCGTATATCTGCTCCGGCGCAAAACCGAAATCCAGGCTGGACCGCCGACCGTGCTCGAAGACGATGCAGGGCCGGCTCTGGCGGATCGTCTCCAGGCTGCCTTTGATGACAGGGCCTTCGGCGCCCTCGACGTCGATCTTGATGAAATCGACCTGCGTGGCAGGCGGGACAAGGTCATCGAGCCTTTCGGTCCTCACCCTGATTTCCCGGCGGGCACCCGAATTTCCGATGAACTCGCGCTTGTGCAGGCCGCTGCGGGCCGGCGCATCGGGCAGCACGAAGAACGACGATTCGCCGGAGCGGTCGCTCAAGGCGGCGTCCATTACCTGCACCGACGGAAACTCGCGGCGCAACGCCTCAGCCAGATGCGGGATCGGCTCGAACGCCCAGTGGCGCCCCTGGGGTGCAAGCCGAACGAACTCCCGCAGGAACTGCCCTTGGTGACACCCGATATCCACGCAGTTGGAGCTCGGCTTGAGGACTCGGCGCATCACTTCGCCCGCCTGCCGGTCGTAGATCTCGTTCTTGACGAGATCGAACGGCATCCGGATGCCGCGCGAGCGCTTGACGAGCCACCTCAGGACCGGCTCGGCGCGCGTGTTGCTCACTCCGGCCTTCAGGGCCGCGAACACCCGCCTAGTCATATCCCAGCCGATTCATCATGGGCTGGATGACCGGCAGGATGCGCTCCACCGCCTCACGGTTGTGCGCCTTCCACTTTTCCTTCATCGGCGCGCCCTTCACGATGCTGGTGGGCTGCAGGTTCTGGCAGCGCCCGCGCATGGCTTCGCCGAACCGCAGGTCGAGGCGCTGGAAGAGCGCCTCGAACATCGCCACCGGCCGCTCGAAAAGATCCTCATAGCGCAGCTCGATCCACTGCTCCGGGGGGATCGCTGCTCTCGCGTCGAGCGCCAGGGCGTTGGCGCTCACCCATTGGAACGCACAGACTTCTTCCAGGTTCGCGTTGTTGTACGCGCGCCATCCGGGCGGCAGGAAAAAATGCCATTCGCGGAACTCCCCGCCGTTGATTGCCACGTTCTCCGGAAATGGCCCGAAGAACTTTTCGAGCCCGAAGCCGCCGTCGACCCGGCCGTGGCGCCATCCGTCCATCATGGAGCTCACATTGTCGCGCCCGTCGCGATGGATGAAGACGAACTTCGCCTTTGGGAACAGCCGGCACAGGTAGCCGACCCGCAGGGTGTTGATGCAGGTCTTGTCGAGCACCGGCCCGGCGCCGAGGCGCTGGTAGAAGAAGCGCAGCGCGGCGTCGCGGTGTTCCGGGCGGGCATGCTCCGGACGCGCTGCCTCGGACTCCCAGGCGTTGCTGTGCGGCCCATAGAGGCGGTTCCAGAACTGCGGAATCTCGTAGCCGAAGTTCAGGAAGGCACCGGAAGCCGCCAGCGTCTCGAACGTGATGGTGGTGCCGGAGCGCGAGCAGCCGATCACGAACACCGGATCGGGGACGCGGGGGCGCGTAAGGCGCCAGACGAGCCCCATGGCCGCGCGCTTGGCTTCCAGGATGTTCTTCGCCCGTATCTCGGCGTCGGCGAGCTTGTAGAGGCTGGCGAGCTTCACGTGCGCTTGCGGCTCCGGAAAAGGCCCTCCATCGAGCCGAGGAAATGCCAGGCGATGATCTCCCGGAGGAAAGCTTCGTCCGCGCGGGCCGAGAAGCGCGCAAGCAGCGCACGAACGACGGCGCGCAGCGATTGGGGAAAAAGATACAGGGGAATTCCGAGCAGCCGCCGCTCGCCCGGAAAGCCGCGCCGCTCGGCGAGGTTGCGGCTGGTCTGGTAGCGCCAGCGACGGAAATAGTGCTTCTTCAGCCGGTAGCTTTCCACTGCATGGTGCACGCGAGCGTCGCCGAAGAACATTACCTTGCCGCCCGCCGCGAGCACGCGCTCGAACATCTCGATGTCCTCGCCACCGGCCAGGACATTGCCGCGCCGGCCGCGCAGGACGTCGAAGCCGCCGAGGCGGGCGAACACATTTTTGCGAAAAGCCATGTTGGCGCCGAAGGGCGGCATCGTGCCCGGCAGCACCTCGTAGGTGTCGGTGCGCTCTGCGCGGATGGCGAGGAAGCCATGAAAGCGCTCGGTAAGCCAGGCCGGAGGCGGCAATTCCCAGACCGGCGCTATGAAGCCGCCGCACGCATCGCAGCCGCTCGCCGCCATGCCATCGAGGATGCGCTTCACCCAATCCGGTTCCGGAGAGACGTCGTCATCCGTAAAGAGGAGCACCTCGCCGAGCGAGCTGGCGACGCCGTGGTTGCGCGCGTGCGCCAGGCCCTGCCTGACCTCGAACGTGTAGCGCAGTCGCGGGAAGTCGATCCGGAATGCCTCCACGACGGCACGCGTTCGGTCCGTCGAGTTGTTGTCGACGACGAGCACCTCCCAATCGACGTCGGACCGCAGCTCCTGTGCCTTCAGGCTGCGCAGCGTACGCGCCAGCGAGTCGGCGCGGTTGTACGTGCAGACGATGATCGATGCGTCAAGCTTTGTTGGCGGCTTGGTTTGGCTCATGCGCGACGCTAAGCAGCACGCTATTCTGCCTCGTCGGCCGGCGGCGCAGTCGGCTAGTCCGAAGTAGCCAAAGATCGGTTCGGGAAGGGATGGTAGAGTCGCCGCACCTGCAGAAGTCGGCCCGAAAGAAGCCGGTTGTACACACGCCGCACACCATGCTTTTCCTTCGTAAATCGCGAAATACCACCGCCGCGGCATTGAGCTGGTTCAAGGCACACCGGGTCGGTGAGCAGGGCATCATCGTCCATACGCGACAGCCGGTGCCGTACGCCGAGGTCACGGGCTATTGGGTGCCGACCTTGTACGAATGGGGCGAGGAAGCGGCGGCGCGCAGCTGTCTGCGCTGGCTGCTCTCGGTCCAGCTTCCGGAAGGGGCCTTCCCGGCGCCCGACGGCGTGGCTTACAGCTTCGATACCGCCCAGGTGATGCGAGGGCTGAACGCCGGCCTGGAGCACGGCGAGCCGGTTCGCGAGGCGCTGCGCCGCGCCGCGGACTGGATGCTGGGCCAGATTGCCGGGGATGGCCGCCTCGGCACGCCGTCCACCGAGCTTTGGGGCGATATCGCCAACGACCTCATCCATATCTACGCCGCGTATCCGCTGATCCGCGCGGGCGAGCTGCTGGGTGACGCTCGCTACGCCGCGGCGGGCCGGAACATCCAGGCGTATTACCGCAGCCAGCCGGCGTTGGTGCCGTTCAACCGCCTGTCGCACTTCCATGCCTACGCGATGGAAGCCCTATGGGAGCTCGGCGAAGTCGACCTGGCACGCCGCGGCATGGCTGAAGTGGAGCGCCTTCAGCGTCGCGACGGCTCGGTGCCCGCCTATCCGGACGTGACCTGGATCTGCTCCACCGGCATCGCGCAGTACGCGGTGGTGTGGTACCGGCTCGGCAGCCGCCCGCGCGCCGACCGTGCGCTCGCCTATCTGGAAGGAATCCAGAACAGCTCCGGCGGCTTCAACGGCAGCTACGGCAAGGGTGCGAAGTACATCGCCGGGGCGGAAATAAGCTGGGCCGCGAAGTATTTTCTCGACGCCTGCTCACTGCGGGATGACCGCCAGCCCGTCGATGCTTAAGGTGCTCAGCGTCTTCGGCACCCGGCCGGAAGCGATCAAGATGGCACCGGTCGTCGCCGAGCTCGGGCGGCAGGGCGCGCGCGTGATCAACCGGAACTGCTTCACCGGCCAGCACCGCGACATGGTGCAGCCGCTGATCCGGCTTTTCGGCCTGCGCGTCGACTACGACCTCAAGCTGATGAAGGAAAGCCAGACGCTCGAGTACCTCACCAACCGGGTTCTCTCCGAGGTAGGTGCCATCCTGCGCGAGGAGAAGTTCGACTACGTGCTGGTCCAGGGAGACACCACCACCTCGATGGCCGCGGCGCTCGCCGCCTACTACGCGGGCACGCGGGTCGGGCATGTCGAGGCTGGCCTGCGTACCTACGACAAATCCCAGCCGTATCCTGAAGAAGTGAACCGCAGGATCATCGACGCGGTCGGCGACCTTTTCTTCGCGCACACCGGGCACGCGAGGGACAACCTGTTGCGCGAGGGGGTGGATGCGGCCCGCATCGAGGTTACCGGCAATACTGTGATAGACGCGCTGTTGGACGTGGCCGGGCGCGCTTACCGGTTCGACGATCCGCAGCTCCAGGTGCTCGCGCGCGATCCGCGCCGCATGGTGCTCGTCACGGCACACCGGCGCGAGAGCTTCGGCGCGCCGTTCGAATCGCTGTGCGCGGGCCTGAAGCAGCTTGCCCAGCGCCACAGCGACGTGCTTGTCGTGTACCCGGTGCACTTGAACCCGAACGTGCGCAAGGTCGTGGGCGCGACGCTGCGCGGCCTCGACAACGTGGTGTTGCTGGAGCCGCTCGACTACGAGCCCTTTGTGCACCTCATGAAGAAGGCCTACCTGCTCCTGACCGACTCCGGCGGCGTGCAGGAGGAAGGTCCGAGCCTCGACAAGCCGGTGCTGGTGATGCGCAACGTCACCGAGCGGCAGGAAGGCGTGGCGGCGGGCACTATCCGCCTCGTCGGCACCGACGCGCGGACCATCGTCACGGAGGCCTCGCGCCTGCTCGAGGACCGGCAGGCCTACCAGGAGATGGCGTCGCGGAAGAATCCCTACGGCGATGGCACGGCGGCGGTCAGGACGGTGCGGCGATTGCTGCAGGAGGCGCCCGCGTGATCGAGCCGCTGGTGAGCGTCGTGCTTCCCACGTACAACCGGGCGCATCTGCTGGGCCACGCGATCCGCAGCGTGCTCGCGCAGACGCACCGCAACCTCGAGCTCATCGTCGTCGACGACAATTCCAGGGACGCCACGCCTGAGGTGGTGCGCGGCTTCGACGACCCGCGCATCCGCTATCTGCGCAACGAGCCGAACCTGAAGCTGCCCGCGGCCCTGAACCGGGGCTTCTCCGTGGCGCGCGGCGCATTTCTGACCTGGACTTCGGACGACAATCTCTACGACCCTGCAGCCATCGGAAGGATGGTCGCGAGGCTGTCGGGAGGCGATTGCGACTTCGTATACGCGGACTACTTCGACTTCGCCCGGCACGACGAGCGCACGGGCGAGCCGCTGGCACCGCGGCGCATCACGCTGCCGGAAGTCCTGCGGCTGGATGAGCGCAACTCGGTCGGCGCCTGCTTCATGTACACGCGCGGGGTCCACGAGCGCATCGGCGAGTACGACACGGAGCTTTTCCTAGTCGAGGACTACGACTACTTCATCCGGATCCACAAGGCCGGCTTTCGCATCCGGCACATCCCCGAGGCGCTCTACTACTTCAGCCGGCACGACGACTCGCTCTTCTGCGCGCGGTATGCGGAGGTGAAGTCGGCCGACGTCCTGGTGCGCTACAAGAACGGGCTGCTCGACAACGAGCGCGCGCGCCAGGCGTGCGTGGAGCTCCTGATGCGGGACATGGAAGGCTTGCGCAACCCGCTGCTGAAGGGGGCGTATCGCCGCGTTGCGGGCCTTTCGTACCGGCTCACGCGGGTCTACAAGAGCGCCCTGCGCCGCTACGTCGCGTGGAGGATCGGCGCGCGAGTCGCCGAAGTGCTGGAAAAATTCGCCGCGCACGCGCTTGATTTCCGTCAGGCCAAGGACGCCCTGCGCAACGTGCTGCAGGGCGTCGGGACACTGGAGTACAAGCCTTGAACCCTCTCGCCTACGTCACTTCGGCGTTGCGCGGCACGCCGCGCGCGCTGCGCGAGCACGCGAGCAACGTGTCGTCCGCGCCCTGCGTTGCCTCCGGCCTGGCGATGCTCAGGACGCTCTCCAAGTCGGATGCGGCCGAAGCCGAAGACAACCCGATCTTCCTGCTGTCGGCCGGCTGGCGCGCGGGCTCGACGCTGCTGCAGCGCTTGATCATGTCCGACCCGGGCGTGCTGATGTGGGGGGAACCGTACGACGAATGCGGCCCGGTGCAGCGCATGGCCGAAATGCTGAAGGCTTTTCGGCCGGGATGGCCGCCGAACGAGTATTACCACAGCGGAGCAAAGCCGCGCTCGGGCGAATGGGTGGCGAACTACTTCCCGGATGCCGACGCCCTGCGCCGGGGCCACCGGGCATTTTTCGACGCAGCGCTGGCGCAGCCCGCCCGCCAGGCCGGCGCGCGGCGTTGGGGCCTCAAGGAAGTCCGGCTCGGTGTCGAGCACGCGCACTACCTGCGCTGGCTCTATCCCGCGTGCAAGCTCGTGTTCCTTTACCGCAACCCGCTGGAGGCGTACCAGTCCTACTGCCGCTTCGGCCGCAACTGGTACGACCTGTGGCCGGAGAAGCCGGTTTTCACTCCCGAAGCGTTCGGCCGGCATTGGCGCGAGCTGGCTGCCGGCTTCCTGCGCGATGCACCCGACCTGGGCGCGCTGGTCGTGCGCTACGAGGAGCTCGTGAGCCGCTCTCCCCAGCTGCTGGAGCGCATCGAGGGCCGCCTCGAAGTCCGGCTCGATGCTTCGGTGCTGGCCCAGAAGGTCGGCAGCTCGGAGCGCGGCGGGGAGCACGCGCACATCAGCCGGCTGGAGAAAAACCTGCTCCGAAAGGCAGTCTCGCCGCTCGCAGAGCAACTGGGCTATCAGTGGTAGCCAGGACCGCGGCCCAATCGTCGCCGGGCGCCGCGACGGCGGCGAAATAGCCCTCGTTTCCCAAGTCCAGGAGGCGTACGCCCCAAGCTGTGCCCGCGAGCCCGATCAGGGATGCGCAGGGATCGCTGGAGCATGCGCGCTTCAGCACCGTAAGGCGATCGGGGGCGACCGACAGGCCGGCGCCGCAAGCTTTGAGCAAAGCCTCTTTGCAAACCCAGGTGCGATAGAAAAGCGCGCATTGCAGTGCCGGATCGCAAGCGCGCAAGACCCTGCGCTCTTCCTCCGAAAAGACCGTGCGCGCCAGCCCGTGGATATCGACGTCGCTTCTCGCCTGCTCGACGTCCACGCCTACCGCGGCTCCGCCGGCCACGGCAACGAGCGCGACGCTCCCCGAGTGGGACAGGTTGAACGCCAGCCCTGTTGTCGGGTAGCTCAGCGCTGGCTTGCCATACTGCCCGGTCGCGAAGCGCAACTCGCCTGCGGGCACGCCGACGTAACGGGGGAGCACTCGCCGCAGGAAGGCGTGCGAGGCGACGTAGCGGCGGCGGTCCGCGGCGCGCCGGAGCTTTGCCGCCTGTGCACGCTCGCGGGCATCGAGCGGTGCAAGCTCTGGCATGCCGGGCGTTGCGGAGTTCAAGCCGACATCGGCGCGCCAGACGTGCACCTCCCGAAGGTTCATGCGGGCACCCGGTCGAGCTCGGCCTGAAGCATCGCGGCGAGCGCCGTCACGCGGGGCGGCTTCATCAGCGAGCTATGGCCGCCGGGCAGGTGATGCGTGCGCAGCGGGCCCCGGACAAGGCGGGCCCACCCCAACGTCGGCTCGGTGACGAGCTCGAGAGAGTCGCGGGCGAGGAAAAGGCTCGCGCCCCCCGTATGCCGCTTCGGGCGGTAGGACCAGTAGGCCCAGCGCTGTGCCTCGCCGATGTTGTGCAGACTTCGCAGGCGGGACAAACCCAGAGGCGAGAGGACGGCATGGTAGATGCGCTCCTGCAACTTGCGCAGCGACAGGCGCTGCAGCGATTGCAGCGGGCTGCGTCTGCGCGCCGCGAGCGGCGAGAAGCTGTCCAGGAGCGCGAGCAGACCGACTTCTTCGCCTGCCGCGCATAGTTGGCGCGCCATCTCGTAAGCTACGATGCCGGCGCTGGAATATCCGGCGATGCGATACGGGCCGCACGGCTGATGCGCGCGCATCGCTACCACGCAATCCATGGCGATGTCCTCGATGCGACGCCGCGGCTGCTCGCTGCCGTAGACCCCGCGAGCCTGCAGGCCGAGCACCGGCTGTCTGGAATCGAGAGCATGGGCGAGGTCGTCATAATGGAACAGGTTGCCGCCCATGGTGTGCACGACGAAAAGCGGCGGCTTGTCGCCGGCAGGCTTGATGGGAACCAGGATCGGCCAGACCACCGACCGCTCTTTTTCGCGCAAGAGCTGAGCGAGGTCTGCGACACGCGCACCTCGGTACCATAGCGTGTCGAGCGGCAGGCGCCGTCCGAAGCGGCGCTCGATTTCGTCGAACAGCTGCGCGGCCAGCAGGGAGTGTCCCCCCAGCACGAAGAAGTCGTCTTCGGGGTTAACGCCCATGATGTTCAGCAGGCGCTCGAAGAGCTTGGCCAGGTGCAGCTCGAGCTGATCGCCGGGCGGTGGCGTGGCGCGCAGGCCTTCCGATTCCACCGGGATGGCCGGAAGCTTTCCGCGATCGATCTTCCCATTCGGCGTGAGCGGCAGGGAAGGCAGCGTGACAAGGCTCGCCGGAAGCATGAAGTCCGGCAGACGGGCGCCGAGAAAACGGCGCAGCTCTGCTTTGTCCACAACGGTCTTGTCGCGGGTCGTGAAATAGGCGGCGAGCGCCTTGTCGCCCGGCGTGGTCTCCCTCGCTACGACGGCGCACGCGGAGATCTGCGGATGCGAGGCGAGGACCGACTCGATTTCGCCGGTCTCGATGCGAAAGCCGCGGATCTTCACCTGCTGGTCGCGGCGGCCGAGGAACTCGAGGTAGCCGTCGTTCCTGTACCGCGCGAAATCCCCCGTGCGGTAGAGACGTGCGCCGGGGGTCAACAAATCAGGGACGAATTTCTCCGCGGTGAGCTCGGGGCGTTGCAGATAGCCTCGGGCCACGCCGTCGCCGCCTATCAGGAGCTCTCCCGGTACGCCGGCAGGCTGCAGGGCCCCGTGGGCGTCGACGATGCGCGCGGTGGTGTTCGCGATCGGCTGGCCGATAGGCACGCTCTCCCGCGGATCGCTTGCGCCGGCTACCTCGTGCCAAGTGGCGAAGGTCGTCGTCTCCGTGGGACCGTAGACATGCAGCAGCCGGCGGGGAGTGCCCTCTCCGAGAACGCGGCGCACCGCGCCGGGATCGGCGGTTTCGCCGCCGAAGAGCAGGTGGGTAAGCCTGGAGAAGGGCGGAGGCGAGGCCTGGGCCAGGCGGTTGAACAGCGCGGTCGTCAGGAACAAGGTAGTGATGCCCTGCGCAGCGATCGCCTGCTCGAGGGCACGCGCTTCCAGCAAGGTGGCCTTCGGCAGGACAACGAGTCGGGCGCCGCTGAGCAGCGCGCCCCACACCTCGAAGGTCATCGCGTCGAAAGATGCGTTGGAAGCTTGCGCAACGCAGTCCGCCGGGCCGAGGTGCACATAGTCGGCGTTGCTTACGAGACGCACTACGCCTCGCTGCTCGATCATGACGCCTTTGGGTTTGCCGGTGGAGCCGGAGGTGTAGATGACGTAGGCGAGGTGGTGGGCTTGTGCGCGGGGCTCGGGGTTGGAGGTGTGGTGCTGGGCGAGGCGGGCGCTGTCGCGCTCCAGGCACAGGGTGTGGCCGGCGAAGGGCGGAAGCGCCTTGAGCAGGCGCTCTTGGGTGATGAGCACCGGGGCGCGGGTGTCCTCGAGCATGAAGGCGAGGCGCTCGGCGGGGTAGCTGGGATCGAGGGGCACATAGGCCCCGCCTGCCTTGAGCACACCGAGCAGCGCGACCACCAGCTCGAGGGAGCGCTCCAGGCACAGGCCCACCAGCACGTCGGGCCCCACGCCGCGTGTGCGCAGCTCGTGAGCGAGGCGGTTGGCGCGAGCGTTGAGCTCGCCGTAGGTGAGCTCTTGCCCGGCGCAGGACACCGCGATCGCCCCGGGCGATCGCTCGACCTGCGCTTCGAACAGCGCCTGGATGGTGGCCTCGCGCGGATAGGGGCGCGCGGTGTCGTTCCACTCGACGAGCAGCCGGCGGCGCTCGGCCGCCTCCAGCAGCTCGAGCTGCGCGACGCGCTGTCCCGCATCGGCCACGATCGACTCGAGCAGCACGCGAAAGTGCCCGAGCATGCGCTCGGCGGTGGCGGCATCGAAGAGATCCGTGGCGTACTCGAGCACCCCGAGCAGACGGCCCTCGGCCTCGGTGAGCTCCATCGTCAGGTCGAACTTCGCGCTGTGGGTGTCGATAGCCAGGGGCTCGACCTGCACCCCGGGCAACTGCCAGCGCTCCTGAGGGGTGTTCTGCAGCACGAACATGACCTGGAACAGCGGGTTGCGCGAGGCGTCGCGGCGCGGGGCGAGCTCCTCGACCAGCTTCTCGAAGGGCAGGTCCTGGTGCGCGTAGGCCTCGAGGGCGCGCTCGCGCACGCGCGCAAGATACTCGCGAAAGCTCGGCTGCCCCGAGAGATCGCCGCGCAGCACCAGCGTGTTCACGAAAAAGCCGACCAGGCCCTCCAGCTCCGGACGGCTTCGCCCCGCCACCGGCACGCCCACCGCGAGATCCTCCTGGCCGCTGTAGCGATACAGCAGCACCTGGAAGGCCGCCAGCAGCGTCATGAACAGCGTCGCCCGCTCGGCACGCGAGAGCGCCTTGAGCGCCTGCGTGAGCGCCGGGGCGAGCTCGAAGCGCACGCGCGCGCCGCGATAGCTCGACACCAGCGGCCGGCGCCGGTCGGTGGGCAGCTCCAGGGCCGGCACATCGGCGAGCGCACGCTTCCAGTAGCCAAGCTGGCGCTCCAGCACCGCCCCCTGCAGCCACTCGCGCTGCCACAGCGCGTAGTCGGCGTACTGCACCGGCAGCGGCGCAAGCGCCGCCTCCTGCCCACGACAGCGCGCCTCGTAGAGCAACGCCAGCTCCCGCCACAACACCCCCATCGACCAACCATCGGTCACGATGTGGTGCAGGGTAAGAAGCAGCCAGTGCTCTTCGCGCGCGAGGCGCAGCAGCCGCGCGCGCACGAGGGGCCCATTCAGGTCGAAGGGTGCCTGCGCTTCCGCCTCCGCGCGCCGCGTCGCCTCGGCCCGCGTCTGCACATCATCGATGCGCAGAACCACCTGGCCGTCGGGCAGGATCCGTTGCACCGGTGCTGCGTCGGGAGCATCAATGCGCGTGCGCAGCGTTTCGTGGCGCTGGATGAGATCGTCCAGCGCCTTCGTCAGCGCGGATTCGTTTAGCGGGCCGCGCAACTCGATGCCTCTTGCGACGTTGTAGGCGCAAGGCATCGGCAGGATGCGATCGAGCATCCACAACCGCTCTTGCGCGAACGAAAGCGGAAAGGTGTTCATGGCTTGTTGGCTGTTTTTTGCCCGATTTCGCGTGGGCAAGCACTAGCTATTTCGTACCAGTTCCCGCCGATCGGGCATCACTCCAGAATGCGCATGAAGGAAGGCAAAGGGAGAACAAGGACAGTGGAAGGCCAACCGCGCACTTTGCGGGACTTGGTTGCGCTCTGGGCACGCTGCGCGCCAGGCACCCCCGCGCTGCTTGCTCCGGGGCGCGAGCCCTTGACGTACAAGGGCTTGCTGGATCGTCTGGAGCGTACGGCGGGCGCGCTGGCGCGTTGCGGCGCGGCGCCCGGGGAGCGGGTCGCGGTGGCGCTGCCGAACGGTCCGGAGATGGCGGTCGCCGTCCTGAGCGCGGCGGCGGTCGGCGCCTGCGCCCCTCTCAATCAAAATCTTACAGAGGCGGCGTGGCGCTTTTGTCTGAGCGATCTGCAGCCCAAGGTGTTACTGCTCCCGGCCGGGCAATGCGCGACCGCACGAAAGGTCGCGGACGCGCTGGCAATCCGATGCCTCGATGCCCAATGGACCGAAGCCTCCCCGGCGGGTGTATTCGAGATATCCGGCGGCAGCTCGGTGGCCGCCCCGGGCGGGGAACCGGGCAGCGATGACGTTGCCATCGTCCTGCATACCTCCGGGACGACGTCGCGGCCGAAGCAGGTGCCGCTCACCCACCGGAACGTCCTCGCTTCCGCACGAAATGTCGCCTCAACCCTGAAGCTCGCCTCGGCAGACCGCTGCCTGAACGTAATGCCGCTTTTCCATGTGCACGGACTGGTCGCGGCGCTTTGCGCGTCCCTTTGGGCCGGCGCCAGCGTGGTGTGCACGCCGGGCATGCGCGAGAGCGATTTCCTCGACTGGTTGACGGCGTTCGAGCCGACCTGGTACACCGCCGTGCCGACGATCCATGAAGCCGCGCTGCGCGCGCTGCGCTCGCGCCCCATGCCTGTCCACAAGCTACGGCTGGCGCGCTCCTCGTCGGCCGCGCTTTCGATGCGCCTGGGCACCGATCTGGAATCGGCGCTAGGCGTTCCGGTGATCAATGCCTACGGCATGACCGAGGCGGCGCACCAGATCGCTGCCAATCCGCTTCCGCCCGCCCGGCGCAAGCCGGGAACGGTGGGACTACCTTCCGGTCCCGAGGTGGGAATCATCGATGCGAGCGGCAGCCTGCTCGCCGTCGGAGCCATGGGCGAGATCGTGGTGCGCGGCGAGAACGTCGTATCCGGCTATCAGGGCGACGAGGAGGCGAACCGCGGCGCGTTCATGAACGGCTGGTTCCGCACCGGGGACATCGGGTATCTCGATGACGACGGGTATCTCACCATCACCGGCAGGCTGAAGGAGCTGATAAACCGGGGCGGGGAAAAGGTGTCGCCGGGCGATGTGGAGCAGGCGCTGTACGAACACGAAGCGGTGCAGCAGGCGGCCGCTTTCGCGGTGCCGCATTCAACGCTCGGCGAAGACATTGC
>Ga0247830_10000345_pt1 | contig 16262 bp, 12 predicted proteins | sample 12C_Control_Day5_FD_207766 | JGI IMG/M metagenome (GOLD analysis project Ga0247830, IMG submission 207766) | Soil microbial communities from agricultural site in Penn Yan, New York, United States - 12C_Control_Day5 | ecosystem: Environmental > Terrestrial > Soil > Agricultural land | place...
TCCCCTGCGAACGATCTGCTGCCGCGCCTCTTCGCCGTCGCGCACCACGACAGTCTCGTACGACCCGGCCGTGATCGCGGCGCGGACGCCGGCTGCCCGGTTTACGCTGGGCATCGCGATGAGGACGTAGTTGTCGGTGTGGCGCACGGGTGCCCGCTCGCGGGCCTTCCTCGGAGTCGTCATATATCGGTCGATGCCGGCGATTTTATAGAGAGGTGAGCCGTATCGAGCACCTAACTCGGCGGTTTCCGTATCCAACTCGCAACACGCGTATCGTCACGTGACACACGACCAGTGTCGGCATGCCACAAATGTCAGACAAAACGCAATCGGCTCCCATAACGATGAGGTGTCGTCAAATGGGCTACGAATCCGGATCTCATTTGACACAGATGAGCCAGAGGAGTATAAAGGTCCCACCCCAACAACTCCAATCCTTCGTGCCTTACAACCGATATGTAAGGCAAAGGGCGGAGCTGTACCTTGAACCCGCAAATTTATCTGTTCTCGAAATTGACCCGAATCGTGGCCACCGCCGGGCTTGTCGTGGCAACGTCGGCTGGCACCGGCTGCGAGAGGCCCTCGAGCGCGGCCGGTCAGGGCCGCGTCGAGCCGTCGTACGACCAGTCGACCGGCAAATTGACGCGCCTCGCCTACGATGCCAACAACGATGGCAAACACGACACATGGGCTTTCATGGATGGGGCCAAACTGACGAGGCTGGAAGCGGACGAAAATCAGGATGGCCGTATTGACCGTTGGGAGTTTTACCCCGACAACGCGACTAAAGGCGCGAAGCAGACCCCCGAGCGCATCGAGCGATCGACGAGATTCGACGGCCAGGTATCGCGCCGGGAGTTCTTCGAGAACGGTGTGATGGCGCGTGTCGAGGAAGACACGGACGGCAACGGCACGATCGACAAATGGGAGACGTACTCCGGCGGAGCGCTCGTCGTGCTCGCGCTCGACACACAGGGGCACGGCAAGCCGGATCGTCGCCTCGTCTACAACGCTGAAGGCGGTCTGGAGAAGATCGAGTCGGACCCCTCCGGGTCAGGGCACTTCGAGGTGGTCAAGTGAGTCGCGTGCAGGTTGCCGCGACCGCGTTGCTCGCCATGGGGCGGACGGCGGAGCCCGAGGTGAAGGCGATGCTTCACGATCTCGGCTTCGATCCGGTACCCATCGACGGCAAGGACTCGCTCGAAGACTTCGGTGATCCCATCTCGCTCTGCGTCATAGATCTTCGCGAGAACGGCGATGCATTGCGCATCGCGCGCACGATTCGAGCCCGTCATCCCCAGGCGATCGTGATCGGTTTAGCGGACCCCACCCGGCCGCATGCCGCGGCTGAGGCCATTCGGGCCGGGGTGTTCGACGTGCTGCCGCGGCCGCCGTCGGCACGCGATCTCCGCGCCCTGATCGCCAACGCCCGCGAGCAGGCGAGTCTGGCGGCGTCGGTGGAACCGCTGCGCGCCGTCGAATCCTCCTACGGCGTCGTCGGCAATTCACCCGCGATGCGGCCCGTGATGGAGCTGGTGCAGCGCGCGGCGGCAGGCCAGTGCGGCATCATGATCTGCGGAGAGCGCGGCAGCGGACGCGAGATGATCGCGCGCGCCATCCACGCGCACAGCACCCATCGCAATGCGCCGTTCGTGACGGTGGACTGCTCAGCGCCGGATCCCGAGGAGGTCGAGCTCCAGCTGTTCGGGATGCTGGTGAAGCGGGGCGGCAACGCCCCCGAACGTCGCAGCCTCGAGCGACTGCGGCGCAACAGCCGTCTTCAGGAGGCGGCTGGCGGGTTCCTGTTTCTCGAGAACGTCGCGGAGATGCCGGCGCGGGCGCAGGCGCGACTCGTGCGCGTGCTGCGCGATCGCGAAGTGTTCATGGAGGAAGCGCGCGAGCGTGTGAGCCTCACCGTTCGCGTCGTCGCGTCGGCGGACGCGTCGATCACCACCGCGCTCGAAGAAGGACGTCTGCGGCCGGATCTTTACGAGCGGTTGTCGCTGATCCGCATCGATGTGCCGGCACTGAGACAACGGCGCGAGGACATTCCGGCGCTGGCCACGCACTTCCTGAAGGATCTGTGTCAGCAGAATGGATCGCCGCTCAAGACGCTCACCCGTCCGGCGCTGACGCTGCTGTCGGCGCTGCCCTGGCGCGGCAACGTCCCCGAATTGAAGGGGCTGCTCGAGCGCCTCATCCTCCTTGTGCCGCAAGGGCTCATTCGACTCGAAGACGTCCTCGCGCATACGCCCCTCGAGGGCAGCCCCACCCCCGTCCGGCTCGACGCCACGCTGCGGCAGGCGCGCGCCCGATTCGAGAGCGAATACATCGCGGCGGTACTGCAGCATCACCGCGGTCGGATCGCGGATGCGGCGCGTGTCCTCGGGGTCCAGAGGACCAATTTGTATAGGAAAATGCGGCGTCTCAACCTCATGCGGCCGCGCGGGTGGGCCTGATGTATCCCGGTGGATACGCCCGTCGTTCAGCCGATACAGAACCCTCCGGCTCTGCCTTGACGCTTCCGATGGCGAGAGCGACTATAGCGCTCTCCTCTCGAAGGATATGGAAGGAACAGAGTCATGAGAAGCCGACAGACCGTTGCCTGTGCCCTGGCGTTCGTGTTCGCCGCGGGCATGGTTGTGCCACCGGTATTGCGAGCAGGCGCCCCGCAGGGGCCGGGCGCAATTTCCGGCACGGCAAAGAAGGAAGCGAAGAAGCCGTACACGAACTATTCAGTACGTGCGCGGAACGTGCAGCAGGGAGTCGTGGCAGCGACCGAGCAGCTCGACGCCAGTGGGAACTTCGCGCTGGCGGGTGTCGAGCAGGCGAATTATCTGGTGGAGTTGCTCGATTCCAAGGGCAAGGTGGTCTGCACCGAGGGGCCGTTCGACCTCTCGAAGCAGGCGACGAAGAGCGGCGTGAACATCGAGTGCGGAAGGCCGCAGGCGTGGTGGCTGCTCGCGGCGGCCGGTGCGGCGGGCATCACCGCGGGCGTCGTCACCAACGATCCGGCGAACCCCGCACCGGTGGGTGTCACCCTCAACTCGGCAAGCCCGGCGCGGTAAGTCTCAACAGCGTTTTTCCCCGGTTGTCCTCTGGGCCTGCCATCGTGCAGGCCCCGTTTTCGTCAACCTCCTTTTTCCTTTTCACTGAACGTATGAAGTCCGTACTTTTGCGGGCGCTTGCCCTCGTGTGCGCGTTTTCAGCTATCGGTGTACCTGCGGCCGCCCAGGACCCCGAGGACCCGTTCGAGACGGCCCGGTTCCGGTTCGGCCCGATCCGCTTCACGCCGGCGATCGAGATCACGAGCGTGGGTCACGACTCCAACGTGTTCAACGAGTCCGAGAACCCCAAGAGCGACACGACCGCCGCCTTCGGGCCTGCCGTGCAGCTCTGGATGCGCCCTGGGAGAACGCGCCTGGCGGCGAGGCTGGGCGGTCAATACCTCTACTTCAAGGAGTTCGCGGACGAGCGCGCCTGGAACACCAGGAATGAAGCGAAGTGGGAAGTGCCGCTTTCACGAGTCACGCCGTTCATCGAGGGCAGTTACGTCAACACGCAGGAGCGGCAGGGATACGAAATCGATGCGCGCGCACGGCGACACGATGACACCGCTGCCGGCGGCGCGGCTCTCCATATTTCGGGCAAGAGCCAGTTCGTTCTCAGCTTCAAACGCTCGAACATCAAGTACGACGAGGACGAAGCGTTTCGCGGAAGGGAGCTCGCCGAGGCGCTCAACCGCCGCGAGGACCTCACACGAGTGGAGTTCCGCTACGCGCTCACGCCGCTCACCACGTTCGTTGTCGGTACTGACGTCGGCCGGGATCGCTTCGAGCTGACGAGCATCCGCGATACGGACAGCATCAAGGTCATGCCCGGCCTCGATATCAAGCCGCTCGCGTTGATCTCCGGCAAGGTCTTCGTCGGCTACCGACAGTTCAATCCTCTGTCGGCCGCGCTTCCGGATTATCGCGGGCTCGTTGCGGCCGTCGAAGCGGCTTACGTTCGCGGGTCCACCCGTTATGACGTCAAGGTCGACCATGACGTGGCCTACTCATATGAAGCGCTGCGGCCGTACTATGCGCTGCTCGACACCGGCCTCACTGTCACGCAGCGAGTGACCGACACCTGGGAGCTGGTCGGCCGCGGTAGTCGGCAGACCCTGGAGTACAAACAGCTGGAGCCGCTCGCTGATACCGCCGGCGCAACGGATCGCGGCTACATCTTCGGCGCCGGTCTCGGCTATCGCGTGGGAGAGGTCCTGCGTCTTGGAGCCGACGCGAACTACTACACCAGGCGGACCGAGGTCGACGGCCGCCGCGATTACGAAGGGCTGCGCATTTTTGGTTCGATCAAGTACGGGATACGGCAATGAAGAAGCAGCTGACGGCTTTCGTGTGTTTCCTGCTGCTCGCGGGTATCACGCCCCGCGCGCTCGCACAGACGAATTACGTGCTCGGTCCGCAGGATGTGCTGAACATCACCGTTTTCGGTGAAGAGGATCTGTCGCGGAAATACACCATCGAGCAGGACGGGTCGTTCACCTTTCCGCTCATCGGTCGCATTACCGCGAGAGGGCTGACACTGCGCGCGCTGGAGCAGGAGCTGAAGACGCGCCTGGTCAGCGGAGGGTTTCTCAAGAATCCGGAGATCAGCGTTGCGATCGACGCGTATCAGAGCCAGCGGATCATGGTCTGGGGCCAGGTCAACAATCCCGGCGAATATCAGCTGTCGGGTGACACGACCCTGCTCTCGGCGCTCGCCAAGGCAGGTTCGGTAACCGCGAATGCGGGCCGCGAAGCGGTGATCGTGCGTGCCGCGAAGCCGTCGGGCACGAGCGGCGCCACACCATCGGATCCGGAGATCATCAAGATCGACCTCCACGAGCTGCAGGAGGGCAATCTCGCGCTGAACATTCCGTTGCGCGACGGGGACACGATCAATGTGCCGAAGGCACAGTCGGTGTTCGTGTCGGGTCAGGTCAAGAACCCAAGCGGGTACGCCGTCGAAGAAGGGATGACGGTGCTGCAGGTGCTCGCGCTGGCGGGGGGCCTGACCGATCGCGGCTCGGACCGGCGCATCGACATCATCCGCACGGTCGACGGGAAGAAGAAAGAGCTCAAGGGAGTCAAGCTGACTGCGCTGGTGCAGCCTGGCGACACCATCGTCGTCGGACAGCGGATCTTTTAGGAATCGTCCATGACATCAACAGAACGGCCTCGCACAGTTCCCGTCCGGACCGAATCGGCGGGCGAAGAGAAGCACCTGTGGGATTACGCGCGTGTCGTGTACAAGCGCCGCTGGATTGCGCTCCCTGCATGTCTGCTCGTGTTCTCCGGCATGACATTCAATTCGATGCGCGAGACCCCGATGTATCGCAGCCAGGTTCAGCTGCTGATCGAGAAGGATGCGCCGACGGTCGCCACGCTCGACCAGATGTTCCAGTCGCAGGACGGTTGGTACAACGACGAGTTCTATCAGACGCAGCACCGCATCCTGCAGAGCCGAACCCTGTCCAAGAAGACGCTCGATGCGATGCACCTGTTGGATGCACCACGACTCGGCAAGGGGCCCGAACAAAAAGGCCGCGTGAGCATCTCCGGTTTTCTCTGGGGTGTCGTCGACAGCACCGTCACGCTGGTGAAGCGGCCCTTCACGAAGGAGCAGCCGGCCCCCGTGACGCAGGTCGAGCAGCCTGCGGCGGGTGAGAACGGCGCGCAGTCTGCGCGCATTTCACAGTTCCTCGCGGGGCTCACCATCACGCCCGTGCGCAATACGAGACTCGTCGAAATCCGCTATTCGTCCACCGATCCGGTGTTTGCCGCCGACGCTGCGAATGCGCTCGCCGCCGCCTACATCCAGCAGAACATGGAGTTCAAGCTGAACACCTCGAAGGAGGCGACGGGCTTCCTCGCTGACCGCCTGGAGGAGCAGAAGAAGTCGGTCGAGGCTTCGGAACGGGCACTGCAGGAGTTCAAGGAGAAGAACGGCGCCGTCTCCATCGCTGATGGCTCGTCGAGCATCTCGATTCAGCGCCTCACCGACCTCAACGCTGCGCTGATCAAGGCGAAGACGGAGCGCATCAACAAGGAGGCGCTCTACAACCAGCTCCAGTCCATGCAGTCCACAGGCACGATCGACACGTTTCCGGCGGTGCTCGCCAACGAGTACATCCAGGGGCTGAAGTCGAATCTCGCACAGCTGCAGCGCGAGCACGCGCAGCTCAGCGAACGCTACGGCGAGAACCACCCGAAACTTTCGGAGAGCAAGATGGCGCTGCAGACGGCAGGCGCCAAGCTGACGTCGGAGATCGCCAAGGTCGTCGAAGGGGTCCACAGCGAATATCGCTCCGCACTGGCGCAGGAGCAGAGCCTGCAGGGTGCCTTGAACGCGCAGAAAGGCGAGGCGCTCAGTCAGAACAAGATGGGCGTCACCTACAGCGTGCTGCAGCGCGAGGCGGACAGTAACCGGCAGATCTACGACAGCCTGCTGCAGCAGACGAAGGAGACGGGCATCTCCGGCGAACGCCGCGCGACCAACGTGCGTGTAGTCGACCCGGCCGAGGTGCCGCGCGTGCCGATCTCCCCCAACCTCCGTGCCGACATGACCTTCGCCGTGGTGGCGGGGCTCGTGCTCGCGATCGGTCTCGCATTTGGTTTCGAGTATCTCGACAACCGGATCAAGACGCCGCAGGAGCTGAAGGCGCACCTCGGCATTCCGTTCCTGGGCATGGTGCCCACCGTGAGTACCGAACGCGAACCCAACCCGCTCCTCGACAATGGCGTTCCGCCGAATTTCGCCGAAGCCTTCAAGTCGGTTCGCACCAACGTGCTGTTCTCGTCGGCTGAAGAAGGATTGCGGTCGATCGTCATTACGAGTGCCGGGCCTGGAGAGGGCAAGAGCCTTGTCGCGAGCAATCTCGCCGTCGCGCTCGCGCAGGCCGGGCAGCGCGTGCTGTTGATCGACGCCGACATGCGGCGGCCGCGCGTGCACGAGATCTTCGGCGGCGACCAGGAGCCGGGCCTGTCGAACGTGCTCTCCGGCAACGCGAAGACCAGCGAGGCGGTGCGGAAGTCGAAGACGTCGGGCCTGTGGTTGCTGCCGGCCGGGCACATTCCGCCCAACCCCGCCGAGCTGCTCGGCTCCCGCCGGTATACCGATTTCATCGCGTCTCTATCCGCGCACTTCGACTGGGTGCTGCTCGATAGTCCGCCCGTGATGGTGGTCGCCGACAGCTCCATCGTTGCGAACCAGTCGTCGGGTGTCGTGTTCGTCGTCCGCGCGGATCACACGAGCCGTCACTCCGTGCGCGCGGCCGTCGAGCAGCTCGAAGCGGCCAATGCGCACCTGATCGGGTCGGTGCTCAACAGCGTGGATCTCGTGCGCAATCCGTATTACTACTCCGCGTACTACCGCAAGGAGTACTCGCGTTACTACGTTTCAGCGGGCGCCGGCAGGTAGGCGAGCCCTTCGTCGCTCCAGTCGGAATCACTGCACCAGGCCGTGAGCCGCCCGTCGTCGGTTCACGGCCTTTCAAACATCTGGCCTCCATCAATTCGCACGGATCCCGTGGCAGTGCCCTCCCGCAACGGCCGTTCTCCCGAACGAGTACTGCACATCGTTCCCGCGCTGTTCGACGCGAACGACGGCGTGATCGGTGGCGCCGAACGCTATGTGCTGGAGCTTGCCCGCCACATGGCGAACGTCGTTCCCACGCGGCTCGTGACCTTCGGCGATCGCAGCCGCGATGAACGGACCGGCACGCTCGAGATCCGAGTGATCGGCGGCCCCTGGTACGTCCGTGGCCAGCGGTCGAACCCCGTGTCTTCGGCGGTGCTTGGCGAGGTGCGGCGCGCGCGCGTCGTTCATTGTCATCAGCAGCACGTCGCCGCCAGCAGTCTTGCGGCATTGACTGCGCGACTTCTACGTCGGCGCGTCTTCTGTACTGAGCTGGGCGGCGGCGGCTGGGACATTTCGGCGTATATCTCGACGGATCGCTGGTACGACGGCCACCTCCACATCAGCGAATACAGCCGCAGGATCGCGGGTCACTCGCGTCGCGAATGGGCGCAGGTCGTTTTCGGCGGCGTCGACGCGTCGCGCTTCTCACCTGACGAACGCACACCACGCGACATTCCGGTGCTCTTCGTCGGTCGCATCCTGCCGCACAAGGGAATCAACGACCTTGTCGACGCGATCGATCCTGACGTGAAGGCCTGGATCGTCGGCCCTGCGACGAGTGCCGCATACCTCGAGGAGCTTCGCCGCCGCGCCACCGGCAAGCAGATCGAGTTCGTTACGGACTGTGACGATGACGCACTGGTCGCGGCTTACCGGCGTGCGGCATGCGTCGTATTGCCGAGCGTGTATCGGGACATGTACGGCGGCGAGACCCGAGTGCCGGAACTGCTCGGGCAGACGTTGCTCGAAGGAATGGCGTGCGGAACTCCCGGCATCTGCACCGAGGTCGCCAGCCTTCCGGAAGTCGTCGAGCACGGGCGTACGGGCCTCGTCGTGTTGCCAAACGATCCTGCAGGCCTGCGCGCGGCCATCCGCTGGATGCTGAATCATCCCGATGAGCGTACGCGCATGGGTGAGCGCGCGCGGGCACGTGTCGTCGAACAGTTCAACTGGAACGAGGTCGTCCGCCGCTGCATGGAGGCCTACGCCGGGTGCGCGTGACGTATCTTTCGGCGACCGGCGCGATCGGCGGAGCGGAACGTGTGCTGCTCGACTGCCTTCGCGCGACACGCGCCTCCAGCGCGTCACTGGTTGCGCTCGCGCCAGGACCACTCCTTCACGAAGCGGCACGGCTCGGCGCGGATGTTCGCCTCGTGGAGGCGCCCGCGTCGCTCGCAGGCGCCGGTGACGCGTTCGGCGCGGGCGGCGTATTGCGCGAGGCGCTGCCCATCCTGGTTGGATTTCGCGGTTTCTTCAGCAGGTTCTCCCAGGCTGTGGCGGAGTTCGCCCCTGACGCCGTTCATTCGCACAGTGTGAAAACTCACGTGCTGAGCGCGATGCTGCCGCGCCGACCGGCGGTCGTGTGGCACCTTCACGACTACATCGGGATGCGCTCGGTCTCGTCGAGGCTCCTGCGTGTTCTCGCGCATCGCTGCGATGTTGTCATCGCCGTTTCCGAGAGCGTCGCCCGGGATGCGCGCGGCATTCTGCCGGGATCGGTGCCGATCGTCGTGGTCCACAACGCAGTCGATACGAGCAGGTTCCTGCCCGCTGGCGAGCGCCTCGATCTGGACGCGTTGTCAGGGCTGCCGCCCGCGGCCCCTGCGACGATTCGCATCGGGTTGCCGGCGACGTTCGCAAAATGGAAGGGCCACGACGTCTTTCTGAAAGCGATTTCGCAGCTCCAGCATCATGCCGTCCGAGCGTACGTCATTGGCGGTCCGCTGTATCGCACGCTGAACAGCCAATGGTCAACCGACGATCTGCGACGCATCGTCGACTCGCTCGCGCTTGCGGGGCGTGTCGGGTTCACCGGCGTTGTCGATGACATGCCGGGCGCATATCGTGCGCTCGACATTGTCGTGCATGCGAGTACGCGTCCGGAGCCCTTCGGCCTGGTCATCGCCGAGGCAATGGCCTGCGGACGCGCCTTGATCGTCGCGCCCGCGGGTGGTGCCGGCGAACTGATTTCAGATGGCGTAAACGCAGTTGCTGTGAACGGCGGCGATCCTGCGGCGCTGGCCGCGGCGCTCGATCGCGTGATCGCCGAACCGCAGTTGCGTCAGTCTTTGGGACGCGCGGCCCGGCGGCATGCTCTCGTGTCATTCGGCCAGGAGCGATTTGCGTCGGAGCTCGACGCAGCATTGATCGAGAGTGAATCAAGGGCAGGTGCGAGCGAGCGCAGCCGGCGAGCCACGCGCGAAGAGCGGGCAGTGAGGGGGCCCCGCGAGCGCCCGCCTACGCGCCCTGGCGCTTTGGCGAGGTCCGCCGAACCTTCAGCGAAGGCGGAAGCGTGTGCGGGGGTCCGGGGGACGAAGTCCCTCGGTGAGATGTGATTCGCGTCCTTCACGTCCACAGCGGGAACCTGTTCGGCGGCGTCGAGCGGATGATGCAGGTGCTCTCTCCCGCTCTTGCCGGATGCGCTCCTGTCCATTCCAGTTTCGCGCTCTGTTTCGAGGGGCCCGTAGCCGACACGCTTCGTGCGGCGAACGCAGACGTTCACATTCTCGGTGCGGTTCGCGCGCGGCGACCGAACGAGGTGCGAGGCGCGCGCAACCGCCTGCGCGAGGTGCTGCTCGACGTACAGCCTCACGTTGTCATCGTCCACTCGGCCTGGTCGCAGGCCATCTTCGGACGCACGGTTCTGAACAGTGAGATCCCGCTCGTGCGATGGCTGCATGCGCCGCAGCCGGGGCCGGTCTGGCTCGAGGCGTGGGCATCCAGGTCGCGGCCGGCACTGGTGCTCTGCAACAGCCGCTACACGCTCGAAAACGTGCGCGCCCGCTTCGGAACCGTGCCCGCGGTCGTGCAGTACCCGCCATGCGCGATGAAGCCGTCCGCGCCGGACGCACGTCACGCTGTTCGCGCCGCCATCGGTGCACGAGAAGACGCCGTGGTCGTGATGATGGCTGCGCGACTCGAGTCCGGCAAGGGGCACAGTCGCCTGCTCGAGGCGCTCGCGGCAGTGCGCGAGACCACCTGGGAGGCGTGGATCGTTGGCGGGGTTCAGCAACCTGCCGAACAGTCCTATCTGGACGACCTCCGATCCCTCGCGGCCAGTCTCGGCATACGGGCGAGAGTCCGCTTCCTCGGGCAGCGTTCCGACATGGCGGATCTGCTCGCGGCCGCGGACATCTATTGCCAGCCGAACGTCGCGCCGGACTCCTTTGGACTGAGTTTCGTGGAAGCGCTCGCAGCAGGTCTTCCGGTCATCACCACCAGGCTCGGCGGCGCGACTGAGATCGTGGACGAGACCTGCGGAGTGCTGGTCGCCCCTGGATCGGCGCAAGCGGTGACCTGTGCCCTCGCACGATTGATGGCAGTCGATGGCGATCGAGCCGCGCTTGCGGCCGCCGCCCGCGCACGCGCGGCGAGCTTCTGCAGCGTCCCGCTGGCGCTTGCGGAACTCTCCGCGCATCTCGCGTCCGTCATGCCACGCACGCTCGCCCTCAGATGACGACGATCTTCTTCTCGGCGGGAGCGTTCATCCTCTGTTTGTGGGCCGCGAACCGGTCACTGAGATACGGCCTGCTCTCAGTGATGGCCATCGGGTATCTCTACGGCATCCTCCGCGCGAATTTTCCGGACACGTCCACCTACGTAACGTTCGACATGGCGGTGCTCGGCCTGTACATAGGCCAGCTGTGGCGTCCGCTGACGCCGGAGCGACGCCGTCATGCGCACGATCTGCGGCTATGGCTGGTTGCGTTGATCACCTGGCCGGTGCTGCTGTTCTTTCTTACGCCGGCAGACACTCCTCTGGTCGAACTCGTCGGCCTGAGAGCGAACACGTTCCTGCTCCCATTCCTGCTTCTCGGCGCACGCCTCGACGATGACGACATGTTCTGGCTGGCGCTGGCATTTGCCGCACTGAACCTGGCGGTCGTGGGCGTCGGGATCGCGGAGTTCTTTCTCGGCATCGAGCCGTTCTATCCGCGCAACGACGTCACCGACATCATTTACCGCAGCAAGGACCTCGTCGGCTGGACGGCGCACCGCATTCCCGCGACGTTCTCGAGCGCGCATGCATTTGCCGGCACGCTCGTGATGTCGCTGCCGGTGTTGATCGGTGCATGGGTGCAGACATCGCGAAAGGTGAGATGGCACCGTAATTTGCTGGGCCTGGCGATCGCTGCCAGCCTTCTCGGCGTGTTCATGGCCGCCGCGCGGACGCACATGATCACGGCGTCCATTCTCGTCGCCATCGTGACGTTCTCCGGACAGTTGCGCGGAGAGCAGTGGGTTCGCTGGATCGTCGCGCTGTGCCTCGTCGGCTACGTCATCTCCGGCGAAGAGCGGCTTCAGCGGTTCACGACGCTCCAGGACACCGAATTCATCGCCGAGCGCTGGACTGGAAGTGTCAACGAAGGCTTCTTCGAGGCGATCAAGGCATACCCGATGGGCAACGGCCTGGCGGGTGGCGGAACCAGCGTGCCCTACTTCCTGCGCGGCCAGCAGTCTCCCCTGATCATGGAGAACGAATACGCGCGCATCGGCATCGAGCAGGGCCTGCCCGGCCTGACGTTGTGGGTCGTGTTTCTCCTGTGGACGTTTCTGCGCTGGCCCAGACGTCGCAACGAAGACTGGGCGCTCGGCAGGGTGATCGCGTGGATTGCCTGCGCGCTGTTCTTTCTCACCGGCCTGACCGGGGTCGGTTTGATGAGCTCCGTCCCGCAGACGGTGCTGATGCTGACTCTCATGGGATGGTTTGTCACCTCGGCGCAGCTCAAACGCGGCGCTGAACGCTCCGCGGCGTTCATGCCGGCAGCGCGCCCGCACCGCGTCGCGGTGGCAGTCCAGCAGTCATCCGTCGAACCCTCCTGATGTCGCGCACGCAGCGATTCCTCGGCGGCGTCGGTCTCGGCTACATCTCGATGGTGCTGACGATCGTGGTTGGCCTGTGGCTCACGCCATTCCTGCTTGGCCGGATCGGCGCTCACGACTACGGCCTGTGGCTGATCACGACGCAGATCCTCGGCTATCTGATGCTGCTGGATCTCGGCGTGGTCGCTCTCGCCCCGCGCGAGACAGCGTACGCAACAGGACGCGCGATCGGCGGCGCGAGCGACGATGTTCCTGCCACCTTCGCGCGGTTCCGCGGCATCATCCGCTGGCAGTTGCTGCCGGCCGCGGCGGTCGCGGCGCTCGCGTGGTGGGTCGTCGCATCGCGATGGCCCGAACTGAGGACGCCGATCGCGATCATCCTCGCCGCGTTCCTTGCCGCCTTTCCGCTGCGGCTCTATCACGCGACGTTGCAGGGCCTTCAGGATCTGCCCTACCTCGGGAAGGTGCAGCTCGCTGCGTGGGCCACGGGAACGATCGTCACCATCACACTGGTGCTCGCCGGGTTTCGCCTGGAGGCGCTCGCCGCCGGCTGGGTGATGACGCAGGCGGTCACCGCATGCCTCTGCGCGCTGCGATTGCGAACGCGATTCACCCATGTCTGGAACGCGCCACACTCCGGATCGTCGCTGAGCGAGGCGCGCGAGCTGTTCCGGCGGTCCGGCTGGGTGAGCCTGACGCAGATCGGACACGTGTTCCTGAGCGGATCCGACGTCCTCGTCCTTGGGGCCGCGCTCGGTCCCGCCGCCACAGTGCCCTACGCGTGTACCGGCAAGCTCATTGCCGTTCTGGCGAACCACCCTCAGCTGCTGATGCAGGCAGCGGCGCCGGCGATCGCTGAAATGCGAACCTCGGCCAGGCGCAGCGACCTCGCACGCGTAGCGGTGGCATTGATGCGCGCGATGCTGATCCTCAGCGGTGCAGTCGGCTGCTTTGTTCTGGTTGCCAACGAAGCGTTCGTATCGTGGTGGGTTGGCGCCGCACAGTTTGCCGGTACCACGTTGACGGTGCTGCTGCTGGCGGCGATGCTCGCCAGGCATTTCGCGACCACCCTGATTTACTCGCTGTTTGCGTTCGGGCACGAGCGGCGTTTGTCCCTCGCCGGAATCTCGGACGGAGTCATCACCCTCGCCGTGACGCTGGTGCTGGTGCGGTTCACACACCTGGGTCTCCTTGCAGCGGCCATTGGTTCCTTCGCCGGCGTCGTACTCGTGACGATCCCCGTCTGTGGTGTCGCACTCGCGCGCGAGTTGCAGATCACCGTGCTCGAGCTGATCGCTTCACTTCGAGGCTGGGCGATCCGTTTTGCCATCGTTGCCGCGCTGAGCTTTCTCGCCTCAGCGTTCATCGTGGATCGCGGGATCGCGGGACTCATTGCAGGCGGCCTCTCGATCGGTCTGATCTATCTCGCATCGATGTGGACGCTGCTGACGGAGCCACCGCTCGGCACGTACGTCCGTACGACACTCGGCGCACTCTCGAGTATCTGGCCGCGCACGCCGACCCATGAGTCCCGGGTCCGAGCAGCGGAGCCACGCGCGTGACGACCTGGCACATCGTCACGGGGGAGTACCCACCGCTGCATGGTGGCGTCAGCGATTACACCCAGGCGATCGCGATGGGCCTGTCGGCTGCGGGAGAGGAGGTCCACGTCTGGTGCCCCGACGCACGCGGCGCGGCGAAATGCGGACCCGAGGGCGTGCAGCTGCATCGGATCGCCGGCACGTGGAGCTCCGCCGACCTTCACCGCATCGATCGCGAAATGGATGCGGTTGCCGGCGAGCGGCGTCTCCTGCTGCAGTGGGTGCCGCACGCCTATGGCAAGCGTTCGCTCAACGTCCGGTTCTGCCGTTGGATTCGCCGGCGCGCAAAGTCCGGCGATGCGCTCGACATCATGGTCCACGAACCCGGGCTGGCCTTCCGCGAGGGGAATGTCCGTCACGACGTCGCAGCCGCGGTTCATCGGCTGATGCTTACGACGCTGTTGAGCAACGCGAGGCGCGTGTGGGTCGCGATCCCCGCGTGGGGGGACGTTCTTCGCCCCTGGGCGATCGGTCGTGGTGATCTGACGTTCGGGTGGCTGCCGGTTCCGAGCACGCTGCCCGTTGTCAATGATGCGGACGCGGTTCGGCGGATCCGGGCCGGACAGCTCGCGACACCAGCGGACGTGTTGATCGGCCACTTCAGTACGTACCAGCCGGCGATCCGCCGCACGCTGTGCGAGATGTTGCCCGCGCTTCTCTCGAGCACTCCGGGAATTCACGTCGAGCTTCTCGGACGTGGCGGCGAGGCCGTGGCGGAGCAGTTGCGCGGAATCGTCGGTGACAATGGCGATCGCATCACGGCACCCGGTGATCTCGATCCCGTCTTCTTGTCGCACAGCTTGCAGGCTTGCGACCTGTTGATCCAGCCGTATCCGGACGGCGCGAGCAGCCGGCGCACGACGCTGATGTCGGCCCTGGCGCACGGGATCCCCGTGGTCACGACGATCGGCCATCTCAGCGAGAGCTTCTGGGACGACTCGGACGCGGTGGCCACTGCCCCCGTGGGAGACATCGCCGCGCTGTCGCGCGTCGTCGCCGAGCTACTTCGAGATTCGCAGCGGCGTGGGAGGATGGCGGTGGCGGCACGTTCGCTCTACGAAGAACGGTTCAGCCTTCCGCACGTCATCGAGGCACTGCGATCCGAGATGTGTGGGGCCGTGTGCTGAACGATCGGCTCAGGATCGCGTTCGTCGTGCACGACTACACGCGTGTCCTCGGGCATAGCCGATACGTGGCGGAGCTGGCCGAACGCTTCGCCCCACGTCATGAAGTGCACGTCTTCGCCAACCGCTTCGAGACCCTGCCCGACGGCATTGTGGCGCATCGCGTGCCCGCCCTGCGGTTTTCCGCGCTGGCGACGATCTTCTCGTTCGTCCTCCCGGCATCGGTGATGGTGGGCCACGACTTCGACGTGGTCCACGCGCAGGGCCTGACCGTCTTCAGCCCCGACATCGTGACCGCGCACATCTCGAACGCGCGCTGGCTCGAGGGTCGCCGTCTGCTCGAGGGAGACAACCTCTCGTGGCGCGAGCGCGTGTTCGCCGCGCTGGTCATCCCTGCCGAGCGCCGCTCGCTGCGCGACGACCGCGCAACGGCCATCGCGATCTCGGCCGCGCTGCGCGACGACCTTGCATCGACGTACGGACGATCGGCGAAGACCGTCGTCATTCCGCACGGTGTGGACCTGCAGCAATTCCATCCCGGCGTTCGCGGCGAGTTCAGAGAGACGGTGCGGCGCGAGCTCGCAATTGGCGAAGATGTTCCGCTCTTTCTGTTCGTCGGCGATCTTCGCAAGGGGATGGAGCCGGCCATTCGGGCGCTGGCGCGTGTGCCGGGATCACATCTTCTCGCGATCACGCGCACAGTGCCGGATTCGTACCTCGGGATTGCCGCGGCGTGCGGTGTGCGGCAGCGCGTCACCATCCTGCCGGCGACCGATCGCGTTCAGCGGTATTACGGCGCGTCGGACATCCTCTTGATGCCGACGCCGTACGACGCCTTCGGGATGGTGATCACCGAGGGCATGGCCTGCGGGCTGCCCGTCATTACGACGCCGCTCGCCGGCGCCGCCGAGTTGATCGTCGATGGCGTCCACGGTCGGCTGGTGCCATCGCCGACCGACATCGATCGCCTCGGCGAAACGATGCAGGCGCTCGCGTCGAATAGGGAGGCGCGCATCGCGATGGGCTCGGC
>Ga0247830_10000346_pt1 | contig 16260 bp, 12 predicted proteins | sample 12C_Control_Day5_FD_207766 | JGI IMG/M metagenome (GOLD analysis project Ga0247830, IMG submission 207766) | Soil microbial communities from agricultural site in Penn Yan, New York, United States - 12C_Control_Day5 | ecosystem: Environmental > Terrestrial > Soil > Agricultural land | place...
GCCCCCGCCCACGGACTGCACGACGATCGGGTCATGTGGTTACCCCGCGCCGGACGGCTGGACGATCTTCAACATCTACCCGGACTACTATGATTGGGAGAATAACGCCTTGCGCCGCGCGCTGCTCCTCCTCGAGCAGGACGCGGACGCGATCGCCATCCTCCTGGGCTGCAATGACACGACACTGGCCACAGATGACTGCACGGACCTGCCCTTCCAGTGCGCCATTCGCACGGCCTACCTGCTCGCCGTGGAGACCGTGAACCAGACGAACAGCTTCATCTTCTACCTGCCCGATCTCGTGCAGTTCGACAGCGCGCTCAAGACCTTCCAAGACCTTGATCCCGCGCGCCTGCAAGAGCTCTTCTACCTCTTCGTCGAATGTTTGACGACATGGTACTTGCTCTCTCTTTTCACATTTTATTTTACAAGGACGATTTTGTTTCACTCGTGGGACATTTCCGCGCAGACGGTGCGCAAATAGGATGTATAAGCGGGGCTCAGCAAGGCATTCGCGCCCTTGTAAAACGGATCGTAAAACTCCACAAAGGCAGAGTCGGCGGCCGCGGCGTCTAGCAAGTCCTTGGGGATGCTCGTGCGCTCGGGGTGCTCCAACACTCCGTCCAAAAAGAAGAGATCCCACGCCATTGGGAATACCTGTGCCAGTTGCTGAGTATCGAGGCGGTAGACACCCTGAATGTAACTCACTCTGCAGTGGTACATGAGACCGTCCGTCGTTTGAACGAGCAGGCCTTTGCCCACTTCATCACCGCGCGCACAGCACGGCCGTAGGGATGGGTCGCGGATGCAGTAAGTGCCGTCTTCGTTGCTGTTAATCCAGAATTGGGGGAGCAGGTGCGTGCTTTCCAGAGGAGGAGGATTGGCGAACGCGTCAACGACGCTCTCGTCGTCGTCCGCTTCCACGTCCTGCATGAGCAAGGTCGGCACCTCGCCTTGTGCTGCGGCTGCCGCGAGCTTCGCCAGACGACGTTGTTCACGTTGTTCGCGAATCTTGCGCTGGCGCTGGAGCAGAGCCTCGTTGGCCTTATCGAGGCGCTCGTTGAGATCCGTGCTACTGCTGCTGTCGTCTTGCTGTGAGAGCCGAGGCGACACGCGCTTGGAAACACCACCAGAAATTGTTTTGGTCTATGGGGAAAAGTGAGGACTCGGAAGGGAGGGGGACAGGGACATGTTGGCGAAGGGGCGCACGCTCTTGCCAACGGCATTGGGGCGAACATGGGCCGTAGGTGACGAGCGCTTACGCTGAGAAGAGGATGGAGAACTGGAATTGGACATAAGGAAGGGCGGGAGAGGGGGAGGTGACGCTACCAAAGGGAGAGACAGAAAATGACAGAGGTCTGGCTCTTGCCGAAAAAGGCAAAGGCCAGATTTTCTTCCGGGAAGCGACCCAGCCCCGCCGACTTCACCAACACGCAACTTTTTCATGTGAAGATCTTTCTATTTTATTGGCAAACAAAAGGGACAAGTAACAATGAAGGGCGAGTACAACCTTGGACAATCCTGAAAATCTCCTTGATCACGTTCCAATCGGGTAACTGAGCAGGCGTTCAGGCGAATTAGCTCTCATCTTCCAAAGAGAGAGCCACGATTGCTGCATCCTTTTTGAAGCAATATGGACACGCTTTATTCGGAAGGATTTTCCAGGGATCGAGAAGATCGGGCCGTGAAAGCTGCTTGATCAATGCTGAGGCACGGGCTCTGACGTCCTCTGGGGCGAAGGAACAGGCTGCGTAATGGCTTAGACAGCCTTTCAATGCGTCACTGGAGAGCCATTTAATTCCAAGCTCGGCACACTCTGTCTTTGTCCCTTCCCACAATGTTGCTGAGATCCGCTGGCCAAACTTCTCGACGAGAAAGTCGGCATAGCGTTCGACCACGTCCCAGGGCGAAGAGGATCTCGTTCCCTTACCCTTTCGTGACATCGTCCCTGCCGTCGCATCTGCCATGCACACACAAAGCGAAAGCAAAGTGGAGCAAACGAGGCATTGCCGCTCTGGAAAGGGGAGCGCCATCTCGTCGGACGGCCCGTTCCATTCCATGGATCACTGCAATGTTCTCACTGTGTTCAATTGAAAAAGTATGAGATCACCATACACTTCCATAGACTCTTCACCAAAAGGAGAAAGCTCGTGCGCAGTGGCGGCGATCTGGAACAATCTTGCGTAAAATTCGCGTGATCGCCCACACAACGAACACATCCGCCACACATCACCCCCACACACGACACCGTTCCTCTTGTATGAGAGAATTGTGACGTTATTCTCTTGGTCCAGCATTGGCACAAATGTCGCACTGCTTGCAAAACTGCTGCTTGGGTAAGGACTATGCTTGCACAACGCATAACGCTCTGTGCTGCGCTTTGTCACCCCTGTGGTGCGGGTGCTGCTGTGTGAAATCGTGTTGCATGGAGACGATGGCACAGCAGCAGGCAAGGCGCGCTAAGGAGACACAAGTCGGTGTTCGGAACCTCCAGGCACAGTCGGCTGCTGGGATGGGCCAACTCGCATCGCCTGCGACACCGCCGCCTCAGGTCGTCTACGTCCAATCACCATCGCCACAGCCGCAAGTCGTGTATGTTCAGTCTCCACAACAAACGTCCCAACAGTAAACTCCTCCTCCTCCTCCTCGCGTGAGTCAAAAACGTGCACACTTCTCTCGCTTCTCGTGGAGAAAAAAATGACGGGGGCCAGGGCTCGGACGGGGTGGGCCAGCCTCGTCTTGGGCAACACCGCCGCCACATCTGCGTGTCGACGGGATTCAGCCCGCTACCGTACAGGGCCGGTGAGCCTCGGCGCAAGGTCTCTGCGCGCTTTCTGTCTCCTGGAATTTGGCAAGTGTGTCTCGCACGTGCGCGCATTCCCAAAAGGAAAGCGGCGCGCTTTTTCCGCGCGCACTTTCCAAATTCCAGGAACACAGAGCGGGCAGGCATCCGACCTCGTCACTTTTCATTGCGATCACGAACATGGCTTCAACGGGCTGGACTCAGCTGTCCAGCGTCAGCTCCACCCAAGTCGCCCCAATCGACTTCATCACCATTGTGCCACCACAGGGCTGGCAGCCTGAGCAGCACATAGGGAAGCCTGTGGACTGGCATGAGGCTGCGACTCGCTTCCACCACACGCCCTCTGGCAATTCTGTCCCGACAGATTCTGCTAAAAGGTCCTAAGGCTGACCTCTCACCCAGCTGGAATGTCTTTATTGTCTTGGAATAAAGACGACATTTCTTGCCCTTCTTGAGGAAGCAATCGCGACATGATTTGTCGCATTCTCTTAACAAAAATTTAACACACTCGCGACCAGAGTCACAAGAGGCAGGAGCGAGTGCGCAGCATCCTTGTTGGCCCAGACAGGCGAGGCCGTGTGTGCCGTGTAGGCGGCCCAGGACGCAGCATCGAAGGGTGCTCCGTGAGCGATCACGTCGCCTATCATCGGCCCACAGACGTTGGGCTCGCTGGCGAGGACCATAGTATACCCAGGAATGCCGAGGGCATTGTAGTTGCACCCACCGAGAAAATACCGCTCGGACACCCACTGAGTGTAGTTGGTGACATCGCCTGTCGCATTGAGCTCGAACGTGTACGCGATGAGCATGATTTCGTTCGTTGTGTGGTTGCACAAGCAGTACGTCTGATAACCCAAGATCGTTTGGTTCTCGTTGCAGAGAACGACGTTCGACGAGGAAGCATTCACAGGCTGACATGGATGCGGGCTGCCAGTCCAGCGATAGCGTATATATGAAAAACCCTCCACTGGGAGAAAGGGGACCACGAGGAGTATTAGCAACACACAAGAGCGGAACATGACAAGAAAAGCAAGAAAAGAGAGACTGACAAGGCCGGTCGGTCTCCCGACTTGCCATTGCTTGTGGGCCAGGTCCAAAAAAAAATCACATGCCAGGGACACAGTGTGGTGGAGAACAAGCAAACGTGATGGCGCGTGCTTGCCCTCCTTCCGCGGCTTCCTCTCGTCCTTTGCTAATTTTTGTGTTTTTATTTCAGGATCGAACTTTTGGACGACGAAGAGGTCCCATGCATGACGACCGAAGAGCCAGAGACCTTCCCTGAGCCAGGCGATGGTTCCACGCTCCCTACCATGCCCCCGCTGCGAGCCGACTATGACTGTGCCCTGGACTCGCTCGCCTATTATGACGATGGCCGTCTCGTGCTCGTGCGCCCCGCGGGTGCCCTGCAAGACCAGGTGATCCAATGTGACCTCGGTGCCAACTCGTCGGGTTGTACCGTCCAGCTCACCACCACTGGCCAGACCTTCCAAGTGTTTGGCGATCCGACGCGCGACGACGTGATTATCACCTTGCGCCCATCGACGACGGAAACAAGCTGGTTCCCTGTCAGGATCAACACGAGCGTGGACTACAGCGTCTCCTTTCCTGTCAACCCTGCCAACTGGTCGAGCGACTACAACATCACTGACATCCAAACGAGCAATTGCACGAGCACCGACCCGCCACCCTTGCCTGATCCACTGCCCCTCGGCTGGGGTTGCTATTCGAGCACCAATGCTACGGAGCGCGTTGCCGTCTACCGTCCACTCGACTCGGTCAACCACTCCTTCCTTGGTCCCGTATACCTCTACACGCCCGACAATGACAGCCTCGTCGAAGAGGCCGATCTCGAGCCCTTGGCCTGTGAGGCGCTCGCACCGCCTGGTTACAGTTGCGCCTCGGGCGGGCCCAAGTACTTTGGCGAGCGCCTCGGTATCATGCTCGACGCGACGCACTTTTATGCCCTCTTCGGTGGCGTACACGGCGGCGACTTTGACGTGTGCACCGGCAGCGCCACCAGCCTGCCCAAGAACACGACCTGTCGCAACAACCGACTCTACCACCAGTTCAGCCTGAATCATGAACCCAAACCGATCGTCGCTGAGTTTGGCACACCCGACACCGTGCCTTGTTTTGCTGTACGCCCCGATGACTACACCTGCGACGTCAACGGTACCGGTCCCGCCTTGGCGAGCAATGGCACGCTGCCGACCAAAGAGCTCTACTATGACTTCAACAACTCGGCAGCGAACAACCGCACCGTCCCATGCATCCAAAACACGGGCACAGCGCCGCCGACATGTGTGCGCGTCGACGTCGAGTACGCATCGGGCATGAATGCAACCATCGAAATCTCTGGCGTCGACGTTCGCGTCTATATTGACGGCATCCGCCAGCCCATGCGCTGCGCGTCGCCCTCGTTCAACTCGGTGGCAAACACGACGAACGCGACGACCATGATGGCTCAGGTCGAGCAGTACTATGGCGTGCACGTGGACTCTGACGCCAGCGGCGCTCTCACTTTTGCGCAGCGCATTCAGCTCGCCAAGGCACGCGCGCGAGAAGAGCTGCGCGCGCCCATGACGATGCTCGCGGGCTTCGTCAACGCCATGAACGTGACGCTCTACCCGAAGAACTCGCTCGTCTGCTGCGTCTCGCGCACGCTGCGCTCGGCGGGCCGCTTCGTGGTGGCGCTCGCGTTCGAGATCATCTACACGGCACGCTCGCTCATGACACTGCCCGCGGCCATCCCCGGCTACGTGTTCGAGGTGCCCACGTTCCGCGACGCGCTTGAGGAGGTGCGCGACGCCGTGTGCGAGCTCGCGTGCACGCTCACGCGCATCATCCCGGCCGAGTACCGCTGCGACACATTCACCGTGAACGTGGGCTGCTCGTCGGGTCCGAGCTGCGCGCAGGGCCTCCTCTGCCACCTGGCGAGCGCCGTGCTGCTCATGGCCGAGATCCTGGTCGAGATTCTCGAGACTGTGCGCGACCTCACCGACAATGAGGGCAGCGTCCCCACAGGTTCGCCCATCCTCGGTGAGGAATGCAGCATCAACAATGTCGGTGATTGTGTCGCCAGTGTCATTGTCTACGTCATTGTCAAGGTTCGAATCTTTCCCCCAATCATATTCCTCGCTGGATTTCCTCACCCTCACATTTTTTCCTCCCAGGTCATCTTCACAGTGACGCAGATTGCGCGCGACCTCGCCGCCAATGTCGACTGTCTCTTGTGTGCGATCACCAATGCGAACGGGACCGCCTTCTGTGTGCCGGGTCTGTTCATGGTCATCGACCCGCTCACGCGCCTCATTGAGGGCCTCGTCGACGGTGTGCTCGCGGTGATCATCAAGATCGCCATCTCGTTCATCTCGCTGCTCGTCTACCTCTTCTCGGGTGACATTGATCGCTTCGTCTCTGAGCTGACGAACATCTTCGACCTCATTGGCGAGGTGATTGGCAACTTCGCCGAAATGGTCTGGGAGTTCTTTAGCTCACTCCCGGGGGTGAAGGAGTTTTTCGATTTCATCGATACGATCATCGCGGGCGCGTGCGACTTCCTCGAGGACGCGATCAATGCCTTTGCAGGCGATGATCCCGTCGACCTCAGCTGTCCTTCATCCTCCAAGAAGCGCGCTGTCATGCGCGCGTCCAGCACTGGTTGGTTGCCACCTCTGCCCGCGGACGCCCTGGCCGCCATGTCTCGCGCGTGCCGCACTGCCGTGGCCGCGTTCAACGCCACGGACAGTGCGAGTATCACGGAAGAGGACCGCCGCGAGCTCGGCGTGTGCTACAACAGCAAGTACTGGCTCGTGGACGTCCCCGCCGCCGCCGAGGTCGATGGCTACACGAACGACTGCGACTACCGCATGCCGGAGATCCTGCGACAGAACGCGCGCTGGGACCGCCTCAGCGCCGAGCAGCGCAGCAAGGCGTTCGATTGCACGCGCTACCGCCACGGCACGCGTCTCCTTCAGCGCACGATGCCCTTCGTGCCGCGCGACCTGCCCGACAACTTCGTTGCGCGCGTGCCCGACTTTGTGCAGCAAATGCTCTTCGCCTACACCACCTTCAACCAGTACCGCCAGGACCGCATCTACCCCGCCTCGACCGTCCTCAGCGCCGACTACGCGGCGAACTGGGCCGACAGCGGCTACAGCGCCGAGCACCTCGACACGCTGCGCGCATTTAGCACACAAGACGCGCAGGCGATGCTCGACGCCGGCGACGACGAGGCGCCCGCCTTTCTCACCCTGCACGCATACGCGCACCGCGCCGTCGACGCTGACCGCGAGGCGCCGCGCTGGTCCACTCTCCGCCGTGCGCGCGCGCGCAACCCTGAGCAGATCGCTGACGCAATGCGCTTCTTCAACACTTGGCTCGGACGACCCAGCAGCAGCAGCAGTGCGAAGCGCGCCACGGGCAACCGCGCTGCGCACGTCGCCGCGCAGTTCATTGAGTTTGCGCTGAACAAGACGGCGAAGCACCGCGTGCTGCCGGCGCCTTCAGTGAACCTCTCGGACGTGGTGAGCGGCACGAGTCGCACGCCGCACGGCTACATCCTCTTCACGGGCTTGCTCATTGACGTGCCCGCGCTCGCGTCGCGCGTCATCCTCGGCGCGCGCAACTACAGTCTCGTTGCGCGCACGTACACGGCGGGTGCGACCACCGCGCAACTCGCGTACGCGGGCGCCGTCGCCGCGTTTGGCGTGGTGCGCGACCTCTTTGGCGGACGCTACGCGGCACAGACGCGCCCACTCGCTGGTGTCGCTGGCGTGAACATGACGGCGGTCCTGCCCGAGCGCACGATCTGGCGCTCGACGCTCACTGGTGAGCGCACAACACTCACGGCGGCAATGAGCGAGCTCTTCGCATCCTTCACCAACAGTCTCGCCAGTGCCGTCACGATGGCGAGCGGGCACCCGACCGCTGTCTACAACCAGTTCACGCGCCTCGCGACCGCCTCGCCCGACGCGCAGCTGCGGCGCTCGCGCTTGCTCGCGCTCATGGCGGGCACGCGCGCATCGCTCTCGGCCGCGCTCTTGCGCAATACCCCCGCGCACGTGGAGGACGTCGAGTTGAACGCGATGCTGACTGCGCAGGATGTGCGCGCGGCGAACTTAACGTGCGACACCAACTACACGGCGCTCTGCGCCAACTGCTACTATCTGGACCAGCTCGTGGGTCGTCTCGAGACGGGCGTCGAGGTCACCTCCATCTACTACCAAGGCAATGCGACACAAGAGCCGTCGTACGCGTTCAGCAAAGCGCAGTTCGACAGCGTGCGCGCCTACCTGGCCGACCCTCTCGCACCCGCCATCGTAGGCGACTCGCCCGACAATCCTGTGCGCTGGCCGTGGCACAACCGCTCGCAGTGGCGCATCCTCGGTGATCCCACGCCCAACAAGCTGCGCTTCTCTGACCTCGGCACGCTCCTGCAGGACACGCTCGATGCACTGCTCGGCAACAGCACGGGCGACCTCACCGCGCTTCTGGGTGACAACACGGGCATTGGCGCACTCGGCGCCGGCGTCTTCGAGACCGTCGCTGCTTCGCTGCCCGAGGTGCGCGCACGCGAGACGGTCGCGCCGCAGGACGTGCTCTTGGGCTGGTTCAACTATCTATCGAGCTGGATCCGCACGTGCGCGCACCGCGACGAGTACAATGGCTCGGGCAAGCGCTTCTCCATTGGTGAGGTCGTCCTCATCACCGCAGGCCTCTCCCTCTTCCTCGGCTTGGTCGCGGGTCAGCTCATGCCCGCGCAGATGGTGACCTTCCTCGGCGGCGCGACCATGATCGCCGGTCTCGCCATGCTCTTTGGCACGCTCGTGATTGGCTACAGCTGGAGCTACCTGTGCTGGCCTGGCCTCCCGCAGCAGCTCGCCGATGATATTATGTATTTCCTCGTGCACACGCTCTTTGCGCGCGCGCCCTGGCTCGCGGGCGGCATCATCAAGAACAGCAGCTTCACCAACGACCAAGCGGGCATCTGCGCCAACTACGCGCCCGAAGAGGAGGGCGGCTACGCCTATGCGCACTGCGTGGATGAAGTGGGCTTCAAGGACCTCGGCTACGTGCTCGGCTTCATCCTGCGCACGGCCTCGCCGGCAACCGTCGAGGCGATCAACAACACGCAGATCATCGTCTTGCGCGACATTGTGCAGCTCGAGTGGGTGCAGGAGCGCCTCAACGCCTTCAAGGGCACGTACAATGCGAGCGACCCCGTGAGCTATTCGATTCACAATAGCTGCGCCTACGTCTACGTCTTCTGGTCGCACTACGCCGTGGCGCAACTCTACCTGCGCGCCTTCATGGTGCTGCGCCCGCTCATTGGGCTCATTGCCTCGCTCATCGTCACGGCCTTCATGCTCGCCGCCATGGCCATGCTCCTCGCTCTGTCGCTCGTGCGCTACCTCCAGATTGTCCCCGCGCGCGTCGCTGCCGCGCGCCGCCGCGCACTGCGCTCGCAAGAAGAAGAAGAGGCGCGCGAGGCGACATTCCGCGCGCGCCGCCGCACCCTGCACCGGCGCGACGCCATGGCGGTGCCTGCTGCGAGTCGCTTCATGGCCATGGCGCACAGACAGATGAGGGCGCGTGTCGCGGGATATCGTCTTTTTTGAGGTAGACTCATCCGCAAAGGAAAGAGATGTATTGTCAGGTGAGTGTTGAGTTTCTCCTCCCTTGCTCTTATTCACCCGACCAGGCTGCTATTGGGTACACACTGAGAGAATCCTAATCACTGTCGTCGTCATAATTGTCAACACCAATTGGTGGCCTCGTATTTTCAATGAGAGGTCGACCAGTTAGCCGGGCGATTTCTCGAAGTGCTTCCAGGGGCGTTCTATCCGAAGAAAGGTTCGACCGAGTGCTTTTCTGTAGAACATCTTGAGATTCTGGCTGTTTGCTTTCAACTTGTGCTTTTGGAGTCTTCGGGGAAGCAGGCACTCGTTGGGCAGTAATAAGAAGGTGGAATCCAGTCACGTGAAAAACCACTTGATTGGAATCCTCATCCAAGGAGAGAGGAAATGGAAATGCAATGTTTGCGGGGATCGATTCCATTGCAGGACCGAAAAAAGCTGAAGCAGCCTGCTTTGCTTTCGGCGAGCCGCTCTGGGACAATGCGAACATCAATTTACTCGGCCAATTGTCAACGCTTTCGGCGATAATTGTGCGAGGTGTGTTCTTGCCTGTCTCAGCCTTTGCCTTTGCTTCAATCGTTGAATTCGTGACATATGTGGCGCAGCAAAAAGTTGCAGCCTTTTGTTGCGGACGTCCAACTGCAATGCAATCAATGAACCAGTCGTCACCGTTCGTCGGATGATCCAGACGTCGTTGACTAAAGAATCGACGCGTTTTGAACTGGGCAAGCACATTGGGACAGGCTTGAATCGGCGATGTCGGCGAGTCAGCATTTGGAAAGATTTCGCCAAGCTTTACACATATGGCTCCTGCGTCTTCAATTTCCTCATACTCGAGAGGGCTCTCGCTCTTGACCAACTTCAACGACCAGGACGGCGGTGTGATGGGCACAACTTTCCCTTCTTTGAGCACGAGTAGAACGCGGAGGCGAAGCCAAATATTATTTCGTGTGAGATGGAATTCGAAGGTATCCAAGAAAATTTCAAGAAAATCTTGGGAATCCGGCTGTTCTCTTGGGATGTGAGCCAAGATGTCCTGGGTCACAGGGGCACGCCGATGGACGATCCCCTTCCTCTTGGCGACGGTGAATAAACCCAGCTTTTCGAGAGCCAGACGGATCTCCTTTACAGCTGCGTCGGCTTTGGTGGCCATTGCAAACGGCTTCAAAGATGTCTAACAGAGCAATGACAATGAAGTCCACGCAAGAAAGCAAGACCTTCGATGCATACATAATATTCAAAGAAGGACCAAGAATCAAGGAAGAAGCAAGCGAGTCACGGCAGGCACGCGTACAACAAGCAAAGGCACAGCGTCTCGTCGCAACACACAAAAATACGAATTCCTGAAAAAGACACACGAGAGAAATATAAAGACGGTGGGTGACTGGGTGTGCAAGCGTTCTGAAGCGAATGAAGACAGTCCGCCTTTTATCTGGTGAGATCTTAGTCTTGCAACCGTGGCCACAGAGGATCGGACACTGCTGAACGTGAGCGTCGAGGGTAGCGCGCTCGATGGTTTTGAGGCAGCGCGGACAGTACACTTTGAGGGCATCGAGCTTGCTGAGAATCGTGCGCATAAGGACTGGTCTCAGAAGCCATGGTGCCTTGGCATTGGGAACAGGTCGTCTCAGGTGCGAGACATGTGGAGCAGAAGGCGGTGCCGCAGGGATTGTGTGTTCGAGGCTCGCGCAACGGCTCGTTGCAATGGCCACAGATCAGGCCTTCAGCGACGCATCGTTCCTTTTCTCCGTCCACGTAGTAGATTTTTTTCATGTCGGGCCGGCCTTCAAGGGCGGCGAGCACCACACGAAAGGCAGGCAGCTCCCGCAAGGACTCGAAGGCCAGCGACTCTCGAAGCTCCTCCGCATAGACGGGATCGAGACCAGAGGCAACAGCATCACGAAGTGCAATGATGGCATCGTCTGCATGGCCCAAGCGCGCTTCGCATGAGGCGATATCAAAGTAGGCTCGTTGACGGGCCTTCTCCGTGGGTTGAGATTGTAATCTCGCACGACATTTGGCTCGCTCTTCTTCAAGTCGAGCCGTATCGGCCGCTTTTTCCATGATTTTTTACAAGACGAGAGAATGAAGGCAGGCTCAGATGATCGAACGTTATGATGACACAACCAACGGTCACGTGTGTATCTTTTGCCGCCAACACGAGAGCGTCGGCTCGTTTGAAGCAAATGGCCTGTTCCCTCCTTTCTCTCCCAAACGACCTGTTTCGATATGAAATATTGGGCCGTCACACGTGTGGGCTTTTCGAGAATGAGCGATAGACATTCTGCTCTTTTCTTGGCAAAGTCGTAAGAATGGCTCCCCGTCAGTTGATCATTGAAACATTTGAACGTCGCCTCGCGGTGATCAGCAGCCTCTGCGTGGCGTGTTGGTTCCTGGGTTTTGTTTTCTTCCTTTTTCCCTACACGAGCCCGATTCGCTTGTGTCTCTACTTTGGCCTGATACTCGCCTTGCTCGTCGCAGGCTCTGTATCCTCAGGACCCAAACGCGACTACGATTGGCGCCCCTGGCTCGTGAAGGTGTTTGCGCTCATTGCGCTCGTCGGTGATGCAGGATTTCTTCTCTGGATGATACAGCGCGGCGAACTCGACAGCCTTTCCGATATGGAAATGCTTCGGCTGGTACTCGTGCACTTTGTCTTCTATCCGAGCTCATACGTGGCCCTCTTCTGGTGGCACTTACAAGTTGCGGAATACAACGAGATACGCAATGAAGGAGAGGACGAACAAACAGTTTAGTGTCAGGTGAAGTAAATGACATTCTTAGGGGCTACATAAATGCAAAATATAATTTCTTGTTTGCTCATTCACGTGTTATTAAAGCTCATGGAGCTCATCTTACTCGCGCTTCTGTTTCTCGTCACTTTTGTTGGTCTGGTGGGTGTCGTGGCTTCGGTCGTTTTTTGTGGCACGCTCTGTTGCGCGCGCGTCATCTGGGCAGATGCCCCGCGGGATGGGCTTGCCGGTTGGTTCGTTCCGCGCAGTCGCCAACTGCGCGCGGTCCACTGGCTGCGCCGGAAGTTGGCGCATCAGTTGACGCTCCCGCCTGCGTCGTTGCCACCGGGTCCGGTTCTCTATGCGTGCCGGCCCCACGGCGTCCTGGCCACCTCTGCGTGCCTGACCTTTCTGACGGGCGCAGCCGATCGGCGCGCGCACAAGCCGACCCTCCTGGCTGTGCATTCGGCCATCTTTAATGTACCCGTGATGCGTGAGGTGGCGCTCGCGTTTGGCTGCATTGACGTGAGTCGCGATTCCATTGAGGCAGCGCTGTGCAACGGCTTCAGCGTCGCGGTCTTGCCGGGCGGCGTGCGCGAGATGGGCGCCCCTCTCCTCCCCATGCCCGAACTGCCGGGCGTGGTCAAACTCGCGCACGCCTACAATGTGCCATTGGTGCCTGTGCACTTTGGCGGCGAGCAAGAGCTCTGTTGGGTGTGGAAGAACGAGCCGGCACTCATTCGATGGATGCGCCTCCAGACCTACGCTTGGATCGGTCTCTACTTTCCCCTGGTGTTTTGTCCACGCGTCTGGAACATGCCAACGCTGCACACGCGCATGGGCCCAGCCTTTGAGAATCCGCACGCCATGGGATCGGCAGCAGACCTCGGCACAGCACTCAAGAGGGCTGAGCAAGCATTAGGAATGATTGGAGTCGACGGTTGAGTATTTAAAAGTCTATATCATAACCTATGACACGTTCAAATTCACACACGCCAAGTTCATCACGGGGACACTCAGAAAGGACAGGATCGATCACGTCGTCGAGGTCCTCGCCGGTGAGCAAGAAAGCCACGAGCTCGCGCGACGGCTCCTTCAGTTCTTTGGCGAGCAGCTTGCGCACGGATTTCTTTGAACAGCGCTCAGGATCCCAGTATTTCACGAGCGGCTCTTCGCCATCGGATTGCCCAAAACGTCCCGTCAGAACGACGATTCGCTTGAGAAAGGCCGAGATGGGGTCAGGGTCAGGAGGAGGGGGAGAGGTTGAGCGTGCGCGCTTCGCAGGCCGTTCACCTCCTTCATCTTCTTCGTCTCGAGGACGTTTATCAGCTTTTTTTTCGTGGGTGGATGTCATCGAAATATGAAAATGAAGGCGTGCGCAAAGAAGTGAGAAGCGACTCTAGCGCGCACCCAAGCGCACGCGCGATCTCGCGGGATCTCGCGCGTTCTAATGAGATTCTTCCGGTGGAACCCTTGTCGATCGATCGCGATATCGGTCACAAGAAGGATGATGCTGGCTGATGGCTATTTGATCATTCTTTATCATGTCGCGCCGCGTGGTGGTGTCACCGCCACCGCTACCACAACAACAACAAGTCAGCACAACAACTAGTACCTATTCGTTGGATGACACGATCGCCTTCTTTATTGCAGGCGTCATTCTCTTATGCGCGGGTCTCCGCGACCCTGGTTGCGCCGTCATTTTGGTGGGACTCGTGTGGCAGACGTCTCGGACCTTTTTCAGGGCAATAGGTGTTAAACATTATTAACAAACACTCGCTCTATTAATTGAGTGCACGTGACGTCCGTGCAGAGTGCGACACAATGACACTGATTTCTATTGAATTGCCTCAAATACACGCTCAACTCGGGGCGATTCTTGACTCCGGTGCAGAAGACCTTGCCAGCGGGAGTTACTTGCACAAAGGCACCGTTGACTTGATGCCTCTCGGTCGCGTCTCTTGGCGCGAGTGTCCACGTCGCGACCATGTTGACCACAGTGATGTTTCGAGGACGACGGAATCCGAGTTCCACCATGGTGCGCATCAGGTGATGCTTCGCTGTAGCCAGTGAACGCTGAGCTCCGAACATGACCATTTTGCCTGTGCGAAACAGGCGAATCTTCACCTTGCGATCGACCCAAATCAAGGCACCCTCGGGGTCGTAGCGGACTTTCTGAGGGAAACGGTTGGCAAGTCCTCGGAGATTGACATGACGGCCCAGCGCCGCGGTGACCACAAGGTTCACAATCTTTGGCATGAAAAAGAATGAATGATGATCAAACAAGAAGCTCCACAGAGTCATCTCCTTCCACTTCGTCTTCACTTTCCTTGGGGCTTCCGGGTTCTTCGAGTTTCTTGTCCTCTTGCTCGTGAATGCGTTCCCCGCGTTCCGCGCTCGTCAGGCGCGCCATGAGGTCGTTTTCGATCGAGTGTTCGAGATGAATATAGACAACGAGTGCAATGACACTATTGTCAGACGACGTTTCGTTGATCGGAGCACCAGGCGCGTAGAATTCGAGTGCCAGATCATCTTCATCACCGAGCACACATGCCACAGCAACGAGGCGGTACACGTGCTCAGTGAACGTGCCCTGCAGAGTGCACTCGGTGAGCACCACCTCTGGCACGAGGCAAGCGCGCGGGATGCCCTGTCGCGCCGCCGCCTCGAAGAAGAGCATGGGCGGCGGGCCGCGACCCGCGTGACTATAAGTATGCTCGCGCTGATCAAAGGCGTGATGCTCATTGCACTGCGCGGGCCCTGAACCGTCTTCCCAGGGGTTCAGGAGTTCATCTTCGAACTGGCTCAGCACGACATCCAGTGTGTCCTCCTCATCGGGTGCCACGCGGAGCGCATCGGCGAGATCTCCATAGACCCGATAGCCAAAGCGATGGTCAGGGTTCTCATCGCTGAATTGCGTGCGCGCCACGCCGGCGCAGAATACTTGGGCAATGAGTCGGGGCGTGCACGCCATGCGGTCGATGAAGGAGCGCAGGAACACGTCCAACTTGGGGAAGGGTGACTTGGAGTACTCGGCCTGACCCACGTCAGGCACGGCAGCAGCAAAGGACGCAACTTTCTTGAGCGTCTGTGTCATGAGGTGAACGGCGGCGCGCGTGTCCTTGGATGTCGGCTTCACCGTGTACTTGATCACAGACATGAGCGCGTTGACCATGTGAAATTCGTAGTTGGGTCGCGACGGTGCACGCACCAAGAGCGCGAGCACGTGGGGAGAGACAGTTGCGAGACAGGCCATGAGGCCCACGACACCCAAGGCCAAGCGTGTTTCCGGCGTTGGTGTTATAGTTCCTTCCTGGCCATGGTAGTACGGCCAGAGGCAGTGAAAGATATCCGCGTTGTTGACGACGTCCTCGAGCGACCAATGCACGAGGCTCGCGGCAAAGCAGGGATCACGATTGGCACGGGCGCGCACTTCACGTTTGAGCAGAGTCTCTGCAATCTTGTCAGAGGGGTCGAATTGAAAACGCTTGGGTCGCTTCTTCACGGGCTGGACCGCTGGAGCAGGGACGGCACTGAGGAGCGCGCTCGACGAACTTGAGGCGAGTGCGCTCATCAGTGAGTCAATTTCATCGAAACCATTCTCGATAATGAAGGGGAATGTCGATTCTTGGTTCTGGTCAAGAGGTGCGCGAGGATCAAGGCCTAGGGACAGGTCAGGAGCAGGAGTACAATGGGAGGGGGTCTAAAACGACGTGTCGCGCGACGGCACGGCGATTGGCGAGGTCTCGTTGTCCCCCTCCTTTTCTCCGCACCGTTGCAATGAAAATGACACATTAAATGTTATGAGTGATAATTTTCCGGGCATGGGCTTTACCTGAGGGATCATCGACCGAGGGCGCAATCTCGGCAATCTCCCGTTCGTCGAGGGCGATAGCACTAAAGGGGCGCTTGGACATTGCTGTTGTTTCTGCTTTTTTGATCGCACACAAAATTAAAAAGAAGAGAAGTGAGACTCGTGCGCACAACATGGATCGCCGAGAAACGAACGTCCCTGTCCGCTACCCCCCTCGGCTCGCGAGTTCAAATGGCGACGATCGTGAGGAAACTTTACATGATTGAAGCTGCT
>Ga0247830_10000347_pt1 | contig 16248 bp, 10 predicted proteins | sample 12C_Control_Day5_FD_207766 | JGI IMG/M metagenome (GOLD analysis project Ga0247830, IMG submission 207766) | Soil microbial communities from agricultural site in Penn Yan, New York, United States - 12C_Control_Day5 | ecosystem: Environmental > Terrestrial > Soil > Agricultural land | place...
GCGTCGCGTCGGCGGCTGTACAACGCCGACATCGACGACGACCTGTCCGTCGATGGGGGCCCGGGCGAGCACGACGGGCCCGAGCAGAACGGGCCGGAGACCAATGGACGAGGCCGGGTGTGGGCGCGGGTGCCGGCGGCGGATTCGGACTTCGACGGCGACGACGAAGCCGGGGCGGATCGCTGATCGCCCATGACGTCCCCGGCAGCCGCGGCGCGGCGAGGCGACGACCGTGAGCTCGTCGCACTGGCGCGCGGAGGTGGTCTCAACTTCATAGGGGCTGCGGTCACGCAGGTCGGGACGATGGTCGTCCTCCTGCTGATCACCCGCAACCTCTCCAAGACGGATGTCGGGCTCTTCCGGCAGTCCTTCGCGCTGTTCTCGCTGCTGCAGGTCGTCGCGCTCCTCGGGCTGGGCCAGGCCCTCACCCGCTACGTGGCGGTGTTCCGCGCCGATCGCGACCGTGGAGCCGTCGTGGGCACGGTTCGCTCGGGCATGGCGATCGCCAGCGCGTCCGCCATCGCCGTCGGCGTCCTCCTCTACGCGGCGAGCGGCTGGATCGCCAACGGCATCTACGACAACCCGGAGCTGCTCACCCCGCTGCGGTACGTCGCCTTCGCGGTACCCCCTGCCGCCATCACCATGGCGGCGCTCGCCGCCTGCTCGGGCTTCCGCACGATGCGGCCCAACGCGTTCTTGGGGCTGATGCTCGATCCTGCGCTGCGGGTGGTGCTCACGGCGATCGCCATCGGGACTGGTGCCGGCCTGACCGGCGTGCTGCAGGCGTTCGTCGTGGTGCCGTACATCACGGCCGCGCTCGCCCTCGTGTGGTTGGCGGTGCTCGTGCGGGGTCCGCACGTCAAGCCCCGGTTCGCCTCGCGGGAGATCATGCGGTTCTCGTCGCTGGCCTGGCTGGCGACGTTCACGACGCAGGGCCTTCTCTGGTTGGACCAGCTGATCCTGCCGCTGTACGTCAGCCCCGCCGAGCTCGCCATCTACAGCGTGGCCACCAGCCTCGTCGTGCTCGCCACCTTCGCCATGAGCCCGATCAGCCAGTCCCTCGCGCCCCGGGTGGCCGATCTGACCCGGCGCGGAGAACTGCGGCGCCTGGCGATCGCCTACAAGGCGGCCGCGAGCTGGATGACGCGCTTCGCGCTCCCGTTCTTCGCCATCATCTTCATCTTCCCCCGGCCGTTGCTGGCCCTGTTCGGCACCGGCTACGGGGTGGGCGCCACGGTGACCGTCATCCTGGCCTTCGGGAAGCTCACCGACGTGATGACCGGCCCCTGCGGCACGATGCTCAACCAGGCCGGGTACAACAAGCTGGCGCTCTACGACAACCTGGCCGCGCTGGCCATCAACGTCGGGCTCAACTTCGCGCTCATCCCCACCTACGGCCTGCGCGGCGCGGCGGCTGCTTGGACCGTGTCGCTCATTGCCGTCAACGCCGTTCGCGCCTACCAGGTGCGGCGGTACATCACGCCCGCCTGGCCGTTCAGCGAAGGCACGCCCAAGGCGCTCGCCGCGTTCGCGTGGTCGGTGCTGGCGGCGCTGGTCGTACGGGAGCTGGTGGACGGCTCGCCCCGCAAGGAGCTGTACATCGCCACACCGGTGGTGTTCGCTGTCTATGCCAGCCTCATCGTGGCCCTCGGGCTCACAGCCGAGGATCGCCTGGTGCTGCGCGACCTCCTCAGCGTCCTGCGTCGGGGCGGTCGGCGCTCCCCCCGCCCGGCCGATTCCCGGCCCGAGCCGGCTTTGGTCACCGAGGCCCTCGCCGTCGTCGACGACGAGCCGGTTGTCGAGCCCATCGTCGAGGGCGAGACCACGCCGGCCCGATTGGCCCGACGCCTTCGGCGCCGCGGTCACCTCGACCAGCAGCCGGGCACGGTCGATGTGCTGCTCGACGAGCTCGTGAGCCCCCTGCGCTACGACGTCGTCGTGCGCCAGCAGTTCTTCGCCTTCCTCGACGCCAACGTGGACCTGCTGGACGAGTTCGGGGACCTGGTCATCGAGGCTCGCAACCAGCCCTACTACTCGTGGTACCGCGACATCGTGATCGGGTCGAGGACGAAGCTCCTCAAGGGCCGGTCGCTCGACGAGGCGTTCGCCGACCAGGTGGAGCGGGTGCTGGCCGTGCGGGCCCGCTTCAACCCGGCCGACGAGTCCTGGGGTGAGCTCCTGCTCCGGGAGGTCCCGGCCGGGACCCGGACGACCACGGGCAAGACGGTGGGTCCCCGCTTCGTCCCCGTCGACGGGTGCCATCGCATCGCCCTGCTGCGCCATCACGGGCGCAAGGTCCTGCCCGCCGGTTCGTACCAGCTGGTTGGCGACAAGCAGTCGGTGCGTGACAACACCGCGCTCCTCATCCCCGGCCTGCACTTGACCGAGCAGGAGTACCTCGACTTCCTCGCCATGGGCTTCGACGAGGACGCACCGGACGGTTTCGCGGAGCTGGTGGCCGGCGTGGCGCTGCGCCACCCCGAACGTTCCGCCGAGCTCGAGAGCGTGATCAGCGTGGACCTCCCGCTGCTGCTGCGCGGCTACGGGTCGACCGCGAACAGGACGACCTGATGGCCGAGCTGTCCACCTCCCCGCTGCCGACGCTGGCCTCCAAGGCCTTCGGCCGGACCGTCGGGCAGGTGACCGCTCGCTGGCGGGCCGTGCCGGACTATCTGGTGATCGGCACCAAGAGGGGCGGCACGACCTCCCTGCAGCAGTACCTCACCGCGCATCCCGACGTCGTGGAGCCGAAGGCGGCGAAGGCCAGCCACTACTTCGACGTCAACCACGACAAGGGCTGGTCGTGGTACCGGGCCCACTTCCCGCGGCAGAGCTGGATGGACCGCCAGCGGGCGTCCGGCCGGCGGGTGGTCGTCGGCGAGGCCAGCCCCTATTACTGCTTCCACCCGCTGGCGCTCGACCGCATCGCCGCGCAGCTGCCGACGGTGCGCATGGTCATCGTGCTGCGCGATCCCGTGGAGCGGGCGTGGTCCCACTACTCCTACGAGGTGGCCCGCGGCAACGAGGACCTCCCGTTCGCCGACGCCCTCGACGTCGAGCCGGAGCGCCTCGCCGGCGCCGAGGAGCGCATCCGCTCCGGCGAGGTCCAGGACGACCGGCACTGGCGACTGCACTCCTACCTCCGGCGTGGCCACTACGAGGAGCAGATCGCCGCCGTGCACCGGCTGTTCGCGCCCGAGCAGCTCCACGTCGTGGTCAGCGAGGAGCTGTTCGCCGAGCCGCTCGCCGTGATGAACGAGGTGTTCGACTTCCTCGGTGTCGGACCGGTCGATGGCGGTCGATTCGAGGCTGCCAACGCCAATCGCAAGAGCGCGCTGGATCCCGAGCTCCGCGAGCAGATGGCCACGTACTACGCACCCCACAACCAACGGCTCTACGACGTGTTGGGGCGGGAGCTGCCATGGACCGCTCCCGCGGCCACGGCCCGCTGACGGGCCAGGAGGCGGGCCGCGGGGCGCTGAGCGGTCCGCCGGGCACGCAACGTCACGACCACCACACTGCGCGGGCTGAGCGCCGCGCGGCGCCCCAGGTCCGTGGACCCCATGACCACGGATGGTGGCAGGATGCTCGGATGGCTCGGGAACCGGTCCTCGCGGTTCCCACGCGCTTCGGACAGCCTCTCGGACCGGCATCGCTCGACGCGTTGGCCATCGTCCTGGTGGGCGCACTGGCCGCCATCCTGGTCCTGGCGGGGGCAGGGGAACCCGGTTCGTCAACCGCCTTGGCCGTCGGCAGCACGCTCGGCGCGGCGGCGCTCGTGCTGCTCGCGCTGCGCAGCATGGAGCTGTTCGTCCTGGTAGTGCTGGTTCTGCGGCCGGCCGTGGACGGCTTGCACGAGTCGGACGGGTGGACCATCACGGACCCCTCCACCGTGCTGGCGGCCGTCTTCATCGGCGTGTCCGCCGTCTGGTGGATCCGGCGGCTGCTGCGGGGCGAGCGCCATCCCCGCTCGTGGGCCGGCTTGGCGCTGGCCGCCCTTCTGCTCGCCGCCTGCGTGGCCACGCTCGGTAGTGAGATGCCGGGACGGAGCGCGGTCGAGATGTCCCGTCTCGCCACTGCCGTTCTCATGTTCTTCGTGGTCGACCGGCTGTGCGAGCAGACCCAGCGGCCGGACCGGTTCGTCGCCGCGGTGCTCGGCGCGGCCGTCATCCCCGTCGCCGTCGCGCTCTTCGGTCCTCTGTTCGGCCTCGATCGGTTCGAGGTGAAGGACGGCATCGAACGGGCCATCGCCACCTTCACCCAGTCGAACCCGTTGGGCCACTTCCTCGTCATCGTGGTGCTCGTCCTCGCCGCCTTCGTGCTCGTCCGGCCGGGCCAGCCCCGGCTTCTGGCGGCGGCGGCCATGGTCCCTGTCGCCCTGGCGCTCGTCCTCACCTACACCCGGCTGGCGTGGGTCTCCGTCGTCATCGGAGGCTTCGTCATGCTGTGGGTGGCCGGCCGTCGCTGGGTGCTCCCCGCGCTGGTCCTGCTGATCGTCGTCGCTGCGGTGGCGTCTCCGGATGTGGGCCGCCGCATCGACCAGCTCACCTCGCCCAACGCCGCTGTCAGTGGGTCGGAGTCCGGCTTCGGGTGGCGACTCGGCCAGTGGTCCGACGTCGTCGACCTGGCCGACCGCAACCCGGTGACGGGCATCGGTCCGGACGTAGTCGCGGCGCGCCTGCCCAACGGGCAGCCGCCCCACAACGACGTCCTGCGGGCCCTGGTCGAGATGGGCATCCTGGGCCTCGCCGCGTACGCCGCTGTCCTGGTGGCGCTGGTCGGGATCGCCGTCGCCGCGTGGCGACGGGCCCGCGGGTCCCGATCGACCACCGTCGCGCTCGCCTTCGTCGGTGTCGTGTCGTCGTTCGTGGTCACGTCCGTCGCCGCGAACCTGCTCGGCCAGGTGGTGCTGCTCTGGTACGTCCTGGCGCTCGCCGCGGCGGCGGCGTGGGTCGCGCGTCATGGCGCGGTACCGGTGGCGACCCCGCCCGCCGAAGCCGAGCTCCGGCCGGCGAGCGAACCCCGGCCTGACTCGTCTCTTCCCGCAGCGCGGATGGTGGCCGGATGAGCGAGACAGGAACGACGGGCACGGCTGGACTGACGGTGACCGATGTGCTCCGGCGCGCCCTGCGCTTCTGGCCGATCGGCGTGGCGGTCGCGGTGGTCGCCGCCATCATCGGCCTGGCGCTGACGTGGGAGCCGCCGCGGCTCTACGTCAGCCGAGCCACGGTCTATCCCCCGGCCGTCGTGACCAACGCGGCGGCCGGGCAGCGCTACGCCGCCGACCTGAACGCCACCGTGCAGTCGCGGACCGTCCGCTCGGATACGGCCGAGAGGGCCGGCGTCCCCGTGTCGGCCCTCGGTGACACGCTCGTGCGACGGCTCCGCCAGTCCTCGGTGATGCAGGCCGAGATGACGACATCCGAGCGGCTGGCCGACGCCGGCCAGATCCTCAGCGATCTCGTCGCCCGCGCCGGCCAGTCGCTGGCGGCGCCGGACGTGGCGGCCGCCGAATCCCAGCGGGCCCGGGTGGAGGCGGAGGTGGCAAAGGCGGTGGACACCGCAGTGGACGCGCAGGGCATGCGCGACGCCTTCGTGCGCGACCGCAACGGCGTGACGCCGGCCGACGAGCTGGCCATCCTGGGGCCGGAGCTCGCGCAGCTCCGGCTGTGCGCCTCGGGAGCCATCGTGCCCGAGGGGGCGGACCAGCCGACGTGCCAGGCCCAGGTGCGTGCACTCGAGGCGCAGGCCGAGGAGCTGGCGCAAGCCGCTGACGTGCTGGCGGCGTTCGACCGCGATGTCGAGCGGGCGGAGGCGCTGGCGGCGTCCGCACAGCAGGAGCTCGACCAGATCGAAGCCGCCGTCGTGCGGGCGGGCTCGGGCCCCGCGGTCGAGGTCACCGAGGACGGCGATGAGGTGTCCCAGGTGGGCGACGTGGCCCGGCGTTGGCTCGCCGTCGTCCTCGGCTCGCTGCTGCTCGGCGCCATCGTGATGGTGGCGTTGGCCCTGCTCAGCGAGCCTGCGTGGGCGAAGCAGCGCGAGGGGCAGGAGGCGGACGGGGAGCGCTCCGAGCGGATGCAGACGTGATGGCCGGAGCTGCGAGGATCGGCCCTTCGTGACGAGGCTGAGCGAACCCCCCGGGCGCAAAGCACCTGTCAGCGGCAGCGCCGAGGTCGTCCACGTCGCGCGCGGCGGCAGCCTGAACCTCGTCGGCTCGCTGATCAACACCGTCAGCGTGCTGGGCCTGTTCTGGGTCCTGAACAAGAACCTCGGGCAGACCCTGACCGGCATCTACATCCAGGCCTTCGCGCTTCGCCGCATCCTGCAGACGATCGCCCTCGGCGGCATGCGCTCCGCGATGACTCGCTTCGTCGCCATCAACCTCGCCGACGACGACGACGCCGCGCTGCGGGGGACCATCGCCGTGGGGATCGCGGTCTCGGTCGGTCTCGCCGCCATCCTCGGCGTCGTTCTGTTCCTCGCCGCGCCCTGGCTGGCCAACAGCGTCTACGGCGATCCCGAGTTGGTCAACGGCCTCCGCTGGGTGGCCGTCGGTCTGCCCTCGGCTTCGTTCACGATCGTCGTGCTCTCGGCCACGATGGGCTGGCGCACGATGCGCCCCAACGCCATCGTCGGCTCGATGGCCGAGCCCCTCATCCGGGTCGCGCTCACGGCGGGGGCGCTGGCTCTGGGCGCCGGGATCACCGGCTCGCTGATCATGCTGCAGGTGGCCAGCGTCATCGCGTCGGTGATGGCGTGGATGTGGTTGCGCCGGCTCATGCAGGGTCACCAGAAGGTCAAGCCCGTCCGCCAGACGGGGGTGCTGGTGCGCTTCGGGGCCGCCACGTGGGCGTCGTCCGTCGCGCTGGAAGGCATCCGGTGGGCCGATGTGCAGGTCCTCGCCGTGCTCACCACCGCCGATGTCGTGGCCGAGTACCAGGTGGCCACCCGTACCGTGCTGTTCTGCGCGCTGGCGGTCAACGCGCTCACCGGCGCGCTCGCGCCTCGCGCCGCGGATCTGTTGCGACGGCAGGAGTACTCGGTCGTGCGTAGGCTCTACGTCACGACGTCGGCCATCCTCATGCGTCTGACCTTGCCGCTCCTGGTCGTCGTGCTGGTGCAGGCCGACTGGCTGCTCGCGGTGTTCGGCGAGGAGTACCGCGAGGCGGCCTGGATCAGTCGCGTGCTGGTGCTGGGCGTGCTCTTCGACACCGCGGTCGGGGCCGCGGGGCCCATCCTCAACATGGCCGGCCTGCAGCTCTACAACCTGTTCGACAACGTTGGCGGCCTGATCCTCAACGTGGCGCTCAATGTCGTGCTCGTGCCCACCTTCGGCGGGGTGGGGGCGGCCGTGGCCTGGACCACGACCTTCCTGGCCCTCGGCACGGCCAGGATCCTGCAGGTGAAGGGCAAGGTGCTCGGCGTCCTGCCGTTCTCGTCACCCATGGTCAACATGGTGCTCGCCGGCGTGGTGAGCGGTGTCGTGGGCTTCTCGTTGCGCGTGGCCGTGGGAGAGGTCTGGGCCGTCATACCCGTCGCCGCGGTGATGATCCTCGTCTACTTCGGCGTGTCGATCCTGCTCGGGATCGACGACGACGAGCGGCGGGTCGCCCGCTCGTTCCTCCGGCCGGGGAGCGCGCTCGCCAGCTGACACACGCCGAGGCGGCGCCGGGGCGGCCCGGCCGGGCCGGGGTCGGGAGGAGTCGGCAAGGATGTCCGGGTGACCACCCCGGAGCTGCTGGTCGCCGGCCAGACCGCGCTGGCCGAGGGGCGCTGGACCGAGGCCCGCCAGCTGTTCGAGGCCAGCCTGGCCGAGACGGAGTCCGGCGACGCTTGCTTCGGGCTGGCGGCCGCGCTGTGGTGGTTGGGCGAGAGCCAGCCGAGCGTCGATCGCGCGACGCAGGCGTACGCGCTCTTCCGTCGGTCCGGCGCGCTCGAGCCGGCCGTGCAATGCGCGGCGTGGCTGGCCATCACGTACAAGGCCAACTTCGCCAACGCCGCGGCGGCCAACGGGTGGCTGGGCCGGGCCGACCGTCTGCTGGAGGCGATCGAGCCCGGCCCGCTCCACGCGTGGGTGTGGATCGCGCGCGCCTACCGCATGCCCGACCTCGACCGCGCCCAGGCGCTGACCGAGCAGGCCCTCGAGCTCGCCCGCCAGACCGGTGACATCGACATGGAGCTTGACGCCCTGTCCCAGCTCGGTCTGATCCGGGTCGGGCGGGGCGACGTCGACGAGGGCTTCGCGATGCTGGACGAGGCGATGGTCGCCGCGCTGGCGGGTGAGCGCTCGAACCTGGACACCGTGGTCTACGCCTGCTGCGACATGCTCAACGCCTGCGAGCTGGCCAGCGACGTGGACCGGGCCGCGCAGTGGTGCGACGTGGCCGACCGCTTCACCGAGACGTACGGCTCGCCGTTCCTCTACGCCGAGTGCCGCATCTTCTACGGCAGCGTGCTGGCAGCCAAGGGGCGGTGGGCCGATGCCGAGCGGGAGCTGGCGACCGGCCTGAGGATCACGGAGGGGACCTGCCCCGGTCTGCACGCCCGCGCCCTCAGCCGCCTGGCCGCGCTGCGGGTGCGCCAGGGACGGCTCGAGGAGGCCGAAACCCTGGATGCCGGCCTCGGTGCAGGCATGGCGGCGGAGGCCGACGCGGCCCTGACGCGGGCCGCGCTGCTTCTGGCGCGAGGCGACGGCGCGGGGGCGAGCCGTCACCTGCAGCGCCGCCTGCACCACCTGGAAGCCCACCGCTCCCACCGCGCCGCGGCGCTGGAGCTGCTGGTCGACGCGCAACTCGCCACAGGAGACCTAGCCGGTGCGCGAGCCGCGCTCGGACGCCTCGAAGAGGTCGTGGAGTCCTGCGACAGCGAGCGGCTGGCGGCGTTGCTGGGCGCGACGCGGGGTCGGGTGCTGCTGGCCGGCGACGACGCGGAGGCGGCGGTCGTCGAGCTGGAAGCCGCCCTCGCGAATTTGGCCGGTACGGGGTTCCCGTTCGAGGCGGCTCGCGCGCAGTACCACCTGGCTCGGGCGCTGTCGGGCCGGCAGGCCGACGTCGCCGTCGAGCACGCCCGAGACGCGTTGGCCACGTTCGACGCGCTCGGCGCGGCCATGGAAGCGGACCGGGCGGCCGCGCTCCTCCGGTCGTTCGGCGTGCCCGGCCGGGCCGGGCCCAGGGGCGTCGGGACGCTGACGGAACGGGAGCAGGAGGTGCTCCGGCTGCTGGGTGCAGGGCTCTCCAACCCCGAGATCGCGACGCGGCTCTTCGTCAGCCGCAAGACCGCGTCGCATCACGTCAGCCGCATCCTGACCAAGCTCGACCTGCGCAACCGGGCGGAAGCGGCGGCATACGCGGCCCGGGTCCTGCCCTAGCGACCGGACGCCGCGCCGCGGCCGCCCCACGGGCAGGATGGGTCAGTTGCCCGATGCTCGCCGGCCCGGCGACGGGGATGATCGGGTCATGACCGCCACCGAACCATCCGAGTCGTTCCAGGTCCCCATCGAGGCCGCCGAGCTCTACGAGACGGCCTTCGTCCCCGGCTTCTTCGCGCAGTGGGCACCGTTGCTGTGCGACGCCGCGGAGGTCCGGCCTGGCCAGCAGGTGCTTGACGTCGCCTGTGGCACCGGCATCGTGGCGCGCACGGTGGCGGGGCGCGTCGCTCCCGCGGGCCGGGTGGTCGGGGTGGACCTGAACGAGGCCATGCTGACCGTGGCCCGACGGGTGGCGCCGGACCTGGAGTGGCGCGAGGGGGACGTGGCCGCGCTGCCGTTCCCGGACGCCGCCTTCGACCGGGTGCTCTGCCAGATGGCGCTGATGTTCTTCCCGGACCGGGTCGGCGCCCTCCGCGAGATGGGTCGTGTCGCCAAGCCCGGCGGCGCCGTCGGGGTCCTGGTCCCGAGCGGACTTGATCAACAGCCCGCCTTCCGGCCCACGCTGGAGATGATGGCGAGCCACGCCGGACCAGAGGCCCGCTCGCTCCTCAGCACGTACTTCGTGTGCGGCGACACGGACGAGCTGCTCGGCACGGTGCGCAGCGCCGGCCTCGTCGAGCCGGTGGTCACGACCCACGAGGGCGTCTACGGCGCTCCCTCGGTGGCCGACGCGGTGAGAACCGAGATCGACAGCACGCCGCTGCGCGAGCGCATCAGTTCCGAGGTCTACGACCGCATCCTGCGCGACGCCGTCGACATCCTGGCCCCGTATACGCAGGCCGACGGATCGCTCAGAGCGCCGTTCAGCGTCGACGTCGTCGTGGCCCGGCGGTCCTGAGCGCGACGCGCGCTATCAGCTCATGGGGACGGAAGCGCCCTCGGCGTTGTTGTGCTCGCGTCCGAACACCGACGACACCAGGCGGGCGATGACGTGCTCGACGGTGGCCAGCAGGATGATCAGGTCCAGCGAGACCGACCAGTTCTCGACGTAGTAGAGGTCGAGGCGGCGGTAGGCGTCGAAGGAGGGGTTGTCCCGGGCCTCGACCTGCCAGAGGCCGGTGAGGCCGGGCTTCACCTTCAGGCGGTCCCGCAGCTCGGGATCGAACTGGGCCACCTCGGAGGGGAGCGCGGGCCGGGGCCCGACCAGGCTCATCTGGCCCCGCACGACGTTGATGAGCTGGGGCAGCTCGTCCAGGCTGGAGTCCCGCAAGATCTTGCCGATCCGGGTGATCCGGGGATCGCGGGTCATCTTGAAGAGGGGGCCCCGCCGCTCGTTGTCGGCCTCCAGCTCCTTCAGCCGGGCCTCGGCGTCGACGACCATCGTGCGGAACTTGTAGACGGTGAAGGGCTTGCCGTGACGCCCGATCCGCACCTGCTTGAAGAACAGGGGGCCGCGGTCCTCGATCTTGATGAGGATCCAGGTCAGCAGGATGATGGGCGAGGCGAGGATGAGCCCGAGAACGCCGAGGGTGAGATCGATCACCCGCTTGAGGGCAATCTGCCGGCGGGCCAGGACGGGGGCCTCGAGGTAGAAGAGCGGTTCGTAGGCGATGGGGTTGGCACGCAGGCGGCGGAAGTCGATGCCGCGCAGGCCGCTGGAGAGCTGGATGTGGACGTTGCGCTCCTGGAGCCCGCGCACGACGCCCGTGAGCTGCGGGGCGGGGATGGCGCCCGCCACGACGATCACGCCTCGGGTCTCGTGGCGCTCGAGCACGTCGAAGGTCTCCTGCACCGGTCCGAGCCACTGCGCGGCCATGCCGTTGGCCAGGGCCTCGGTGCGCTCGCCGATGACCCCTTCGACGCGGAAGCCGGTCTCCGGGTGGGTGGCGATGAGCTCCATGATGTCGGCCGCCTCCGCGCTGGCGCCGACGATGACGACGCGGCGGCAGTAGCGGCCGTTGCGGCGCGCCTGGGCCAGGTAGGCCCGGAAGACGCTGCGGCCGGTGATGAGGAAGACCAGGCTCAGCGCCGCGCCCACGAGGGCTTCGGTGAGGCGGGCGGGCACGTGGAAGATGCGGGTGAGGAGGATCTCGCCGACCGCGGCCAGCCCCGCGGCCCTGGTCAGGCGGGAGAGCTCGACCGAGCGGATCGCCGATACCCGAGCCAGGTACAGCTCCTGCACGCTGAGGAGCCACAGGCCGATGGCGGTGGTCCCGAGGACGACGAGCATGCCCTGGACCGTGTCCCGGTTGGCCCGGCCGAGGACGAACAGCGAGAGCGTCCAGGCGGCGACGAAGGCCAGGGCGTCGATGCCGACGAGGACCTCGCGCAGGTGGCTCTTGCGCCCGGTCGGGGCGACCAGGGTGACCTCGTCCTGGGCGTCGATGGTGGACTCGTGGGCGGCGATCCCGTTCACGGGGCCCAGCTCAGGCGTGGACACGGGGAAGTCGCCCGCTTCATCCGCCCCCTGGGGAGGATCGGTGCGCTCCACTTGGCTCACGCTGGTCCTCCCTGCTGTTCTCAGGTCCGGCCCGGCCCAACAGGGGGCTCAGGTCGACGCGCCGGCTCGTGACTGCGTTCGCGACGTTACCGAGCGCCTCGCCGGCAGGGCAGGGAGAGGGGCCACGGACGGTGGGCAGCACGGCATTTTGGCCCGGGTGGGGACTCGCCGTGGTCACGTGCCCGCTTGCTGCGCGACCGCCGCTGCGGCCGCAGCCACCGCGTCCGCATCGCCCAGGTAGCGGGCCTCGACGACCTCGAGATCGTCGTCGAGGTCGTACTGCCGGGGAACCCCGGTCGGAATGTTCAGCTCGGCGATGTCGGCGTCGGAGATGCCCTCCAGATGCTTCGCCAGCGCCCGCAGGGAGTTCCCGTGGGCGACGACCAGGGGGACGAGCCCGGCCCGGAGCTGCGGCACCACCGCGTCGTACCAATAGGGCAGCACCCGGGCTACCACGTCCTTCAGGCACTCGGACGCCGGGAGCACGTCCGGGGCCAGGCGGCGGTACCGGCGGTCCTGTCCCGGGTGCTCGGGATCGTCGGGGGCGACCGGCGGCGGGGGGACGTCGTAGGAGCGGCGCCAGAGCTTGGTCTGCTCGGCCCCGTGGCGCTCGGTGGTCTCCTTCTTGTCCAGGCCCTGCAGCGCGCCGTAGTGGCGCTCGTTGAGTCGCCACGAGCGCTCGACGGGCAACCACGGCTGCCCCAGGCGGTCGAGCGCGAGCGTGGCTGTGTGGACGGCGCGGGTGAGGAGGGAGGTGTGGACGACGTCGAACCAGAGCCCCGCGTCGCGCAGGGTGTCGCCGGCCGCCGCCGCCTCCCGCTCGCCGGTCTCGCTGAGGGGCACATCGTGCCAACCCGTGAACAGGTTGAGCCGGTTCCAGGTGCTCTCGCCGTGGCGCAGGACGACGAACGTGGGCATGACGACCGATGGTAGGGCGTGCCTCCCAGGGCGCCGCCTACGGTCGGCGCCATGCCCACTCTTGACCGGTTCCTGCGCTACGACGAGCTGACCGCCGAGTTGCACGCGCTCGTCGAGGAGCACCCGTCGCTGCTGGCCATCGAGAGCATCGGCCGCTCGCACGAGGGCCGCGACGTCTGGATGGTCACCGCCACCGACGAGGCGACCGGCCCGGACGACACGAAGCCGGCCCACTGGGTGGACGCGAGCATCCACGCCGTCGAGCTGACGGCCTGTGTCGCCGCCCTCCACCTGCTCGACCGGCTGGCCAGTGGCTACGGCAAGGACCCGGTCGTCACCCGGGCCCTCCGGACGCGCACGTTCTACGTGGTCCCCCGCGTCAACCCCGACGGGGCCGAGCTCGCCCTCGCCGACCGGCCCCGGTTCGTGCGCTCCAGCGTGCGCCGATGGCCATGGCCGGATGGTCACGTGCCGCCCGGCCTGACCGAGGGCGACGTCGACGGGGACGGACGGCTCCTCAGCATGCGGGTAGCCGACCCGGACGGCGGTTGGCGGGAGCATCCCGACGAGCCCCGCCTCATGGTCAGGCGCGCCTTCGACGAGCCGGGCGGTCCGGGCTGCTACCGGCTCCTCGCCGAGGGCACGGTCACCGATCACGACGGGTTCACCATTCCCACGCCGCCCGATCCTGAGAGCCTTGATCTGAACCGCAACTTCCCCGCCGGCTGGAGCATGAAGGCGAGGGGGGCTGGCGACTACCCGGGCGCGGAGCCCGAGACGGCCGCGCTCCTCGCCGCGATCACGGCGCGGCCCAACGTGTGCGGGTACAACGCGTTCCACACCAGTGGCGGTGTGCTGCTGCGACCGTCGTCGACGAGACCGGACAGCGAGCTGCCGCCGATCGACATCTGGACGTGGACGGAGCTTGGCCGTCGGTGCACCGAGCTCACGTCGTACCCGGTTCACTCCCTGTTCGAGGACTTCACGTGGGACAAGTCGCAGCTGATGTCGGGCGCGGCGGACGACTGGGCATATGACCACCTGGGCGTCTACAGCTGGACCACCGAGTTCTGGGACGTGATCGCGGTCGCCACGGGCGAGCGGGCCCACACCGGGATCTGGGCGACTGGGCCGACGGTGCAGCAGGAGCTCGGTGTGCTGCGGTGGGCCGACGAGCACTTCCCCGGCGAGGTCTTCGTCGACTGGTACTCGTTCGATCACCCGCAGCTCGGCCCGGTCGAGCTCGGCGGTTGGAACTGGCTGCGGTCGTGGATCAACCCGCCGCCGGGCCGCTTGGCCGAAGAGGTGGCCGGCCACGCGGACTTCGCCATCGCCTTGGCCCTCGCCTCGCCGATCCTCGAGCTCCTGCTGGTCGAGGCCGAGGCGCTCGGCGAGAAGACGTGGCGGGTGCGGGCCGGTATCGCCAACACGGGCTGGTTGCCGACGACGGTCACCGAGCGGGCCCGCACGGAGAACCTGGTGCTGCCGGTGGTGGCCGAGTTGATCGGTCCGGCCGGGCTCGAGGTGCTCGACGGGGCGGCCCGCCGGGAGCTGGGGCAGCTCGACGGCCTCCGGTCGCTGGCCGTGAAGGGCGGAGCGCCCAACGACGGGACGGGCGAGCGGGCCCTGGTCACCTGGACGGTCCGGGCGCCGGAGGGTACGGAGCTGGTGGTGGAGGCCCGCCACCCGAGGGCCGGCCGGGCCCGGACGACGGTCCGCCTCATAAGTTGAGTTGATTACGCTCAAGTTTTCGCTATCCGACGTTGGCAACACCGGCTCGGAGTGCGTAGGCTGGGGCCACTTCGTACGTCCGCAATCCCCAGGAGACCCTCACCATGGCCAAAGCCGTCGGCATCGACCTCGGCACCACGAACTCCGTCGTCTCGTTCCTCGAGGCCGGCGAACCCGTCGTCATCCCGAACGCAGAGGGCGCGCGGACCACCCCGTCCGTCGTCGCGTTCTCCAAGGCGGGCGAGGTGCTCGTCGGTGAGGTGGCCAAGCGTCAGGCCATCACCAACCCCGAGCGTACGTTCCGGTCGATCAAGCGCCACATGGGCGAGAGCTGGAAGTCGCCCGACATCGACGGCAAGCAGTACACCCCGCAGGAGATCGCGGCCCGCATCCTGCAGAAACTCAAGCGCGACGCCGAGTCGTACCTGGGCGACACGGTCACCCAGGCCGTCATCACCGTGCCGGCCTACTTCGACGACGCGCAGCGCACGGCGACGAAGGAGGCGGGGCAGATCGCCGGGCTCGAGGTCCTTCGCATCATCAACGAGCCGACGGCGGCCGCCCTGGCCTACGGGCTGGACAAGGACAGCGCCGACGAGACCGTGCTGGTCTTCGACCTCGGCGGCGGCACGTTCGACGTGTCCATCCTGGAGATCGGCGACGGCGTCTTCGAGGTGAAGTCCACTCACGGCGACACCCACCTGGGCGGCGACGACTGGGACCAGCGGATCATCGACTGGATGGTCAAGGACTTCAAGGCCGCCCACGGCATCGACCTGGCCGCCGACCGCATGGCCGCGCAGCGCCTGAAGGAGGCCGCGGAGAAGGCCAAGATCGAGCTCTCGCAGGTGCAGCAGACCCAGATCAACCTTCCCTTCATCACGGCCACGCCCGACGGCCCGCTGCACATGGACGTCTCGCTCACCCGCTCCCAGTTCGAGCAGATGACGGCCGACCTGCTGGAGCGCTGCAAGATGCCCTTCGAGCAGGCGATCACGGACGCCGGCATCACGCAGAACGACATCAAGCACGTCATCCTCGTGGGCGGCTCCACGCGCATGCCGGCGGTGTCGGAGATGGTCCGCGGGCTCACCGGCAAGGACGCCCACAAGGGCGTCAACCCGGACGAGGTGGTGGCCATCGGCGCCGCCGTCCAGGCTGGCGTGCTCAAGGGCGAGGTCAAGGACGTCCTGCTGCTCGACGTGACCCCGCTGTCGCTGGGCATCGAGACCAAGGGCGGCGTGATGACCAAGCTCATCGAGCGCAACACGACCATCCCCACCCGCCGGACCGAGGTGTTCACCACGGCCGAGGACATGCAGCCCTCCGTGGAGATCCACGTGCTACAGGGCGAGCGGGAGATGGCGATGTACAACAAGACGCTGGGCAAGTTCCAGCTCGTCGACCTGCCGCCCGCGCCCCGCGGTGTCCCCCAGATCGAGGTCACGTTCGACATCGACGCCAACGGCATCGTCCACGTGTCCGCCAAGGACCGCGCCACGGGCAAGGAGCAGTCGATGACCATCACCGGCCAGTCCTCGCTGGCCAGGGACGACATCGACCGCATGGTCAAAGACGCCGAGGCCCACGCCGAGGACGACACGCGGCGCCGCGAGGAGGCCGAGGTCCGCAACAACGCCGACAACCTCGTGTACCAGACCGAGAAGGTCCTGCGGGAGCAGGGCGACAAGGTCAGCGAGGAGGAGCGCACGGCGGTCGAGCAGCCGCTGGC
>Ga0247830_10000348_pt1 | contig 16231 bp, 16 predicted proteins | sample 12C_Control_Day5_FD_207766 | JGI IMG/M metagenome (GOLD analysis project Ga0247830, IMG submission 207766) | Soil microbial communities from agricultural site in Penn Yan, New York, United States - 12C_Control_Day5 | ecosystem: Environmental > Terrestrial > Soil > Agricultural land | place...
GCATTGGCGTGCGCGCCTCTGGCGTCAATTTTCCCGACATCCTGATGGTCGAGGGAAAGTATCAGGTCAAACCCGAATTGCCTTTCATTCCCGGCCTGGAGGTTGCCGGCGTCGTCCTCGAATGCGCCGACGACATCGACCATGTCCGGCGCGGTGATCGCGTGCTGGCGTTTGCGCGCCGGGGAGGGGGGCACGCCGAGGAGGTCGTTGTGCCCGGGGCGATTGTCACACCAATTCCCGACGGCATGGACTTCGTCACAGCGGCCGCGTTTCCCGTTGCATACGGCACGGCGCACTTTGCTCTCTCGCATAGAGGGCGCCTTGCTGCCGGCGAAACGCTGCTCGTGCTCGGCGCGGCCGGTGGCGTCGGCCTGGCGGCGATCGAGGTGGGCAAGCTCCTCGGCGCCCGTGTCATAGCGGCTGCGAGCAGCGCAGAGAAGCTTTCGATCGCCCGGCAGCACGGCGCCGACGAGACGATCAACTACGCGATCGACGATCTGCGGGATCGCGTGCGCGCCCTGACGGACGGCAAGGGTGTGGACGTCGTCTTCGACCCGGTCGGCGGGGAGCCGTTCAAGCAGGGCGTACGGTGCATTGCATGGGAGGGCCGCATCCTCGTTGTCGGTTTTGCGTCGGGAGACATCCCACACGTCGCGGCGAACATGATTCTGGTGAAGAACTTCTCCGTGACCGGCGTCGTCTTCGGTGAGCACAGTTGGCGATTTCCAGACGATACGCGCCGCAGGCTGGCAGACCTGCTCGATGCCTTTTCGAAGGGGCGCTTGAAGCCCACCGTAATGAAGACCTATCCCCTGATCGAGGCACAGGTCGCGCTTGCCGAGATGTCGAGCCGACGCGTCATTGGTAAATTGGTTCTGGTCCCCGGACCGCGATGAGGTAGCCGTCCCACCAGGCGGCTCGATGCCATGATGCGCCTTGGGGTCGATCCGGCGATGGGGGGCCGCGTGGGTTACCACCCCGCCCATCCGAAAGCGCATAGCCCGTATCGAAAGCCACATGCTAGTGTGCCATGAGAGAGGCCGATGGCATCCAATCGAGCTGAGTGACCGCTGCATCGAGCGCTTCATGCGCGGCGGGTAACATCAGCGGCGGTCTCTTCGACGGTCACGACTGCAAAATGACCGCGAAGCATGGGAGGAGAATCTAATGAAGTTCGACTGTCGAAAAGTCACGCGCCGTGGACTGTTGAAAGGGTCTGCGGCGACAGCAGCGGCATCGCTCGCGCCCGGCGTCTATATGCCGGCGATTGCCAACACCGACCCCATCCAGATCGGATACCTGCCGGCCTTCACGGGGCCAAGCTCGTCCACCGGCATTGGCATCGGCCGAGGTACCGAGCTTGCCGTGCAGGAAATCAACGCGGCCGGCGGCATCAAAGGCCGCAAGCTCGAGATGGTTATGCGGGACACGCAGAGTGATCCCACCAAGGCCGTCAACGCCGCTGCCGAGCTGACGCGCCGCCACAAGGTCACCATCATGTGGGGACCGCTCAACTCCGGCGAGACCGCTGCGGCCATCCAGAACATCGCGCGCGATGGCGTGCCACATATCCATCCCTGCTGGGTCGACTCGCTGATCGACGTCAAGAAGTACCCGATGGCGTTCCGCAACGGGCCCTCCAACCAGCAGGTCGGCGCCGCCGCCAACCACTACGTCGTCAACGTCTCCAAGGCCAAGAAGGTTGCCATTGTCTCCGACACCACGGGCTATGGTACGGCCTCGCTCGATGCCTACACGCCGGCGCTCAAGAAGATCGGTGGCGACGTCGTCTACTCGGCGAGCGTCGATGCCAACAACCCCGACCTCAAGCCGGAGCTTCTGCGCATGCGCTCGGCCGGCGCCGAGGCGATCATGCCGTGGAGCGTCAATGCCGGCTTCCTCGCGCGCATCATCAACACCCGCGCCGAACTCAACTGGGACGTGCCGATCGTCGGCCAGACCACGCTCGGTTCGGGCCAGACGAAGGCCCTGCTTGCCAAGCCGGAACATTGGGAGAAGGTATACCCCAACAACTTCCGCAACCTGAGCTACAACGCCCAGGGCCAGCTGCCGCCGCAGTCGGCGGAATTCGTCGAGCGCTTGAGGAAGGCCAAGGTCGACTTCGCCGATACGCTACTGTGGTGGGTTGCTCTGGGCTATGACGGCCCGCGCCTGATCGCCGAGGCATTGCGCGAGGCGGGCACCGCGCCGGCCGACATCACGGCCTATTGGAATACCAAGGTGAAGGGCTGGAAGGGCGTTTACGGCACCATTGTCTGGTCACCAGACAACCACGACGGCTTCCAGCAGGAAGAGATCATCATGGTGCAGGCGAACTCGCTCAAGGACGGCGCGTTCAAGCTGGCTCCCGGCTACGCCTGATAGATGCTCGTTGAGTCCATCATCTCGAACGGGCTGGCGGTGGGCGCGGTCTACGCGCTCATCGGCATTGCCTACAACGTGATGTTTTCGGCCTCGCGGGTGTTCAGCTTCACCGCAGGGTCGGTGGGCATGCTCGGCGGCGTGTTTGGCGCAATTCTCATCTCCAGGATGGGCATGCCCGTCGTCGTCGGGTTCCTGCTGACCCTGCTGCTGGGCGCCATCCTGGGCATAATCACCGAGATCGTGGCGGTTCGGCCCGTGCTGAAGAGTCTGGACCAGCACCTCTACGTGCTCTCCACGCTCGCCATCGCGCTCATGATCCAGCAGCTCACGGCGATCTACTTCAGCACGGACGCGGTGCCGTTCCCGCGTGTAATCCCGATTGAGCCCGGGATCTTCGACCAGAAGTTCTGGCTGCCGATCCTGGCCTGCATCTTGACCGTCTTGGGACTGGAATACCTCTCCCGGCATACATTGATCGGGCGCGCCTTCCTTGCAATCGCCGAGGACAACTACGCCGCGCGGGCACTTGGGTTGCCTGAGGCGGGGCTGCGCATGGCAAGCTACGCCCTTGCCGGCATGATCAGCGTGCTTGCGGGCTTCGCGGCTGGCCAGCTGCTGTTTGCGTCTCTCGCCAATGGTCCCTTGCTCAACTTCTACGGCTTCGTACCCGTTGCGCTCGGCGGCATGGGCTCCAACCGCGGTGCGGTGATCGGCGGCCTCGCTCTCGGGCTGTTCCAGCAGACCGCCAACTACTTCTTCGGCGGCATCTTCTCGTCGGTAGCGGTGTTCATCGTCTTCATTGTCGTGCTCCTCGTGCGGCCCGAGGGCCTCGCCGGTGCCGCGACAGCGCGACGCGTGTAGGGACCAGAAACGCAGTGACCGCTGAATCTGCTCCGACTGTCGGCGGTGCCGCGACGTCCTCGACATGGCTGCCCGGTTGGTTCGAGGCCTGGTTCCCCGTCATCCTGCTGGCGGTCGTCGGCGGCAGTCTGCCGCTTTGGGGCGATTCCTTCTTCGGCATCATCGCCACCCGCGTGTGCGTCTACTGGGTGCTCGTCTCGGGCCTCAATCTGGTCGTCGGCTTCGCCGGCCAGCTAGCCATCGGCTGGGTGTCGCTGCTCACGATCGGGGCCTACGTGGCGAGCGCGCTCGCCGCCGGCCGTGTGACGCCGGAGATCCCGGCTTATGTCGCCCTCGTGATCGCGGCCATGTTCGGCGCCGTTTTCGGCTTCATAGCCGGTCTGCCGGCCCTGCGCCTCAGGACCTTCTACTTCGCAATGACGACGCTGGGACTTTCCACCATCGTCACGCAGATCGCCCTTGCCTGGAGATCGGTGACTGGCGGCGGCGTAGGCATTCCCGGCCCGTCGATGCCGGCGCCGTTCGACACCCCATGGGGCTTCTACTACTTCACTCTCATCCTTGCCCTGATCTGCACGTGGATGACCTGCAACATTGCGGCCAGTCGCTTTGGCCGCTCACTCGTCGCGGTGCGTGACGCCGAGGTGGCAGCGGAGGCCGTCGGCATCTACAAGCCGGGGCTGCTGATGACCGTATTCCTGTTCAGCGGCGCATTGGCGGGTCTCGCTGGCGGGCTGTTTGCGACGCTGCAGTCCTACATCACGCCCGACGCCTTCACCTTCGACCTGTCGGTGCTGTTCTTCATCGCCATCCTGATCGGCGGACGCGGTTCCATCCTCGGGCCCCTGCTCGGCACCGCGGTTCTGACCGTCTTGCCCGAGTTCGCGGCGCCTCTGGTGCAATGGTCGACCTTCCTCTACGCATTCCTGCTGTTGGTCATCGTCCTGCTCGTGCCGGGCGGCATTGCCGACCTGCTCGATTTCAGGAACCGCAAGCCGCTCGACCAGCATCGCGAGATCCGCCCGCGCCCGGAGTTGTTGACGAAAGTCCTCGAAGACCGCAAGCGCGAGAGCGTGCTCGAGCTCAAGGGGATCGTGCTGGCATTCGGTGGCGTGCGCGCCGTGGATGGGGTCGACCTGCAGCTCACAACCGGCGAGGTGCACGGTCTCATCGGCCCGAACGGCAGCGGCAAGACGACGATGCTGAACGTGATCTCCGGCTACTACGCGCCGCAACAGGGATCGGTGAAGCAGGACGGCACCGACTTCACACGCGAGGGCTCGTACACGCGTGCGCGTCACAAGATCGCCCGCACCTTCCAGACGCCGCGCATCATCGGCGAGTCGTCCGTCATCGATAACGTCATGATCGGCGGCACGCTCGATGGACACGCCTCCTTCGTAGAAGCGATGCTCCTGCTTCCGCGTCAGCGCCGTGACGAGAAGCACTTGCGTGAGAAGGCCATGGCTGCCCTCACGCTGGTGGGGCTCGAGCGCATCGCCGGCGTCCGCGCCGACCGCCTGCAGCATAGCGAATTGCGCTTCGTGGAGATCGCGCGCGCGTTGATGGTGGAGCCGAGCTTTCTGCTCTTGGACGAGCCGGCCGCCGGCCTCTCCGTCGACGAGATCGAGCGCCTCGGCGAGCTCATCAAGGCCATCAGCCGGCGGGGCACGGGCGTGCTCCTCGTCGAGCACCATGCCGACCTGATCTTCGATATCTGCGATCGCGTAACCGTGCTCAACCTGGGCAAGGTGCTGGCCTCGGGCAGTCCCGACTACATCCGTTCGCATCGGGAGGTCATCAATGCCTACCTCGGCGCGTGAGCCGCTGCTGCAGATCAAGGACCTCTCCGCCGGGTACGGCAAGATTGGCGTGCTCCGAAACATCGACATGGTCGTCTATCCGGGCGAGATCGTCGCCATGCTCGGGCCGAACGGCGCCGGCAAGACGACGTTGCTCAGAGCGATTTCCGGGCTCCTGCCCTGGACCGGCTCGATCAGCTTCGCCGGCACGAGCCTGGCACGCATCAGCCCGCGCGATGCCGCAAATCAGGGCCTGGTGCACGTCGTCGAAGGTCACCGCGTGTTCACCCAACTCAGCGTCGAGGACAACGTGCTGCTGGCCGGTTACGACCTGCCGGCTGCCCAGCGCAGGCAGCAAGTGGAGGAGGCGCTCGACTTCTTTCCGGAGATCAAGGCCAAGCGCAATGACAAGGCGGTGACGCTGTCGGGCGGTCAGCAGCAGATGCTCGCCGTGGCGCAGGGCCTCGTCAGGAAGCCGCGCCTCCTGATGCTCGACGAGCCTTCGGCTGGGCTTTCGCCCGTGCTCGTCGATCGGGTCCTGGCGGCGGCCGGCCAGCTGCGGGCGGCGATGACGGCGGTGTTGCTGGTCGAGCAGCTGATCGAGAAATCACTCGCCATCGCCGATCGCGTCTATGCCTTGGCGCGCGGCACGGTGGTTCTGGAGGCGCAGGCCAGTGAGCCGGGCCTGCCGCAACGGCTCGAGCATGTCTACTTTGGCCGGGACGGGCAGGCCGGGCATGGACCCTCTCCCGCTGCGGGAGCAGCGCACGCTACCTAACCCAGCCTCTGACCAGACTTGTTTGCGCGCCCGGCCGCGATTGCCTCGGATGCCATCGTTGTCTGCAACAGGCACTATTCTGCGGGCAGCAGGCCCAGGAACTCGCGCAGGCGGGCCTCTTGATGGCCGCGCAGGAGCCAGGGCTCGGCGAGCATGCCCTCGACCATGCTGCGCGCCTCGAACCACTCGCCGCACAGGCACGCGCGCAGGAATTCCCGCCGCGCGGAGGTTCCGCGGCAGTGCGCGCCGATGATGGTGCCGATCACTGGGGCAATCTCATAGACAGCGTGCATGCGAGCCTCGGTCCAGCGGTTTGGGGAATGCGGGAAGAACCCTCGACCGTGCAGTTTGTTCCATTGCGGGGTTCGCCGTCAGCCGCGGACCTGGGATATTGCTAATGCGCAAACGAGGCGAGGTCGAATTTGCGCGGCAGGCCCGGCGGCGGAGTGAGGACACGATGAGCTTCTTCGAGCGACTGAAGGCGAAGGCCTCGACCGAATGGTGCGCCTACGCCGAGCATCCCTTCACCAACGCGATGGCGGACCGCTCGCTGCCCGAAGCGGCCTTCCGGCACTATCTCGTCCAGGACTATCTGTTCCTGATCGAGTTTGCCCGGGCCTATGCACTCTCCGTCTACAAGTCGCCGACGCTCGACGACATGCGCGAGGGCTCGGCCGGCCTGTCGGCGATCCTCGACGTCGAGATGGATCTACACGTCAAGCTCTGCGCGGGCTGGGGCTTGTCGCCCGCCGATCTCGAGCAAGCTCCGCCGGCTCCCGAGATGCTGGCCTACACGCGCTATGTGCTCGATGCCGGCATGCGCGGCGACCTGCTCGCTCTCAAGGTTGCGCTGGCGCCGTGCGTGATTGGATACGCCGAGATTGCCTCGCGGCTGGCCGCGCTGCCGGGCGCGCTTGCCTCGAACAATCCGTATCGGGTGTGGATCGGCGAGTACGCGGGTACGCCCTACCAGGAGGTTGCCGCCAAGGCCCGGATGCATCTCGACCGCCTCGCCGCTCGCTATGCCACCCCCGCGCGCGAAGCCGAGCTTGCCGCCATCTTCAGGGAGGCGACGCGGCTCGAGGCCGATTTCTGGGAAATGGGCTGGCGCTTGGGAAGACGCGGCTGAGCGCGGTCGCGGCTGCCTGAACCCGGCTTCGGGCCTACCGCTTGGCATCCCCGCGCGCGGGGAGAACGCGGCTCACGGCTTTTCACGCGATGTTGATTTGGACCGTTCCGCAGGGCACAGGCCCGCGGACGAAGGGCTCTTAGGTAAACGGCGCCGATCATTCGCACGCAAACGATGATCGTTCACCGCGCTCGACCGGGATGAGGCCGGCAGGCGCTCGACGCCAACAACAAGCCTGAAGAGACTGCCATGAGCACCCTGGGGAAGATCATTGTCGCTCTGACGACGCTGGCCGCAACCGTGGCTCCTGCCGCTGCCCGCGACCTCGCGGGTGCTGGCAAGGCGCTCAAGCCCGTGACCTGGGGCATCGAGCAGGCAGGCACCACGCGCCTCGAGCAGGTCGCGTTTGCCGCCGGCGCCGGGAAGGCACTGCCCCGCCTGCCGTCGTCCCGCCAGGGCGAGATCGTCATCGATGTGCTGGTCGCCTATACGCGCAAGGCCGCCCGGCACTACTACGAGATCGAGCGCGACGTCGTCGAGCTCGCCATCGAGGAGGCGAACCACTCCTTCCGCCTGAGCGGGATCGGCCACATCCGGCTCAGGCTCGCGCATGCGTTCCAGACCGGCTACGTCGAGCACGGCGCGCATTTCGACCACCTCTGGCGCATGGCGGACAAGGAGGGCGAGCACATGGCTCGCATCCACGCCCTGCGCGAGGCCTACCGGGCCGACGTTGCCATCCTGATCGTCGACGACGCCAAGGGCTGCGGGCTAGCGACGCGCATCGGCGCCGATGCCGACGAGGCCTTCGCCGTCGTGCACCATGGATGCGCGGTATCGAGCTACACGCTCGCCCATGAGGTCGGCCACATCATGGGCGCCCGCCACGAGCTCGCCTACGTCAGCGGCACGGCCTGGCGCGACATCATGAGCTACAAGGATGCGTGCAACGGCTGCCCGCGCCTGCCCGTGTGGTCCAACCCGCTGGTCCGGATCGGGGGCGAGCCGGCGGGAACGTCCGAGCTCAACAATGCCCGGATCATCGCCCAGAATGCCCGGCGGGTCGCCTCCTTCAGGTGATCCGCGGGCAGGTGTACCCTATTGACTTGAAATGCCGTCGCCATCATAAAACGCGCCATGACGAGGAACCTTGGATTGCCGGTCCGACGCCGCCGCTCTCGCTCCGCGCGGGTGCGATGACGGACGCCGTCGGCGTTTGAAAGTCGCAAGCCGCGCTAGATGCGCGGCTTTTTTGTTTTCAGCCATCCGGATCACGCCCATGACCACCAAGACCGCCTCCCGGCCCAAGACGAGTGCCAAGACCCCCGCTAAGACTTCCGGCAAAGCCTCCACCAAGTCCAAGACCAAGCCCGCCGTCTTCATCGATGGCGAGGCCGGAACGACGGGTCTCGAGATCCGCCGCCGGCTCGCCGATGTGTCGAGCCTTACAGTCAAGAGTATCGCGCCCGAGAAGCGCAAGGACCAAGCCGCCAGGCTCGCCCTCATGCGCGAGTCGGACCTGGTCGTGCTGTGTCTGCCTGATGATGCGGCCAAGGAGGCGGTGGCGCTGATCGACACGCTGGGCGCCGATGCGCCCAAGATCGTCGATGCCAGCACGGCACATCGGGTCGCGGACGGCTGGGTCTACGGGTTCCCCGAGATGGATTTGGCCCAGGCGCAGGCGGTGCGCAACGCCAAGCGGGTGAGCAACCCCGGCTGCTACCCGACGGCGGGAATTGCGCTCATCCGCCCGCTGGTCGAGGCCGGGATCATCCCCGCCGACTATCCCATCACCGTCAATGCGGTCAGCGGCTACAGCGGCGGAGGGCGCAGCATGATCGAGACCTACGAGGCAGGAACGGCGCCGGCCTTCGAGCTCTACGGGCTCACCTTCAAGCACAAGCACGTGCCGGAGCTGCAGACGTATTCCAAGCTGACGCGCCGGCCGATCTTCGTGCCGTCGGTTTCCAACTATCGCCAGGGCATGCTGGTGAGCGTGCCGCTGCACCTCGACACGCTGCCGGGCAAGCCCGCCGCGCGCGATCTCCATGCGGTGCTCGAGAAGCACTACGCCGGCGCCAGGCTGGTGAAGGCGATGCCGTTGGGCGAAGCTGCGGCGAAGGACATCCGGCTGGAGCCCGAGGCGCTCAACGGCAGCGACGTGCTGGAGCTATACGTCTACGCCAGCGACAAGCACCCGCAAGCCGTGCTCGTCGCGCGCCTCGACAACCTGGGCAAGGGCGCGTCAGGGGCCGCAGTTCAGAACATCGGGCTGATGCTCGGGGTCGCGACGTAGTCCCGCCTCGGGGTTGGCGTCATCCGTCACCGCGCGCGTCATTCCGGCGAAGGCCGGAACCCAATACGCCGTGGTTGCGGAGGATGATCGAGACGCGCATGGGTGCCGGCCCCGGATCAAGTCCGGGGCAGGCTCTGTTCCCGCGAGCGCGCTGTCGCGCACTCGCGGCGCCGGCATGACGGCGGGTTAACCGCACTCGGACTTATCCCCGACCACAAAACCTGAGTCATACTGCGCTCACCCCGGCTCAACGAGGGGCGCCATCGCGAGGCGTCTCGATAGCGCGAGGCGGGGACCGCAACGAGGGCCGGCCGCAGCCGGACCCAGTGTATCCGAGGCCGGTTGGGTCACTCGCCGGAGCCGTTCGCTGGAGCCTCGAGGCGGTGCAGGGCGCAGGTGTCAGCCTGCCCTTGAAATACCGAGCCAGGCATCAGCGCCCTGCTCCCTCTCTCTCCAAACCCTCGAGGCTGAGGCCTGCGAGGCGATCTGTGCTGGCGAGAGGATCAGGCGGCGCGGTCGATGCCGAGCTTGTCGAGGGGACCCAGCGCCTTCTCGATCATGGGGCGCACCTGCGTGGCGAAGCGCTCGATCGATTTCAGCGCGGTCTTCTGCGGCGAGGCGCCGGCCTGGAAATGGAGCAGCATGTGACGCGGACGGGCGGCGCCGATGGTGGCGGTGAGGCGCTCGGCCACCGTCTCGGCATCGCCGACCATGACGGCCTTGGCGAACTCCTCCTGCGGCGGCTCGTTCTTGTAGGGCTTCTCCACCAGCATGGTGCCGTCGATCAGCTCCTCGCGGAAGCGCAGGCTCTGGGAGAGGCGGATCTGGTGGCGGACGTTGTCGAGGAAGCTCGCGGCCTCGGCCTTGCTGTCGGTGATGCACACGTGGCGCAGCGGGGCGATGGCAACGCGCGTCCGGTCGAGGCCCTGGTCGGCGTACATGCCGGCCAGCCGTTCGCGCATGTCCAGCAGCTGCGGCACGGTCGCATGCCGCGGCGTGAGCATCACCGTCCAGCCCTTGCGCGCGGCCATCTGGTGCAGGCTCGGGTTGTCGCCGGCAACCCACACCTCGGGGAGGCCCTGCATCGGGCGCGAGGCGATGTGCGTCTCGGGAATCTGGAAGTACTTGCCGTTGTAGCTGAAGGTGTCGCGCGTGAAGGCCAGCTCCAGCATCTCCATCATCTCGAACAGCTTGGGCACGGAGTCCTTCAGGTCCTCGCCGAAGCGCTCGAACTCGTAAGGCTGGTAGCCGCTGCCGATGCCGAGCACGAGCCGGCCGTGGGTTAGGGCATCGACCATACCGATCTCGGAGATGAGGCGGACGGGCTCGTAGAGCGGCATCACGACCACGGCCGAGCCGAGCTTGATGCGCCTGGTCTCGCCGGCGAGGCGGGCCAGCATCATCAGCGGCGAGGGGCACACGCAGTAGTTGGAGAAGTGGTGCTCGGCGAACCAGGCGATCTCGAAGCCGTTGGCCTCCGCCGCCTTCACCTGCTCCACCGCGTTGTCGTAGAGCTCGTGCGCTTTGGTGCCGGGCGTACGGTAGCCCATCAGGTTGAACTGGCCGAAGTGCATCGAGCGTCTCTCCTCCCGGCTTGCCGAAGGCCGGCCCTTTGCGGACCTCACCCCACACAATGAGACACGCTTCCGGCCCGCGCGGCAATGGCGAACGCCTGCGTCTGCCATGCCGCAGGCGCGCTTTAGGTTTGCGCGCAGCCGGGCCCTGACCCTACGATCGGCGAAAGCAATCGCAAGCCGACGGGGAGCGAGACATGAGCGAGCGCACGCTGAGGGCTCTTTGCGACGACAAGGGCTTCAAGTTCGGGCATTTCGTCGTCGAGTTCGCAACACCGGGCATCGGCCACATCCTCAAAGGTGCGGGTTGCGATTTCGTGCTGTTCGATACCGAGCATTCGGGCTTCTCGACCGACGTGGTCAGATCGTGCGTCCGCTATTTCGAGGCGGCCGATCTGCCGGCGATCTTCCGCGTGCCCTCCAAGTCCTACGACCATCTCGCCCGCTACTCCGACATGGGCGCGGAGGGCATCATGGTGCCGCTCGTCAACGATGCACGCGAGGCGCAGGAGCTGGTGTCGTTCGTCAAATACTTCCCCGACGGCAATCGCGGCGTCGGCGTCGGGCTCGCGCACGACAACTTCACGGGCGGTCCTGTGCCGGAGAAGCTCAAGGCGCTCAACAGGCGCAACTGCCTGTTCGTGCAGATCGAGACGGCGGCGGGCGCGGAGAATGCCGACGAGATCGCGGCCGTGAAGGGCGTGGATTGCCTGTGGGTCGGCCACTTCGATCTGTCGTGCTCTCTGGGGATTCCTGGCGAATTCGGCCATCCCAAGTTCGTCGCCGCCGTCGATCGCGTGACGGCCGCGGCCAGGCGACACGGCAAGTCGCTGGGCCGCCTCGTCACCGACCTGCCAAGCGGCCTCGACTGTGCCGCCCGCGGCTTCGATTTTCTGGCCTGGCACGGCGATGTCTGGGCCCTGCAGCAGGCGGTCCGCACCGGCATTGAAGAGCTCAAGGCCGGCATCGCCGCCCAGGGCACCATTTCTTAACAATCCGCGAACTAGCCTCGGGCACGTGCAGTCCGAGGACACCTGCCCATGCTCCGTGCACTTGCGTTTCTGGCCTCATTGCTCGTGGCGACATTGCCGGTTGCGGCCGAGCCCCGCGCCGTCACCTTCGGCGGCGAGTCCTATGTCTGGGCGTTCCAGGACACCAAGCCGAGCGGTCAGTTGCTTGTCGAGTTCGTGCGCGCGGGCGAGACGGTCGAGACCTGGGGCAAGCTCGTGACCATCCATCGCTTCCCGGCGGTCGCGAACGATCCCAAGTCGATGGTCTCGAGCCTCGCGCGCATGATCAAGCGGGACGACCCGGAGGTGCGCTACGTGATCCGCGAGAACCCCGAGACGGGCGAGGTGATGATCGATTTCCTGCTGCGCGCGCCGGGAACCGACGTCCTCGAGTTCAACGTCTTCAAGTACGCAGCCCATGCCTCGGGCCAGGGGCTCATCGCCTTCCAGTTCGCGCAGCGCTTCCAGCTCGGCAAGGATACGGGCGAGGAGTTCGCCAAGGTGCGCCAGGCATCGCTGGCGGAGGCCGCCGACGTCGATACGGCAAGCCTCGAAGCGCTGCTGCACAATTGAGCCAAGCGCCTCCCTCTGTGGTCAGCAGCTGTCGCCCAAGCTTCGCCAACGACCGACAAAGGTGGCGGCCCAGTCCGAAAACGGGGCGTCGAGAGGATCAGTGGCCGGTTTGAGCAAGGTCAACGACGCTGCCGACGCTGCCGACGGTACCGCGGATATTGTCAACGCATTCCAAGAAAATGGAGGCTCACGTGTACAAGCACATTCTTCTTCCGACAGATGGAACAGAATTCTGCGAGAAGGCAGTGCGTCAAGGCGTTGCGCTTGCCAAGCTGATCGGCGCGAGAGTGACGGGCGTGACGGTCACGACGCCGTTCAGCAGCTTTGTCGCCCCAACCATTCCCTCCGACATGTTCGAGAGGCTCCGCGAGAGCAGGCGCGTGGCCGTCAACGAGGTGCTCGCCTCGGTTGAGGCAACGGCCAAGGCGTCTGGCGTGCCTTGCGAGACGATAGAGGTCGAGGATGAGCACCCCTATCAGGGGATTATCAACACCGCCGAAAGCAAGGGCTGCGACCTGATCGTCATGGCCTCACATGGCCGTCGCGGGATGAGTGCCCTTGTAGTCGGCAGCGAGACGCAGAAGGTCGTCACCCACACCACCATCCCTGTGCTTGTCTGCCGCTGAGCGTGCTCCGCTGCACACCCGCGGGTGCTCCGTTGGGGTCATGCGGCACATGCGGCCGCCCCACACCAGCGTCTGCTATGGTGACAAGTACTTGAGTGCGGCGCCCGAAACCGCGCCGCCCACCACGCAGGGAATGCCGATCTGTACCTGGCCCATGGCGCCGGCGACGATGCAGCCGAGCGCCAGCGCCGTCTGACCTGCCGTTCCCCACCAGTTGAAGTTGCGCGCCGATGCCGGACCCTTCATCTTCAGCTGGTCGATGGCTGCCACGGCATCCTTGCGCACCTTGCCGAACTCGAAGGTCTCGGCGGCGTCGATCACCTCCTGCAGCACCACCCGCGTCTCCTTGCCTTCGCTGTTCATGGAGCCCTTGAGCATGTCGAGGAGCTCCTTGTCGCGCGAGGCATTGGTAGCGAGCGAGAGCTTGGCCATGCTGCCGATCGTGAGCCGCTCGACGTTGTTGGGGTCCTTGGCCCAGGTCAGGATCGAGACGATGCGCGAGATCGGCTCGAAGGAACCGGTGGCGAAGTAGAGGCCCCACATGGTGTCGAGCGGGGCGGTGCCGGTGTCGAGCGTCACCTCCTTGATGGTGGGCAGCTTGCCGTAGACGAAGCGGTCGATCAGGGCTTTGCGCGCCGGCATGCGCTCGGCGAACTTGAGCATGAGGTCTTTCCAGGCCGGCAGGTCCGAGTAGGCGATGGCCCGCACGATCGCCACCTGGTCCTCGGGCGGCATCGGAAACATCTTGCCGATCAGATCCTCGGCCCGCTTCGGGTTGGACTGCAGCACGCCCGCCATGAACCCGACGTAGATGCCGGCCGAATCCATGTCACGGAAAACGCCGAGCTCGCTCATGGCCTTGACCGCGACCGGCAGCTTGGCCGGCTCGGGCCTGGTGCGATAGCCGTTGATCCACCGCAGGATATGCTCGGTGGTGGCAAACTCGGTCTTTTTCTTGATCGGAGCGGCAGCCATCGCCGGCGCGCCCAGCAGGACAAGCGCCAGCACCACGGCCATTGTGGAACGCATCACACTTCCCCCGTGCGCTCTGCCCCGCACACTGCTGCGCTCAGGAGAGGAACCGTGCGTGGCCGTTTTGTGGCGCGCCGGACTTTTGTGGTCCGGCACCTTCCGCGCCGCCTGCGGCTATGGCAAGAATTTCGAAACATTGGAGGAGTAGGAGGACCAGCATGGACCGAACGATACCGGCTGCCGCGCTGGCAATTGCTGTCGGGCTGCTCGTCCCCGCAGGTGGCGCGTCGGCGCAAACCCGCACCGACAACTTCGTGCCACCCGTCGTCGAGACGGATGCGGCGGAGGCAGCGAGCCCTGGCGGCGCCGTCTATATCCCGGGCGTCGGCTTCCGCTATGTGGTTCCCGGGACCAGGGTTTACGGCTGGACCGGCTACGGCCCCCGCGTCTACAGCTATCGCGCCCGTGCTCAGCGCAAGGCTTGCCGCGACCGCGACTGGTGGAGCTTCGACCGCTGCCGGCACTGGCGCTGAGCCGCCAGTACCACCGTCTCGATCGCCGGGAGGCAGCAGGCCCCTTGCGCCCGCAAGGTCAGCGGGCGATGCGGCTGATCTTGGAGCCCTCGAGCGTCAGATTGTACATCAGCCCCTTGCCGTCGAAGATGAAGCCGACGATGGGGCTCGCAATCTTGCTCGAGTCGATCGAGCCGCCGATGCCCACGGTGATGAGAGCCACCGATCCGTCGACGCCTACCTTCCAGCCGTTCACGCGCCTGAAACCTGCAAGCGCCTCGGGCGTCATGAACACGATGATGACCGAGCGCGCCTGCGCACCGAACTGGAACCCGATCGAGGCCGAGACGGTGTTGTAGTACTCGAGCGTGCGCCCGCGCGTGAGCAGCGCGCCCTCGCCGTACTCGCCGCCGATCCCGATCCCGGCCTTGATGACGGACGGAAAAACCAGCACGGCGGCGGATTTGTTGACCAGCTCGCGCGAGCCGCGGATCTGGTGGAAGAACTCGTTCAGCGTCCCTTCGACGGCAGCGTCGATCTGGGCTGCGGAGCCCGCTTCGGCCCTTGCGGCCGGCACGAGCACCGCAACGGCGGCCAGCAGGGCGAAGGCGATCATCTGTGTTCGGTAAAAGCTGCGCATAGTGTCCCCCGAGTTCGATGCCAGTCGACGCGAACCCGCACTTCACGCAACCAGATCGAGAATCATAGTGGCAGTGTTGGGCGACAATCGGGCCAAGTCTGGGCGGGCCAAGTCTGGGCGGGCCAAGTGGGGGCAGCAGGACCTTCAGCCCGCGTCCTTGACCACGGAGATGTCGGGGGCGTCCTCGTTCTTCATGCCCTGCACGTGATAGCCGGCATCGACGTGATGCACCTCGCCCGTGACGCCGCGGGAGAGGTCGGAGAGGAGATAGAGCCCAGCCGCGCCCACCTCCTCGATGGTCACGGTGCGGCGCAGCGCCGAGTTGTACTCGTTCCATCGCAAAATGTAGCGGAAATCGGCGATGCCGGAGGCAGCCAGCGTCTTGATCGGCCCCGCCGAGATGGCGTTGACGCGGATGCCGCCCTTGCCCAGATCGGCCGCGAGATAGCGCACGGACGCCTCCAGCGCCGCCTTCGCCACGCCCATCACGTTGTAGTGCGGCATGACCTTCTCGGCGCCGTAGTAGGTCAGGGTCAGCAGCGAGCCGCCCGCGCTCATGAGCTTCTCCGCCCGCTGGGCCAGGGCCGTGAACGAGAAGCAGGAGATCAGCATCGTCTGCGAGAAATTCCTCTCGGTGGTGTCGACGTAGCGGCCATCGAGCTCGGCCTTGTCCGAGAAGGCGATGGCATGGACCAGGAAATCGAGCTTGCCCCACTGGCGCTCGAGCTCGGCGAACACCGTGTCGACCGAGGCCTTGTCGGTGACGTCGCAGGGCAGGACAAGCTTGGATCCGACCTCCGCTGCCAGCGGCTCCACCCGCTTCTTGAGCGCATCGCCCTGGTAGGTGAAGGCGATCGAGGCACCCTGCGCCGCGGTGGCCTTGGCGATGCCCCAGGCGATCGAGCGGTTGTTGGCCACGCCCATGATGAGCCCGCGCTTGCCCTGCATGAGGGTGCCGGCCGGAACCTCGTTGCCCGCGCCCGGTGCGCTCATCTGTGCTCGATCCCTTGCTTGCTGCCGACCGCCGCCAATCAATGCGCCCGGCTCGGTGCGGCGCATCCTACACTATACGC
>Ga0247830_10000350_pt1 | contig 16146 bp, 20 predicted proteins | sample 12C_Control_Day5_FD_207766 | JGI IMG/M metagenome (GOLD analysis project Ga0247830, IMG submission 207766) | Soil microbial communities from agricultural site in Penn Yan, New York, United States - 12C_Control_Day5 | ecosystem: Environmental > Terrestrial > Soil > Agricultural land | place...
TCGAGATCGGCATGCTGATCGCGCAGGACCCCAAGCTGCTGCTGGTCGACGAGCCGGTCGCCGGCATGACGGACGCAGAATCCATGACGACGGCCGAGCTGCTGAAGGACATCGCCAAGGACCATTCGGTGGTCGTGGTCGAGCACGACATGGAGTTCGTGCGCCGGCTCGGCGTCAAGGTGACGGTGCTGCACGAGGGCTCGGTGCTGGCGGAGGGCTCCATCGACGAGGTCAGCGCCAATGAGCGCGTCATCGAGGTGTATCTGGGTAGATGAGTGTGAACATCCCCTCTCCCCATCGCACTTCGCGATGGGGAGAGGGTTAGGGTGAGGGGCGGCCGCAGACGCCGGAGCAAGTTGCGGCCCCTCACCCCAACCCTCTCCCCGTGAAGACGGGGAGAGGGAGAGAGGTCGAGACATGCTGGCGGTTGAGAGCATCGATCTGTACTACGGGGCAGCCCAGGCGCTGCGCCACGTGTCGGTGTCGGCCGAGCGCGGCAAGATCACGTGCGTGCTGGGCCGCAACGGCGTGGGAAAAAGCTCGCTGCTCCGGGCCATCGTCGGCCACCAGTCCATACGGGGCGGGAAAATCCTGTTCGACGGGCAGGACATCACGCGCCTCAAGGCCTACGAGCGGGCGCGGCGGGGCATCGCCTACGTGCCGCAGGGCCGCGAGATCTTCCCGCTGCTGACGGTACGCGAGAACCTCGAGACCGGCTTTGCACGCCTGGGCGGCGACACGCGCAGCGTCTCGGAGGAGCTGTTCGAGCTGTTCCCGGTGCTCAAGTCGATGCTGGGGCGGCGCGGCGGCGACCTCTCGGGCGGCCAGCAGCAGCAGCTCGCCATCGCCAGGGCGCTGGTGATGCAGCCCTCCCTCCTCGTGCTCGACGAGCCCACCGAGGGCATCCAGCCCTCCATCATCAAGGACATCGGCCGCGCCATCATCTACCTGCGCAAGCAGGGCAAGATGGCGATCCTGCTGGTGGAGCAGTATTTCGACTTCGCCCGCGAGCTGGCGGATACCTTCGCCGTGATGGAGCGCGGCGAGGTGGTGCTCGCCGGCGAGGGCGCGAGCATGGTCGAAAGCGACGTTCGGCGCTACCTTACGGTGTAGGTGTAGGTTGGGTTAGCGCGTCAGCGCGTAACCCAACACACCAAGGATGTCCCATGTTGGGTTACGGCCTTCGGCCTAACCCAACCGACAATCTGAGGGAACCGCTCGGGTGCTGCAAGCGCGCTCATGGCTGCCGCGCATGGAAGGCTCGGTCCGCCTCGGCTTCGTGCGCCGGGACGAGGAGACCGCGCTGGCAGCGCTGCGCCAAGCCGGGGCCGCGCGAGTGCGCTTTCCCAATCCGGCCGACGGCGATGCGCCCGAGGCCGTGCTTCTCAATACGGCCGGCGGGCTCACCGGCGGCGACCGCTTCGACGTCGAGGTGCGGATGGGCGCCGGTACGGATGCGACCGTCACCACGGCCTCGGCCGAGAAGATCTATCGCGCCCGCGATGGCGACACCGACATCTCGGTGACGCTCGACCTGGAGCCGGGCGCCCGCCTAGCCTGGCTGCCGCAGCCGACAATCCTGTTCGACCAGTCCAGGCTCAATCGGCGCACGACGGTCTCGCTTGCGGGGACCGCGACCTTCGTGGCGGTGGAGACGTTGATCTTCGGGCGCACGGCCATGGGCGAGGACGTGCGCGCAGGCGCCTGCCGCGATGCCTGGCGCGTCCACCGCGACGGCTTGCTCCTGTTCGCGGACACCTTTCGCGCCGGGGGCGCCATCGCCGATGCGCTGAACCGGCCGGGCACGCTCGCTGGCGCGCGTGCCACGGCGATGCTTCTCTACGTGGCGCCCGACGCGGCGAGCCGCATCGACAAGGCGCGCGCGCTGTTGGAGAGTGCGCAGGCGATTGCGGGCGCCAGCTCATGGAACGGCACGCTCGTCGTGCGGGCGATGGCGCGCGAGGGCCGCATCCTGCAGCAGGCCATTGCGCCGCTGATCGCCTGGCTGAGCGGACGGCCGCTGCCGCGGGTGTGGCAATGCTGAGAATGCGAGGCTTGGGGACAAGGGCATGAATCTCACGGGGCGCGAGAAGGACAAGCTGTTGATCTCCATGGCGGCGATGGTGGCGCGGCGGCGGCTCGAGCGCGGCGTCAAGCTCAACTACCCGGAAGCCGTGGCGCTGATCTCCGACTTCGTGGTGGAGGGCGCGCGCGACGGCCGCACGGTCGCCGACCTGATGGAGGCGGGCGCCGGCGTGGTGAGCCGCGCCCAGGTCATGGACGGCATCGCCGAGATGATCCACGACGTGCAGGTGGAGGCGACATTCCCCGACGGGGTCAAGCTCGTCACCGTGCACAAGCCGATCAGGTAGGGAGGAAACGTTGCAGACGGGATCAAGACTTGGCTGGATCCCCGCTTTCGCGGGGATGACGACGACGCTCGTGCTCGCGGGCGCATGCCCGGCGCATGCGCACACGGGCCTGGAACATGCGGTGTCGTTCGCAGCGGGGTTCAGGCATCCCTGGACCGGGCTCGACCACATGCTGGCCATGGTGGCGGTGGGACTGTGGGCCGGCCTCAACGGCGGGCGGGCGCTGTGGGTTTGGCCGGTGGCCTTCGTCGGCGTGATGGTGGCGGGTGGAGCGCTCGGCTTCGCCGACGTGCCGCTGCCCATGGTGGAGCCCGGCATCCTTGCCTCGGTCGTGATGCTGGGCCTGCTGGTGCTGGCGGCGGCGCAGCTTCCCGTCGCGCTCGGCGCGGCGATTGTTGCCGTCTTCGCGCTGCTGCACGGCCACGCGCACGGCGCGGAGCTGCCCACCGAGGCCTCCGCCATCACCTACGCGGCGGGCTTCGCCATCGCCACGGCGCTGCTGCATGCGCTCGGCCTCGGCGTCGCCTATCTGGCGCAGAGCGAGCGGGGCAAGATGCTGGTGCGCGGGGTAGGCGCCCTGGTGGCGGTCGGCGGCGTCGCGCTGGCGGTGATCTGAGGAGGCTGCCATGGTTCCCGGCGAGATCATCACGGCGCCCGGCGAGATCGAGATCAACGCCGGCCGGTCTGCGATCACTGTGATGGTCGCCAACACCGGCGACCGGCCGATCCAGGTCGGCTCGCACTACCACTTCGCGGAGACCAATCCGGCCCTGCAGTTCGACCGCAATGCGGCGCGCGGACATCGCCTCGACATCGCGGCCGGCACGGCGGTGCGCTTCGAGCCCGGCCAGAGCCGCGAGGTTCGGCTGGTGCCGTTTGCGGGCAAGCGCGAGGTCTATGGCTTCCGCGGAGCCGTGATGGGGAGGTTGTGATGCGAAGCGTCCGTTGCGTGCTTGCAGTCGCGTTCGTCCTCGCACTTGCGCTGGCGGGCGCAGTTTCAGCCCATCCGCCCTCGATCCTGAGCGACGAGGCCGAGAAGGCCACAGCCGAGGAGGTCAAGGATTTCCGCAAGACCGTGGTGGCGGCGATCGAGAGGAAGGACGCCGCGGCGCTGCGCAAGATCTACGCCGAGAGCTTCGTGCATACGCACGGCTCGGGCAAGGTCGATGGCAAGGACGCGCGTATCGTCTCGGCACTGGCGGGCGATCCCGTGATCGAGAACGCACCCGTCACCGACCTCGTGATCCGCGTTCCGGGCGGCTGGACCGCCATCGCCACGGGAGTGAGCCCGATCAAGTCGCTGGCCGACGGCAAGACCTACAATTTCCGCTGGACCGTCGTGTACGTGCGCATGGGCGAGGGCTGGCAGATTGCCGCAAGCCAAGCCACGCGGCTCGGCGAGGTCAAGCCGTGAGCGGTAGCCGTTTGCATTCCCGGAAGTCGAGGCCCCGGCCAGAAGGGCTGGGGCCGAGGCTATCCGGGACCTTCCCCCGCAAGATTGATCACGCGCTCATCACGCAAGGCGACGGGCAAGACCCCGGCTCTGCGCGCCTCGGCCTTGATCGGGGATCAAGTCCGGGCGCTTCGGCCGGGGACGCAATCCTTCAGGGAGACCTAGCATCATGCCCATGAAGATGTCGCGTGCGGCCTATGCCGACATGTTCGGGCCCACCACCGGCGACAAGGTGCGGCTCGCTGATACCGATCTCGTGGTCGAGGTGGAGAAGGACTTCACGACCTACGGCGAGGAGGTCAAGTTCGGCGGCGGCAAGGTGATCCGCGACGGCATGGGGCAGGCGCAGAACTCGCGCGCGGATGGCGCCGTCGACACCGTCATCACCAACGCGCTGATCATCGACTACACCGGCATCGTCAAGGCCGACGTGGGGCTGCGCGACGGCCGCATCGCCGCCATCGGCAAGGCCGGCAATCCGGACATCCAGCCGGGCGTCGACATCATCGTCGGGCCCGGCACGGAGGCGATCGCGGGGGAGGGCAAGATCCTCACCGCCGGCGGCATCGATTCCCACATCCACTTCATCTGTCCGCAGCAGATCGAGGAGGCGCTGAACTCCGGCATCACCATGATGGTGGGCGGCGGAACGGGCCCCGCGACCGGCACGGCGGCCACCACCTGCACGCCGGGGCCGTGGCATCTCGCCCGCATGATCGAGTCGGCCGACGCCTTCCCGATGAACCTCGCCTTCGCCGGCAAGGGCAATGCCTCGCAGCCCAAGGCGCTGATCGAGATGATCCAGGCCGGGGCGTCGGCGCTGAAGCTGCACGAGGACTGGGGCACGACGCCGGCCGCCATCGACTGCGCGCTGAGCGTGGCCGACGATCACGACGTGCAGGTGATGATCCACACCGATACGCTCAACGAGTCGGGGTTCGTGGAGGACACCATCGCCGCCTTCAAGGGCCGCACCATCCACGCCTTCCACACCGAGGGCGCCGGCGGCGGGCACGCGCCCGACATCATCAAGGTGGCGGGCCTCAGGAACGTGCTGCCCTCCTCCACCAACCCGACGCGCCCCTTCACGGTGAACACGCTGGAGGAGCATCTCGACATGCTCATGGTGTGCCACCACCTCGACGCCAACATCCCCGAGGATATCGCCTTCGCCGAGAGCCGCATCCGCCGCGAGACCATCGCCGCCGAGGACATCCTGCACGATCTGGGCGCGCTCTCGATGATCTCCTCCGACAGCCAGGCCATGGGCCGCGTCGGCGAGGTGCTGATCCGCACCTGGCAGACGGCGCACAAGATGAAGGTGCAGCGCGGCAGCCTCAAGGAGGATGCGCCGGGCAACGACAACTTCCGCGTCAAGCGCTACATCGCCAAGTACACGATCAACCCCGCCATCGCCCAGGGCGTGGCGCACGAGCTGGGCTCGCTGGAGGTCGGGAAGCGCGCCGATCTCGTGCTTTGGAGCCCGGCGTTCTTCGGCGTCAAGCCCGACATGGTGCTGCTGGGCGGCAGCATCGCGGCGGCGCCCATGGGCGATCCCAACGCCTCGATCCCGACGCCGCAGCCCGTGCACTACCGGCCGATGTTTGCAAGCTTCGGCCGCGCGATCGCGTCCTCGGCCGTGACGTTCGTGAGCCAGGCCGCGGTCGACGGCCTGCTGGCGCAGCGGCTGGGCGTGGCGAAGAAGCTGCTGCCCGTGCGCAACACGCGCGGCGGCATCTCCAAGAAATCCATGAAGCTCAACGATGCCACGCCCGACATCGCCGTGGACCCCGAGACCTACGAGGTGCGCGCCGACGGCGAACTGCTCACCTGCGAGCCGGCTAGGTCGCTGCCTATGACGCAGCGGTATTTTTTGTTCTAGCTCCCTCTCCCCGCAAGCGGGGAGAGGGCTGGGGTGAGGGGCTGCCGCAAGCGCCGGAGCAAGCTTCTGCCCCTCACCCTAACCCTCTCCCCATTCTGAAGAAGAATGGGGAGAGGGGATGAAGGAGATGCATGCTGAGAGGAACGGACATCCTGCTGGCGGGGTTGTGGGGCGGACGTCCCGCCGACGTCGTGCGGCTCGACTACGACCGGCGCACGCGGCGGCGCACGTCCCTCACGGGCGTCGGCGGGCTGGCGTTCCTGCTCGACCTTGCCAAGGCGCCGGTGCTGCGCGATGGCGACGCCATCCGGCTCGAGGATGGGCGCATCGTGGCAGTCGAGGCGGCGGCGGAGCGGCTGCTCGAGATCACCTGCGCCGACGTGCATCAGCTGGCGCGCATTGCCTGGCACCTCGGCAACCGGCATCTCGCCACCGAGATCGGCGACCGGGTCATCCATATCCGCGACGATCACGTGATCGCCGACATGGTGCGCGGTCTCGGCGCCAGTGCCCGGATCGTCGAACGGCCGTTCAATCCGGAGGGCGGGGCCTACGGCGAGGGCGCGGTGCACGGGCACAGCCATGGACACAGCCACAGTCACGGACATGGCCACCACGATGGCGATCATCACCACTAGCGGCACTCTCGTTCCCTCTCCCCCCACCCCTATCCCCTCCCCACAAGGGGGAGGGGAACGTACACTGGCGCGGTTGATGATCTGGCTGTCGCCCGCCTTTCCGGTGGGCGGCTACAGCTACTCGCATGGGCTCGAGTGGGTGGTCGAGACCGGCGGAGTGAAGAACGCCCAGAGCCTCGGGATGTGGATCGAGGACGTGCTGGTGCACGGCGCGGGACGCAGCGACGTGATCCTGCTGGCCGAGGCCTGGCGGGCACAGGCTGCCGGCGAGACCGCGCGGCTCGATGCCGTCGCGGAGCTGGCTGCTGCGCTCGTGCCGTCGGCGGAGCGGCGGCTGGAGACGCTGGCGCAGGGGACGGCGTTTCTCGCGGCCACCATGGCGGCATGGCCGAAGCCGGAGTTGGAGAGGCTTTCGGAGCAGGGGCGCGAGACGGCCTACCCGGTCGCGGTCGGCGCGTGTGCGGCCGCCCACGGCCTGCCGCTCGCCGAGACGGCGCAGGCATTTGCCCAGGCCTTTGCGGCAAACCTGGTGTCGGCCGGCGTGCGCCTGATTCCGCTCGGTCAGAGCGACGGGCTGCGCGTGCTCGCTTCGCTCGAGCCGCTGATCCCGCAACTGGTGACGACGGCGCTCGCCGCCTCGCTCGACGACGTCGGCGGCGCGGCGGTGGCGGCCGACATTGCTTCCATGCGACACGAGACGCAGTACACGCGGCTGTTCCGGTCATGAGCGCGCTCGCGATTGCGCTCGCTGCGGTCGTCTACGTGCTCGCGGTGCTGCACGCCTACTGGGGCCTCGGCGGGTATTGGCCGGCAGCCAGTACCGAGCGCCTCGCCAAGGCGGCTGTCGGGACACCTGGGATCACGAGGATGCCGGGCATTGCATCGTGCTTCGTCGTGGCGGGGCTGCTGGCGGCGGTGGCGTCCTGGCCGCTGTTCGCGGCGCGGATGCTGCCGGAGGCGTGGCCGCGCTGGCTGACGCTGCTGGCAGGCGCCGGGATCGTCGCCGTGTTTGCGGGACGAGGGGTTGCAGGCTACACGTCGGCGTGGCGGCGGCGCTTCAGCGAGGAGCCGTTCGCAACGCTCGATGTCCGTGCCTACGCGCCGCTGTGCCTGCTGCTCGGCGCGGGCTACGCCGCCCTGCTCATCATGGGAGCCAACATATGACCAAATCTCCCAACGGACCGCTGCGGGTCGGCATCGGCGGGCCGGTCGGCTCGGGCAAGACGGCGCTGATGGAGACGCTGTGCAAGGCCTTCCGCGACCGCTACGACATCTGCGCCATCACCAACGACATCTATACCAAGGAGGACGCGCTGATCCTCATGCGCGCCGGCGCGCTGCCCGAGGAGCGCATCATGGGCGTGGAGACGGGCGGCTGCCCGCACACGGCGATCCGCGAGGACGCCTCCATCAACCTGGCGGCCATCACGCAGATGCGGCGCAAGTTTCCGGACCTCGACCTGATCCTGATCGAGTCGGGCGGGGACAACCTCGCCGCCACCTTCAGCCCCGAGCTCGCCGACCTCACCATCTACGTCATCGACGTGGCCCAGGGCGAGAAGATCCCGCGGAAGGGCGGCCCCGGCATCACGCGCTCGGACCTGCTCGTCATCAACAAGATCGACCTTGCCCCGCATGTGGGTGCCTCGCTCGAGGTGATGGAGAAGGACAGCCGCCGCATGCGCGGGGAGCGGCCGTTCGTGTTCACGAACCTGCGGACCGGCAAGGGCGCAGACGAGGTTTGGCGCTTCGTCGAGGGCCAGGGCGGTCTTGCGTAGGACTCAAGCTCGAGGAGACCCGCCATGCATCCCCGTGACCGCATCGCCTTCTCGCCCATCGAGAGCCGCCCGCCGCTGCGCTTCCCCGAGAGCATCCGGCTGGTGGTGTGGCCGGTGTTCTCGCTCGAGGACTGGGACCTGTCGCGGCCGATGGCGCGTATGGTGATCACGCCGCCGCAGGGGGCGCCGCAGCTGCCCGACCTGCCGAACTGGAGCTGGCACGAGTACGGCATGCGCGTCGCCTTCTGGCGGCTGCGGAGGATGTTCGAGCGCGTGAAGGCGAGGCCGACGGTCGCGATCAATGCCAGGATCTGCGAGAGCTACCCGCACGTGGTGGGCGCGTGCATGGACAGCGGCTGGGAGCTCAACGCGCACTCCTACGAGCAGATTCCCATGCACAAGCTCGACGACCAGCGCGCCGTCATCGCCAAGACCATGAGCACGATCGAGAAGTTCTCGGGGAAACGGCCGCGGGGCTGGTTCGGGCCCGGCCTGACCCAGACCTTCGATACGGTCGACTATCTGAGCGAAGCCGGCATCGAGTACATCGGCGACTACGTGCTCGACGACGACCCCGTGACCTTGAAGACCAAGCACGGCGAGATGGTGGCGCTGCCCTATACCTTCGAGGTGCACGACATCGTCATGATGAACCTGCAGCACCACGACTCCGAGGAGTTCCACACCCGCGCCATGGATCACTTCCGCTGCCTCTATGCGGAGTCTGCGGAGCGGGCCAAGATCATGGCGATCTCCTGCCACCCCTATCTCTCGGGCGTGCCGCATCGCATCGCGCACGTGGAGCGCACGTTCGCCGACATCCTCGCGCACGAGGGCGTGGTGGCGTGGACGGGGGAGGAGATATTGGACTGGTACAAGAGCTGTAGGGCGCAATAAGGCGAAGCCGCATTGCGCCGATCTGGCGGTGAGAATGGCGCAATACGCTTCGCTATTGCGCCCTACGGGACGAAACCCATGGACAGGACCATCGGCATCATCGGGCTAGGCATGATGGGCGGGGCGTTCGCGCGCCATCTGGCTGCCGGCGGCTGGAAGGTCGTCGGGTTCGACGTGGACGCGGCGCGCGCTGGAGAGGCGCGGGAGGCGGGCGTCGAGATCGCCGCTGGCGCGGCGTCGGTGGCGGAGGCGGCGAGCGAGATCGTCACCAGCCTGCCGACGCCGGGCGCCGCGCTCGAGGTGGCGCGCACGATCGCCGGGGCCAAGGCCAAGGGCCGCATCGTCGCCGAGGCCAGCACGCTCGCGCTCGAGGACAAGCTCGCATTCCAGCGCATCCTCGCGGAAGCCGGCCACACCGCGCTCGATTGTCCGGTATCTGGCACGGGCGCGCAGGCCGCGGTCAAGGACCTCGTGGTGTTCGCCAGCGGTGATCCCGCCGCCGTCGCCAGGGTCACGCCGGCGCTGGCCGGCTTCTCGCGCAAGGTGTGGGACCTCGGGCCCTATGGCAACGGCAGCAAGATGAAGTTCGTGGCCAACCATCTCGTCGCCATCCACAACGTGGCGGCCGCCGAGGCGCTGGTGCTCGCCATGAAGGCGGGGCTCGATCCGCACAAGGTGGTGGAGGTGGTGGGGTCGGGCGCCGGCACGTCGCGCATGCTGGAGATACGCGGGCCGATGATGGCGCAGATGCGCTACGTGCCGGCGACCGTGCGCTCCACGATCTGGAAGAAGGACGTGGCGGTGATCGGCGAGTTTGCGGCCGACCTCGCCTGCCCGACGCCGCTGTTCGATCTCTCCGCCTCGCTCTACAGGGCGGCGCTGGCGATGGGGTATGGGGACGCCGACACGGCGGCCGTTTGCGCGGTGCTGGAGCGGATGGCTGGGATCGAGAGGGGCAAGCAAGAATGAATATGGTTCTGCAGATCGTCGTCAACACGCCGCCGTGGGTATGGGTGCTGCTCGCGTTCCTGCTGTTCCTGGGGATCAGGGCGCTGCAGCCGAGCACGGCGCCGCTGTGGCGCATCGCCATTCTGCCGACCGTCTTCTGCGTGTGGGGGGTCAGCGGCCTCTTCAGCCTGCACAAGCCGACGCCGGAGCGCGTCGTGCCGTGGCTGGTGGCCATCGCCGTGGGCGTCGGCATCGGCATGGCGATCTCGAGGCTGCAGCCGGTCCGGGCGGACAAGACGCGCCGACTGGTGCGCGTGCCGGGCGGACCGCTGACGCTCGTGCTGATCCTCGGCATCTTCGCCACCAAGTACGTGTTCGGCGTCCTGCACGGGATGTCGCCGGCGCTGTTTGCCGAGCCGCGCTACTGGCTCACCGAGATCGCTCTTTCGGGCACGCTGACGGGCATGTTCGTCGGGCGCTTCATGGGCCTTTGGAGGCAATACCAGGCGGCGCCGCACGAGGACCTGTCGGCGGTAGCGTGAGGCTTGGGCGAGGTCGCGTGGAACCCGTCAACCGGCGCCGCGCAGGATGGCCAGCGCCGCAGCGTGCGCACGGTCGTCGCCGGCGGCGATGATGCGGCCCCCTTCGGCGGCAGGTCCGCCCTCCCAGGTCGTCACCACGCCGCCGGCGCCCTCGATGATGGGTATGAGCGGAGCGATGTCGTAGGACTTGAGGCCCGACTCGACGATCAGATCGACGAAGCCCGCGGCCAGCAGGCAATAGCCGTAGCAGTCGCCGCCGTAGCGGGTCATGCGCGCGCGCGATTTGAGGGCGTCGAAGCGCGCCGCCTCTGCGGGCGCCGCAAACATGTCCGGGGCGGTGGTGGTGAGGACTGCCTGTGCCAGGGATGCGCAGGGCCTGGTCTTGATGCGGTGGACGGTGCCGTCCGGGTCGCGCCGGCGGGCGCCGCGGCCCTCCGACCAGAAGCGCTCGCCGGTGAAGGGCTGGTTCATGAGGCCGAGAACCGGCGTGCCCCGATCGAGCAGCCCGATCAGGGTGCCCCAGAGCGGCGAGCCGGTGATGAAGGCCCGGGTGCCGTCGATAGGATCGACCAGCCACTGGTAGCGGCCCTTGCCCGGGGTCACGCCAAACTCCTCGCCGATGAACCCATGATCGGGGAAGTGCTGTCGCACGGCCTTGCGGATGACCCGTTCGGCGGCCCGATCGGCGGCAGTGACGGGATCGTAGCCGGCGCGGCCGGCCTTGTTGGTGACAGTCAGGCGCTTGCGAAAGTAGGGGAGGATTGCCGCGCCGGAAATATCCCCAAGTAAGTGGGCAATTTCCAAATGTGTAATGGAGCCAGCCTGATCGGAACGGGTCACAGCACTCTGGCCTTGAGAACGCCGGCACGGCCCAGTACAGCGCCTGCAGATACACGAGCTTGTCTAGCGCTATCCTGGATCATGCGGCGGATACAGCAGCATTGTTGCGGCATCGCAACGCTCGTGTGGCCAACAGCGCGGGGCTGCCATGTTGCGGTTGAACTGCCCGCCGAATAAGCCCATATGCGCAACAGCGGCATGATTGGGCATGCGCCCGAATGTGTCGTAGCCCACCTTGGGCGTTTCCTCCCTAGACTTGGGCCGTTCGTCTTCGAGCGGCCCCTTCTTTTTTGGGGGTGCGCCCCGCAGAAGGACAGGCCATGGCAGAGTAGCCATGTCCACACAGCGCTTCTGCAATGCAATAAGAATCCCCTTGCTTTTTGTGCGCCGCACATCTAAATAGGAGTTGCGAGGCTGGCGACTGGGTCGCTGGTTTCGCTGCCCTCCTTGGGCGTTTCCTCCCTAGACTTGGGCCGCACGGACCTCCGCGCGGCCCCTTTTATTTTCAAGCCCCGCATTGGAGTTCGCCTGCTGCGCTGGGGCCCGTTCACTCCGACAATGCGAGCCTGATTGCTCTCAGCCGATGCGTGGCGAAAGCCGCCAAGCGTGAGCGGAGCTGCGTCTGTTGCGATGCAGCATGAGCAATGACCATTTGCGTGCTGATGACAACTACTACTCTGCGGCTGCCCGCCGTTCGAGCAGGAGCGGCAGCGCCGCAAAAACGCGCACGGCCATGTCCTGAATCACCCGCGTCAGCTTCGCAAAATCCTTGCCCTTGGTGAGCGACACCTCGTCGAGATAGAGCCCGCGATTGATCTCGAGCTGCAGGGACTGCACGCCGCGCGCCGGGTTGCCGTAGTATTCGGTGATGAAGCCGCCGGCATAGGGGCGGTTGAGCTGCACCTCGTAGCCGGCGCCCTGCAGCACGTCGCGCATGAAGCGGGTGAGCCGCGCATCGCAGGACGCGCCGAACCGGTCGCCCAGCACGAAATGCGGGCGCCCACCGGGGGTCTGGCCCATGGAGGCCGACGGCATGGAGTGGCAATCGATCAGGAAGGCGATGCCGAAACGCTTGCGCGTCTCCTCCAGCAGATCGGCAAGCGCGGCGTGGAAGGGCCGATAGAGCCGCTCGATGCGCTCGAAAGCGGCGCCGATGGGCAGTCGCTCGCGATAGATCTCCTCGGTGTCGGCGACGATGCGGGCGATGGTGCCGAGCCCGCCCACCACGCGGGCCGACTGGGTGTTGGCGAACTCGGGCACCCGGCCGGTGAAGAGCTCGGGGTCGAGCTCGTAGGGCTCGCGGTTGACGTCCAGATAGGCGCGCGGGAAGCGTGCGGCGATCAGCGGCGCACCCAGGGCCACGACGGCCTCGAACAGCTCGTCGACGTAGCAGTCTTCGGATTTGCGCAAGGTATGCGGATCGAGCCGGGAGGCCTGCAGGAAGGCCTTGGGATAGATGCGGCCGGAATGGGGAGAGCAGAACACGACGGGGGCCAGCTGCTCGTCGGGCCGCAGCAAAGTGTAGGGCGGGTTCAGCTCTGCGAGGATGGAAGCGCGTTCACCGGCGTGCATATCGATCCGGGATTGGTCTTGGAGCGTTGCGGGACAGAGGCAGGCTACGAGCAAATTCAGACAGGACGAAATCCGGTGCTGCGGTCATCGTCGGCAACGACTTTGCCAAGACGCGAGCAGCCTGTCCATAAACGGGGTGCCGCATGTGGTGCATGACTTTAGGCGAAGATCTTCACGCCAGCCACCGCGCTATTTCATTGCTCGTTTACCAAATTAGCGCCAGATTCCAGGCGCACCGCGGCTTGGCCGTACTGTTGCAGGGTGCAGGGAAGCCGTTCGCCTCAATCCCGTCTCGTTTTGGGTCGTCCATCCGCCATGTCCGCCAAGCCATCACGCCTGCCGAAGAAGCGAATCCTTCTCGCCGAGGATGACGAGTCCATGCGCGGGTTCCTGGAGCGGGCGCTGACCAAGGCCGGCTACCACGTCATCGCGTTCGCCAACGGCAAGGAGGCGCATGAGCGCCTGCAGGAGGAGCCGTTCACGCTGCTGCTGACCGATATCGTGATGCCGCAGATGGACGGCATCGAGCTGGCGCGTCGGGCGACCGAGCTCGACCCCGAGATCAAGGTGATGTTCATCACCGGCTTTGCCGCCGTGACGCTCAATACGAACCTGCGGCCGCCGAAGGATGCGCGCGTGCTGTCCAAGCCGTTCCACCTGAAGGATCTCGTGCGCGAGATCGACCGCCTGCTGGCGGCGTGAGCGAGCGCCGCTCAGTGCAACGTCTCGGCTTGTGTTGCGTTATCCGAGCCGATACCGTGAGCCGCATCCCGTTCATCAGACGCAGCTCAGCGCAACGGAGAACCCCCGTGACGTTCAAGCTTCCTCCCCTCCCATACGCGTACGACGCGCTCGCGCCGCACATGTCGAAGGAAACGCTCGAGTTCCACCACGACAAGCACCATCAGGCCTATGTCGACAACGGCAACAAGGTGGCCGGCCCCGGTACCAAGTACGAGGGCAAGTCGATCGAGGACATCTGCAAGGAAGCGTTTGCCGGCAAGGATGCGCCGGTGATCAACAACATCGGTCAGCACTACAACCACATCCAATTCTGGCAGTGGATGAAGAAGGGCGGCGGCGGCAAGAAGCTGCCCGCCAAGCTGCAGGCCATGGTCGACAAGGACCTCGGCGGCTACGACAAGATGCGCACGGACTTCGTGCAGGCGGGCGTGACCCAGTTCGGCTCCGGCTGGGCCTGGCTCGCCGTGAAGGACGGCAAGCTCGCCATCACCAAGACGGCCAACGGCGAGAACCCGCTGATGTACGGCGCCTCGCCAATCCTCGGCGTCGATGTATGGGAGCACAGCTACTACATCGACTACCGCAACGCGCGCCCGAAGTACCTCGAGGCCTGGTTCGACAACCTCGTGAACTGGGAATACGTCGAGGAGATGCTCGGCAAGGCGAAGTAGGGCCGACCACGCTGCCATTCCCGCGAGCGCGAAGCGCGTCAGCGGGAATCCAGCGACTGGGTGCGCCGGTATCCATTGCGGCTGGATTCCCGCTCTGCGCTTTGCTTGGCGGGAACGACGAGATTTTGCTTCACCGCCGCTGCGCCGCCTCGCGCTCGATGTTGAGCGTATTGCGCAGGCAGGCGCGGCGCTGCAGGCCGTTGTCGAGGCACTGCTGGAGCCGGTCAAGGAACCGGGCCTGCGCACGGTAGCTTGCGGTCAGGCAGGCCCGGTCCGTCTGGCAGCCGTCGCGGTGCTCCGCCCAGCCGTGATGCCAGTGCAGCATCCCCAGATACTGGCCGTACCCCATCCGGCGCCCGAGGGTCACCACCCTGCGCTCCGTTTGCGTGTCGGTTCGCGACAGCTGGGCGTCGAGGCAGATCGCCATCTGCGCCCGGCTGAGCGCGGCAGCGTTGCAGTTCAGACCTGCCGTCACGCCGGCCGCGGGCGCCCACGCGAGGGCGAGCGCCAGGGTCGCCGCAAAGCCGAGTGCTGATGCCCTGCCCATCGTGTCGGTCCGAGCCTTACCCTCTATCTAGCTCAGAGCATAGGCGGGCGAGACGCAACACAGCAATCGCCAGAATTCGCCGGTGGCCGCGGCAGCCGCCTCGAACTCTCTCCGCCTCCGCCGCTCAGTCTTGAATTTTGGCCGGCCCGGGCCACATGAGCGCGCTCGGGCGTGCGGGCTTGGGTTTATTGGAGCCGAAAGCACTATTCAGGGCAGGATACTGGCACGCCCGCCACCTCCTGGTGGGCTGCGGCCATGAGATTTGACCGCGACGCACCCTCGAGTCGGGAGATGCTACCGCGCCTCGACCTTCTTGCTCTTCGAGGTGGCCTTGCCCTCGAACTGGATTCTGGGCTGCGGCAGGGGGCGCGCTTCTCTGATCGGGGCAGTGGCAAAGGGTGAGTGCCCGGCCGTCTTGGCACTGGCCGCCAATTGCTCATCCTCGAACGGCGTGTCCGCGACGGCGATCTCCGTGGAACGCTCGGCCGTGGCGGATGGGGAGATGAGGCGCGACACATCCTCGAGCATCCAGCGGGCACCCAGACCGGCCGAGATGACGACAATGGCGGCAGCGGCGATCCCCCATCTGGGTCCCAGCCAGCGCGCCGGTCGAAACACCGCTTCTTCGGAGACGGTTGCGCCGAGACGGTGGCGGCGCCGCTTCACGATGGTGAGGATGATGACGCTCAGGCAACAGGCCGCGTACACCACGCTCACGGATGCCAGATAGACGTCCTTGAGGTTGTAGATCGCGTACAGGGCAGTTGTCGCATTGGCGCCGATCCAGAGCCCCCACGTCGAGTAGGAGATCGCGCTCGCGCCATTCTTGTCGGTTGCGACGCTATAAATCTGGGGCAGGTAGGAGAACATACGGAGCGAGCTGAATGCCGCGAAGAGCAAGAACGTGATGTACGACAAATCCATGTCACCCCACTCCCGTCGCAATGGTGCAATCGCTTTATTTGTCCCCTCCCGCGTAATGCATCGCGCAAACTTGCTGCACCCGCTGTGCCCTTGGTAACAGCGCAGCGATTCTCGTCCGGTCGGCTGTTGAGGTCACCTTCCGCGCGCCTTGAATCCCCCTGCTCTTGCGCGTAGAAGGCAGCTTCCCTGTTGGGGCGTAGCCAAGCGGTAAGGCAGCGGATTTTGATTCCGCCATGCGAAGGTTCGATTCCTTCCGCCCCAGCCAAGTCCCGCCCGGCCAGCCCGTTCTGGGTGCGTCTTCGGCCCCGCAAGGCGCAGGGCAGGCTGGGGGTTGGCTC
>Ga0247830_10000351_pt1 | contig 16141 bp, 17 predicted proteins | sample 12C_Control_Day5_FD_207766 | JGI IMG/M metagenome (GOLD analysis project Ga0247830, IMG submission 207766) | Soil microbial communities from agricultural site in Penn Yan, New York, United States - 12C_Control_Day5 | ecosystem: Environmental > Terrestrial > Soil > Agricultural land | place...
CCACGCCCGCCACGAACCAGATCGAGAGCGGCACCAGCGCGACGGCGGTCAGCCGCTGCACCCACCAATGCTGCACGCCTTCCTTGGCGGAGCCCAGGCCGCGCACGCGAGCGATCGGACTGCGGGTGTCCGTCTCCATCACACCCCCCGCGCCCAATAGCCCAGGACCCAGGCGAGCAGCGTCGCGACGGCGGTGAAGGCCAGGACCGCATAGCCCGAGCGATAGACTGACGGCAGATCGAGGCCGCGGCCGGTGTCCCACCAGAGATGCCGGATGCCGTTGGCCAGGTGATAGAAGAAGGACAAGGTCCAGCCCAGCAGCAAAAGGCGTCCGGGGACCGAGCCTGCAATGGCCGAGAAGCGGTCGTAGCTCTCCGGCCCCGCGGCCGCCGCCGCCAGCCACCACACCAACAGCAGCGCGCCGGCCGAAAGGGCGATGCCCGTGGCGCGGTGCAAGATGGACAGCACCGAGGTCAGCTGCCGGCGGTAAATCTGCAGGTGCGGCGAGAGCGGGCGAGGTCGGAGGCCACCTGAGGCGGCCGGCTCGGCAGACATTGGGAGGTCCGTCACCTGAGGCTTTGGAACTCTACCTCGTGAGATAGACCGCGCCCGGACCCAAGTCAATCGCTGCGCTGCAACATGAGCGGAGTCGTGCCAAAGGGGGGGTTAGGTCTGCGTCGGCCTGGGTTCCCCGCCGATGAAGTGCCGGATCAACGCCTTGGCCTGCGGCGAATCCCACTCGGCCGGGCCTTCGAGCCGGCCCACCTCGCGGCCCTGGCGGTCGATCACCACGGAGGTCGGCAGCCCTCGGATGCCGAAGGCCCGCGAGAGCGCGCCCGAGGGGTCGTGATAGCGCTTCAGATGCTCAAGGCCGTGCGTCGCGTAGAAGGGCGCGATCAGGGCGGGGTTCCGGTCCTCGGACAGGGTGATGACGGTGAAGTCCTGTCCACCCAGCTCGGCCTGGAGCCGGTCGAGCGCGGGCATCTCGGCCACGCAAGGCCCGCACCAGGTGGCCCAGAAATTCACCAGCACGACGCGGCCCCGGAAATCGGCGAGAGTCATGGGCTTGCCGTCGAGGGTGAAGCCTGCCTCCGGCGCTAGCGAGGGGGCGGCGTTCACGGTAAAGTCCCTGTAGGATCCGGCCAGCGCCGGCGGGGTGTCGGCGCGCTGGGGCTCCGGCGCACGGATGAGCTTGGCGGCCCCCGCCCCGGCCAGCAGGAGGAGGGCCGCGAGGACGGCGCCGATCAGAACCCGCCTTTGGACGCGAGCCACCGGAGCAACCTCTTCATTCGCCGAGATTCATTCGACCAAAACCCATGACCAAGGAGAGCCGTAGCAAACCGGTCGGCGCCGCGCCAGCCAAACCGGCTTCTGGCGGCGCGAATGCGCTGTGGGGCGGGCGCTATGCGGCCGGACCCGCCGCCATCATGGCCGAGATCAACGCCTCGATCGGTTTCGACCGCCGGCTCTGGCGCGAGGACATCGAGGGCTCGAAGGCGCACGCCGCGATGCTGGCGCGGGCGAAGATCCTCTCTCCCGAGGATGCGGCGGCGATCGCACAAGGCCTCGACCGCATCGCCGCCGAGATCGAGAGCGGCGCCTTCCCGTTCCGCGAGGATCTCGAAGACATCCACATGAACATCGAGGCGCGCCTCAAGGAGCTGATCGGCGAGCCGGCCGGCCGGCTGCACACGGCGCGCTCGCGCAACGATCAGGTCGCGACCGATTTCCGCCTGTGGCTGAGGCGCGCCATCGACCGGCTGGATGCCGGCCTCGCCGACCTGCAGGCGGCGCTGCTCGACCAAGCCGAACGCCACGCCGCCACCGTCATGCCCGGCTACACGCATCTGCAGCCGGCGCAGCCCGTGACCTTCGGCCACCATCTCCTGGCCTATGTCGAGATGGTCGGCCGCGACCGCGGCCGCCTCAAAGACGCGCGCGCGCGCATGGACGAATGCCCGCTCGGCGCGGCGGCGCTGGCCGGCACCTCCTTCCCAATCGACCGCGAGGCCACCGCCAAGGCGCTCGGCTTCGCGCGGCCGATGGCCAACAGCCTCGACGCGGTGTCGGACCGCGACTTCGCGTTGGAGTTCCTCTCCGCCGCGGCGATCCTGTCGGTGCATCTCTCGCGCTTCGCCGAGGAGCTGGTGCTCTGGGCCTCGCCCGCCTTCGGCTTCGTGCGCTTGTCCGACGCCTTCACGACCGGCAGCTCGATCATGCCGCAGAAGCGCAACCCCGACGCCGCCGAGCTGGTGCGCGCCAAATCGGGCCGCGTAATCGGCGCGCTGAATGGCTTGCTGATCGCGCTGAAAGGCCTGCCGCTTGCCTATGGCAAGGATATGCAGGAGGACAAGGAGCCGGTCTTCGCCACCTTTGACACGCTGGAGCTCGCCATCGCCGCCACCGCCGGCATGGTGCGCGACCTGACGGCTGATGCCGAGGCCATGCGCCGCGCCTGCTCGCACGGCTTCCTCACGGCGACCGATCTCGCCGACTGGCTCGTGCAGAGGCTTGGCCTGCCCTTCCGCCAGGCGCACCACGTGACCGGCGCGCTGGTGCGCATGGCGGAGGAGAAGGGCGTCGGCCTGGACGGGCTCGCGATCACCGACGAGGTGTTCGAGGTGCTGGCGATCGATGCGGCCGTCGAGGCGCGGCGCAGCTTCGGCGGCACCGCGCCGAGCCGGGTGCGCGAGGCTGTGCGCGCGGCGCGCCGGCGCTATCTCGAAGGTGAGGCATGAGGTTTTGGTTGTCGGGCCGCAATCGGCTGGTCCTTCTCCTGATTGCGATGAGCCTGGCGCTGCCGGCGCTCTCGGCCTGCGGGCGCAAGGGTCCGCCCGAGCCGCCGGAAGGCTCCACCTATCCCCGTCAATATCCCAACCCGACCTATCAATGACCGGTTTCTCCTATCAGCGCGGCATCCTCCATGCCGAGGGCGTTCCGCTGCCCCGCATCGCCGAGGCGATCGGCACGCCCGTCTATGTCTATTCCTCCGGAGTGCTGACCGAGCGCTTCGAGCGGTTCCGGCGCGCGCTGGCGGGGCTCGAGGCCACCGTCTGCTACGCGCTCAAGGCCAACGATGCGCTGGCCGTCGTGCGCACGCTGGCAGAGCTCGGCGCGGGCGCGGACGTCGTCTCCGAGGGCGAGCTCGCCATCGCGCGCGCGGCGGGCGTGCCGGCGCAGAAGATCGTCTTCGCCGGCGTCGGCAAGAGCCGCGCCGAGATGGAGGCCGGAATCGCCGCCGGCATCCTGCAATTCAATGTCGAATCGCTGCCAGAGCTGGAGGCGCTGGATGCCGTCGCGCGCCAGATGGGCCGCAAGGCGCCGGTCGCGCTGCGCATCAATCCGGACGTCGATGCGCGCACGCACGCCAAGATCACCACCGGCAAGTCCGAGAACAAGTTCGGCATCCCCATCGACGAGGGGCTGGAGACCGCCCGCCGCGCCGCCGCATCGCCGGGGATCGAGCTGGTGGGCCTCGCCGTGCATATCGGCTCGCAGCTGACCGAGATCGAGCCGTTCCGCGCCGCCTTCGCCAAGATGGTGGAGCTCGCCCTGGCGGTACGCGCGGCGGGTCTGCCGCTGCGGCGCCTCGACCTCGGCGGCGGGCTCGGCCTGTCCTATGCCGAGGAGGCGCCGCCCACGCCGGAGGCCTATGCGGCCATGGTCAAGGAGGTCACCCGGCCGCTCGGGCTGCCGCTCCTGTTCGAGCCGGGCCGGCACCTGGTCGGCGAGGCCGGCATGCTGCTGACCCGCGTGCTTTATGTGAAGGGGGGCAAGAGCCGCCGCTTCGTCATCCTCGATGCAGGCATGAACGACCTGATCCGCCCGACCCTCTATGACGCCCATCACGCCATCCTTCCGGTGGAGGAGCCCGGCGAGCAGACGCACCTCGAACGGGTGGATGTGGTCGGCCCGATCTGCGAATCGGGGGACGTTTTCGCAGAACAGCGCCCGTTGCCGGCCGTTTCTTCGGGCGCGCTCTTGGCGATCGGCACCGCCGGAGCATATGGTTCGGTGATGGCCTCCTATTACAATGCCCGACCTCCGGCGGCCGAGGTGATGGTCAAGGGCGACCGCTTTGCGGTGATCCGCCCGCGCGCGACGATCGCGGAGATGATTGGCCGCGACCGCCTGCCGGAATGGCTGGCCCCGCCCAAGCCCGCGCGGAGCAGCGCATGAGCTTGCGCGCGCGGCTGAGCGGAACGGTCGCCGTCCCTCCGCCGCGGGTGCGGCTCTTCCTGGCGCGGGGCGCCCTCGCCTGGGAGCGGCTGTGGCCGCTGGCTTGGCCGCCGCTGGGCGTGCTCGGCCTGTTCTTCGCGCTCGCGCTCTCCGACCTGCTGCCGGCCTTGCCCGGAGCGCTGCACGCGGCGATCTTGGCCGCGTTGCTGGTCGGTTTCGTCTGGCTCGCGGTCCGCGCGGTACGGCGCTTCCGCTGGCCTTCGGAGGAGGCGGCGCGCCGGCGGCTGGAGCTGTCGAGCGGGCTGGAGCACCGGCCGCTGGAGACGTTGCAGGACCGGCTGCCGAAGGGGATCGTCGATCCCGGGGCGATCGCCCTCTGGCGCCTGCATCAGCGCCGCACGGCCGAGCGCTTGCGCCGCCTCAAGGTCGGACGGCCGCGTGCCGGTCTCTTGGCGGTGGATCCCTACGCCTTGCGCGCCCCGCTGCTGCTGGGGTTGGGGCTCGCGGCGATCGCGGGCTGGGGCGACTTCGGCCCGCGCCTCATGCGCGCGGGGCAGCCGGAGCTGACCCTGTTCGGGCCCTCCAAGCCGCCGACGCTCGTCTTCTGGGTGACCCCGCCGGCCTATACGGGCGTGGCGCCGCTGACGCTCGATGCAGCCGCCGCGCCCGAGCAGCCGCTGACGATCCCGATCAACTCCGTGGCGCTGGCGCAGGTTGAGGGCGGGCGCAAGGTGCCGGTGCTGGAGAACGGCGAAAGCGAGCAGCCTTTCGCCGAGACGGCCGAGCGCGTCTACAAGCTGGAGGCGCGGCTGACCGCCGGCGACCGGCTTACCGTGCGGCAGGGCCGCGCCGTGCTCGGCGAGTGGCCCGTTCGCATCGTCGCGGACGCCGCGCCCCAGATCGCGTTCGCCGAGGATCCCGCCGCGACTGCGCGGGGGACGCTGAAGCTGTCCTGGCGCGCCTCCGACGATTACGGAATCGCCGAGGCGGGGCTGGAGATCGCGCGCGCCGACGGCAAGCCGGGCCTGGACGGCACAAGCACGCTCACTGCGGCGCTGCCGCTGCCCTCGCTCAATCCCCGCACGGCCGAGGCGGCGAGCTACCAGGACCTGACGCCCCATCCCTGGGCCGGCCTGCCGGTCAAGATGCGCCTCACGGCCAAGGATGGCGCCGGGCAGACCGGCGCCAGCGCCTGGCGGGAGATCACGCTGCCCGAACGCCCGTTCCAGAACCCCGTCGCCCGGGCCATCATCCAGCAGCGCAAGCAGCTCGTGCTCGACCCCGAGGAGCGCCTGTCCGTCGTGCGCGCGCTGGGCGCGATCAACGCCCAGCATGAGCTGTTCCAGTCCGACGCGGTCGCGATCCTCGCCCTCAGGATGGCTCAGCACCGGCTGATCGACGACCGCTCGCACAACGCCGTCGAGGAGGTGGTGCAGCTGCTCTGGGACACCGCGCTCGGCATCGAGGAGGGCGAGACGGCGATGGCCGAGCGCGACCTGCGCGCGGCGCAGCAGGCCCTGCAGGAAGCGCTCGCCCGCGACGCGCCGGACGAGGAGATCGAACGGCTGATGGACGAGCTCGAGCGCGCGCTCGACCGCTATCTGCAGGCCATGGCCGAGAAGCTGCGCGAGCAGATGCAGAGCGGGACCGAGATGCAGCCCATGGATCCCGATCAGCGCATGGTCCGGCCGGAGGAGCTGAAGGACATGCTCGACCAGGCGCGCGAGATGGCCCGCTCGGGTGCGCGCGAGGCGGCCAAGGACATGCTGGCGCAGCTCCAGGAGATGCTCGAGAACTTGCAGGCAGGCATGATGATGCAGCAGCCCCAGGGCGCCGATCAGGCCATGCAGATGATGAACGAGCTGAACGAGATGATGCGCATGCAGCAGCAGCTCTTGGACCGCAGCTTCCGCCGTTCCCAGGATGGGCAGCAGCCCGGCGAGCCCGGCCAGATGCAGGAAGGCCAGGAGGGGCAGCCCAGCCAGCAGGACGCGATCGACTCGGCGGCCCAGGAGGCTTTGCGGCGGCGCCTCGGCGAGCTGATGCGCCAGCTCGGCGAGATGTCGGGGAACATCCCGAGGCCCATGGGCGAGGCCGAGCGCTCCATGAAGGGCGCGGTACAGTCGCTCGACCAGGGCGAGCCCGGCGCCGCCACCGATGCACAGGGCAACGCCCTCGACGCCCTGCAGCGCAGCGCGCGCGCCATGGCCGAGCAGTTCCAGCGCCAGTATGGGCGCATGCCGGGCCAGGGCGAGCAGGGCCTCGACCAGTTCGGCAACCGCCGCGACCCGTTCGGGCGCACACGGCCCCAAGGGCGGTTCGAGGATACCGGCGATGTCGAGATTCCGACGAAATCCGACGTGCAGCGGGCGCGCGAGATCCTCGACGAGCTGCGCCGGCGTGCCGGCGAGCGCACCCGGCCCGCGCCCGAGCGGGACTATATCGACCGGCTGCTGAGACGGTTCTAGCGGAGCTTTTTAACCGCCGCTCATGGCGGTGCTGTCGGAGCCCTGCTCGATCGAGGCTTCCCCGGTGAAGCCCGCGGCCCGGTAGAGCCGCTCGGCATAGGGCCATTGCGCGACGATGGCGTCGCGCCCCTCGACCACCGCCGCCGCCATCACCAGCACGGCCAGGCTGAGCCCCAGCCAGGTGAGCACCGGCAGCCGCTTGCGCTTGGGCCGCTGAGCGGGGACCGGCAGCTGGCCGGAGACGAAGCTGGGCGGCGGAGGCATGGCCCCCGGCGCGGCCGCGAGCTGGTCTGCGGTCGGGGTCACCATCCAGCTATGCCCGCATTTGGCGCAACGGACCAGGCGTCCGGACGCGCCCAGCTGAGCGGGATCGACCAGGTATCGCGTCGAGCAGGAGGAGCAGGTAAGGATCATGTTTGGGATGGCCTTGACCAGCACGAACCTTATACGAGCAGGCGCCCGCCGCTGGCAAGGAATCTGACCCGGCGGCCCGGAGGCCGGTATAAAGAGGTCGGCGTCAAGAGAATCTCTCGAAAAGCCGGGACCGGCCAACACGATGCGCCAGACTTCCTCACCCGTCACCCATTCGCTGGCAGAGCTGCGCGCCGTCATCGCCGCCGCCGCTCGCAGGGCCGGCCGCGACCCTGACGAGATCACGCTGGTGGCGGTCTCGAAAATGCATGGGGTGGAGCTGATCGCCGAAGCGATCGAAGCGGGGCAGCGCGCGTTCGGCGAGAACCGCGTGCAGGAAGCGCATGCCAAATTCCCCGCGCTGAAGGCGCGGCACCCGGACCTGCGGCTGCATCTCATCGGCCCCTTGCAGACCAACAAGGCGCGCGAGGCCGTGCGCCTATTCGACGTGATCGAGAGCATCGACCGCCCGCGACTGGCCGAGTCGCTCGCCGCCGCCATGGAGAAGGAAGGGCTGAGGCCCGACTGCTACATCCAGGTCAATACCGGCGCGGAGCCGCAGAAGGCTGGCATCGCGCCGGAGCAGGCCGACCGCTTCATCGCCGAGGCGCGCCAGCGTTGGGGCTTGCCGGTGACGGGGCTCATGTGCATCCCGCCGGTCGATGAGGAGCCGGCGCTGCATTTCGCGCTGCTGCGCGAGATCGCCCGGCGCAACAGGATCGAGCGGCTGTCGATGGGCATGTCGGCCGATTTCGAGACCGCGATCCATTTCGGCGCGACCGAGCTGCGCATCGGCACGGCCATTTTCGGCGCGCGGCCGGTCGCGGGGAACGTGACATGAGGCCGTTCGACCTGACCACGCTCGATTGGGTCGCGCTGGCCTTCTTCGCCACCGTCTGGTTCGGCTATGGGCTGCTGATGGACCGGCTGGCGCACGGGGGCACCCTCAATCAGCGCCTGCGCGCCATCCGCCGCACCTGGATGGGCGAGATGCTCCGGCGCGAAAACCGCATGGCCGATTCCGCGCTGCTCGGCCACCTGATCCACAGCGTCTCCTTCTTCGCATCGGCGACCCTGCTGGTGGTCGCGGCGCTGTCAGGCGCGTTCGGCGCGCTCGACACGCTGCATGCGGCGTTGTCGGAGCTCGCGATCACGGGGGCCCCCATAAGCCGCCGCGCGCTGGAAGCGCGCTTGCTGCTGTTGCTGGTGATCTTCGTCTACGCCTTCTTCAAATTCACCTGGGCGATCCGTCAGTACAATTACTGCTGCGCGCTGATCGGAGCGGCCCCGCCCGCGTCCGAGCCGATCGCGCCCGAGCGGCGCGCCGCGCTCACCCGCCAGGCGGCGGAGGTGCTGTCGGTGGCGGTCGCCACCTTCAACGGCGGCTTGCGCGCCTACTACTTCGCGCTGGCCGCCCTCGGCTGGTTCGTCCACCCGCTGGTCTTCATCGGCACGGTCTTGTGGATCGTGCTGGTGCTGCTGCGCCGGCAGTTCTTTTCGCACACGCTCCGATCGGTGCAGGCCTATGAGGCGGTGCTGCAGACAGACGATTCGAGCGCGAAGGTCAGTCGCGAATGACGACCAGCCGGTCGGTGCCGGATTCCGCGCCCCACACCTCACCATCGCGTCCGAGCAGCTGGCGCACATTGGCGTTGGTGCGGTCCGATGGGAAGGCCGTGAACCGCGCGCTCTCCGGCTCGAACAGGACGACGGCGTTGGCGCCGAAATCGGTGAGCCAGACCCGATCGCGCTCGTCGACATAGACCGCATAGGGCTTCGGGCCATCGCCCGGCAGGCGCCAACTCTTCCAGCTCCGGCCGCCGGGGTCGTAGCGGCTGAGCTGCCCGGAATTCCACTCGCTGATCCAGAGGCGGCCCTTGGAATCCGCCCAGATGCGGCGCGCGCCCTGGCCGGGCGTCGGCGGCTCGACGATCTCCGCCGCGCCGGTCGCCGGGTCGATCCGCGCGATGTGGCTGCCGGCAAGCGAGGCGTACCAGACCTCGCCCGCGGGCGTGGCGTCGATGCCATAGGGGCCGCGCCCGCGCGGGGCGTCGAAGACCTCGACACGGCCGTGCTTGGGATCGAGCCGGCCATAGATGCCGTTCTGGCCGGTGAACCAGAGCACGCCCGCGCCATCGAAGGCGGCGGTGTTGAGGTTCGCCGGCGGCGCATCCTGCGGCAGCGGGAAGAGATCGACCTTCAGCGATTGCGGGTCCACGCGGACGATCGCGTTCTGGCCGCCGTCGGTGACCCAGGCCGCGCCGTCCGGGCCGACGATCACCCCATGCGGGGCCGAGCCCTCGCCCAGCGGCACCTCTTCAACCTCGCCCGTCGCCGGGTCGAGGCGGCCGAGCGTTCCGTTGCCCTGGCCTGTGTACCAGACCGTGCCGTCGGGCGCCGGTGCGACATCGTGCGGCGCCGATCCATCGGGCACCGGATAATAGCGCACCTCCGCAGCCAGAGCGGAAGTCGAGGCGAGAAGCGCCGCAAGGAGAAGGAGCGCGCGCATCGTCATTCATCCCTCCACCACGATGCGATCGCCGGGCGCGGCCTCGGCCAGCACGCGCAGCAGATCCGCCGCAGCTAGCGCCACGCAGCCCTCGGTCGGCGCGTAATCGGGCCGCGCCACATGGAGGAAGATGGCGCTGCCATGGCCGGGGACAACCGGGTCGTCGTTGTGCCCCAGCACGACGATGAGATCGTAGAGCGCGTCCTCGCGCCATAGCCGCTCGTGCCGTCCCGGATAGGGCAGCCGCACCGGCCGGTTATAGGCGGGATCGGCGGGATCGTCGCACCAGCCGTCCTCCGGCCCGAGCTCGAGGAACGGAAGCCGGGTCGCGGGCCGGCCGAGACGGTCGGCCCGATAGAGCAGGCGGCGCATCGGCCAGGCGCCGATCGGGGTCGCCCCGTCGCCCTCGCGCTTGTCTCGGGCGAACCCGCCCCTGCCCAAGGCGCAGCGGAACGTCACGTCGCCCCAGCGCGCCCGGCCCGAGGCGGAGACGATGAGGTCCATGGAGCAGAGTCTATCGCGCGCGCTGGGCCAGCGCGAGCGAGAGCCCGAGCGCGCACAAGATGGCGCCTGACGCCTGACGCATCCGGCAGAGCAGCATCGGCCGCGCGAGGGCGCCCGCACGCAGCCTATCGGCGAGGTAAAGCACGACAAGGTCGGCGAACGAATTCAGCGCGACCGAGGTGAGCCCCAGCAGCACGAACTGCGCGGCCACATGCGCCGACGGGTCCACGAACTGTGGCAGAAAGGCGAGGAAGAACGCCGCGGTCTTTGGATTGAGCGCCTCGACCGCGATGCCGTCGCGCAGCGCGGCTCGCGCGCCGAGCGCATGCGCCGCCGGCGCTGCCTCGATCTCCTTCGCGCAGCGCCAGGTCTGGATGCCGAGCCACAGCAGGTAGCCCGCGCCGGCGATCTTCAGCGCCGTGAAGGCTTCGGCGCTGGCCATCACCAGCGCGGAAACGCCGGCCGCCCCGGCGATCACATGCACCATGCCGCCGATGGCGGTCCCGAAGATCGAGGCCCAGCCCTCCGCCCGCCCCGCGGCAAGGGTGCGCGCGGCGACATAGAAGATGCCGGGACCGGGCGTCACCGCGATGACGAGCGCGGCGCCCAGGAACAGCAGCAAGTGGCTCGGATCGGGAAGCAAGGGCCAGGGCGCCTAGAAGATGTGCCCGAGGCCGCGCGCCTTGGCCTTGAGATAGGGCTCGTTGTGGTCGTTGGCGGGGAAGCGGTGCGGCACGCGCTCGGCCACGTCGATGCCGTGCCGCGTCAGGGCAACGACCTTGGCGGGGTTGTTCGTCAGCAGCCGCACGGCGTGAATGCCGAGCGCCTTCAGCATCTCGGCCGCCGGATGGAACGCGCGCTCGTCCGGCTCGAAGCCCAGCGTGCGGTTGGCTTCGACCGTGTCGGCGCCGCGATCCTGGAGCTCATAGGCGCGCAGCTTGTTGACGAGGCCGATGCCGCGCCCCTCCTGCGCCAGATAGAGCAGCACGCCCCCGCCGGCCGCGCCGATCGCCGCGACCGCGCCTTTGAGCTGGTCGCCGCAATCGCATCTGAGGCTGCCGAGCAGATCGCCGGTGAAGCATTCGGAATGAATGCGCGTCAGCACCGGCCGCACCGGGTCGAAATTGCCGATGATGACGGCCAGATGCTCGATGCCCCCATCCTCGGGCCGGAAGGCGATGACGCGCGCCTCCTCGGCGCCCGCGAGCGGCACGCGCGCCTCGGCGATCTTCTGCAGCGCCGAAGCGCCGATCGGGCCATGCGCCGCCACCGCATCGATCTCGACGCTGAGGAGGTTGCGCTGGGCGGCGATCGCAGGGCCGGCATGGTCGTGCAGCGGAGCGATCACCGCCGCCGGCAGCAGCCGCGCGATGCGCATGAGCTGGATGGCCGCGGCCGAGAGGGCGGCGGGCGCGACCTCGACGGGCCCCAACGCACGGCCGGGCACGGCACGTGCGGCCATGTGTGTGGGGTCGGCGAGCGCCACGATCTCCTCGGGCTCCGCCTCGGGTGCGAGCGGCAGCGCGATGGGCCCGTCGGTCGCGCTGATGCCGCCAAGCGCGGCGGCGCGCTGTGCCGTCAGCGCCAGGAACAGGCGCGCGCCCTCGGCGCGCAGGCGCGCCAGCGCCGGGGCGCTCGCCATCTCCGCCGGCAGGGCGAGCGCCGCCCGCCCGTCCGGCCCGAGCAGCACGACGGGCTCGCCGCGGCGCAGCTCGGCCACCGCGCGGTGGACGGCGGCGAGCAGGGCGCGAGACGGCGCGGTCTCTGCCGGACGCAAGCCTCGGGGGTCGATCATGGCCCAGAACCTAGGCCTTTCGCGGGTCCCTGCCAAGCATCGCGCCGCGGCGGCAGGGCAGGGTTGCCGCAGCGGCGCGGCCCAACCCCCGCGCCCGAGCTACTCCTTCGGGGAGAGCGCGGCGAACAGGATGTGTGCGACCAGGACCGTATAGCTCCGGCGCTGATCGGTCTCGATCTGGACGAAATCCTCGCCCACCGCGGCGACCGTGCCGCGGAACTCGGTGCCGTCCGAGGTCTTGAGGTAGATACTGACCCCGGACCCGCCGGTTTTCTGCTGCAGCAGCTGCGTGAAATTCATCGAGGTCCCCCCTGACCTGAGCGTCGACGCGCATGCAGGGGAGGCGATGGCAACGGGCCTGTCAAGCCGCCCCCTTCCGCCCGGCCGCGGGTTCCGGTTAGGGTCAGGCCCGCCATGCCGCAGCCGATCTATCTCCAATACGACCAGGCCGCGCTCGACGCGCAGTACAATCTGCGCGCGGCCGTGCCCGAGCATCCCGAGCATTTCTGTCGCTGGGCCGAAGCGAGCGCCGCGGCCCGCGAGAGGCTGGACGGACATCTCGACCTCGCCTATGGCGACCACCCCAAGCAGACGCTCGACTATTTTCCGGCGCCGGTGAATGCCGCGCCCATCCTCGCCTTCATCCATGGCGGCTATTGGCAGGCGCTCGACAAGTCGGACTTCAGCTTTCCCGCCCCGGTCTGGGCAGAGCGGGGCGTCAGCTTCGCCTCCATCAACTATCCGCTGGCGCCTGAGGCCGGCATCCCCGAGATCCTGGAAAGCTGCCGGGCCGCGGCGCTATGGCTTTGGCACAACGCGGCGGCGCTGGGGGCGGACCGGAAGCGGATCTTCCTCGCCGGCCACTCGGCTGGAGGACATCTGGCGACCCTGCTCCTGGCCACCGACTGGACCAGCTTCGGCGCCCTGCCCGCCGACCTCGTCGAAGGCGCCTGCAGCGTCAGCGGGGTCTACGATCTGGAGCCGATCCGGCTGTCCTACCAGAATCCGGTGCTGAAGCTCGATGCGGCCACCGCCCGCGCCATGAGCCCGATCCATGCGCGGCCGCCGCAGGACCGACCCCTGCTGGTCGCGGTCGGCGGGGCCGAGACGCCGGAGTTCCTGCGTCAGCAGCAGGCCTTTGCGGAGCGCTGGACGGCCGCGGGCGCGCGGATCGACCAGCTCGTCCTCGACGGCCTCAACCACTATGAAGCGGTGGAGTGCCTCGCCGACTCGGGGAGCCCCGCCTTCACCTGGCTCGAGCGTCGGCTGGCCGGCCGGTGAGGCGCCGCAGGAGCGGGTGCGCGGTCAGGGCGGAACTGATAGAATCCGCCGCATTCCGGGCCATTGGGGGACGCTTTGGCGGGGTCGGGGCTGAAACGCATCCTGCTGGTGGATGACGATGCGACGCTGCGGCAGTCACTGGCCGAGCAGCTCGGGCGGCTGGAGGAGTTCAGCACCGAAGAGGCCGGTGCAGGCGCCGAGGCCCTGGCCCGCGGCAAAGAGGGGCAATTCGACGCCGTGCTGCTCGATGTCGGCCTGCCCGACATGGATGGGCGCGAGGTGTGCCGCCTGCTCCGGCGCGGCGGCTTTGCCGCCCCTATCATCATGCTGACCGGGGCCGATTCGGACGCCGACACCGTTCTGGGGTTGGAATCGGGCGCCAACGACTACGTAACCAAGCCCTTCCGCTTCAACGTGCTGCTCGCCCGGCTCCGCGCGCAGCTGAGGCTGCATGAGCAAAGCGAGGAGGCGGTCTTCACGATCGGCCCCTACATCTTCCGCCCGAGTCAGAAGGTGATGGTGAACGACGCCGCCCGCCGCAAGGTGCATCTGACCGAAAAGGAAACGGCGATCCTCAAATATCTCTACCGGACCGGGGGGCAAGTGGTGGCCCGCGAGAAGCTCCTGGGGGAGGTGTGGGGCTTCAACTCCGCCGTCACCACCCACACGCTGGAGACCCACGTCTACCGGCTGCGCCAAAAGATCGAGAAGGACCCGTCCCGCGCAGAAATCCTGGTGACCGAGCCGGGCGGCTACCGCCTCGTTCCCTGACCGCCCCCCGCCACGCGGTTTGCAAGCGGCCCCGTCTCCTTGCTATTTAGAAGCGATGGGGGCCGGCCGCCGATGGGGCGGCCGCTGCGGTCTCCCCGAGGGCCGGCGGGTCAGGGTGGCGAAGGACGGTATCCAGGTCCGGTTCTGGGGAGTGCGCGGCAGCATCGCCTGCCCGGGCGATTCCTATGTGCGCTATGGCGGCAACACCGCCTGCGTGGAAATGCGCTGCGGGCCGCATCTCCTGATCTTCGACGGCGGCACTGGCCTTCGCGAGTTGGGACGGACGCTCGAAGGTGCGCCGCCGCTCGACGTCGACATCTTCTTCAGCCACTCGCATCTGGACCATGTCGCCGGCGTGCCCTTCTTCAAGCCGCTGTTCGCCGCCCAGAACAAGTTCCGTCTGTGGGCCGGGCATCTGAAGCCGGAACGCACGCTGATGGACGTGCTCTGCCAGATGATGGCCGCCCCGCTCTTTCCGATCCCGCCCGCCGCCTTCGACGCCGACACCGAGTTCAACGACTTCACCGCCGGTGAGCGGCTGGAGCCTCATCCCGGGGTGACGCTCGCAACCGCGCCTCTCAATCATCCCAACGGCGCGACCGGGTACAGGGTCGGCTTCAACGGCAGGGCCGTCGCCTATGTGACAGACACCGAGCACGAGAAGGGGCGCCTCGACTCCAACATCCTGCGGCTGATCGAGGGCGCGGACCTGTTCATCTATGACAGCACCTATACCGAGCACGAGTATCCGGCCTATGCCGGCTGGGGCCATTCGACCTGGCAGCAGGGGCTGCGGCTCGCCGAGGCGGGTGGGGTCAAGCGCTTCGTCATCTTCCATCACGATCCGAGCCACGACGATCTGTTCATGGATGCGATCGCCGCCGAGGCCGAGCGGCTGCGCCCCGGCACCGTGGTGGCGCGCGAGGGCATGCTGATCAGCCTCTGAGCGCCGTGGCCGCCGCACCTCCCGCCCACGAGACGCTCACGGCAAAATGATCGCAGGGTAAAGCTTCATGCCCTAGACTCTCCCCGTCGCCTTCGGAGCCTGAGCCATGGCCACTTCGCTCGTTCCTCTGCGCGGCCTGAGCCTCGGCCCCCCGCCGCGCCTGCCGGAACGCGTCGAGCGCGCCGTGCGCGAGCAGCAGGACGCGAGCGAGGCGCTGATCGGCTGGATCCAGCTGGCGGTCGTGGTCACCTTCGCCGCGCTCTACGCGATCTCGCCCAAGACCTTCGCGGCGGATGCCCCGTTCCGGCCGGTGCCCTGGGCGATCGGCATCTATTTCCTGTTCACCGTCGCGCGGCTGGCGCTGGCCTATCGGATGCGGCTGCCGGCGTGGCTGCTGACGCTCTCGATCCTCATCGACATGGCGCTCCTCTTTGGCCTGATCTGGAGCTTCCATCTGCAATACGGCCAGCCGCCCTCCTTCTATCTGAAGGCGCCGACGCTGCTCTATGTGTTCATCTTCATCGCCATGCGTGCGCTCCGCTTCGAGGCCAAATATGTGGTCTTCGCCGGGCTCGCGGCGGCGCTCGGCTGGCTCGCGATGGTGCTTTACGTAATTTATGCCGAGCCCGGCAACTCGATGGTGACGCGCAACTACGTCCAGTACCTCACCTCCAACTCGCTCCTGCTGGGCGCCGAGTTCGACAAGGTCATCTCGATCCTGGTGGTGACGGCGATTCTGGCCCTTGCGATCAGGCGGGCGCGCGCGCTCCTGACCCGCGCCGTCGCGGAGGGCGCGGCGGCGCGCGAGCTGTCGCGCTTCTTCTCGCCCGAGATCGCGCAGCGCATCACCGGCGCGGAGATCGAGATCGCGGCCGGCGACGGCGAGCTGCGCGAGGCGGCCATCCTGATGCTCGACATCCGCGGTTTCACCCGCTACGCCGCCACCATCCCGCCGGCCGAGGTGGTCGGCATGCTGGCTGAGTATCAGGCGCGGATGGTGCCGATCATCCGCGCGCATGACGGTGCGGTCGACAAGTTCCTGGGCGACGGGATCATGGCGACGTTCGGCGCCGCGCAGCCTTCCCAGCGCTATGCGGCGGACGCGCTCTCGGCCCTTCTCGCCTGCCTCGCCGAGGCTCACGCGTGGGCGGCCGAGCGGGAGACGGCGGGCCTGCCGGCGCTGCCGGTCAATGGCGCGGTCGCCACCGGCCGCATCGTGTTCGGAGCCGTGGGCGATTCCGCGCGGCTCGAATACACCGTGATCGGCGATGCAGTGA
>Ga0247830_10000352_pt1 | contig 16135 bp, 11 predicted proteins | sample 12C_Control_Day5_FD_207766 | JGI IMG/M metagenome (GOLD analysis project Ga0247830, IMG submission 207766) | Soil microbial communities from agricultural site in Penn Yan, New York, United States - 12C_Control_Day5 | ecosystem: Environmental > Terrestrial > Soil > Agricultural land | place...
GGTTCACGTCCAGCGACCCGACAACATCGATCCGGCGGCCGTCGCTGGACGTGAACCTGCCCGACACCTTGAAATCGCCGGGGGCATCGGCCGGCGGCGCCGTGGAGGTCGCCGCCGGCAACAGCGCGTGACCGGCAAGGGTGGCGGGGAACTGCTGTGGCTCGGCTGCCATGGCAGCCGGGATGCCCGCGGCAAGGGCGAGCGCCGTCAGGGATGTCCGCAAGTGAGTCCCTCCTGAAGTGTTTGTGTGGCCTGCGAGCTATCAGCCTTGCATTACAGCTCCTTGTCAGGTCCGTGACGGATCGGTGTCGCGCCGGGCAGCCGAGGGCGCTCCGCAGGCCCCAAATCTGCGCTCGGATCGGGCCGACCCGTCGCACCTCCTGCCAGTCTTCTTTGCTTCATCAGGCGCGCAAAATGCACTAGCCTGCGCCCCCATGAGCAAGCCGTTGAAGTTGGGAATCGCAGGCCTTGGCACTGTCGGCAGCGGGCTGTTGCAGCTCTTGGCGGAGCATGGACCCCGCCTCGCGCAAAGCCTCGGCCGCACGATCGAGGTTGTGGGAGTGTCGGCGCGGTCGCGCAGCAAGAAGCGCTCCGTGCCGCTCGAGGGGCTCGAATGGTTCGAGGCGCCCGAGGCGCTGGCCGCCGCCCCGGGCATCGACGTGTTCGTCGAGCTGATCGGTGGCGACGAAGGGGCGCCCAAGAAGGCGGTCGAGGCGGCGCTCGCTGCGGGCAAGCCGGTCGTCACCGCCAACAAGGCGCTGCTCGCCCGCCACGGCACTGAGCTCGCCAAGCTCGCTGAGAAGGCGGGCGTGGCCCTCAACTTCGAGGCGGCGGCGGCGGGCGGCATCCCCGTCATCAAGACGCTGCGCGAGGCGCTCGCCGGCAATCAGATCCGCCGCGTCTACGGCATCCTCAACGGCACCTGCAACTACATCCTCACCAAGATGCAGGACGAGCAGCGCTCGTTCGGCGACGTGCTGGCCGAGGCGCAGGCCAAGGGCTACGCCGAGGCCGACCCGACGTTCGACATCGGCGGCTTCGACACCGCCCACAAGCTCGCGCTCCTCACCAGCCTCGCGTTCGGCACGCGCGTGGCGCTGGATCAGATCGACGTCGAGGGCATCGAGACCATCACCCAGGCCGACATCGAGGCCGCCGACGACCTCGGCTACCGCATCAAGCTGCTGGGCGTCGCACTCATGACTGAGAGCGGGATCGAGCAGCGCGTGCATGCCGCCATGGTGCCGAAGCACTCGGCGATCGCCGAGATATCCGGCGTCACCAACTGCGTCGCCATCGATGGCGACTTCGTCGGCAACCTGCTGCTGGCGGGCCCGGGGGCCGGCGCCAGGGCCACGGCCTCCGCCGTCATGAGCGACATTCTCGACATCGCGCGCGGCGCTTCACCACCGCCCTTCGGCGTGCCGGCCGCCAAGCTGAAGGCCTACAAGCGCGCCAAGCTCGGTCAGCACCAGGGCGCCTACTACGTCCGCCTCTCCGTGTTCGACCGGCCGGGCGCCATGGCCAAGATTGCCGGGCGCATGGGCGAGCGCGACGTGTCGCTCGAAAGCATCGTACAGCGCCGCCCGCGCGGATCGCAGCCAGGCATCGGCGCCAGCCCGACGCCGGGTGCGCCGACGTCCGTCATCTTGATCACGCACGAGACCACGGAGGAGGCTATCCGGGCCGCGCTAGAGGCCATCGACAAGGATGGACAGGTCTCCGAGAAGCCGCAAATGATACGCATCGAGCCGCTCTGAGGCGGATCTCGGGGATAGCAGCAGGGAGGGGCGCGATGAGCGACGCAATTCAAGGCCATGACACCGTGGGTGGGCTCGACCGGGTTCTGGTGCTCGAGGTCGCCCGCGTGACGGAGGCGGCAGCCATCGCCGCCGCCCGCTTGCGCGGTCGCGGCGACGAGAAGGCGGCCGACGGCGCCGCCGTCGATGCCATGCGCAAGGAGCTCGCCAAGATCCACGTCAAGGGCCGCGTCGTCATCGGCGAGGGCGAGATGGACGAGAGCCCCATGCTCTACATCGGCGAGGAAGTAGGTCTCGGTGACGGCCCCGAGGTCGACATCGCCGTCGATCCGCTGGAGGGCACGACCATCTGCGCCAAGGCGATGCCCAACTCGCTCGCCGTCCTCGCGATTGCCGAGCGTGGCGGGCTGCTCAATGCGCCGGATATGTACATGGACAAGATCGCCATAGGCCCGGGCTATCCCGAGGGCATCATCGATCTCGACGCGCCGCCGGGTGTGACGCTCCAGAAGATGGCAAAGGCCAGGGGCGTGCCGGTGTCGGCGATCACCGCCTGCATCCTGGACCGGCCACGCCACGCCGAGCTGATCGCGGCGGTGCGCAAGGCCGGTGCCGGCGTGCAGCTGATTCCGGACGGCGACATTGCCGGCGTGATCTGGACCACCGACCCCGAGGAGACCGGCATCGACATCTACTTCGGCATCGGCGGCGCGCCCGAAGGCGTGCTGGCGGCCGCGGCCCTGAGGTGCATCGGCGGCCAGATGCAGGGGCGCCTGCACCCCATGAAAAAGGAGGAGGAGACGCGCGCGGCGGCCATGGGCGTCACCGACATCCGCCGCAAGTACTCCATGAACGAGATGGCCTCCGGCGACGTCATCTTCTCGGCCACCGGCGTCACCGATGGATCGCTGCTCGACGGCGTGCACTTCCGCGGCGAGTTCGCGGAGACCGAGACCGTGGTGCTGCGCTCCAAGACCGGCACCGTGCGCCGCATCAAGACCACGTTCCGCATGATCGGCACGAAGGCGGTGCTCTGACTCGCTGCAAAAGAAAAAAGCCGGGCCGCGTCGGCGCCCCGGCTCCATGGTCGCAGCAGTTCGATCAGGCCGCAACCGGCGCGGCGACGACCTCGTCCTTGACGAGGCGCGCGCCGCCGAACAGCGTGCCTTTGCCGTAGAGCACGCCGAAGCCCAGGATGCGCGCCAGCAGCCAGTCGTCCTCGATGTGGCCGACGACCAGGGTCAGGCCGAAATCGGAGAGATGGCGGCAGATGTCGGAGGCGGGAACGCGTCCGCTGGCGGCCGGCAGGCCATCCAGGAACACCGGCGCATCGAGCTCGACGAAGGCAAAGCCCATCTCCTTGAGCCCTGCAAAGTCCATGTCGAGATCGGTTACCTCCTCGAGCGCGAAGCTGTAGCCGGCTGCAGCCAGTGCGCCGAGCGCCTCGGCGTGACCGGGCGTGAACGCGCGCACCTCGCTCTGCGTGAAGGCAAGCACGAGGCCCATCCCACCCTCGGGGCTGGGTTCGGCCGAGGCCGCATCGACGAAGCGCGCATCGGTCAGCGACTCTCCGGCCACCGCCGCCAGCACCGAGCCCTGCCGGCCGCGCTCGCCGAGCTTGCGGGCGACGCGGGCGGCGCGCACCATGCGCGCCGCGTCGATGCGCGGCATCAGGCCGGACCCGCGCGCCACGCGCGTGAACTCGCTCTGCTCCAGCGCGGCGCCGTCGGCGGTGCGCAGCCGCATGCTCACCTCGAAATGGCGTGCCCGCCCCTCCGCCAGGGCGTGGATCGGCTCGAGCAGCACCTCCATGCGCTCCGCCACCACGGCCTCGGCAATCGGCGCGAGCCGGGGGTCGAGCGCGGGCGGCGTGCCCGGCTCGCGCGGCCCGGAATCGCCGGCAGGAGCGGACGGCTTCGGCCACCACGACGGCACGCCGCCCGTCGGCTCGTCCGATGCCGGCTCGAAACTCGCTGGCGGACGCGACATGCTGCGCGCGGCCGCCTGCAAGGCCGCAACCGATTGGCCGATCATGACCTCGGTCTCGCTGGCGGCGGCGGGCTTCTCGACGCGCTCAACGCCACGCCTACAGTGGCTCCGCGCGTCGGCGAGCTTCTTGAGCACCTGCTCGACGTTGACCTGCGGCTCGGCCTCGTCCGGCTTTCTCGCGTCGGGCGCCCATTTGTCGCCGTCCGTCAGGCGTGAGAGACCGGGCCCCGCCGGCAGCGCCGGCTCCTGCAGCGGCCTGAAGCTGAAGGGATCAGGCGTGCGCGCAGGTGCGGGCGCATCCGAGCCGGTCGTCTCGCGCTCGGCGCGAGCGGCTTCTGCCCAGCGTGCGATCTCGGCATGCGGCGAGGATGGCGCGTCCGCTGTGGGCTCGGCAGCCTCGTCGACCGGTGTCTCGAGAGGCGCGCGCATCCACAGGTCTGCGTGCTCGCGCTCGCCACCCCCACCGTCGGCAGCGATCAGCGAGCGCCGGACGAGCAGATGCACCGAAAGCAGGATCGTGTAGACGGCAAGGGCCACCACGCTGCCGGCCCACAGGGCCATGTCGAGCCGCACCAAGCACCAGGCACCCACCGCCAGGGACAGTACGGTCACTGCGAACACCACGAAGGCGTCGGCATAGCGCGGATTGTAGGCGGGGGTATCGTCGTGCAGTGCGAATTGCTGTGCCATTGGCTGCTCGGCTCGCCTCGTGTCGCAACGAATCGTGTGCAACCAGCATTTGCGAGACAACCTGCATCCGCAACCCGCAGCCGTGCCCTATCACCAGCTTTCGAGGGAAGCCGCTGCCCATTTCGCGCCTGACGGAGCGAGGCGATTCGCAATCGGTAATGTGCCGGTAATGAATCTGCCAAGATCCGGACACACCGCTGTTGTGGGCTCGCGCTGCGTGCAGATCGAGGCAGGCGGAGACCTTTCCATGAAGCTTCTGGCGACGATGGCGGCCTTGACTGTTGCTGCCTGTCTGACGGGCACGGCAACGGCGCAGATGCCGCTTCCCTTCGGCGGAACGCCGGTGCCGGAGCCCGGCAAGAGCCCGCAGTGCACCAAGGACTACGTCAAGTCGGTCGAGGCGCAGATCGCCGCGATGGAGAAGCTGCGTTCCTCCGGCCCCGACTTCGTCGGACAGATCTGCAACCTGATCGAATCCGGCAGTGCCATCGTCGGCGGCGAGCTCTCCGACGAGACGCGTCAGAAGCTCAAGAGCGTGCTCGGCGTCGACATCGACCTGCGCTTCATCAAGACGCAATGCCGTGTGAGCCAGGGCAACCTCGACCGCGAGGTCATGAGTCAGCTCGGCTACCTCAAGTCGGAGCGCATGCGCTGCGACGGCAGCATCTAGCCGGCTGCGAAGGCTGACTCCCTTGGGTTCTGGATATTTTCGCTGACCCTCGGGCTCGACCCGAGGGCAGGCGCGAAAATCCGGGATGACAGCTCAGCGCTTGTAAAGGCCCATGATCGCCGCCTTGGCGAGCGTGTTGAAGTTGAGCTGGAAGCCGACGATGGCCGCGGAGGTGTCCGCCTTGACCGGAAGGCTGTCGGCGCTCACCGCGAACACCGTGAACAGATAGCGGTGAGGATGATCGCCGGGCGGCGGGCAGGGACCGCCGTAGCCGGGGCCACCGAAGTCCGTGCGCGTCTGCAGGGCACCGGCCGGCAGCTTCGGCGATTTCGGATTGCCGGCGTCGAGTGCAAGCTCGGTGACGTTGGCGGGGATGTTCACCACCAGCCAGTGCCAGAAGCCGCTGCCCGTGGGCGCGTCGGGATCGAAGCAGGTGACGGCAAAGCTCTTGGTGCCGGCGGGCGCGCCGGACCAAGAAAGATGCGGCGACTTGTTGCCGCCCGCGCAGCCGAAACCGAAGTCGGCGGACAGGACGTGGTCGGCGCCCAGGTAGTCGCCGTCCCTAAGGCTGCTGCTCGTGACCTTGAACGTCATCGCGTCCTCCTCCCTGTGCGCCGACGGGCCACTCGGGCCCAGCGGACCGGACTATGGCAAGCCGGCCGCGCGTCGCCAATGGTGAATGATCTGACCGATATCGAATAGCAAAGAACGCGCCTTGTGGCGTCGCGATGGGCGCTGCACATTTTACGCAAAACTCACCGCGATCCGGCACATTTTCCCGACGAATTGGATCAATCGGCCGCCGCAAAGCGTAGGATAGAAATGCGACCGATAGCTGACCTGAGCATGCTGCGAGCGTTGTCGCCGCGTCGAGCCGCCGCCGGCACCAAACCTAAGACCGAAGGCGCAAAGCCGCCGACGGATGCGCAAGCCACGGGGCAGGCGGAGTTTCCCTCCACCGCCCTACCGGGACCCGGGGAGCGCAAGCTCGCGCTCTGGGTTGCACTCGTCTCCGCGGTCGCATTCGTAGTCGCGGTTCCCTATGCGCGCGAGCCGCTGGCGCAGGTGTGGGCCTTCTTTCCGATCTACGAGTCCGCGCTCGCCATCAGCGACCTGATCACGGCAGTCCTCCTCGCGGCGCAATTCCTGATCCTGCGCGCCCGACGCCTGCTCCTGCTCGCGTGCGCTTATTTGCTCACGGCCGCGATGGTGGTCGCGCACCTGCTCACCTTTCCGGGGCTGTTCTCGACCACCGGGTTGCTGGGTGCGGGCCCCCAGAGTACGGCCTGGCTCTACGTGCTCTGGCACAGCGGCTTCCCTGTCGTCATCATCGCCTACGCTCTCTGGAAGGACGACGACAAGCGCGCCGCGGCGCCCGAAGGCCAGGCTGCACGCGACCTCATGTTCGGCGCACTGGTCGCACTTGCCGCGGCGGTTGCGCTCACGTTGCTGGCGACTTGGGGTCAGGCGCTCCTGCCGCCGATCATGCAGGGTAACAGCTACTCCCCGGCAATGATCGTGGTGGTGGGAGCGACCTGGGCGCTGAGCTTCGTCGCGCTCATCGCGCTGTGGATGCGCAAGCCGCATACGATGATCGACCTCTGGCTCATGGTCGTGATGTGCGCCTGGATCTTCGATATCGGGCTCAGCGCCGTATTCAACGCCGGACGTTTCGACCTCGGATTCTATGCCGGCCGCGTTTACGGGCTGCTGGCCGCCACTTTTGTCCTCCTAGTGCTGCTCGTTGGAACCGCGCGGCTCTACGCCCGGCTCGCCCAGTTGCTCGGCGCCGAGCAACAGCTGCGCCGGCAAGAGAGCAACCTGCGGCAGCGCATCTTCGACACATCGCTCGACTTGATCGTGATCTGCGACCGGGGAGGCAATATCCTGCAGGCAAGTCCGAGTTGCCGCACCATTCTCGGATACTCCCCCGAGGAGGTCGTCGGGCAGAGCGGTACGCAAATCGTCTATCACGAGGACCTCGACAACACGCGTCATGAGATGCGCACTGCGCGCCGCCGCGGGATGATTCGCAATTTCGATTGCCGCTACGTCCACAAGAACGGGCATGCGGTTCCGCTGGCGTGGAGCGGCGTCTGGTCGGAGCCTGATGGGCAGTACTTCTTCATCGGCCGCGACATGACTGAGCGCACCAAGCTCGAGCAGCAGCTGCGCCAGGCGCAGAAGATGGAGGCGATCGGCCAATTGACCGGCGGGATTGCCCACGATTTCAACAATATACTGGCTGTCATCATCGGCATGACGGAATTGGCCGCGGCGCGCGCAAAGGGCGACCCGCACCTGGCGTCGATGGTGCAGGAGATCGATCAGGCCGCCGAGCGCGGCGTCCAGCTCGTGCAGCGGATGCTGGCTTTCGCGCGCAGGCAACCGCTCGAGGCGCGCGTCCTGGACGTGACGGATGCCGTCAAGCGGGCCGCAGCCATGTTGGGCCGGACGCTGGGTGAAGACATCACCGTCAAGGTGGCGCTGGCCGATGAGCTCTGGCCGGCGCGGCTCGACGCTTCCCAGCTGGAGGAGGCGATCCTCAACCTCGCCGTCAACGCTCGCGACGCCATGCCCAAGGGCGGGCGCATCGTCATGGAGACCGCCAACGCGCATCTCGATCAAGCCTACGCCGCGCAAAACTCCGGCGTGGAACCGGGCGACTACGTGGCGGTGATCGTCACCGACTCCGGGACGGGGATGCCCTCCGAGATCGTCGAGCGCGTGTTCGAGCCGTTCTTCACGACCAAGGAGGTCGGCAAGGGCACCGGCCTCGGTCTCAGCATGGTCTACGGATTCGTCAAGCAATCTCGCGGCCACGTGAAGATCTACAGCGAGGTCGGCCATGGCACGAGCATCAAGCTCTACTTTCCCAGAGTGGTGAGCGGCGCGACCGATGAGCCCAATCCCGCTGCGGAACCCGCGGCGCCCCTCCCTGCGGGCTCGGAGCGCATTCTCGTCGTGGAAGACGACGCGGCGGTGCGCGGCATGGCAGTCGGCATCCTCGAGGGGCTCGGCTATCGCGTGCGGCAGGCGCCGGACGGCAAGAGCGCGCTCGACATCCTGCGCGGACCCGACAGCATCGACCTGCTGTTCACCGATATGATCATGTCGAATGGCGTAAGCGGGAAGGACCTGGCTGAGACCGCGCGCTCGCTGCGGCCGGGCATCAAGGTGCTCATGACGTCGGGGTATTCGGAGCAGTTCATCGCCATGCGCGGCGACGACGCAATCGCGGCGCACCTCCTGAGCAAACCCTACCGCCGGGAGCAGCTGGCGTCGGCCGTGCGCAGCGCGCTGGGGCGCGGCTAGGCTGCCTTCCTGGGTGCCGCGGCGATCTCTGCGAGCTGCAGCACCAGCGCGCGAACGCCCTTGAGGCGCTTCTCGGGGAGGTCCCAGTCGGCCCTGAACACGAGCTTGTGGTCGGGCTGCAGCTTCACGCCGCCCTTGGATTTGCTCATGTAGGCGATGAGCCCTTCGGGGTTGGCGAACTGGTTCTTGCGGAAGGCGATGACGGCGCCCTTGGGGCCCGCATCGAGTTGCTGGACGCCGGCCTGCTTGGCAAGGCCCTTGATCTCCACCACGTCGAGCAAATGGCGCACCTCCTGCGGCAGCTCGCCGAAGCGGTCGACCAGCTCGGCCGCGAACGCATCGATATCGGAGCGCTTGTCGAGCATCGATAGGCGCCGGTAGAGGCCGAGGCGGAGCTGCAGATCGCTCACGTAGGTATCCGGGATCAGCACGGCCGTGCCGAGCGAGATCTGCGGACTCCACTGATCCTGGGCCTCGCCGAGGTCGCCACCCTTGAGGGAGGCGACGGCCTCCTCCAGCATCGACTGGTAGAGCTCGAAGCCGACCTCCTGGATGTGGCCCGACTGCTCCTCGCCGAGCAGGTTGCCGGCGCCGCGGATGTCGAGGTCGTGGGAGGCGAGCGAGAAGCCCGCACCCAGCGTGTCGAGCGACTGCAGAACCTTGAGCCGTTTCTCGGCGCCTTCGGTGAGGCGCTGCCCGTTGGGCGTGGTGAAGTAGGCGTAGGCTCGCGCCTTGGAGCGGCCGACGCGGCCGCGCAGCTGATAGAGCTGGGCCAGCCCGAACATGTCGGCGCGATGCACGATGAGCGTGTTGGCGTTGGGGATGTCGAGGCCCGATTCCACGATCGCCGTGGACAGAAGCACGTCATACTTGCCGTCGTAGAACGCGGTCATGACGTCCTCCAGCGTGCTCGGCGGTAGCTGGCCATGGGCGCGCGCCACTTTCAGCTCTGGCGTGTGCTCGGCGAGGAACTCGGCAACCTCTTCCAGGTCCGAGATGCGCGGCACCACGTAGAAGCTCTGCCCGCCGCGGTAGCGCTCGCGCCGCAGCGCCTCGCGCACGATCACGGGATCGAAGGGCGAGATGAACGTGCGCACGGCCAGCCGGTCCACCGGAGGCGTGGTTATGAGGGAGAGCTCGCGTACCCCCGACAGGGCGAGCTGGAGGGTGCGCGGGATCGGCGTGGCGGTGAGCGTCAGAACGTGCACGTCCTCGCGCAGCTGTTTCAGGCGCTCCTTGTGCTGGACGCCGAAGTGCTGCTCCTCGTCGATGATGAGGAGCCCGAGCCGCTTGAAAGCGATGCCCTTGCCGAGCAGGGCGTGGGTGCCGACGACGATGTCGATCATGCCGTCTTTGACGCCCGCTTTGACGGCGGCGAGGTCCTTGGCCGCGATCAGCCGCGAGGCCTGGGCGACGCGCACGGGCAGGCCCTTGAAGCGCTGCGAGAAGGTCGCGAAGTGCTGACGCGCGAGCAACGTGGTGGGCACCACCAAGGCTACCTGGAAGCCCGACAGCGCGGCCACGAACGCGGCGCGCAGCGCTACCTCGGTCTTGCCGAAGCCGACGTCGCCGCACACCAGCCGGTCCATGGGCTTGCCGGAGGCGAGGTCCTCCAGCACGGTGGCGATACTGGCGGTCTGGTCCTCGGTCTCGCCGTACGGGAAGCGCGCCACGAACTCGTCGAAGGCGCCTTCCGACGGCGTCATGGACGGCGCCTCGCGCAGCTGGCGGAGTGCGGCGATCTTGATCAGCTCGGCGGCGATGGCGCGGATGCGCTGCTTGAGGCGGGCCTTGCGGGTCTGCCAGGCAACGCCGCCCAGGCGATCGAGTTGGACAGCGCCGTCGGCGGAGCCGTAGCGCGACAGGAGCTCGATGTTCTCGACGGGGAGATAGAGTTTGGCGCCTTCCGCGTAGGCGATCTCGAGGCAGTCGTGCGGGGCGCCGAGCGCGGTGATGGTGGTGAGGCCGTCGAAGCGGCCGATGCCGTGGTCGGCGTGCACGACGAAGTCGCCGACGGAGAGGCTGGTCGCTTCCGTGATGACGTCGGCAGCGCGGCGGGCCTTGCGGCGCGGGCGCACGAGCCGGTCTCCCAGCACGTCCTGCTCGCCGATGACGGCGAGATCGGCGGTCTCGAAACCCTGCTCGATGCCGAGCACCGCGAAGGCCGTCGTGGCAGCGGGCAGCGCCGACGCCTCCTCGAAGCTTTCGACATTCTGCGCAGGGCCGAGCTGATGCTCTCCGAGCAGCCCCTGCAGTCGCTCGCGCGCGCCCGGCGTGAAGGCGGCGACGATCACCCGCTTGCCCTGGCCTTGCAGGGTGCGCACGTGGGTGGTCGCGGCGTCGAACACGTTGAGGCCCTCGCCGGCGCGCTCGAGCGCGAAGTTGCGTCCCACTCGGCCCCCGAACGAGCGCAGTCGACCGCTCTCTCCCTCGCCGGCCTCCTCGAAGGGCGTCATGTGGCGCTCGGTGCGGGCGGCGAGCTGCGCGCTCCAGTCCTCGCGCGTGAGGAACATGGCGGCAGGCGCCACCGGCTTGTAGGGCGGGGCGCCGAAGGTCAGGGTCTCGAGGCCTTTGACCCGGGCCTCGTGGTGGTCCGCGATCAGCTCCAGACGCTCGGTCACGGCCTGGTCGGCCAGGTGATCGAAGGTCACGGGGGCGTCGCCGACGTAGTCGAACAGCGTCTCCAGGCGCTCGTGAAACAGCGGCAGCCAGTGCTCCATGCCGGGATAGCGCTGGCCGGCGCTGACGGCCTCGTAAAGGGGGTCCTCGCCGGTGGCGGGGCCGAAGGTCTCGACGTAGGCGCGGCGGAAGCGCTTCTCGGCGACCTCGCCGAAGGTTATCTCGCTCACGGGCATCAGGGTGAGGCGCTGAACGATCTTGCCCGTGCGCTGCGTGTCGGGATCGAACGCTTTGATGTGCTCCAGCGTGTCGCCGAAGAAATCGAGCCGCACGGGGCTCGAGCGCCCTGGGGGGAAGAGGTCGAGGATGCCGCCGCGCACGGCATACTCGCCGGGCTCCATGACGGTGCCGGTGCGCTGGTAGCCGGCGAGCGCGAGCCGCTGGGTCAGCTCGTTCATGTCCAGGCGCTGGCCGGGGGCGATGTTTTTCAGCGAGCGGCGGATGAAATCGCGCGGGGGGAGGCGCTGCAGGATGGCGTTGACGGTGGTCAGCACGACGGTCGGGCCCTTGCGGGCGGCGGCCGTGAGGCGGGCGAGCGTGGCGACGCGGGTGGCCACGATCTCGGCGTTGGGGCCGATGCGGTCGTAGGGCACCGTGTCCCAGGCCGGCAGCTGCAGCACGCGCACCTTGGGGGCGAAGAACCTGAGGCCCTCGGTCAGCGACTCCAGGCGGCGGTCGTCGCGCGCCACATGCAGGAGCAGCGGAGGAGTGGCCGTGCGCTCGTCCTCGGTCAGCCGCGCCAGCACCAGGGGTGCGAGCCCTTCCGGCACGCCGGCCAGCGTCTCCCTCATGGCGCGCTCTCCAGGCCGTGGAAGACGCGCAGCGCCATGACGAGCTCGCCGAACTCGCCGGCGGGGGCGAACTCGGGGTGCAGGACCATGTCCTGAAGGTCGGGATCGGGCAGGCTCAGCATGCGCTCGAACAGATCGAGCTGGTCGGGGGGCATATCTCCGACCGACCGTTCCGCGAAGCGGCCCAGGATCCAGTCCATTTCCTTGGTGCCGCGATGGCACGCGCGATAAACGGCGCGCCGGCGGCGCCTATCGGCGTCGTCGGTCATGAAGTTCAGCTTTGATAACCGGGCGCCGGCGCTTGACGGCGCAAGCCGCCGCCGCCACCTTCCCCGGCTCGAGGGCCTGATATAGGCCTGCGGGCGCACCGAGAAAAGCGCCACTTGCGTCCTGGGGCCAGACCCCTTGCGCCTGCGCTCTGCAGGTATGCAACGCCGAGGTAAGGGTCTGACCCCCTCAAATGCGGCCCGACCAGCTCACACCACTGTTTGCGGCGGCCAAGAGCCTGACCGGCATCGGGCCGCGCATGGAGATCCTGCTCAAGAAGGCGCTGCAGCTGCCGCCCGGCGTCAGCGAGCCGCGCATCATCGATCTCCTGTGGCACATGCCGACCGGCGTCATCGACCGGCGCGCGACGCCTACGGTCGCCGCGGCCATGCCGGGAACCATCGCCACGCTCGAATTGCGCGTTCTCAAGCACAAGCCGGCGCCGCGCGGCAACACCAAGGCGCCCTACAAGATTGCGTGCGAGGACGATACGGGCAAGATCGATCTCGTTTTCTTCCATGCCGAGCGCCGGTTCATCGAGCGCCAGCTTCCCGTCGGCAGCATCCGCGTCGTGAGCGGGCGCATCGAGAGCTACAACGACAAGAAGCAGATGGCGCATCCCGACTACATCGTCGCGCCCGAGGCACGCGCTGACCTGCCCCTGCTCGAGCCGGTCTATCCGCTGACCGCCGGGCTCTCCGGCAAGGTGCTGCTCAAGGCAAGCCGCCAGGCACTTGAGCGGGTGCCCGAGCTACCCGAGTGGCAGGACGCCGCCTGGCTGAAGCAACGCAGCTGGCCGGATACGGGCGCGGCGCTCGTGCGCCTGCACCGGCCGGCGGACCCCTCCGACGTGTCGCCGGCGGGTCCGCCGTGGCAGCGCCTCGCCTATGACGAGCTGCTGGCGGGCCAGCTGGCGCTGGCGCTGGTGCGGCAGAGCTTCAAGGCGCAACCGGGGCGCAGCGTCTTTGGCGACGGCCGAGTGCGGGCGAAGATCGCCGACGCGCTGCCCTTCGGGCTCACCAACTCCCAGCGCAAGGCGCTCGAGGAGATTGCCGAGGACATGGCCTCGCCGCGGCGCATGCTGCGGCTGCTGCAGGGCGACGTGGGCTCGGGCAAGACCGTGGTCGCGCTGATGGCCATGGCGATCGCCGTGGAGGCAGGCGCGCAGGCGGCCATGATGGCACCGACCGAGGTGTTGGCGCGCCAGCATGCCGACACCATTGCGCCGCTCGCGCATGCGGCGGGGCTCAACATCGGTCTCCTGACGGGGCGTGAGAAGGGCCGCATCCGCGCCGACCTGCTGGAGCGGCTGGCCGCCGGCGAGATCGACATCCTGGTCGGCACGCACGCGCTGTTCCAGCCGGACGTGACCTTCAGGGATCTCGCCTTCGCCGTAATCGATGAGCAGCACCGCTTCGGCGTGCATCAGAGGCTGGCGCTGCAGACCAAGGGCGGCAAGGGCGGCGCCGGCATCCTCGTCATGACCGCGACGCCGATCCCGCGCACACTGCTGATGACGCACTATGGCGACCTCGACGTATCGCGCCTGACCGAGAAGCCAGCGGGACGCAAGCCGGTGGTCACCAAGTCGATTCCCGTCGAGACGATCGAGCGCCTGATCGAGCGGCTGCGGGTGCAGCTGGGAGAGGGCGCCCAGATCTACTGGGTGTGCCCGCTGATCGAGAGCTCCGACAAGTCGGAGCTGGCCGCAGCCGAGGAGCGGCACGCGCATCTGGCTCAGGTGTTCGGCGCGGGCAAGGTCGGGCTGCTGCACGGGGGTCTCACCGGGGCGGCCAAGGACCAGACGATGGCGGCGTTCGCTGCGGGCGTGCTCAAGATCCTGGTGGCGACGACCGTGATCGAGGTCGGCGTCGACGTGCCCAACGCCAACATCATGGTGATCGAGCACGCCGAGCGCTTCGGCCTCGCCCAGCTCCACCAATTGCGAGGGAGAGTCGGCCGCGGCTCGCGCGAGAGCTTTTGCATGCTGCTCTACAAGGCGCCCCTCGGGGACGCCGCCCGCCAGCGCCTCGAGATGATGGAGGCGACGGAGGACGGCTTCAAGATCGCCGAGAAGGACCTGGAGCTGCGCGGCGGCGGCGAGGTGCTGGGCGCGCGACAGAGTGGCATGCCCGAGTTCCGCGTGGCAACGGTGCCCAACTTCGAGGAGCTGTTGGCGGCCGCTCGAGACGATGCGAGGCTGGTGCTGACGCAGGACCCGCACTTGATGTCGCCGCGTGGCCAGGCGCTGAGAGTGCTGCTCTACCTCTTCGAGTGCGACGAGGCCGTGCGCCTGTTCCGCGCGGCGTAGGGAGGGTAGGGGCCCAATAAGCGGCCGCGCATTGCGCCGTTGCGCGATCGGCGCAATACGCCCTTCGGCTATTGCGCCCTACCCCGCAAGCTACCCCTTGCCCCGTAGCAGCCGCGCCTTCTGGCGTTGCCAGTCGCGCTTGGCGGTGTCGGCGCGCTTGTCGTGCAGCTTCTTGCCCTGGGCGAGCGCCAGCTTGAGCTTGGCGCGCCCGCGAGCGTTGAAGTAGAGCTCGAGGGGCACCATCGTCATGCCCTGCCGCTCCACCGCGATGGAAAGCTTGTGGATCTCGCTCTTGCGCAGCAGCAGGCGGCGGGGTCGGCGCGGGTCGTGCTGGAAGAAGGCGCCGGCGGACTGGTATTCCGGGATGTAAGCGTTGATGAGGAAAATGCCGCCCCGCTCGGCCGAGGCGTAGCTCTCCGCGATGTTGGCCTGGCCGGCGCGCAGCGATTTGACCTCGGTGCCGGTGAGCTCGATGCCGGCTTCCCAGGTGTCCTCGATGGCGTACTCGAACCGCGCCTTGCGGTTCTCGGCAATGCGCTTGTGGCCGTCGTCCTTGCTGGCGGCCATGGGCCCTCGAGCCTCTCCGGGCCTGCCTTGCTTGCCGGCGCTACTCCGCCGCCTTGGCCTGCAGCAGCCCGACGCTCTTGAGCGCGTCGTCTACCGCCTTCTTGGTCGGCTCCATCAGCGGGGCAAGCGGCAGCCGGCACTCGGGCGAGCCGATCACGCCGAGCCGCCAGGCCGCATACTTGACGGGCGCCGGATTGGTCTCGATGAACAGCGCATCGTGCAGCGGCATCAGCTTGTCCTGCAATTCGAGCGCCCTCGCCCACTTGCCTTCGAGACAAGCATTCTGGAAGTCGGCGCAGAGCCTGGGGGCGACGTTGGAGGTGACGGAGATGCAGCCGTAGCCGCCGTGCGCCATGAAGCCCAGCACCGTGCCGTCCTCGCCGGAGAGTTGCACGAAGTCCTTGCCGCAGGCGAGGCGCTGGTTGGTGACACGGGCGACGTTGGCGGTCGCGTCCTTCACCCCCACCACGTTCTTGAGCTCGGCGCAGCGCGCCATGGTGTCGACCTTGATGTCGACGATGGTGCGTACCGGCACATTGTAAAGGATGATGGGGATATCGACGGCATCGTTGATCGCCTTGAAATGGCGGTAGAGGCCGTCCTGCGTGGGCTTGTTGTAGTAGCCCGTCGAGTGCAGCACGGCGTCCGCCCCCGCCTCCTTGGCGTGGCGGGTGAAGTCGATCGCCTCCTCGGTAGAGTTGGAGCCCGCCCCCGCGATCACTGGAACGCGCTTCCTGGCCGTCTTGATGCAGAGCTCGACGACCTCCTTGTGCTCCTCGTGGCTCAGTGTCGGGCTCTCGCCGGTCGTGCCCACCGGCACCAGGCCGTGCGTGCCCTCCGCGATCTGCCAATCGACCAGTCGCTTGAATGCCGCCTCGTCGACCTTGCCGCCCTTGAAGGGCGTGATCAACGCGGTAAATGAACCCTTGAACATGGGTTGCTCCCGAGATTGAGGCCTGCGCCCATGCGGCGCGGCGCCCTCAAGTCACCTTGAACGCAAGACGAACCATTGATAGCTCTTCACCGGCCCGGCGCAACCGGAAAGTCCGCGTCTATCCCCGCTGATTGCGGGTCGGGGTGAGGGGGAGTGCGCCGG
>Ga0247830_10000354_pt1 | contig 16091 bp, 15 predicted proteins | sample 12C_Control_Day5_FD_207766 | JGI IMG/M metagenome (GOLD analysis project Ga0247830, IMG submission 207766) | Soil microbial communities from agricultural site in Penn Yan, New York, United States - 12C_Control_Day5 | ecosystem: Environmental > Terrestrial > Soil > Agricultural land | place...
GGTCTCGTAGACCAGGTCGTACGCGTCCATCACCGCGCCGCTCCTCAAGCGGAGGGGCCCGGTGAAGCTCGCGGTCTGCGGCGCGACGACGCCGACCGATTTCGGTGCGGTTGTAGTGTCCATAAACGCAAAAACCCGGCGAGCTTGCGCGGGCCGGGTTCGGAAAAAACTTTGACGTTTTTTCTCTTTAGCCGGATTTGTAACGCGCCCGCAAGCTGAAAATCAAATCGGCGCGGCTATGTAGCGGGAGGAACGTTACCGGTCCCCCGTCAAATTGTCAAATAGCTCAGGAAGTTAGGGCTCTTAGCCGTTGAGCTTGGCCAGCAGGGCCTGCAGCTTCTCCGGATCGCTGGTGCGCAGCATGCGGCGCGCGAGCGGCTTCAGCTTCGCGAGGTCGGACTTCAGGACCACCTGTTTCACGTCGAGCAGGTGAGCCGAGTGCATCGAGTACTGGCGCAGCCCGAATGCCAGCAGCAGGCGCGTCAGGGTAATGTCACCGGCCATCTCGCCGCAAAGCGCGACCGGCACCTTGGCCTTGTCCGAGGCGCGGATGATGCCGGCGATCAGGTTCAGCACTGCGGGGTGCAGCGGGTCGTAGAGGTGGGCGACCGAGTCGTCGGTGCGGTCAATCGCCAGCGTGTACTGGATGAGGTCATTGGTACCGATCGACAGGAAATCGAGCTTGCGCACGAAGATGTTGAGCGCGAGCGCCGCGGCCGGTACCTCGATCATGCCGCCGACCTTGATGCCGCGGTCGTAGGGCACACCCGCTTCGTCGAGGCTCTGCTTGGCCTGGCGAATCAGTGCGAGCGACTGCTCGACCTCGGACGCTGTGGCGAGCATCGGAATGAGGATATTGACCTTGCCGTGGTGCGAGGCGCGCAGCAGCGCGCGCAGCTGGGTGAGGAAGCGCTGAGGCTCGGTGAGGCACAGCCGGATCGCGCGCAGACCCATCGCCGGATTGGCGTTGCGCTGCGGTGCTCCGTCATCGGACTTGTCCGCACCCAGGTCGTAGGTGCGGATGGTCACCGGCATGCCGTCCATCTCCTCCGCGGCCTTGCGGTAGGCCTCGAACTGCTCGTCCTCGTCCGGAAGATCCGGGCGCCCGAGGAACAGGAACTCACTGCGGAAGAGCCCGATGCCGGTCGCCCCGTTCTCGCGCGCCTCGACGACGTCGTCGGGTCCTTCGATGTTCGCGTGCAGCTCGATTGCGACGCCGTCGAGCGTCGCGGCGCGCGTGTTGCGCAGGCGCCGCAGCTTCTGGCGCTCGATCTCGAACTGGTGCTGGCGCAGCTGGTATTCCGCCAGCACCTGCCGGTCGGGATCCACAATCACCACGCCTTGGGTGCCGTCGACGACGACCAGCTCGTTCTCCTGGATCAGGTGGCGCGCGTTGTGTAGCGCTACGATCGAGGGGATCGCGAGGCTGCGCGCCACGACGGCGGTGTGCGAAGTGCTTCCGCCCACGTCGGTGATGAAGCTCGCGAACTGGTGCTGCTTGAACTCGACCACGTCAGCGGGAGACAGGTCGTGCGCGATCAGGATCAGGTTCTGTTCGGAATCGGCCGCTGGCGGAGGAGGGAGATAGCCGGGCTGGCCGGAAAGCGCCTTCAGCACGCGTTCGACCACCTGGACCACGTCGGCCTTGCGCTCGCGCAGGTAGCCGTCCTCGATCTCGTCGAACTGCGCAAGCAGCGCGTCCATCTGGACCCGCAGCGCCCATTCCGCGTTGCACTGCTCGGTCTCGATGATGCGGCGCGGCGCGACCGACAGCATCGAGTCGTTCAGGATCATCAGGTGCAGGTTGATGAAGGCGGCGAACTCCGCGGGCGCCGTGGCCGGGACGCTGTCGCGCAGCGCCTCCATCTCGGCGCGCACCTTGGCGACGGCGGATTCGAAGCGATCCGCCTCCTCCGGCACCTGGGCCGGTGGCACGGTGTAGTGATCGACCTCGAGCGTGGTTTGCGACACCAGGCGCGCCTGGCCAATCGCGATCCCGCCGGAGACACCAATCCCGTGTATGGTGAAGCTCATCGCGCTACGCCTGGAAAAAAGCTACTCGTTTTCCTCGAAGCGCGCGGCAATGAGCCCGGTGACGGCGCCCATCGCCTCGTCCTCGTCGGGACCGTCGGTCTCGACCACCAGCTTCGAGCCCATCGCCGCCGCCAGCATCATCACGCCCATGATGCTCTTGGCGTTGACGCGGCGGCCGTTGCGCCCGAGCCAGACGCTGGCCTTGTAACGACCGGCAACCTGCGTCAGCTTGGCCGAGGCGCGGGCGTGCAGCCCGAGCTTGTTGATGATCTCAACTTCCCGTTGCAGCATTGTTAACGATCAGCGCCGGCATGCGCACGACGCCGTCGCAGCCTCCGCTCACTGCCTTGGAGACGATCATCTGCAGCGGCTTGTCGCGGTAGGTGAGAACCCGGATCAGCATCGGCAGATTTACGCCGGCGACGCCCTCGATGCGGCCGGAGACGATCAGCTTGGCCGCGATATTGGCCGGCGAGCCGCCGTACATGTCGGTGAGGATCAACACGCCCTCGCCGTCGTCGAGTTCTTTTACCAGCGTGCGCGCTTGGGGCAGCAGGTTGAACGGGTCGTCCTGCGCGGTGATGGAGAGTTGCTTCAGCCGCACCGGCCGCTTGTTCAGGACGTGGCTTGCGCAGTGAATCAAGCTCTCGCCGAGCGTGCCATGGGTGATGAGCAATATCCCAATCATATAAACGGGTTAGCCCCGGTAATCGAACCGCAATATTCTACTCTCTTGCGCCGCACCACGCAGTGCCGCGCAGGTGAGTTGCGGGTCAGCGGGCGGCGCGTTCCAGCGCGTCCACGAACATGCCGGAGACATTGAAGCCGGTCTGTTCCGTGATTTCCTGGAAGCAGGTGGGACTGGTGACGTTGACCTCGGTGAGGTAATCGCCAATCACGTCGAGGCCGACGAGCAGCAGGCCTTCTTTTGCGAGCGCCGGGCCGAGCACGCTGGCGATCTCGAGATCGCGCTTCGTCAGCTTGCGGGCGACGCCTTTGCCGCCAGCCGCGAGGTTGCCGCGCGTCTCGCCGGCCATCGGGATGCGGGCGAGGCAGTGCGGCACCGGTTTGCCCGCAATCAGCAGCACGCGCTTGTCGCCGTCCACGATCTCGGGGATGTAGCGCTGCGCCATGATCGTGCGCCGGCCGTGGTGGGTCACGGTCTCGATGATGACGTTGACGTTGGGGTCGTTGCGACGCACCCGGAATACGGAAGCGCCACCCATGCCGTCGAGCGGCTTCAGGATCACGTCGCGATGCTTTGCGAGGAATTCCCGGATCAGTGCATTACTGCGCGTCACCAGTGAAGGCGCGGTGAATTTCCCGAAACGGGTGATCGCCATCTTCTCATTCCAGTCGCGAATCGCGCGCGGCCGGTTGAACACCCGCGCGCCTTGCGTCTCCGCCAGCTCGAGCAGGTAGGTGCTATAGACGTACTCCATGTCGAACGGTGGATCCTTGCGCATCACCACCGCACCGAAATTCCCGAGCGGCGTCATGGCTGGCTTGTCCGCCCGGTACCAGGCGGGCTTGCGGCCGGTGAGGTGGATTCGGCGCGCGTTGCCATGCACGATCCCGTCGCGCCAGGCGAGATCTTCCTGCTCCATTGCGTAGAGCGCGTGGCCGCGCGCGGCCGCCTCGCGCATGATCGCGAAAGTGGTGTCCTTGTAGATCTTGAACGAGTCGAGCGGATCGACGACGAATGCCAACTTCATAAAATGGCGAGCGGTAAGCGGTCAGCAGGAAGCAGTATAGCCAAACCGGCCTCTCCGCTCACCGCCGACTGCTTGCCGCCTACTTCGTCTCCGCGGGCAAGGCAGCGGTTGCTTCCAGCGCGGTCTCGGTGCGCTCGAGCTCGATCGAGCCGGCGAGCAAGGCGAGCCGGGCGATGACGCCGTAGGCGTAGAAACGGTTGGGCGGGCAGCCGGGATCGTCGGGATTAGGCGAAGAACACGGATCAGCGAAGGCCAGCGGCTTGAACTGCATGCCAGGCGCGTTGAGGTTCTGGTCCTGGCCGCGTTGCGTGTGCACCCGGTAGAAACCGCCGACGACAAAGTGATCGATCATGTAGACGACAGGCTCCGCGACCGCGTCGTCCACGGTCTCGTGGGTGTATACGCCTTCCTGCACCATCACCTCGTGCACTTCGAGGCCTTCCTTCACCACCGCCATCTTGTTGCGCTGCTTGCGGTTCAGGCCGCGCACCTCGGAAGGATCCTTCACGGTCATGATGCCCATGCCATAGGTGCCGGCATCGGCCTTGACGATGACGAAGGGGTCCTGCTTGATGCCGTACTCGCGGTACTTGGCGCGGATGTCATCGAGAATCTCGGTGACGTAGCCTTCCAGACACTCCTCACCTTTCTTCTCCTGGAAATTGATCTTGCCGCACTTCTCGAAGAACGGGTTGATCAGCCAAGGGTCGATCCCGATCAATTGCGCGAACTCTTCCGCGACCTCGCGGTAGGCGTGGAAGTGGTTCGACTTGCGGCGCACGGTCCAGCCGGCGTGCAGCGGCGGCAGCACCGCCTGCTCCAGATCCTTCAGGATGTCGGGCGTGCCCGCGGAAAGATCGTTGTTCAGCACGATCACGCAGGGATCGAACCCACCCACCGTGAGTCGGTTGCCGCGGCGCTCGAGCGGCTCGAGCTTGAGCTTTGCGCCGTTCTCCAGCGTGATCTCGGTCGGGTGGGTAATGTCGCGCAGCAGCGTGCCGATGCGCACGTTGATGCCGGCCTGACGCAGAATGGTCTGGAGTACCACGACGTTCTGCAGGTAGTGCTGGTTGCGCGTGTGGTTCTCGGGAATCAGCACCATCCCTCGCGCGTCGGGACAGGCCTTCTCGATCGCAGTCATCGCCGCCTGCACGCACAGCGGGCGGAAATCCGGGTTGAGGTTGTTGAACCCGCCGGGGAAGAGGTTGGTGTCTACCGGTGCGATCTTGAAGCCACTGTTGCGGAGATCCACCGAGCAATAGAACGGCGCGGCATGGTCTTGCCATTGGCTGCGCAGCCAGTGCTCGATCCCGGCTTGGGACGCGATCAGTTGGCGCTCGAGATCGGGCAACGGCCCGGCGAGCGCGGTGATCAATCGCGGCACGGTCATTGTTATCCTCCTCGCACTGAAGCCCTTGTGACATCGCGCAACACGTGCACGTTGCGCTGCCCAAGGGGCTCTTATTGTAGCGGAAGGCGGATGGCCGCTTTCCCGCGCGTTTTTGTCGCGCAAAAACAACGTACTCGGGCGCGAACCTCGCATTTAAAAAAAGCGGGCGCCCGTAGGCGCCCGCGCTGCTTCGGTCTCCCTGTCAGAGAATCTTACGTATGGTAGGCCGTCTCCCCGTGCGAGTTCACGTCGAGACCCTCGCGCTCTTCTTCCTCGGTCACGCGCAGCCCCACGATGAGGTCGGCAATCTTGTAGGAAATCAGCGCGACGACGGCGCTCCAGACCACCGTGACACCGACGGCCTTGGCCTGGATCCAGACCTGGTCAGCGATGCTGCCGAAGCCCGGCTTCATCTCGAACCAGTTGTTGACGAACCCCGGTCCGCCCAGATCCGGCGCGTTGAACACACCGGTCAGCAGCGCGCCAAGGATGCCGCCGACGGCGTGCACGCCGAATACGTCGAGCGAGTCGTCCGCACCCAGCAGGCGCTTCAGCTGGTTTACCGCCCACAGGCATACGAAGCCCGCGACCGTGCCGATTACGAACGCTCCGGCAATGCCGACGTTGCCGGCGGCGGGGGTGATTGCGACCAGGCCGGCGACGGCGCCCGAAGCGGCGCCCAGCATCGACGGCTTGCCCTTGAACAGCCACTCGCCAAACGTCCAGGCCAGGACCGCGCAAGCGGTGGCGAGGAACGTGTTGATGAAGGCGAGCGTGGCGGACGTGCCGGCTTCGAGCGCGGAACCCGCGTTGAAGCCGAACCAGCCTACCCACAGCAGGGCGGCGCCGATCATGGTCATCGGCAGATTGTGCGGCGTCATGGCTTCCTTGCCGTAGCCGATGCGCTTGCCCACCAGATAGGCGCCCACCAGGCCCGCGATGCCGGCGTTGATGTGCACCACGGTACCGCCCGCGAAGTCGAGCGCGCCCCATTGCCACAACATGCCGGCCTTGCCGTTCAGCTCATCCACGAGCTTGGCGCTGGTGTAAGCGTCGGGCCCCATCCAGAACCAGACCATGTGCGCGATCGGCGTGTAGGCGAAGGTGAACCACAGCACCATGAAGATCAGCACTGCTGAGAACTTCACGCGCTCGGCGAAGGCGCCGACGATCAGGCAGCAGGTGATTGCAGCGAAGGTTGCCTGGAACGCGACGAACGTCAGCTCGGGAATCACGACACCCTTGCTAAAGGTCGCGGCCATCGCGAACTCGCCCTTGGCGGAGTCGAAGGTCCCGCCGAGGAACAGCCGGTCGAAACCGCCGATGAATGCGTTCCCCTCGGTGAACGCCAGACTGTAGCCGTAGATGCACCACAGTACCGTGATCAGCGAGAAGGTGACGAACACCTGCATCAGCACCGAGAGCATGTTCTTGGCGCGGACCATCCCGCCGTAGAACAGAGCCAGGGCGGGGATGCTCATCATGATGACCAGCGCGGTGCAGGTCAGCAGCCACGCGACGTCGCCCTTGTTGGGCGTCGGCGGAGGCGCCTTCGCCTCCTCCTTCTTCTCTTCCTTGGCGGCCGGTGCAGCGGCTTTCTTGTCATCGGCCTTGGCCATGGGCGCCTCGACCGGCTTGTCCTGGGCCTATAGCGCTTCAGCGCCGGTCTCGCCGGTGCGGATGCGGATGACCTGCTCGAGATCGAAGACGAAAACCTTGCCGTCGCCGATCTTGCCGGTATTGGCGGACTTCTCGATGGCTTCGATGACCTGCTCGAGCATCTCGCTCTTGATCGCGGCTTCGACCTTGACCTTGGGCAGGAAGTCGACCACGTATTCGGCGCCGCGGTAGAGCTCGGTGTGTCCCTTCTGCCGCCCGAATCCCTTGACCTCGGTGACGGTGATGCCGGTCACGCCGATGGCGGACAGCGCTTCCCGCACCTCGTCAAGCTTGAACGGCTTGATGATTGCAGTGACGAGTTTCATTCGGTTTCCCCGTGAAAATGGGGCCGGCCTTCGGCCGACCCCGAGGTGCTTCGTTAGAAGGTCTTGGAAATGAAGACGGTGAACGTGTCTTTACCCAAGAAGCGGCCGGCCGGCGTGGTGTAGAACGCCTTCTGGGTCGTGCTCATATCCGTGTCGGTGTAGAACGCCCCGATGGTGAAGTCCTTGGGCAGCGTGTAGGTCGCGCCGATCTTCCAGTCCTTGTAGGACGCGAAGGAGTCGTTCGAAACGCCCGCCGGCGTGCCGCCGTTGAACTCCTGGATGCCGTAGTGCGCCTGGATCGAGAACTTGTCGTTCACCGGGAAGTTGGCGCTGAAGTCCAGGTACCAGGTACCGTCGCTGTTGGGCACGCCGAACGTCTTGTTGTCGAGGCTGTAGGAGTACTTGGCGCTCAGCCACTTCCAGGAAACGGCGCCATAGAGCTCGAGCGTGTCGGCCTTGACGAGGCCCGGCGCAACGGTGCCCGGGTAGTAGTAGTAAAGCAGGCCAACGTCGTAGCCGAAGTCACTCTTGCCGAACGTTCCCTTGAAGCCGCCGTAGAAATCCCATTCCAGGCTGCCGCCGCCGCTGTAGGCGCCCATATCGCGCAGCACGCTGACGTTGGATGCCCACGTGCCGAGGTAGAAGCCGCTGCTGTGGCCGTAATCCAGGCCGCCCTGCAGCGCAGGATCGCCGTCGGTCTGTTTCACGCCCCGGAAGACATACTGGCTGTAGAAGCCCATGTTGCCGGTGATAGTGTGTGGCGATGCCGGAGCATCGGCGGCTGTAGCGGAGAGGGGCAGGAATGCCGCCGCGACCGCTCCTGCCAGTAAAGTTTTCTTGAACATGGTAGTGACCCCTTTCTATCGTTAACGAAAACGCAATATGTGCACAGGCCCTTTCAGCATGGATCATGCCAGTCATATTTCTATTAAAAAACAAATAGTTAATAAACAAGCCAAAGTTGGGACTAACTCGCAGGCACAAAAACGGTGCATCAAATGAGCGCTTCGCACCAAGTCTGTGCGGCGCGGTCTACCGCAGAGGCGGAGCAGGTATAGGAAAATGGCGACGTAAAACAAAAGGCCCACACCACCATGGCAGACGCCCGCTTATTCGAGGAAATTGATCGCAAGATGAAAGAGGTGCTCGCCCGCAGTCCCGCGGCGGACCTCGAAAAGAACCTGCGCGTGCTGCTGCAGTCGGCGTTCAGTCGGCTCGACCTGGTGACGCGCGAGGAATTCGACGTGCAGCGCGAGGTGCTCGCGCGCACGCGCGCGAAGCTGGCGGAGCTGGAAGCCAAGCTCGCAGAACTCGAGAAGCGTGATAAGTGATGGGTGATAAGTGATAGGGCTCCCGCGCTGCGGGCATTATTAACCCCCTATCACCTATCACTTATCACCTATCACGTTCTTAACTTTCGATCCGCGTAGTCCTGACGCGGCCCTCATCCGTTAATGGCGTCATCACCCGGAGCCCGGAGGAGGGCAGGCGATGTCGCTCGCAGTGGTCTACAGCCGCGCACTGGCGGGGATGGATGCGCCGCCCGTGACGGTGGAGGCGCACCTCGCCAATGGCTTGCCGAGCTTCACCATCGTCGGCCTGCCCGAAGCCGAGGTGAAGGAAGCCAAGGACCGCGTGCGCGCTGCGCTGCAGAACGCGCGCTTTGATTTTCCCGCTCGGCGCATCACCGTCAACCTCGCGCCGGCGGACTTGCCCAAGGAATCGGGCCGCTTCGACCTGCCGATCGCGCTGGGCATACTCGCGGCTTCGGAGCAGCTGCCCACGACCCGGCTAGCCGGGTGCGAATTCGCGGGGGAACTTGCACTGACCGGCGAGCTGCGACCGATCCGGGGCGCGCTGGCGATGGCGCTGTCCGCGGTCCGGGAGAAGCGGGCGTTCGTGCTACCGGAGGCGAGTGCGCGCGAAGCCGCGCTGGTGGAGGAGGCGACCGTCTATCCGGCGCGCTCGCTGCTCGACGTCTGCGCCCACCTTACGGGGCGCGCACCGCTCGCGCGGCTCGTTGGCGAAGCGCGGCTGAACGGTTTCCGCCATCCCGATCTGCAGGACGTCAAAGGGCAACTGCAAGCGAAGCGCGCGCTCGAGATCGCGGCGGCGGGCGGCCACAGCCTGGTCATGACGGGGCCGCCGGGGACCGGCAAATCCATGCTCGCGGAGCGGCTGCCCGGGATTTTGCCGCCGATGACGCGGGAAGAAGCGCTGGCCGCGGCGGGCATGCAGTCGCTCGGCAGCGGCGGGTTCGATCTCGCCAACTGGGGCAAGCGCCCGTACCGCGCGCCGCATCACACCGCTTCCGCCGTGGCGCTGGTGGGGGGCGGCAGCCATCCACGCCCGGGCGAGATCTCGATGGCGCTGCACGGCGTGCTGTTCCTGGACGAGTTGCCGGAATTCGACCGCAAAGTGCTGGAGGTGCTGCGCGAGCCGCTGGAATCGGGGCGCGTCAGCGTCGCGCGCGCCGCGCGCCAGGCCGAGTTTCCTGCCGAGTTCCAGTTGGTGGCAGCGATGAACCCCTGCCCTTGCGGCTACCTGGGGCACCCCAACGGCCGCTGTCGCTGCACGCCGGAGCGAGTGGCGCGCTATCGCGGCAAAATCTCGGGGCCGCTGCTCGATCGCATCGATCTCCAGATCGAGGTTCCCGACGTCGCGCAGGAGGATCTGTCCGGCGGAGCGAAGGGAGAACCTTCGGCCGCGGTGCGGGCGCGGGTGGTCGCGGCGCGCGCTTGCCAGCTTGCCCGGCAGGGCAAGTCCAACGCCATGCTCGCCGCGCGCGACATCGACCGGCATTGCGCACCGGACGCGCGTGGCTCGACACTGCTCAAGCAGGCGATTTCGCGCCTCGGCCTGTCGGCGCGCGGCTACCACCGCGTCCTGAAGATAGCGCGCACCATCGCCGATCTCGCCGGCGCGGAACGCCTCACCGCCGCCCACGTCGCGGAGGCCATCCAGTATCGCCGGTTCGACCGCTTGCGGCCCTGACCCCGGCGTTAGCCCGCGGCCTGGCGGTCTCGCCACCACTGCCTGAGCCAACCGGCATTGCCACCGAGCGCGATGATCTCCTGCAGCGCGTCGGGCACCGGCGGATACTCGCGGCGGATGTCGCGGGTGTGGTTCACGAAAAAGCCGTTGCGGAAATCCACCTCGATCTCGTCGCCGGTCTCGCACAGCTCAGTGGCGTTGATGCAGTCGGTCAGCGTGCGCACGCCGCAGCCGATCGCGGCGCGGTAGGCGAGGAACGGCATCGACTCGCACACGAGGCCCAGACCCAGCGCCTGCATGGCGATATACCCGTTCATCTTCGGCCCCATTCCGAAATTGCGGCCCGCGACGATGATGTCGCCGGGGCGGCAGCGCTCGTGGAAGCCCGGGTCCGTTTCCGCGAATAACTGGGGTACGACATCCTTCGGGTCGAAGTGGCGGCCGACGATCACCCAGTTCGGCACGACCCCGCCGGCGTGCGGCACGTCGTGACCGAGCCGGTAGCAGCGGCCCTTCAGCTTCCAGCCGAAATCGTTCATGCGGGCGCCGCCTCGCGGTCGAGGAATTCCCGCGGATCGGTGATCCGGCCGGCCACCGCGGAAGTGGCGACGGTGGAGGGGTTTCCGAGATAGAGTTGCGCGTCCTTCGCCCCGAAGCGGCCGGAGTTGTTGTTGGCAGCCGTGGAAATGGAAACCTCGCCGGCATGCACCGGCCCGATCACCGCGTCATTGCACGGCCCGCAGCCGGCCGGCAGCATGACCGCGCCGGCGTCAATGAACACCTGCAGCAGGCCCTCGCGCGCCATGCGCTTTACCGATGCCTCGGAGCCCGGCGCGACGAACAACCGCACATGGTCCGCGATGCGACGGCCGCGCAGCACCGCGGCCGCCTGCTGGAGATCTTCGTACATGCCGGAGCCGCAGGAGCCGATGAAAGCGTGATCCACCCGCTTGCCCGCGACCTGCGCGAGGTCCACGGCCTTCTGCACGCCGCCGGGGAGCGCAATCTGCGGCTCAAGCGCGCCGATGTCGACGCCGAGATTGGCCTCGAAGACGGCGTCCGCATCGGAATAGACGGCGGCAAACGGGCGCTGCGCGACGGAGCGGGCGCGAGCGAGGATGGCCTCCGAGGGCGGCACGAATACGCCGTAGGCTCCCATCTCGGTCGGGCTCGAGCACAGTGCCGTGCGGCTCGCGAGATCGAACTGGTCGAGGTCGCCGGCGTACTCGAGCACGCGATAGTCGAGATCGGCGTCCAGCGCGCCGCGCCCGAAGAGCGAGGAGATATGGAAACCGACGTCGCGCGCATGGACGCCGGGTTTCAACCGGCCCCGCAGCGTCAGGCGCACCGTCTTCGGCACGATCACCCAGTTGGTCCCGGTGGCCAGCACGCGACTGATCTCGCCGCCCATGCGAAAGCCAAAGGCGCCGATGGCGCCGGCGTTGGTGGCGTGACGGTCGTTGTCGAAATAGAACATGCCGGGAAGCAGCAGACCCGTTTCCATCGGGAAGATGTGGCCGTGGCCGCCGCGACCGACGTCATGGAACTGCTTCACGCCCCACTGTTTCGCCGCCGCGCGGTTGAAGGCGCCGCGCTCGGCGGCGCGCGCGCTGCCGTAGATGACGTCGTGGTCGGTCACCATGATCACCTTGTCCGGCGCCGCGAGGCGGTCGATGCCAAGCGAATCGAGCTCGCGCTTCGTCCCCATCACCACGCCGTCGTGGATCATGATGAAGTCGGGATCGGGATTCGCGACCGCGCCCGCGCGCAGAGCGGCCTTGCCGCTCTTCTTCGCCAGTACCTTCTCTACCGCGGTCATTCCCACGCTTGGATCTTTCTCGATGCGAGATATTGTATATTCCACGGCCGGGGCGGCCAATTACCACGCGGCGCTTGCGCCAAGCGTTGCTTTGCCCGGTGAAGGACATGGAGCTGACGATGAAGCGACTGAAGCAATCATCCCGCGCGCTGGCGCTCCTCATGGGCGGCGCGCTTTGCGCCACGGCATCTGCGGCCGGTTATCCCGAGCGGCCGTTGCGACTGGTCGTGCCGTACTCGGCGGGCGGCTCGACCGACACCGTGGGGCGCGTGATCGCGCCGCGCCTGTCGGAACGCCTGGGTCAGCAGATCGTGCTGGACAACCGCACGGGCGCCGGGACTCTCATCGGGACCGAGATCGTCGCCCGCTCCGCGCCGGACGGCTACACGCTGCTGATGGCGACCCCGCCGACCGCGGTCAATCCCACGCTCTATGCGAAAGTGCCTTACGATCTGAAGCGGGATTTCGTCGCGGTGACGAACGTTGCGCGCTCCAGCAACTTGCTGGTCGTGCACCCGTCCGTTGCCGCCGGATCGACGCGCGAACTGATCACGCTGCTGAAAGCCGCGCCCGGAAAGTATAACTACGGATCCAGCGGCATCGGCGGGGCCGGTCACCTTGCGATGGCGTTGTTCGAGAACATGGCTGGCGTGGACGTTTCCCACGTTCCGTACAAGGGCGGCGCGCCTGCGGTGGTCGACCTGGTGGCGGGTCGTCTTTCGCTGATGATGGCCAACCTCACTACGGCCCAGCCGCATATTCGCGCCGGGCGCCTGCGCGGTCTGGGCATAGGCACCCGGACGCGCTCGCCGCTGTTTCCCGAGATGCCGACGATCGCCGAGTCCGGCGTGCCCGGTTACGAGGCCAACAACTGGAACGGCGTTGTCGCGCCGGCCGGCACGCCGCGCGCCGTCATCGAGCGGCTGCACCGGGAGATCGCGGCGGTGCTCAAGGAGCCGGTTATCGCCGGGCGAATGACCGCCGCCGGACTGGAGCCCATTGGCGACACGCCGGCGCAGTTCTCGGCCTATCTGCTGTCTGAAATGGACAAGTGGGGGCGGCTGGTGCGGACCGCTGGCATCAAGGCGCAGTGATCCGCATCGAGAGCCGGCGGGGTCGCGGCTAGAATCCCGGTTTACCCGGGGATGCCACGTTGCAGAAAGTAAACGTTTCGGCGCCGGCGCTCGCCTTCACGCTCGCCGGGCTGGCGATGCTGGGCCCGTTCTCGGTCGACACCTACCTGCCGGCGTTTCCCGCGATTCAGCGCGAATTCGCGATCAGCACGTTCGAGCTGCAGCAGACCCTGTCGATCTACATCATCACCTTCGCGGTGATGACGCTGTTTCACGGCGCGCTGTCCGATTCGTTCGGGCGGAGGCCGGTGATCCTGGTGAGCCTCGCGATCTACGTTTTTGCGTCGATCGGCTGCGCGTTCGCGGAGAGCTACGGGCAGATGCTGCTTTTTCGCAGCGCGCAGGGATTCTCCGCCGGGGTGGGCTGGGTAGTCGGCCGCGCCATCATCCGCGACAGTTTCAACGACCACGAGGCGCAGCGGCTGCTCTCGCTCATCATCATGATCTTCGGCATCGCGCCGGCCGTCGCTCCGGTCATTGGCGGCTGGCTGCACGGTGCCTTCGGCTGGCGCTCGGTGTTCGTGTTCCTGTCGCTCTACGGGTTGCTGCAGCTCGCGCTGTGCTGGTGGCGGGTGCCCGAGACGCACCCGCGAGAAGCGCGCCAGCCGTTCGCGGTAGTGCCGTTGTTCCGCAACTACCGGCAGACGGCATCCGATTCCCGGCTGGCGCTGCTGTGCGCGGCTCTCGCGTTCAACTTTGGTGGCATGTTCCTGTACATTGCTTCGGCGCCGGTCATCATCTACGGCCTGCTCGATCTCAACGAGAACCAGTTCCCCTTGCTGTTTGTGCCGTCCATCGCGGGCGTCATGGTCGGGGCGTTTCTTTCCGGCCGCGCGGCGGGGCGGCTCGCCCGTCCGCGTACGGTGGCGGCCGGGTACGCGGCCATGTTCTGCGCGGCGGCATTCAACATCGGCTACCACGCGTTCCAGCCGGCGGCGCTGCCGTGGACCGTGGTCCCGGTCTTTCTCTACTCCGTGGGCATGGCGCTCGCGGGCCCGAGCCTCCAGCTCCTGATTCTCGATCTGTTTCCACGGTTGCGTGGCACTGCATCCTCGCTGCAGGGCTTCACGCAGAGCCTATGCACCGCCTTCGCGACGGGAATCGTTTCGCCGTTCGTTTCCGGCAGCGGCTTCACGCTCGCGCTCGGGCAAGCGGCGTTCGTGACGCTGGGCTGCCTGTGCTGGATGGGCTATCGGCGCGTTATTGCGCGCGTCGGCGATATCAAAGCAGCTTGATCCCGTCCAACTCCGCCGCGCAGCGGGTCCTGATGATGGAGACGAACTCGGCGAGGTAGGGCCTGGCCGCCAGCTTGCTCGAGGCGGTCGCATGCAGGTCGCTCCAGAGGCCTTTCGGGCCGATGCGCTTGGCGATCACGTAGTCGTGATCCACGTAGTTCTTCAATCCCCAATTGGGCAGTGCGGCGATTCCGCGCCGGCTCGCGACGAGCTGGAGGATGGCGACGGTCAGCTCCGCCGTGCGGCGGGCGAGCTTGACGCCGGCCGGGCGCAGGACTTCACGGATGAAATCGATGCGCTCCTCGGGCACGGGGTAGGTAATCAGGGTTTCGCCCGCCAGATCCGCGGCGTCCACGTAGCGCCGGGAGCGCAGGCGGTGTCCGAGCGGAAGCACCGCCAGGATCTCGAACTGAAAAAGCGGCAGCACCTTCCAGTTGCGGCCTCGGGCGGCCGGCGAGCCGATCACGAGGTCCGCCTTGCCATCCCGCAGCAGCTTGTGCGGATCGGCGTGAAAGCCCGCCACGAGATCCACCTCGATCTCGGGCCAGCGCCGGCGGAAATCGTCCATCACCGGCATCAGCCAGTCGAAGCAGGTGTGGCACTCGAGCACGACCCGGAGCTCCCCGCCGGCATCGCCTTTCATGCGCAGGAGATCGCGCTCGGCGTTGTCCACCGCAGCGAGCGTTTCCCGCGCGAGCTCGAGCAGGCGCTGACCCGCCGGCGAGAGCCGCAGCGGGTTGCTCTTGCGCTGAAACAGCGTGGTGCGGTAGCGGTCTTCCAGCGTCTTCAGCTGGTGCGAGAGCGCCGACTGGGTGAGGTGCACCCGCTTTGCGGCGACCGAGAGGTTGCCGGCCTCGGCGAGGGCGACCAGCGTGCGCAGGTGACGGATCTCCAGCATGTCCTAGTATGAATACTATTCATGTTTAAGTCAAAAAATATGAGTTTGATTTATAGACGAGCCCGGCCGAAAATGCACCTTCCCGAAAACAGGCTGGGAGACGGAAATGATCGCGCACAACCTGGGCTACCCGCGCATCGGCGCGCGCCGTGAGCTGAAGTTCGCGCTGGAAGCGTACTGGCGCGGCGAGATCGGCGAGGCGGAGCTGCGTTCCCGCGGGGCGAAGCTGCGCGCGGAGAACTGGCGCGCCCAGCGCGCGGCCGGCCTCGACTTGGTGCCGGCGGGAGATTTCTCCTGGTACGACCAGGTCCTCACCACGAGCGCGCTCTTCGGAGTCGTGCCGGGACGCTTCGGAAAGAGCCGTGCGGACCTCGCGACCTACTTTGCGATGGCGCGCGGGACAGACAGTCAGCCAGCCCTGGAGATGACTAAGTGGTTCGACACCAACTACCACTACCTCGTTCCGGAATTCGATTTCCGCACGCGTTTTCAGCTTGATGCTTCGTGGCTGCTGGACGAAGTGCACGAGGCGCAGGCACTAGGGATTCCAGTCAAGCCCGTGCTGGTCGGGCCGCTGACGTATCTCTGGCTTGGCAAGGAGAAGGAGGCCGGCTTCGACCGGCTGACCCTGCTGCCGGGCCTGACGGCTTCCTATCGCGAGCTCCTTGGAGAACTTGCGAACCTCGGCGTTGAGTGGGTGCAGGTGGACGAGCCGGCCCTGGTGCTGGATCTGCCGGAACACTGGGCCGCGCAGCTTGAAACTACCTACGGAACGCTGACGACAATGGGGTCGAAGCTCCTGCTCGCCACCTATTTCGGCGGCGTCGCACACCTGGCTGACCGGGTGAAGCGCCTGCCGGTCGGCGGATTGCATCTCGACCTTGTGCG
>Ga0247830_10000356_pt1 | contig 16073 bp, 17 predicted proteins | sample 12C_Control_Day5_FD_207766 | JGI IMG/M metagenome (GOLD analysis project Ga0247830, IMG submission 207766) | Soil microbial communities from agricultural site in Penn Yan, New York, United States - 12C_Control_Day5 | ecosystem: Environmental > Terrestrial > Soil > Agricultural land | place...
AAATTCCCGACGCACCGCTTGCGTGTGCTCACCCAAGGCCGGCAGCGGACCGAAGCTCGGGGCCGGCTCGCCCATCCAGCGTGCGGGAGGGCTCGGCAACTCGATCGGGCCGCCGGGAGACCCCACGGTCAGCCGCCGCAGATGCGGGTGGCGCAGGATGTCCTCGATATCGTTGACGCGAGCAAATGCGATCTCGGCCGCCTCCAGCCGTCGCGAGAGGGCCTCGACGCCGTGCGCGCCGAACGAGCGCGCCACCATGCCGTCGACCTGCGTCCTGTTTGCCAGGCGCGCCGGGTTGTTGGCGAAGCGCGGATCGGTCGCAAGCGCGGGCTGCTCGAGCACCTTGGTGCAGAAGACGAGCCACTCGCGGTCGTTCTGGATGGAGATGAGGATCGGCACGTCGTCGGCGGTCTGGAACACGCCGTAGGGCGCGAGCGAGGGGTGGCTGAGCCCGATGCGCCTGGGCGGCATGCCGCCTTGCGTGTAGAGCATCGGCACCGCCATCCACTCCATCATCGAGTCGAACATGGAGACGCGGATGTCGGCGCCCTCGCCGGTGCGACCGCGCACGATCAGCGCCTCCAGGATCGCCTCGTAGGCGTTCATGCCCGTGCAGATATCCACGCAGGAGATGCCGACGCGCGCCGGGGCCTCCGCCGAGCCGGTGACGGAGGCGAGCCCCGACTCGGCCTGGATCAGCAGGTCGTAGGCTTTGCGGTCGCGGAACGGCCCCTCGTCGCCATAGCCCGAGATCGAGCAGCAGATGAGCTTGGGGTACCGCTTGCGAAGCGTCTCCATGGGGAAGCCCAGCTTGGCGAGCGCCCCGGGCTTCAGGTTCTGCACGAGCACGTCGGCCTTGGCCACGATCGCCTCGAACAGCCGGCGGTCCTCGGCCTTGGTGAGGTCGGCGACGACGGATTCCTTGCCGCGGTTCAGCCACACGAAGTGCGTGCACTGGCCCTTGATGAGCCGGTCGTAGTCGCGCGCGAAATCGCCCTCGGGCCGCTCGAGCTTGATCACCCGTGCCCCCGCATCGGCGAGCTTGCGCGAGGTCAGCGGCGCGGCCACCGCCTGGTCGAGCGAGAGGACGAGGGTTCCAGCGAGAGGCTTTGCCATCACATCGGCCTCACAGCAGGCCGCGCCGGGCGAGGTTCCTCATCAGCGAGCCCGTGCCGAACTCCCAGGGCCGCGCTTCCGTGGAGAGCGTCATGCGGTTGGCGAGCACGCCGAGCTCCGGTGCGGAGATCGTCGTCACGTCGCCCTTCTTGTGCGTGAACCCCTGGCCCTTGGCGCCGCGGTCCTTCGCCGGCGCGAACATGGTGCCGAGGTAGAGCACGGCCCCGTCGGGATACTGGTGATGCGCCCCGACCATCTGCTTGACGAGGTCGGCCGGGTCGCGTGCGATCTGCGACATCGACGATCGGCCCTTGAGCGTGAAGCCGTCCTCGCCCTCGACCATGAGGCTCACCTCGATGCGTCGCACGGTGTCGAGCGTGAAGCTGCCGTCGAAGAAGCGCACGAAGGGCCCGATGGCCGCCGAGGCATTGTTGTCCTTGGCCTTGGACAGCAGCAGCGCCGAGCGGCCCTCCACGTCGCGCAGGTTGACGTCGTTGCCGAGCGTGGCGCCGACGATGCCGCCCTTCGAGGTCACCACCAGCACGACCTCGGGCTCCGGGTTGTTCCAGGTGGAGATCGGATGCAGGCCCGCCTCCATGCCGTGGCCGACGGCGGCCATCGGCTGCGCCTTGGTGAAGATCTCGGCGTCCGGTCCGATGCCGACCTCCAGGTACTGCGACCACGCGCCCTGCTCGATCAGCACGCGCTTGAGCTCTGCGGCCTGCTTGCTGCCAGGCACGAGGCTGCGGATGTCGCCGCCGAGCTGGGCTTGCACGCTTCGGCGGATCGCCTCGGCCTTCTCGGGTGCGCCCCGCGCCTGCTCCTCGATGACGCGCTCCAGCATCGACAGCGGGAACGTGACGCCGGCGGCCTTGATCGCCTGCAGGTCGACGGGGGCCATCAGCCACGGCTTCTTGGCATCGCGCTGCGCCTCCGGCGTGTTGGCGAGGATGTCGGCCAGCGTGCCGATACGCTCGCCCTTGCCCTGCTTCACGATCGCCGCGGCATCGGGGGCCTCGGCCAGGTCGCGCATGGTCGGTGCCAGGCGCGAGATGTCCCACACGCCATCGCCGCGCACGGCCGCCACGGACGGGCCCTCCACATCGGGCCGCCACACGCGCGCCGCGAGCGCTCCCGCCGTCCCGTCCTTCGGCAGGCTCGCCTCGGGCGTCATGTAGTCCGCAACGCGCGCCATGGTTCCTCCTGCTCAGGCCTGGGCTGAAAACTTCTCGCTGGGCTCGTGTCCGATGGCGTGAGACAACGGCCGCGGTTTGTAGGCCTTGCGGCGCGCAGCCTAGCCGTTCATCGCGTGAGCTTCCAGGGAGGTGTCATGGCCGTTCGCATCGAGAAGTCCGGCAGCGTCTGGACCGTCATCCACAGCCGGCCCGAGGCGCGCAACGCCATGGACCCCAAGAGCGCCGACGACCTGGTGGCGGCGTTCGAAGAGTTCGACGCCGACAGGAGCGCCAACGTCGCGGTATTCTGGGGCGAGGGCGGCGCCTTCTGCGCGGGCTGGGATCTCAAGACCGTGTCGGACCTCGACATGAGCAATCCCGTCGGCCGGCTCGACTTCCCCAAGGACGGCGGCAAGGCGCCGCGGGGTCCGCTCGGCCCCTCGCGGCTCGAGATGTCGAAACCCGTGATCGCCGCGGTCGAGGGCCCGGCTGTAGCAGGCGGCATGGAGCTCGCGATGTGGTGCGACGTGCGCGTCATGGCCGAGAGCGCCTACTTCGGCGTCTACTGCCGGCGCTGGGGTGTTCCGCTGATTGACGGCGGCACGGTGCGCCTGCCGCGGCTGGTCGGCCAGGGCAAGGCGCTCGAGATCATCATGACGGGTCGCAAGGTGACGGCCGAGGAGAGCTATCGTATCGGCCTCGCCGAGAAGGTCGTCCCCCACGGCAGGGCGCGCGAGGCCGCCGAGGCCATGGCGCAGGAGATCGCCCGCTTCCCCCAGGAGTGCATGCGTTCCGACCGCCTGTCGGTCTATCGCGCCTACGGCAAGAGCGTGCGCCAGGGTCTCGAGAGCGAGTGGGCGACGAGCGCCGGCATGGTGAAGGCCGAGGGCATCGCCGGCGCCACGCGCTTTGCTGAGGGCAAGGGCCGCCACGGCGACTTCAAGGACATCTAGGGCACTCGGTGTGCTCCCCGGCATTTCGCGTCGCGACAGTCCGGGATAACAGGAGAAGCCCATGCTGCTGCTGTTCTGGGTAGGCGCGGGCGCCTGTGCCTACCTGGGCTACAAGCTCTACGACTGGTGGGTCCCCGCGGCGGTTGCGGGCGGGGTTGCGGCAGGTCAATTTGGGCTGTTCTACATGCTGGGCGGCGGCGGGGGCCCGAGCATCCAGCTCATAGGGTTCGTGCTCATGGACCTCGTGATGTTTTATGCCACGTTCGGGATCGGACGCGGAATTGGTCAACGCAGATTGAAACGCAGAAAGGGTGTCCGATGAGTGCTCGCCAGCTCGAAGGTCATATCGTGCTCGTCACCGGCGCGTTGGGCACGCTGGGCTCCGCCATGTGCAAGGCGATCGAGGCCGCGGGCGGGGTGGCCATCCGCAGCGATCTCGCCTCCCGCGGCAAGGTCGACATCGCCCTCGACGTGACGAAGGAGGAGGACTGGAAGGCGACCGCCGGCGAGATCGGCAAGACGCACGGTCGCCTCGACGGCCTCGTCAACAACGCCGGCGTCGGTACGCCCGGCGACGTCGAGCAGACGACCTTCGCGGAGTGGCGGCGCGTCATGTCGATCAACGCCGACGGCGTGTTCCTCGGCTGCAAGTACGCCATGCCGCTGCTCGCCAAGTCCAAGGCACCCTCCATCGTCAACATCTCCTCGGCCTCTGGCATCGTCGGCGGCGCCAACCTCGCCGCCTACAACGCGTCGAAGGGCGCCGTGCGGCTGCTCACCAAATCCGTGGCGCTGTCGGGCGCGCGCAAGCGACCGCCGGTCAGATGCAACTCGGTGCATCCCGCTTTCATCGAGGGCGACATGGTCGACTCCATGATCAAGGGCCGGCCCGATCCGGCCAAGGCCCGCTCCAAGCTGATCGCCCAGGTGCCCATCGGCCGCCTCGGCGAGCCGCAGGAGGTGGCCAACACCGTGGTGTGGCTGCTGTCGGGGGCCTCCTCCTTCACCACCGGGTCCGAGGTCCTCGTCGACGGCGGCCTGATCGCTGGATGAGCCTCACAGTGCATGGGTGCCGACCTGCGTCGGCATGACGGTGCGCATTGGTTGGCGCGTTCCCTGCCACAAACGTCATTCCGACGAAGGTCGGGACCCAGGGCACGCCTCGATCAGGCGTACGCGCCAACCGACTAAACCTCTGGCGCCCCGGTCGCCGACGGCGTATCGGTGCAGGCCAGTTTTGGGGTCCGGTCCGCCGGCAGTTGCACGTAGCGGATCGATTGGGGGCGCGGCCCAGGTGCGGCGTACGGCACGAAAGCGAGCGATTGGCGGCGTTGGCGGGCGGAGTCGCTCCGCGCGCCGGCTCGCCGTGCTCCTCGCGTCCATATTGCTTTGCGGCTGCGGCGCTTCCCTCGATCGCATGGCCGTTCCGTACGGGCTCATCGAGCGGGTCGATGTGCCGGGCATGAAGGCTGCGCGCTTCTGGGGCGACGAGGTCCCGAAGTCGGGCTCCGCCGCCGACGTGCAGGCCATGCTGCCGAACATGAAAGCCGTGGCCGTCGCCCCCAACCGCGAGAAGGGCCGCCCCGTCGTCAACCACCTGGCCCTCTCGGGCGGCGGCGGCGACGGCGCTTTCGGCGCGGGGCTTCTGGTGGGCTGGTCGCAGGCGGGCACGCGGCCGCGCTTCGAGTTCGTCACCGGCGTGAGCACCGGTGCCATCATCGCCGTCTTCGCCTACCTCGGGCCGCGCTACGACCGCAGCCTGAAGGAGGTGTTCACCCAGTACGCGACCGAGGATCTCCTGGAATCGCAGGTACTCGCCGGCCTGTTCGGCGGCAACGCGCTCGCCGACAGCGCCCCGCTCGCCCGGCTCATCGCCCGCTACGTCGACGATCGCATCCTCGCCGAGGTCGCCCGCGAGTACCGCCAGGGCCGCATGCTCCTGATCGGCACCACCAACCTAGACGCCCAGCGGCCCGTGATCTGGAACATGGGCGAGATCGCCGCCAGCGGCCACCCCGACGCGCTCGAGCTGTTCCGCAAGGTGATCCTGGCCTCCGCGTCGATCCCAGGCGTGTTCCCGCCGGTGCAGATCACGGTCGAGGCCGGCGGCAAGCAGTTCGAGGAGATGCACATCGACGGCGGCCCCACGCGCCAAGTCTTCCTCGCTCCGTCGCAACTGCGGCTCAAGGACTTCGACGGCTTCTACGACAAGCCGCCCATCCGCTACATCTACATCATCCGCAATGCCAAGCTCGCGCCCGACTACCAGCCCGCAAAGGCGGGAGCGCTGGCGATCAGCGTCCAGACCATCTCGACGCTCATCATGAACCAGAGCCAGGGCGACATCCTGCGCATCTACACGACGGCGAAGCGGGACGGCGCCCGTTTCAACCTCGCTGCCATCCCCGAAGACTTCCGCGCGCAGCCCAAGGAGCCCTTCGACCGCGTCTACATGCGCGACCTCTTCGACGTCGGCGAGGCGCTCGCACGCGCCGGATACAGCTGGATGAACGAGCCTCCCGAGCTCGGCCGCTCGGCGGCGCCGCGGTGACGTCACTGCGGGAGGATGCGGCCGGGCAGTTGCGAGCGGCGGCGCATCGTTAGGCGCGGCTCACGCGGGTCAATGCCGCCCGCGCGAAGCAGCGTGCGCACGAGCGCCTGTCGCGCCCCGCCCGCGTACCAGCCCGCCAGTGCCAAGGCCAGCAGATCGTCGCGGGAGGGATGGGGCCGATCGGCGATGCGCTCCGCGAGGGCCGACAGGCGCTGCTCGAGCCGTTGCCGCGCCGCGTAGCCCTGCATGAAATCGTTGGTCGCGCGCTCCTCCGCCTCGGCCTCGCGGACCAGCGCCATGACCTGCCTGGTGCCGGGCGATGTGCGGCGGGCCCCGCTGACAGGCGTCCTGCTTCGCTTGGGCTGGGATGGCACCCGCTTGCGGCGCGCCTTGCGGCCTGCTGCGGCATTGGCGTCACGTTTGCTCATGCTGCCATCCCAGCCGCTCTGCCGCTCGAGGTCAACGGTGTCGTGGACGGACGGTTCGTCGAGACCACGCGGCATGCCGCCGTACTCACCCGCGCTCCGGGTAGTCGTGAAAGAAGCCAGCCGGGTCGGCGACGCTGCCGCCGTCCTCCGCCAGATAGCCTGGACCCACGGGCACCTTGCCGTGCCCGCCGGGGATGTCGAGCACGTAGGTCGGCTGCGCCAGCCCCGACAGCCGCCCGCGCAACGCCCGCATCAGGGCCTGGCCCTCGGCAAGGGTCGTGCGGAAGTGGCTGGTGCCGGGCGCCGCATCGAGGTGGTGCAGATAGTAGGGCTTGACGCGCGCCTCCACGAACCCGCGCATGAGAGCGGCCAGCGTCTCCGCATCGTCATTGACGCCTTTGAGCAGCACGCTCTGGCTGAGCATGGGGATGCCGCCGTCGACGAGGCGCGCGCAGGCGGCACGCGCGGACTCCGTCATCTCGCGGGGATGGTTGGCGTGCAGCGCGACGTAGACGGCCAGGTCTCGCGACCTGAGCGCTGCGACGAGCTCCGGCGTGACCCGCGCCGGCTCCACCGCCGGCACCCGAGTATGCCAGCGCAGCACCCGCACATGCGGGATCGCTCCGAGCCGCCGCGTCATCTCGCCGATGCGGCGGGGCGACAGCATGAGCGGATCGCCGCCCGTCAGGATCACCTCCCAGATGGCGGGCGTGGCGGCGATGTAGGCGAGCGCCGCGTCGAGCGCCTTGCCCGACAGCGCCTGCGGACCGCCGGGTCCCACCACCTCGCGCCGGAAGCAGAAGCGGCAGTAGACCGGGCAGACGTGGGTCAGCTTGAGGAGCGCGCGGTCGCGATAGCGGTGCACGATGCCGGCGACCGGCGAGAGCCGCGCCTCGTCGAGCGGGTCGGCGCGCTCCTCGGGACGTGTCTCCAGCTCCCGCGCATCCGGCACGAACTGACGCGCGATCGGATCGCCCGCATCCTCCCGATCGACCAGCCGCACCATGTCCGGCGTGATCCCAACCGCATACCGCTCCGCCACGGCCTCGAGCGCTGCCGCCTCGCGCGCCGGCGCGAGGCCCGCCCCGATGAGGTCGGCAATCGTCCGCAGGGTCTTGCTTTGCTGTCTCACGGCTGACGCTTTATGCCCGCGATCCCCCGTCGCCACAACGATGGCGCATTTCTGCGGCGTGCTTTGCGCCGTGCGGGGTGTCGGATGGGGGCTATCGCCATGCCACGCGCAACGTTCTACGTCCTTGGAGTCGTCCTGCCGCTCGGCGTCCTCGCGTCCCCCGCGGCCCACGCGCAGCAATACAGCCTCGATCCGCCGTTCTGGGCCGTGACCGGCGTGCGCGCCAACGACGTCCTGCACCTGCGCGACATGCCCTCGGCCGAGAGCAAGAGCCTCGCGGGCATCCCTGCCAATGCCCAGGGCCTCAAGAACCTCGGCTGCCGGCGCAATGGCCCCTCGCTCGACCAGTGGGCGCGCATGAGCAAGGCCCAGCGCGAGGTGCCGCCCACGCACTGGTGCCGCGTCGACTACCAGGGCAAGCAGGGCTGGGTCGCCGCCCGCTTCCTGCGCAAGGACGTGCGCGCCGGTAGGGCGCAATAAGCGCAGCGCATTGCGCCGCGGCACGCTTCGAATCGGCGCAATACGGCTGACGCCTATTGCGCCCTACGCCCTACGCCACCGGCGTCCAGATCACCTGCTCGATGCGGGTTGCGCCCGTCGCCAGCATGACTAGCCGGTCGAAGCCCAGCGCGGCGCCGCTCGCCGGCGGCATGTGCCCGAGGGCGGCGAGGAAATCCTCGTCGATGGGATAGCGCTCGCCCCAGATGCGCTCCTTCTCGGCCATCTCGGCCTCGAGCCGCCGCCGCTGCAGGGCGGGATCGGTCAGCTCGCCGAAGGCGTTGGCGAGCTCCACCCCGCAGGCGTAGAGTTCGAAGCGCTCTGCCACGCGCGGGTCGGTAGCCTTGGGCCGGGCAAGCGCGGCAAGCTCGGCGGGATACTCGGTGAGCAGCGTCGCGCGGCCGTTGCCAAGCTGCGGCTCGATTCTCTCGACGAGGATGCGGCTGAAGACATCGCCCCACGTATCGTCGTGTGCGACGCGGATGCCGGCAGCGCGTGCGGTCTCGGCGAGCGCCGCGCGGTCCCCCTCTCCCCGCGAGCGGGGAGAGGGGGCCGACGGAAGCGTCGCCAAAAGATCGATACCCGCCCAGCGCGCGAACGCCTCCGCCACCGTCACGCGCTCGGGCGCCGCGAACGGATCGGCGCTGCGTCCGCCGAACCGGAGCACCGAAGCCCCCGCTGCCTCGGCCGCGATCCGCAGCAGCGCCGCGCAGTCCTCCATCAGCCGCTCGTAGGGCTCGCCTGCGCGATACCATTCGAGCATGGTGAACGCCGGGTGATGCAGCGCGCCCCGCTCGCGGTTTCGAAACACGGGCGCGAACGTGAAGATGCGCGACTCCTTTGCCGCCAGCAGCTTCTTGCACGCGAACTCCGGGGAGGTGTGGAGATAGAGCGGCCGCCGGCTGCCATCAGGCTCGATCAGCTCGGTGGCGAAGGCATGCAGGTGCGTCTCGTTGCCGGGCGAGACCTGCAGCGCGCTCGTCTCCACCTCCAGGAAGCCTTCGCCCTCGAACCAACGGCGCAGCGCCGCCAGGATGCGCCCGCGCGCCAGCAGGAACGGCCGCCGGTCGCCATGGATGCGGGCGTCCCACCACGGGCTTGGCCACGGGCTTGGCTGGGGTGGACTGGGCAACGGCGCCTTGCTCCTTGGCGATGCGGGAAAACGCCTGTAGAAAGCGGCCAATCGATTTGGGCCCTGCCGCTTCGAGCCTCGCTGGCGCGCGTGCAGGCCCTTTTCCCATGCAACTGCGGCGGAGGACGGCGTGGTCAAGGTTATTGCAAGCTCGGTGCGCAAAGGCAACGTGCTCGATATCGACGGCAAGCTGTGCGTCGTAATGAAGGCCGAGAACATCCATCCGGGCAAGGGTACGCCGGTGACGCACCTCGACATGCGCCGCATCGCCGACGGCGTGAAGATCACGGAGCGCTACCGCACTACCGAGCAGGTGGAGCGCGCCTACCTCGAGGAGAAGACCTACAACTATCTGTTCGAGGACGACACCGGCTTCACCTTCATGGAGCCCGAGACCTACGAGCAGGTGATGGTCCCCAAGGACATGATCGGCGACCAGTCGGTTTATCTGCAGGAGAACATGGCCGTCACCATCAACACGCACGAGGGCGTGCCGATCTCGGTGGAGCTGCCGGCCAAGGTGGTGCTCGAGATCACCGAGACCGAGCCCACCATGAAGGGCCAGACGGCCTCCTCGTCCTTCAAGCCGGCCATCCTATCCAACGGCGTGCGCACCATGGTGCCGCCCCACATCGCCACGGGCACGCGCGTCGTCGTCATGACCGAGGACGGCGCCTACGTCGAGCGCGCCCGCGACTGAGCGACGTAGGGCGTAGCGTCGTCATCCCGGCGCCGCGAGTGCGCGGCAGCGCGCTCGCGGAGGAAGGCCGGGACCCATGCACGTTTCGATTTGCCGCTGGATTCCCGCTGACGCGCTGCGCGCTTGCGGGAATGACGACGCGTGAGGGCACATCGAGCGCGGACCCCTACTGCCTATTCGCCACTCCCCACTCCCCACTTCCTCGTTGACTTGCCCGCGCCGATTGGCTCCGTTGTGCGCGTCGCGAGGAGACCAGCCCCAAGGAGCCGCCGATGCCGAAATCAGAGCCGGGTTTTGCCACGCTCTCCGTCCATGCCGGCGCGGCGCCCGACCCGTCCACCGGCGCCCGCGTGACGCCGATCTATCAGACGACCTCCTACGTCTTCAACGACGTTGACCACGCAGCCTCCCTGTTCGGCCTGGAGGCCTTCGGCAACATCTACACGCGCATCGGCGGGCCGACCCAGGCGGTGCTCGAGCAGCGCATCGCCGCGCTCGAAGGCGGCACCGCGGCGCTCGCCGTCGCCTCCGGCCACGCCGCCCAGGCCCTCGTCTTCCACACGCTGATGGAGCCCGGCGACGAGTTCGTCGCGGGACGCCAGCTCTACGGCGGCTCCGTCAACCAGTTCAACCACTCGTTCAAGAAGTTCGACTGGCGCGTGAAGTGGGCGGACGCCACCGACCCCGCGAGCTTCGCCAAGGCGGTCACCTCCAAGACGCGGGCGATCTTCTGCGAGTCGATCGCCAACCCCGGCGGCATCGTCGTCGACCTGCCCGCGATCGCGGCCATCGCCAGGAAGGCCGGCGTGCCGCTGATCGTCGATAACACGCTCGCCACCCCCTACTTGTGCCGGCCCAAGGAATTCGGCGCCGACATCATCGTGCACTCGCTCACCAAGTTCCTGGGCGGCCACGGCAACTCGATCGGCGGCGCCATCATCGACTGCGGCACCTACGACTGGCTCGCCGCCAAACATCGCTACACCGCCCTTGTCGATCCCAACCCCAGCTACAACGGCATGCGGCTGGCCGAGACCTTCGGCAACTTCGCCTTCGCCATTGCCGCGCGCGTGCTCGGCCTGCGCGACCTCGGGCCCGCGCTTTCGCCCTTCAACGCCTTCCTGATCCTCACGGGCATGGAGACGCTGCCGCTGCGCATGGAGAAGCACTGCGCCAATGCGGTCGCCGTCGCCAAGTTCCTCTCCAAGCACAAGGCGGTGGAGTGGGTGAACTACGCGGGCCTGCCCGGCAACAAGTACAACGCGCTCGCCAAGAAGATCTGCCCCAAGGGCGCCGGCAGCGTCTTCACCTTCGGCCTCAAGGGTGGCTACGAGGCGGGCGTCAAGCTCGTCTCCAGCGTCAAGCTGTTCTCCCACCTCGCCAACATCGGCGACGTGCGGAGCCTCATCATCCATCCCGCCTCCACCACCCACCGCCAGCTCACCGACGAGCAGCGCAAGGCCGCCGGCGCCGGCCCCGACGTGGTGCGCCTCTCCATCGGCATCGAGGACGCCGACGACATCATCGCCGACCTGAAGCAGGGCCTGGCGGGGTGACTCGAGCGGCGACTACCCAGGTCATCCCGGCGCTTGTCGCCGGGATCCATCTCTCGGTTGGCTCCGACGCTTGTGGATGGTTGGATACCGGGGACAAGCCCCGGTATGACCGCGGGATGCAGGTGTCGTGACGGCGGCGGTTTTCGCGATCGGGGCGGTGGTGGCGGTCGTGCTGCTCGGCCTGCTTGTGGCAACGCTGCTGGCCCCGCCGTTCCGCATCTGGCCGACGCCGGGGGAGAAGACCTGGCAGAGCTACGTGTTCTGGCCGCTGTTCCGCGGCCTCAACGCGCTCTGCTTCGCCGCGGCGATCACAGACCAGCCCGCGGGCTGGCTCGGCCTGCCGTTCTGGCTCCGCATCCTCGCATCGATCGTGCTCGCCGGCTCGATCGCGCTCTTCGTCTACTCCTTCCGCATGCTCGGCCGCGACAACAGCTACGGCGCGCAGGACGGCCTCGTCACTAGCGGCATCTACCAATGGTCCCGCAACCCGCAGAACGCCATGCTGGTCGTCGTCTACGCCGCGCTTGCCGTCGCCGCCGACAGCGCGCCGACCTACGTGCTGTGCGCGGCCATGATGGCGGTCTACTACCTGATGATCCTGGCCGAGGAGCCCTGGCTCGCGGCCGTCTACGGCGAGCCCTACCGCCGCTATTGCCGCGAGGTGCCGCGCCTCTTCAACTGGCGCCTCGCCGCTGCCAGAGCGCGCGGGACAAGCCACTCGTGAAATCTCGGCCCAGCCGGGCTAAACTCCCCTCCCGCCGTCTGACCTATTGACGCCAACCTCGCTGGGAAAGGCCAACCCTCATGCTCATCAACCTCGCTGGACGCCGCATCTACTACGATCTCTCGGGGCCCGAGAACGGCCAGGTCGTGTGCTTCACCCATTCGCTGGCCTCCGACGGCGGCATGTGGGCCGAGCAGTTCACCCCGCTCCTGGCAGCCGGCTACCGCGTGCTGCGGCTCGACATGCGCGGCCATGGTGGCAGCGATCCCGTCAGCGGCGACTACACCATGGCGCAGCTCGCCGACGACGTTGCCGCCTCGCTCGACTTTCTCGGCATCGAGCGCGTGCAGTACATTGGCCTCTCCATCGGCGGCATGATCGGCCAGGCCTTCGCCATCGCCCACGGCCGCCGCCTGATCTCGGCCATGCTGTGCGATACCTCGCCCCAGACGCCGCCCGGCGCGCAGGGCGCTTGGGCCCCCAGGATCGAGGCCGTGAAGAAGGCGAACTCGCTCGCCCCCCTCGCCGACCCGACCATGGAGCGCTGGTTCACCGACGCCTACAAGCCGCGCAACCCCGGCCGGTGGAAGCAGATCCAGGCCACCATCGCCGGCACCACGCCCGCAGGCTATCTCGGCTGCGCCGCGGCGATCCTCAACTTCGACTTCACGCCCAAGCTCCCCTCGCTCAAGGTGCCGACGCTGGTACTGTGCGGCGACAAGGACGAGGGCACGCCGCCCGCCGGTAACAAGAAGATCGCCGAGCTGATCCCCGGCGCCCGCTACGAGGGCATCGCCGACGCCCGCCACTTCCCCAACGTCGAGCGCGCCGAAGCCTTCAACAAGATCATGCTCCCCTGGCTAGCCTCCCACCGCTGACGCGTTGGGGTCCCCTGCGAATGACGGGCCGGGGACCCCGCGCTTCGGGCTCCACGCCCGTCGGTGTCAGTCGGCGCCTGCCAGCCGCTTGCGCATGAACACCGTGATGCTGCCCGGGATCATGGTTCCTCTTCGAAATTCCAGGTATCCGCGCTTGGCGTAGAACTGCAGGTTCGCGGCGAAAGCAGCGTTGGTGTAGAGCTGCGTCTCCGCGTAGCCCGAGGACAAAGCCAGGGCCTCGGCGTGACGGAGCAGGCGATCGCCCAGTCCTTTGCCCTGCTGGTCCGGTCGAACCGCTACGTTCTCGATCAGAAGATGATCGCGGGCCGGGATCATCTCGATCAGAGCGAGCAGCTGTCCCCCTTCCTCGCAAAGGTCGATGATGTGCTCGCTGACCGCGCGCTCGTAGTCCGCGGTCATCGGCATTGGCTCCCGTCCGATGAGCGGGACCCACTTGGCGTAAGCGGACCTGGACAGCTCGCGTACGGCCGAGGCATCGGCTGATACCGCGCGCCTCAGAGGCACCCGCTCCGTCACGGCAGGCTACCTCGTGCCGTAGGCGCGGTCGCCGGCATCGCCGAGACCTGGCAGGATGTAGGCGTTCTCATCCAGCGTCTCGTCGATGGCGGCCGTCCACACGGCAACGTCGGGATGAATGCCGCGCAGGCGGTCGAAGCCCTGCGGGGCGCCGAGCAGGCAGACGAGGCGGATCTCCCTGGCGCCTCGCTCCTTGAGCCGGTCGATTGCCGCAATCGCGGTGTTGGCGGTGGCGATGACCGGCGAGACGACGATCACGAGCCGTTCCGCGATGTCGGCCGGCGACTTGAAGAAATATTCGACCGCCACGAACGTCTCGGGCTCGCGGTAGAGCCCGATGTGGGCCACGCGCGCCGTCGGCACCAGGTCGAGCATGCCCTCCACGAACGTCGTGCCCGCCCGCAGCACCGGCGCAAACACCAGCTTCTTGCCGGCGATCTTGCGCGCCGTGGTACGCACCATGGGCGTCTCGATCTCCACCGTCATCATCGGCAGGTCGCGCGTCACCTCGTAGCACAGCAGCATGCCGATCTCCTTCAGCAGCTCGCGGAAGGACTTGGTGGAGCGGTCCTTGTCGCGGATCAGGGCCAGCTTGTGCTGCACCAGCGGATGCTCGACGACCGTGACGCCTTCCATGGCTCGCTCCAGTTGCTGCACTCAGAACACGGTGCCGTCGCTGATAATCTTGATGGGCGGCGCCCCGTCGGCCCTGCGCGCGCGCGCGATCGCCCGGCCCGCGGCCCACGTCCCGCCCTGCAGGATGCGGGCAAGCGGCATTGATACGGCATCAGCGGCAAGGCGCGCGCGCACGAGCTCTGCCAGCCGGTCGAGCAGGGCCACGGTCAGCGCCCGCCACTCGACGACGAGGGCCGACCCGACATCGTGTGCGAGTTGCGCCTGGGCGGGATCGCGCAGCACCAGCACGCCCATGTCGACGAACAGGCCGCCGTTGCGGTACTCGGCGAGGCCCGTCAGGCCATCGATGCCGGCGACCACGATACCGGCCGCCTCGAGCGGCTCGATCAGGGAGTAGGCGAGCCACTGCGACAGCTTGTGCAGCGGCACGAGCCCGCTCGTCGCGTCGTCCGTCACCATGGCCGGGTGGCGCCAGCAGTCGCCGAGCGGCACGCCGCCGAGCTGCAGTCGCGACGGCCATATGGGACCCAGGTGGAGCAGCAACTCGGAGAGGATGCGGGGCGCGGAAATCACGCCCCCTTCGGCAAGTGCCGCCAGATGGTCGAAGAGCCCGCCAGGGCGCGCACCGTCGGCTCGCGCAAAGATGTCGGATTTGGCTGCGACAGTCACCCCGAGCCGGCGCAGCAACTCGGCGCGCCCCTCGACGCCCGCGAGCGGATTGGCGGTGGAGACCTGGAACGCGCGCGCCAGCGCCTCGCCGGAGAGCGCCTCCAGTGCCGCCGCATCGGCCCGCATCGGCGAGCGGCGGCTGGACGAGAACCCCCCTCGCGCGAACATATCGAGGCTCGCCAGCGCCAGGCCCTCGGACCGGCCGGCCTGCGCGCTTGTCTCGGGATCGCGATAGGACCAGCCCGGGCCCGCCCCCGCATCGAGCAGCACGCTGGCGATGGCGAGGTCGAAGGCCGCACGCGCGCGCTCGGCCTTGTCGCGCCAGGGCGCGGTCCTCTCGATCTCCGCCCAGCGATCCTCCCCGCCTGCCACGAAATGCCGCCAGCGCGAGTGGAACGGCACCGCGAGATCGGGGTAGGCCGTGCGCGTGGTCTCGACGACGAGGTCGGCAGCCGGCCCGAGCCGTCCTAGGTCGACACGGAAATGCTCCAAGCCGTCCTCCAACCCGATCGCCAGCATCCGATGCGCCCGCTGCCGCACCGCATCGGCGCTCAGAATAGAAATGGCGGCGGCCGTGTCGGGCGTCACGAGGAGCGAGTCCGGTCTTGCGAGATCAGCTCTTGTCGAGCGAACGACCGACGGTGCCGGTCGGGTCCTGCGGTTGCGGCGTCGGCGGCGCGTAGTAGCCCGCCGCCTTCTTGGCCGCGATCTCCACGTGCGCATCGGCGGGCACCAGCGCGTCGGGCAGCGGCACGCGCTCGACGATCTCGATGCCCTGCGCGACGAGCGCGTCGTATTTCATGTCGCTCATCGATACCAGCCGATCGATGCGTGCGATCCCCAGCCAATGCATGATGTCCGGCATCAACTGCTGGAAGCGCGCGTCCTGGACGCCGGCCACGCATTCCGTGCGCTCGAAGTAGCCGGCCGCCGAATCTCCGCCCTGCTGGCGCTTCCTCGCATTGTAGACCAGGAACTTGGTGACCTCGCCGAGCGCGCGGCCCTCCTTGCGATTGTAGACGATGACGCCGAGCCCCCCGGCCTGCGCCGCGCGCGCGCACTCCTCGATGCCGTGCACCAGATAGGGCCGGCAGGTGCAGATGTCGGAGCCGAACACGTCGGAGCCGTTGCACTCGTCGTGCACGCGGCAGGTGATGCGGGTGGTCGGGTCGGCAAGCTTGGCGACATCGCCGAACAGATAGACCGTCGTGCCGCCGACGGGCGGCAGGAACACATCGAGGTCGGGCCGCGTCACCAGCTCGGGGAACATGCCGGCGGTCTGCCAATGTATCGTGGTCGATTGGCGGAAAGAATCGGGCTCAACCATCTGTTCTGAAGGTCGCTCAAAGCCTTCAACGTGCCCGGAAGTTGTGGTGGTAGCGTCACTC
>Ga0247830_10000358_pt1 | contig 16050 bp, 12 predicted proteins | sample 12C_Control_Day5_FD_207766 | JGI IMG/M metagenome (GOLD analysis project Ga0247830, IMG submission 207766) | Soil microbial communities from agricultural site in Penn Yan, New York, United States - 12C_Control_Day5 | ecosystem: Environmental > Terrestrial > Soil > Agricultural land | place...
GGTCGAGGCGCCGCAGAGCGAGGCGCGGGCCCTGGCCGCCATCGCCAAGGCCCGCGAGCTGGTGCCGGGCAAGCCATTGACCCAGCTGGTCACGTCCCACCACCACTTCGATCACACCGCGGGCCTGCGGGCGGCGATCGCCGAGGGGCTGACGGTCATCACGCACCAGGGCAACGTCGCCTACTTCGAAGAGGCCGCGAAGCGGCCCTTCACGCTTCAGCCCGATGCGCTGGCCAAGGCGGCACGCGGCGCCACGGTCGAAGGCGTCGATGACGAGCGCGTGATCGAGGACGGCCGGCGCAGGGTCGTGCTCTATCACATCGACGGGAACCCGCACGCCGACACGCTGCTGATGATCTACCTGCCGAAGGAACGGGTGCTGATCCAGGCCGACGCATTCAGTCCCGGAGCCGCAGTCAATCCGTACGCCGCCAGCTTGCTCTCGAACGTGCGAGCGCGGAAGCTCCAGGTGGACCGCATCGTGCCCCTCCATGGACCTATCGCCCCGTTCGCGGAGCTCGTCAAGGCGGTGCCCGCATCATGATTGCCGCCATCCGACTGCTGGTGTTCGCCGTCGTCCTCGCGTCGTTGTCGATCGACGCCCGGCCGGCCGGCGCGCAACAACCGAGCGCCCCGGCGCCACCGCAGCCCTACGAGCCGCGCGTGGGTCAGCCGGGCAAGGACGTGGTCTGGGTGCCGACGCCGCCCAGCGTGGTCGAGCTGATGCTCGACATGGCCAAGGTGACGAAGGACGATTTCGTCATGGATATCGGCTCCGGTGACGGGCGCAACATCATCGCCGCCGCCAAGCGAGGCGCCCGCGGCGTGGGGGTGGAGTACAACCCCGACATGGTCGCGCTCTCGACCAAGCTGGCCACGGAGGCTGGCGTCGGCGACCGAGCCACGTTCGTGCAAGGCGACATGTACGAGGCCGACATTTCAAAGGCCAACGTCATGGCGATCTTCCTGCTCACGACGAACATGGAGAAGCTGTTGCCGTCGTTCAAGAGCCTGGCGCCCGGCAGCCGCATCGTATCGAACACGTTCGGCTTCAACGAGTGGGATCCCGATGCACGCGACAGCGTGAAGGACGGCTCGTGCTCGAGCTGGTGCGAGGCGCTGCTCTGGATCGTGCCGGCCCATGCTGCAGGCACATGGGCAATCGACTCGGGCATGCTCACGCTGACCCAGATGCACCAGGTGCTGTACGGCACGCTCGCGACAACCACCGGCGATACGCCGATCTCGAACGCCAGGATGCGGGGCTACGACATCACGTTCACCGCCGGCGAGCGCACCTACACCGGCCGGCTGGACGGCGCCACGATGCAGGGCTCGGTGAGCGGCCCGGCCGGCACCCAGACATGGAAGGCCACCAGGATCACCAGATAGATGACCAGATAGATCCCAACATCACCAGATCTCCAGATCGATCTCCACATCACCAAATCAAGAGATCACCAGATTCGCCATCTATCTGTCGATCTCCCTACCCCGCCACAGCCAGGGTCTGGAGGTCGCGCTGCGGGTGGCCGGCGCGGACCACGCCGCGGGCGTCGAAGCGCAGGCCCGAACCGGGCACGAGGTCGACGACGGTCTGCGACACGCGCACTTCGTGGGCCACCGCCGAACCGGCGAGCGCGTCCGCGACGTCGATGACCGGCCCGCGCCGCTCGTGCGGGTCGACCTCGCCGATGTGCACCCCGGCGGCGGCTCGAATCGACAGGCCGCGCGCTTGCTCCATCACCGCGGCGCCGCACTGCACCGCCCGGCCGGGACCGTCGAAGAGCGCCAGCAGCACTTCGCTGAGCGGATCGACGAGCTGCCCGCGCCGGCGAAGCACTTCGCGCTCGAAGACTTGCCGCAGTGCCGGCGGCGCGGTCTTGTGCTCACCCGACCGGACCGCCAGCACCGAGGCCAGCATCCGCGCCGGCTCGCGCGGCACGTGCGTCCGGGACAGGAATCGCTCGATCTCCGAGAGCATGGCTTCCTGATCGCCGACAAACGGCAGGTGATCGAAGCCGGGCTGCTCGACAAAGGTCGCTCCGGGAATGTGCTCGGCCAGGTACCGCCCCTCCTCCACTCTCAGACAGCGGTCTCCCGTGCGGTGCAGCACCAGGGTCGGCACGCGAATGGTCGGCAGGATGGCGCGGACGTCGATGGCGGCGTTCATGCGCGTGAGCGCCACCGCGGCGCCGGGGCTGGCCCCCATCCGGAGATAGGACGCCCACCACTCGCGAAACCCTTCGTCGGACGCGCGCGACGGCGCGCGCTCGTCGATCCCGACCGGCCCGCCCCATTCGTCCAGGATCGTCTGGCAGAAGGCGTCGCGCTCCTCCTGGGTCGCGCCCCAGGGATAGTCGGGGGCCTTCATGCGGCGCGCGTAGCTGCCAACCATGATCAGCGCCTCGGTGCGGGCCGGGTGGGTGGCGGCGAAAAGCGCACAGAGCGGTCCACCCTCCGAAACACCCAGCAGCACGGCACGGTCCGATCCCGCCGCCTCCATCACCGCCCGCACGTCGTCCATCCGCTGCTCGAGCGTCGGCAGTTCCGTCACCGACACGCGGTCGGACAGGCCGGTGCCTCGCTTGTCGAAGAGGATCAGGCGCGCCATCCCCGAAAGCCGGTGCAGGAACCGCGCGAACGACGGCTCGTTCCAGAAGTACTCGAGATGCGACACCCAGCCCATGACGAAGACGAGGTCCACCGGGCCATCGCCGAGCACTTCGTAGGCGATGTTCACGTTGCCGCTGTGCGCGTAGCTGACACGGGAGTGGGTGACCAGCGCCGCGGAGAGGTCGCTCACGATGATCGGCGCGATGAAGCGATAGCCGCGGCGATGAGCGGTCTCGATGTAGCGCGGGTGGTGCGAATCGTCGCCGAGCGCCCTGCGCAGCTCGCGGATGCTGCTCTTGAGGACGGCGTCGCCGACGAACACGTCGGGCCAGATGGCCGTCATGAGTTCGGCCTTGCTCACCAGACGCCCTGCATGCAGGGCGAGATGGTGCAGCAGCGAGAACGCCTTGGGCGTGAGAGGCACGGCGGTGTCGCCACGATAGAGGTGGCCGCTGGCCGGATCGAGGCGGAAGTCACCAAACGTCAGAACACGATCGACCGTCATCGGTAGAGCTGGCTCCTGAGGAAGCCCTTGATTCTAGCGCGGGGGCCTCTTACCGAATCCTCACCGAACTCTCACGGGCATCTGACGTCTTGGGACGCGCCGGTCTCGTATCGTGCTGAAGGAGATCGAAGATGCGAAACGCAATGTCCTCATACGCCTGGATTCTGGGCCTCGTCCTGGCGGGAACCACGCCGGCGGTGGCCCAAAGCCCCACGCCCGCGCCTCAGCACAAGCACTACGAAACGCCAGCCGATGCCGCGCCTCCCGCTCCCGGGATGCCGCTGGCGCCGCGCCTGCAGAATCTGGGTGAGCACACCTTCCCCACGAGCACGACGGTGGAGCGCGCGCAGCTGTTCGTGAACCAGGGTCTGAACCTCCTGTACGGGTTCAACCACGCCGAGGCAAGCCGCGCCTTCGCCGAGGCCGTCCGGCTCGACCCCTCGCTGGCCATCGGCTACTGGGGACAGGCGCTCGTGCTCGGGCCCAACATCAACGCCGCGATGGACCCGTCCGACGAGCCGAAGGCCTTCGCGCTGGCGCAGAAGGCCATGGCCATGAAGGCCTCAGCCAGCCCGCGTGAGCGCGCCTACATCGAGGCGGTCGCCGCGCGTTACACGGGGCGTCCTGCGGACCGGGTCGCGGCCGATCGCGCCTACGTCGAGGCGATGAAGCGCCTCGTCGACTCGTTCCCCGACGACCTCGACGCGCGCACGCTGTACGCGGAAGCGCTGATGGACCTGCGGCCGTGGAATTACTGGACGCGTGATGGCGTCGCGTATCCGGAGACCGTTGCGATCCAGGCGTCGCTCCAGGCGGTGCTGGCCGCGCACCCGAACCATCCCGGCGCGCTGCACCTCTGGGTTCACCTGTGGGAGCCCACCGACACGCCAGAGCGCGCCGAGGCCGAGGCCGATCGGCTGTTGATGCTGATGCCAGGCGCCGGCCATATCGTCCACATGCCGGCCCATATCTACCAGCGCGTGGGGCGCCACGGCGACGTCATCCGGTCGAACCAGATGGCGGCGCAGGCCGACGAGGAGTACATCGCGCAGTGCCGTGCGCAAGGGCTGTATCCGCTCGCCTATTACCCGCACAACCTGCACTTCATCTGGATGGGCGCGAGCGCGAGCGGACGTCGTTCCCTCGCGCTCGAGTCGGCGGAGAAGCTGGCCGGGGTCATTCCGCAGGAGGCCCTCGGCGCGGCGCCGATCCTCCAGGGCTTCCTGGTCGTGCCGTACTGGGCGATGGTGCGGTTCGGGGAATGGGATCGCATTCTGGCCGACCCGGGCCCGCGGCACCAGACGCCCTTCACCCGCGGCGTCTGGCACTTCGCCCGCGCGATGGCCTACGCCGCGACCAACCAGCTGGAAGCCGCCGAGCGCGAGCGCGCACAGCTGGTCACACTGGTCTCGGATCCCGCGCTGAAGGGCCAGACCACGTTCTCGACCAACACCGGCCACGCGATCCTGCGCATCGCGCCAGAGGTCGTGGCCGGTGAGATCGCCGCCCGGCGTCAGCAATGGGATACAGCCATTCTGCACTTCGATCGCGCGGTGCGGTACGAGGATGCGCTCATCTACCAGGAGCCGGCGGACTGGCACGCGCCGGTGCGTCAGAACCTGGCGGCGGTGTTGATAGCCGCGGGGCGGCCTGACGAGGCCGAGGCGGTCTCCTGGGAAGATCTCAAGAAGAACCCCGAAAACGGCTGGTCGCTGTTCGGCCTGCTGCAGGCGCTGAAGGCACAGGGCAAGACCGACGAGGCGGCGCACGTCGAGGCGCGGTTCACCAAGGCGTGGCAGGACGCGGACGTCAAGCTGCCCGGTGTCACGCCGAGCACACTGGAGAGCCGGCGGTGAGAACCGGCCTCGCCCGCCCGTTCGCGGTGGGCCCTGGCGAGGGCCGCGACCGGCCCCTCGCCCGGCTCGGCACGGTGCACAAGGTATCGTCCGAGGTCACGCGCGGACTGGTGGCGATTGTCGAGCACACGCTGCCGCCAAAGCACCTGGCCGCGCCGCTCCATCGCCACGCGCACGAGGACGAGCTCTCCATCGTCCTCAAGGGTTCGATGGGGGCGCTGCTCGGCCGCGACATCGTGGTCGCCCCGGCTGGCTCCTACGTCCTGAAGCCCCGGCACCAGTGGCACACGTTCTGGAATGCCGGAGACACCAACCTGCGCTTCATCGAGCTGCTGCTCCCCGGCGGTGTCGAGCGCTACTTCGAGCAGTTGTCGCCATTGCTGAAGGCCGCTGGCGGGCCCCACGCGGCGGCCGTCAGGAGCCTCGCGGACGAGTACGGAATCGAGTTCGATTTCGACAGTGTCCCAGAACTGTGTACGAAGTTCAGATTGCATTTCGGATAGGGAGACACGCGTGATCGACCTCGACGTGAGTCTGGTCGCACGATTGGCCGCCGCGCTCGTTCCCCTGGCCGCCGTGATCCTGGCAGCCAGCGGCGCGGCGCCCGTAGGGGGGCTCACCGGAGAGGAGGGGCAGATGTTGACGGACGATGTCGCGATTCAGGTCACGTCGGAACGGGGATCGGCCACCAGCGGGCAGCCCGCGGACGGCAGGCCGCTGGACGCCGCGATCGCTGGCGCGCCTGCGCCGCGCTTCGTGACGGTCGCAACCGGCGTGCGGCTCGAGTACGTCGAGCAGGGACGCGCCGACGGCCTGCCGGTCATTTTCCTGCACGGAGTCACGGACTCCTGGCGCTCGTTCGAGCTCCTGCTGCAGCGTCTGCCCGCATCGATCCGCGCCTTCGCGATCTCGCAGCGCGGGCACGGCGACTCGAGCCGGCCCGACATCGGCTACCGCTACAGGGACTTCTCGGAAGACGTGCGCGCGTTCATGGACGCCATCGGCCTGGAGCGGGCCGTGGTGGTCGGCCACTCGATGGGGGCCATGGTCTCGCAGCGGCTGATCGTCGACCATCCCCAGCGCGTATCCCGCGTCGTCCTGATGGGCGCCTTCGCGACGATCCACGGCAACCCCGTCGTGGACGAGTTCGTGACCTCCGCCATCGTGCCGCTGGTCGATCCGATTGCGCCAGACTTCGCCAGGGAATGGCAGCTCAGCACGCTGGCCAGCCCCATCGATCCGCGATTCCTCGACACCGTGGTCGGCGAGACGCTGAAGGTGCCGGCGCGGGTGTGGCACCAGACGTTCGCGGGCTTCCTGGCGACGCCGGACTTCACGCACGAACTTGCCGGCGTCACCGTCCCCGTGCTCCTGCTCTGGGGCGACCGCGATACCTACGCGGTGCGGGCGGATCAGGACGCGCTGCTGAAGGCGATGCCGACCTCACGCCTCGTCGCCTACGAGGGCACGGGCCACGCCATTCATTGGGAAGAGCCGGCGCGTGTCGCCGCCACGCTGCTGGGCTTCGTTGACGAATCCCGCTGAGCCTGGTGAACGCCAATGCTGGTACCAACGCTGACCCGTCAACGCCTCCTGCGGCTACCGAGCGGGAATCACCTCAACCTCATCGAGCAGGGCGAGAGCGAGGGGCTGCCCGTCCTGCTGCTGCACGGCTGGCCTGACTCCTCTCAATCGTGGGAGCTCGTGCAGCCGCTCCTGCCTTCGGCGTGGCGGGTGTTCGCGATCGATCAGCGCGGGCATGGGCACTCGGATCGTCCTCGGGAGGGTTATGCCATCGACCAACTGGCGGCCGACATTGAAGCGCTCCTCGACGAACTCGGCCTTCCGCGGTCCGTGGTGGTCGGTCACTCGATGGGAAGCTTCGTGGCCCGTCGGGTCGCGGAGCGGGCACCGGGGCGCGTCTCGGGCCTGGTCCTCATCGGCACCGCGCCGGTGGCTCGAAACGCGGCGCTCCTGGCATTGGCACCGGCGGTCCACGCCCTCAGGGATCCCGTGAACATGGCGTTCGTCCGCGAGTTCCAGGAGAGCACGGTGGCCAGGCCGGTACCGGCGGAGTTCATGGCTCGCGCCATCAGGCAGAGCCAGCGCGTTCCGGCGCGCATCTGGCAGGCCGTGTTCGAGGGTCTGCTCTCGTTCGAGCCCGGCCCGCCGCCTCGCTGCCCCACGCTCGTCACCGGCGGCACCCGGGATGGATTGTTTTCGGTGGCCGAGCAAGAAGCCGTCAGCGCCGCAATCCCCGGTGCGCGCATCGACTTGGTCGAGGGCGTGGGACACGCACTCCACTGGGAAGCTCCGGAGATTTTTGCCATATCACTCCTTCACTTCGTGAAGGAGCTTCGCTGAATCTCGTGATCTCCTGAGCTGGCGATCTGTCGATCGATCGGTCGATCTGTCGATCTGGAGAGCTGATGATCGAATCTGGCGACCTATCTCGTGACCGGGTGCCACGCGGCGCGTAGGAAGATCCGCAAGTAGATCAAGAGATAGCTCGCCAGATCACCAGATCGGCCGATCGATCACCAGATCACCAGATCAGGAAATCAAGAGATTCGCCTTATCTGACGATCTAGCTGAGGATCTACTAACACGACATACAGTTATGGTTGTTGCGCGAGCCGAGCTTCTCGAGGAGCGAGACGGTCTCGGGGTACGGTGACACGCGCTGGACGGGGCCGTTGGCCATGTCCGCCGTGCTCTGGCCGCTGCGGGCCACGGCCGCGACGTCGGCGCCCTTCGACACGAGGTACAGAATCATCTCGTTGTCGCCACGGGCGGCCGCGTGATGCAGCGGCGTATAGCCGTCGTTGTCCCGCGCGTTGACGTCCGCGCCAAGCACTTCCACCAGGTATTTCATCGCCGGCATCCAGCCGTCTGGCGCGTGCCGATGCGCATTGCCGGCAAAGCCCTCGCCGTACTCCACGCCCGCGGCGGCATGAATTGGGAAGGCGCCGGGACCACCCGGCGGTATCGGCGGCGCGGTATAACGCTCCTGGCCGTCACGGGCCGTCGGCATGACCGGTCCGCCGGCACCCGCGGGCGGCGCGTTCGCACCGCCACGCCGGATCGGCGCCGCCGGCGCCATCGTCGCGATGTTCGGGTCGGCGCCGTAGCTGACGAGCAGCTTCATGGCCTCGAGGTCCACCGAGTAGGCGGCGCGCCAGAACGGTGTGGATCCCGACGTGTCGGCGAGCCCGCAGTTCCGGTTGCCGCAACCGGTATAGACCATGTACCAGGGATGCGCCTTGATGCGGCCGTTCGCGTCCGCGCCCTTGTCGAGCATCGCCTTCATCACGTCCAGGTAGGTGGCTTTCTGCCGCTCCATCTCCTGCGGCTGCGGGAACCGGGTCCGCGGCTGCCACTGCGTGTTGAGGGCCGCCCAGAGCGGCGTCACACCGTTGTTCTTCGCGGCGACGTTCGGATCCGCGCCGCGCTCGAGCAGCAGGGTCGCCATGTCGAACTGCCCGTTGATCACCGCCATCAGCAGCGGACTGGTCCCGTCACCCGCGCCGGTCCGGTTGACGTCGGCGCCGCCGTCGACGAGCGCGCGTGCGGCGTCCAGGTGGCCCTGGCGCGACGCATGGAGCAGCGCCGTCAGGCCGCCCTTGGTCTGCACCGGCGGGTTGATCTCTTCGGGATTGAAATTCTGGCCGCGGCCCTGATTCTCCGAATCTTCCTTTTCGGGCGGCGGGATCTTCCCGGACAGGAACACGTCGCGGGACGCCTGGACGGCGGCCTGCATCTGGCTGGCCGTGGGCAACCGCTCCGGACCGACCCCCATGGACTCGAGCACCTTCTCCTGGCGCCGGCTGGCCGCGCGATCGAGGGCGTTGCGCTGCGGGACGTCGATGAACGTGCTGGCGATGTTCGGGTCCGCGCCGCGCCCGATCAGCGCCTTGATGGCCTCGACCCGATTCTGCGCCGCCGCGAAGATGAGCGGCGTCTGGCCCCATTCGGCTTCCTTCGCGTTCGCGTCGGCGCCGCCATCGACGAGACGGATGACAACGGCCGGGTTGCCCGACGTCGCCGCCAGGTGCAGCGCGGTCGCACCGCTCGGCACGGCCCGGGCATCGACCACCGCTCCCGCCTTCAGCAGCTGGTCCACCACAGCTACGCTGGCAGACCGCGCGGCGACGTGGAGCGGCGTGTACTGGCCGATGCGGGTCACCGCCGACACGTTGGCCCCTGCGTAGATGAGCAGGCCCGCCATCTCACCGTTCCCGCGCTCGGCGGCCCAGTGCAGGGCCGACATGCCGTCGCCGCGCCCGGCGTTGACGTCGGCGCCCTCCTTCAGCAGCGCGCGCACGGCCGCGACGTCGCCCTTCATCGCCGCATCCGCGACCGGCGAGCCGCTGGGCGCCGCACCGACGAGCGCGCACATGACAACGGCGGCAATCAGATTGGAGCCAAGACGACGAAGCATCGGGTCAACTCCCTCGACGTTCAAAGTTGCGAGCTCAAGGTGCAAGGCGAATCACGGGGATCGGCTTTGAACCGTGAACTTGTGGCTGACACCTCTTACGCGCCGGCCGCGGTCGTCGCGGCCGCAGCCGACAGCGAGAACTCGCCGGTGCTGTCGCCGAAGGTCTGCAGATCCTGCAGGCCCAGGTTGTGCAGCAAGGTCAGCATCACGTTGGCCATCGGCGTGCCATCGGCCGCCTTCAGGTGCGCGTTGCCCTTGAGCATGCCGTTGCCGCCGCCCGCGATGAACAGCGGGCAGCGCCGGTGATTGTGCACGTTGGCGTCGGCCATCGGCGAGCCCCACAGCAGCACCGTCTTGTCGAGCAGGCTCTGGTCGCCCTCGGTGGTGGTCTTCAGCTTCTCGAGCAGGTAGGCCACCTGGCTGACGCGGTACTTGCAGATCTTGTTGAACTCGAGGATCCGGTCCTCGCGGTTGCCGTGGTGCGAGGCCGGGTGGAACGGCTGGGTCGAGCCGCTCTCGGGGAACACCCGGTTCTGCGAGTCGCGGCCGGTCTTGAACGAGATCACGCGGGTCATGTTGGTCTGGAACGCCAGCACCTGCAGGTCGAACATCAGGCGCATGTGCTCCGAGAACGAGTCGGGCACGCCCTTGGGCGCGTCTGGAATCGCGCGCTCCTCACCGCTGCTGTTCTGGGCTTCAACGGCCTGGATGCGGCGCTCGATCTCGCGCACGTTGTCCAGGTAGCGGTCGAGCCGGGCACGGTCGCTCGCGCCGAGGTCCTGGCGGACGTTCGCGACCTCTCCCTGGATCCAGTCCAGGATGCTGCGCCGGTTCTCGCGGCGCGAGGCGCGATCCTTGGCCGAGGAACCGGCCCCGAACAGCATGTCGAACGCGACCCGCGGGTCGCGAATCATCGGCAGCGGCTCGTTGGGCGACGCCCAGCTGATCGAGTCGGTGTAGGCGCACGAGTAGTTGTAGGTGCAGCCGCCGGCCTGGTCCAGGTTCTCGATGCAGAACTGCATCGACGGCAGCGGCGTGTCCTGGCCGAAGCGCTGCGCGTAGAGCTGATCCATCGAGGTGCCGGCCCAGATGTCCGAGCCCTGCGTCTGCTTGGGATGGCTCTGAGTAAGGAACACCGCGCTCGAGCGGAAGTGGTCGCCGCCGATTTCCGGCGCCGTGAAGGCCTCGGCCATGCGGACGTCCGTGTTGCTGATGACCGTCAGGTGTTCGCGGTAGGCCTCGAGCGTCGAAAGCGGATTGTCGGCGATCAGCTTGAAGTCGCGCCCCACCGTCTCGGGGGCGAACAGGTACTTGCTCGCGCCCAGGTTGTTGCAGCCCGGGAGGCCATGCACCTCTTCGATGCACAACAGCCGCGTGCGTTCGGCCGCCGGCGCCTTGGCGAAGATACGGCCGGCGGGGACCATCGCATCCAGGAACGGGAGGGCCACGGTCGCGCCCACGCCGCGCAGGAACGTGCGGCGGGCCATGTGCTTGCCAGTGATGAACGACATCGTCTCGGTCTCCTCGAACGTGGGGTTAGCGCGCTGCAACCGCCGCTGCCGTCTCGGTGACTGGCTCGGCTCGTTTCATGCGGAAGGCGTCGCTCTTGACGACGCCCAGGATGAAGGACGACATCCGGTAGTTGTCCTTCTCGGCGTTCCTCGCGATGGCGCGAATGAGCGGCTGGTCGAAGTACTCGGCGCGGCGGCCGAGGCCGTAGGCCAGCAGGTTCTCGGTGAACGTGCGGACGAGCGGCACCGGCCGTTTCAGCATCACCGTCACCAGCTCGCTCGGCGAGCCCACCGGAGTGCCGTCGAAGTAGTCGCCGCGCGTGTCGAGTGGCATGCCGTTCTCACGCACCCGCCACTGGGCGGTGACGTCGAAGTTGTCGAGCGCCAGCCCGATCGGGTCCATCATCTGGTGGCACGCGCTGCAGACGGCGTTGGCGCGGTGCAGTTCCATGCGCTCCCGCGTGGTCAGCATCTTTCCGTCCTTGGCACCGGCGGTGTCGTCGAGCGTCGGAACGTTAGGCGGCGGCGCCGGCGGCGGCGCGCCGACCAGCACCTCGAGCACCCACTTGCCGCGCAGCACCGGCGAGGTCCGATTGGCCAGCGAGGTCTGGACGAGGATCGCGCCCTGGCCGAGCAGACCGCGCCGTGACGCATCCGGATACTGCACCCTGCGGAACTCATCGCCGGCGATGCCAGGGATGCCGTAGTGCTGCGCCAGCCGCTCATTCACGAAGGTGAAGTCCGCCTGGTAGAGCTCCAGCAGGCTGCGATCCTCCTTCACCAGGTGGTTGAAGAACATCACGGTCTCGCGCCGCATCGCGTCGGCGAGGTTCTCGTCGAAGTTTGGGTAGAAGTTCGGATCCGGGTGGACCTTGTCGACGTCCTGCAGGCGCAGCCACTGTGCCGCGAAGCGGCTGCCGAGCGCGTCCGCACGGGAGTCGGCGAGCAGGCGGCGGGTCTGGGCCTCGAGCACGCGTGGATCGGCGAGCCTGCCGGCGGCGGCCAGATCCAGCAGCTCCTTGTCGGGCGGCGCACCCCACAGGAAGAACGAGAGGCGCGAGGCCAGATCCACGTCAGCGACGCGAACTGCGGTGTTGGGTCGGCCTTCCCTCTCGCGTTCGAGGCGGAAGATGAAATACGGGCTTGCGAGGACCGCCTCGAGCGCGGAGGTCACGCCGGCCTCGAATCCCGCTTTCTTCGCCGCCTTCTCGTAGAACGGCATCAGCCGCTCCACTTCCGCGGCGTTGAGCGGGCGGCGGTAGGCCTCGGCACCCAGCCTCGTGACGATCTGGCGGGCGCAGGTCTGCTCGTCAGCGGGGCTCGTGGGTCGGCAGCTGAAGATCTTCTGTCGCGCCGGCGTCTCCGAAACGCCGGTCGGCCGGTACGGACCGACGATGACCAGGTCGCGTACGTGGGGCAGGGTCGTGATCCCGCTGCCGCCCGAACCGCCGCCGGCGTACGACCACCCGTGCGGCTTGATCAGATCCTCGTAGGGGCCTTCGGTGCGACGGATGAACGCCGCCGACACCTGGTGCTGCCCGGCGCGCACGAGGATTGGCTCGGTCTTGAGCGGCGCCTGGCCACGGCCGTCGGCGCCCGCCACCTGTGCGAGCTCGTAATTCAGCAGCGCGATGCGCTCGCCGTCGATCGAGACGTCCACGTCCTCGAACCGCGCGTTCTCGCCGGACTTGAAGACCAGCTGGAACTCGTACTCCGCGTCGGCCGGAAACACATGGTTGACGACAATGCCGCCGCGCGTGCCATACGGCGCGCCTTCGACGTGATCCCAGGGGTGCTGCGACAGGTAGCTGGGACTCGTATAGGTCGTGTCGATGGTCGGCGCGGTCCGGTCGCCAACCGCCATGCGACTGATGGCCGTGGCCGCGTTCAGGTACGACTCGAGCAGCGTCGGCGACAGGGCCTGCGCGTCGGCGATGTTGTCGAAGTTGGCGCTCTTGGTGTCGAGCGGCAGCCAGTCGCCGGCGTTGACCTCGAGCGCCAGCAGTTCCTTGACCGCGCGTTCGTATTCCGGACGGTTCATGCGCTGAAACGTGCGGCGGCCTGGATTGGGTGCGGAGGCCGCGGCGGCATCCAGGTTGTGCTCGAGCGCCGCCACCAGCGCCGCGTGCGCGGCGGGCGCCGGTTTCTGCGCGGCGCGCGGCGGCATCATCCCCGCTTGCAGCTTCACGATCATCTTCTCGGCGACCTCGGCCTTGTCGGCCGCCTTGCTGACGTCGAATGCGACCAGTGACAACCCAGCCGCGGGACGCCGATCGTTGTGGCAGCCGGCGCAATACTTCGCGATGACCTGATTGTGCTCGGCGCTGTCCGCGGTGGCGGCAGCGCGGTGTGCGGACGCGATCGGTGCGGGTGCCTTCGGCGAGGCAGGCGTGGGTGCAGGCGCGGCGGCGGGCGGACGCGGAGGAGCGGCCTGGGCAGCCAGCGGTGAGCGATCGGCCCACACCGCACTCGTTGCCAGGCCCAGGCACAGGACCCCCGTGCCAAGAACCGCCTTCGTGCCACGCGTCATAGGTCTCTCTCTCCCCGGACGAACCTCGACCGACCTCGCAATCTGCGCTCGCCGATTATACGCTCGTCCCAAGAGGAATATTCCGGCGATCCCCTTTTGGTTCAGGTACTTGGGCGTCTTTTCTTGTCTCGATTGTCTCGAAACGTAACCACCAGGCGCCGTGCCCTCCTGAGCTACCTACCCCTTCTTCCATTTGCTCACCGCGGCATCCTTCCCATCGTCATGCCGGGTCCTGAGCGTCAGCGTCCCGTCGGCGGCAAACTCGTAGTAGCGGGTCCGTTCCAGCGCGAAGGGGTTCTGGCGCGCGGCGGCCAATTGGGGATCGAAGGGCTGAGACTTTTCATCGACGTAGACGATGCTCTGCTGGTCGACGTTGATGACCGAGCGGCCCCTGGTGGAGATGACCGGGTTGGGGGCTTTGAAGCCCAGCGTGCCGAGGGCGCGCACGCCCCCCTCGCTCAGGCGGTATTCGATCTCGAGGTTGCCGAAGCCGTCGGCGGTCAACGTACCGGCGGTGCCTTCGACCGTGGCGCGCTTCCCGTCCGGAGCCGCATACTCGAGCGACACCAGCGTCCAGCGGCCCTCGAGTTGCTTTCGGGCCGCCTCGAGCGTGTTCCCGGACGTGGCGACCCGGGAGGTTTGAATCGGCCGCTGCCGTTCGCTCGCGGCACACCCGGCAATGAGGACGGTGCCCGCCAGCGCCAGCGTGGCGGAGCGAACCAGACGAACGCGAGCAATCATGAGAACCTCCGCCGGTATTCTGACACGGGCGGATCGGTGGGACCGGGAGCCGGCATTACGGCAACCGGGAGCCGGGAGACGGCAACCGGGCGGGAGACGCGGTGAACCGCGTTCGTTATTCCCTCAGCCGGCGCAGGGTCAGGCGAAACGAGCGGTAGCCGGCCTCGGGGTCGTAGACGATCACCGGCATCAGGCGGCCCCGGATTTTGTGGGGATTGGTGCGGGCGTACGCGGTCAAGGTCCGGGCCAGGGTCTCTCGCGAGCGCTGCGGGGTCTCTTCCCGCGCCGAGGCGGTGAAGAGGTCGCTCAACCCCACCGCCCAGGGCAGGCTCCATAAGAGCGAGTCGACCACCTGGCCCTTCACCACGTTATGGGAAAAGTTGAAGAAGAACGAGAGCGGTGAGTACGCGTTGGCTGACGGCTGGCACATCTCGAACGCCTCGATCAGCTGGGTCTCGTGAGCGAGGAACTGCTCGCGGAAGCGTGCGCGTTCCAGCTCGTGTGCGGCCAACGATGTTGGACCGGGCCCGACGAACGCACGGGGATCAGCCGTAAGACCGTTGAGCATCGACTCGACCAGCCCATGGCGGCGCCGGTCGCCGCCATTCCTGGCGGTGGTGTGGTATTCGTCCATGAGCGTGGCAAGGGAGAAGCACAGCCACGGATAGTCGGCCATGTTGTCCTTGCGCATCAGCGAGGTGTCCCGCCCGTAGGTGGCCTCGAAGCCGAAACGCAGGTGGCATCCCATGGCGGCGCCGTGACCGAGCGCCACCCCCGCCCGGTGCCGGCGGTCGAGCGTGCGGACCCGCGACAGCAGCCGGCCGTAGCCCCACTCCTCACGCTCGTAATGCGCTGTCGCGATCAACAGCAGCGTCTCGGCATCCTCGGAGAAGCGCTGTCCGCTGCCACCCGAGCCCTGCAGCAACCGCAGCAGGGTGTCCACTCGGTCGAGGTTCGCGTCGGCGTCGCCCTCGTCCCACACGCGGAGCGTCAGCAGCGACAGCACGTGCATGAAGTAGTAGTCGATGAGGATGGCGGGAGCGACCGGATCGAACGCGTCGCCCCCGCGCTGTCCGGCGATGTAGTCGAGCACGTCCACCGTGATGGTGTCCGGATTGACGTGCGCGGCCACGCCATCCCAGTCGTGCAGGGCGTGGAAGCCGTCGCTCCGCGTGCGCCGGTCGTACTCGCGGAGGGCCAGCGCCAAGGTGAGCCGCGAGTCGCCGAAGCTCCAGACGTCGGCACGCATCGCCTCCCGGAGCCGCGCCAAGGCGGCCCCGAGCGTGCGCGAGGAGGACAACTGGTGGACGACGGCGGTGCGAAACGGCCCCGCGAGCGCCGCCTCCAGGGTGTCGCAGACGTCAGCAAACATGCAACGCGATCATTCGCTCAGTTCACCATCACTCTCTCACTTCACCTGCAGCGTCGCCAGGTAGTCGACGAGAGCGTCGAGGCGTTCCTGGACGGCTTGCGGACCCGCGTCCACCGAGCGCTCGAACGCATCGCCCCACACCGGCATATCGCCACCTCCGTGGCCCTTGACCGGGTTCTTGCCATCGATGATCCGGCGCACCATGTCGCGGTCGTAGGATCCCTTGTTGTTCTTGGCCAGCATTGTCAGATCGGCGGGGTGCCGCTTGAGCGAATCGGCGAGCGGCCCGGAGCCTTTCGCGTCGGGGCCATGGCAAACCGCGCAGTAGGTGGAATAGAGGCCCGAGCCAGCAGGAATGGCCTTGCTGCCGACGGGCGTCTGATCGGCCGAAACGGGGACTGCCCATGGCAAGACCGCCGCAGCGATGAGAGCGGTGAAAGTCCAGAAAAGCCGGCATGGCATGAAGTCACCTCCAAGC
>Ga0247830_10000359_pt1 | contig 16046 bp, 13 predicted proteins | sample 12C_Control_Day5_FD_207766 | JGI IMG/M metagenome (GOLD analysis project Ga0247830, IMG submission 207766) | Soil microbial communities from agricultural site in Penn Yan, New York, United States - 12C_Control_Day5 | ecosystem: Environmental > Terrestrial > Soil > Agricultural land | place...
GCTATCGTGCGCAAGACATGGCGGATTCGGGGCGGCTTCGATTCCACAGTTGCCCGGTCGGGGTCTGGAGCATGCTAAATGGGTGCTGCGGTGTCGAGGCGAGAGTTGCCGCAGCAAGCGCGCGCGCTTCATGTGAGGGCGAGGTGAAGAACGCAATGGGTCGGTGGGGACGATGAGCTGCGTTCTGATCACGGGCGGCGCCGGCTACATCGGCAGTCACGCGGTCTATGCCTTCCTCGATGCCGGCCATGACGTGGTCGTCATCGACGACCTGTCGACCGGCGTGCGCGCGAACCTGCCGGCGAATGTCCCGTTCTACGAGGGCAGCGTCGCCGACCGGGCGCTCGTTGCCCGCATCGTCGAGGAGCGGCGTCCCTCGGGCGTGCTGCATTTCGCTGGCTCCGTGGTTGTTCCCGAGTCGGTCGTCAACCCCGCCAAGTACTACCGCAACAACACCTCCGCCAGCCTCGAGCTTGCCGACGTGCTCCTCGCCAACGGTGTGCGGCACATCGTCTTCTCCTCGACGGCTGCCGTGTACGGCATTCCCGAGCGCATTCCGGTAACGGAGACGGCGCCGCTGCAGCCGATCAACCCCTACGGCTGGTCGAAGCTCTTCGTCGAGCGGCTGCTCACCGACATGGCGGCCGCGCACTCCCTGTCGGTCGGCATCCTGCGCTATTTCAACGTGGCGGGCGCCGATCCCAAGGGCCGCATCGGGCAGAGCACACCGCAGGCGACCCACCTGATCAAGGTCGCCTGCCAGGTCGCCGCCGGCGAGCGCGACGGCATGAGCGTGTTCGGGACCGACTATGCCACGCCCGACGGCACCTGCGTCCGCGACTACATCCACGTCACCGACTTGGCGCGGGCGCACGTGGCCGTCTACGAGCACATGCACAGCAGCAACGAGAGCGTCCTCTTCAATTGCGGCAACGGGCGCGGCTATTCGGTCCTGGAGGTCATCCGCGCCGTCGAGAAGGCATCGGGAAGGCCGCTCGCCCACAAGCTCGATGCGCGTCGCGCCGGCGACCCGCCGGCACTGATCGCCGATCCCTCGGCGCTATTGTCGGCTCTGTCCTGGCGGGCCGAATACGACCTCGACGCTATGGTCCGCACGGCGCTCGCCTGGGAGCGAGGCGCGCATCGGGCGCAGCCACCTGCGTGAGCCTCGCCCCGTCTCAGTACTCGCCAGGCTTGTGCAGCACGGCGACGCGCTTCGCACCGATCAGCGCCTTGGGCGAGAACCAGGGCGGGAACCATTTGCCGCGCTGCGGGTCGGGGTTGTCGTCGGCGGCGACTTTTGCCGTTCGCCACAGGCATTGCCACACGAGCTTGGAGCAGTAGAAGCCGCTGTCGTCGTTGAGATCGAAGTTGAAGAAGTCGTAGGGCTTGCCGATCTGCGCCTGCGCCGCCTTGACGATGCCGGCGCGCGCGCTTTCGTCGAGCGCGCTCAGCCGGCCGTGCCAGACCTGGATGTTGGCGTAGGCGTTGAGCCAGTCGGCATAGCGCGTGCGGATGACGCCGCTGGCATTTCCTGGACCCTGGGGAGTCGCCTCGATCACGTAGGCGATGCCGTTGGCGCCGACCTCGATGATGCCGACGTGGCCGACGCTGATGGTATCCCCCAGCAGGCCGCGCGTGGCCTGACCCTGGGCCGGCGGGGCTGCGCCGCCGCTATGATAGAGGCGCTCGAACTCGTCGAAGCGCATGGTCTTGAGCTTCTCGGCGACCTCGGGCGACAGGCCGGCTCGCTGCGGCTCGGAGAGGGCGCGCTGGCGCTCTGCCTCCCAGGTCTTGCGCTCCTCGTTGGGGGGCGCCGCGCCGATGGAGCGCGTGCGCGGCACGAAGGCGCCCTTCTTCTTGGGCCACAGCAGGTCCCCCGTCTGGAACTTCTGGCTGTCGGGGAAGTCGGGCACGGCCTTTGGCAGGGGCGCCTGCGCCGAGGCAACGGCGGGCGCCGTCATGGTCGCAGCCAGCGCTCCCAGCGCTTTGACAATTGTGCGGCGATCATGCTGCACGGGAACAATCCTCTTGATGTTGGGCAGCCCTCACCTTCGCCCGCTCCGGTCTCTGTGGCCTCCGCAGCAAGAGGAAGGTCGCAGATTGCGGCAAAAAGACAGCGGCCGGCACCCGAGTTGGGCGCCGGCCGTCGCCATTGTTGTGTCCATGCCGCCCTTGGTTCGCCCGGGCCTGCGGTGCCCTACTTGTCCTTGGGGAGCGGAGACTTCGGCTCCTTGGCGAACAGTCCGGCCGCGATCGCGCGCGCCAGATACTCCGCCATGCACACGTAGCTGGCGTCGGTGATCTCCGCCTCGCTCATGGGCACGCCTTGCTCGCGCCGCAGCCCCTCAAGGACCTCCTCGGCCTCGTAGCGGCTTATCCTGAGCACGTGCTCTTTCTTGGCGATCTCTTTGATCGCGGTACGGATGGCCTGGTAGTGCAGGTCCTGCGCCATGGAGCGCGTGTAGCGCAGGCCCACCAGGATGACGTCGATCTTGTGGTCCTTCAGCCATGTGACGGTGTCGGTCACCGCGACGAAGAAGTCGGCCACCGGGACCTGCGCCAGCGCATCGGACGTGCCGAGCTGCCACAGCACGAGGTCGGCATTGGCGAGCCCCGCCTCGGTCTTGATGCGCTCGGCCGCGTCGGCAGCAAGCTCGCCGGACACGCCCCGATGCACGACCTGCACATCGAGCCCCTTGAACGCGGCCTCGAGATAGCGCTCGACGACGGCGAAGTAGCCGCCCGACACCGGGCCCCTGAGCGAGGCGGACGTCGCGCCGATGGCGAGGATGTTGATCTTCTTTCGGTCCTTGAGGGCGATGGCGACGTTGGGCAGCGGTGAATCGGCGATCACCTGTGCGCCCGGCGCCTCGCACGCCTTGGGCACCGGCGCCAGCACGGGGCCACTCTGCTGCTGAGTAAGCGCTGGCGAAGCAAGGACCGTCACGACGATCGCAATCGCGGCCGCAATTGTCCCGACCCGCCTCATGACGCTTTTTGGGTCCTGTCCCGCCATTCCGACAACCACGCTGCTAAGCCGAGCAGGATAATGCCTGTGCCAACCAATATGGTGTCAACAACGAAACCGCCGCGGAAATAGAACCTGAGGATTTGGCCGGCCAGGCTGAGCACTGATGCAGTGCAAAATACCTGCAGCGAGTTTCTGCCCAGCATCGACAGGAAATCGACGAGGCGGGGCAAGGCCTTGACGATCAGCGGATAGAGCGCCGAGAACACCGCGATCAGAGCCAGGAACTGGATCAGGCGCAGCGGGGTCACGAACGTCTTGCCGGCGATGAACAGCAGCTTCGGCTCCGGCACGCGCGTGGCATCGGGCCACCAGCGGAACCAGACCATCAAGGTGCCGAGGATCACGATCGGCAGCGCCACCAGCCGGATGCGGGAGATGTTGGCGCGCACCCAGCCGCCCGGACCGCGCTCGCGCGATGCCGTGAAACCCAGCACGAACACCAGCTGCCAGCACAGCGGATTGAAGAACCACTGCCCCTCGGTGGGCCAGGTCGGGATGGTGATCTGGAAGACCAGGGCCGAGAGATAGATGGCAAGGGAGACGGGCACCAGCCAGTTCGGCGCCTGTCGATGGATGATCGCAATCAGCGGCGCCACCAGCATCAGGACGACGTAGAGCGGCAGGATGTCGAAGTAGCCGAGCTGGTGGCTCAGCAGCACCAGCCCGATGTGGGTGTCGACCGGATCGTTGAAGACGGCGGCCGCGTTGTTCCACTCGAGGATCAGCGGGTTCTCGAGGATGCGCGCGGCGGCGGCCAGCATCGCGATCGCCAGCATCACGATGGTCATATGCGCGGCATAGAGCGTGAGCGCGCGCCCCGAGAGGCGATAGATGAGATTGTGCGTGGGCGCGGGGTCCTCCGGCCTGCCGACCACGTGGCGCAGCGACCAGCCGGCGAGGAAGACGAACAGCTCCGCGGAGTCGGAGAGCGACAGATTGCGGTGCGTGAATCGCTCGTAGAACACCCCCGGAATGTGGTTGATGAAGATCGAGACGAGGGCGAAGCCACGCCAGAAGTCGACGGCATTGACCGCACGCGGCATGCTCTGCTCCGAATCGGCGTTCGGTTGGTCCCGGCACCGGAGCCAGGATAGGTGGCCTTCGCGGCGGCAAAAGGAAAATCTTCCCCGCCAAATAGCAGATGACACGGCAAAGAGGCGAGTTTCCATGCCATTTCGCCACATCGATCGGGTGCCGACTCTCGGGGAGAGTGCTGGTTGAACCAAAGAGCCCCCGAGGGCCGGCAGCCCGCCAGATCATGACGCAGCCCAGCGATCGCAAAGCGTCCGGCCCGTTCGCGAGGCTCTCGCCGCGGGTGCAATGGGGCCTGCTGATTGCCGGGTCCATTGTCTTTGCGACCTTGTTCGCAATGGGCGGCTTGCCGGCGGCACTGCTGCTGGGACCCATGGTTGCGGGCATCATCGTCGCCTGCAGCGGCGGCCAGGTCCGCGCACCTCGCCTGCCGGTGTTCGCCGCGCAGACGATTGTCGGCTGCCTGCTGGCACGCTCGATCACCAGCGAGATCGTGCTGACCTTCGTGAACGGCTGGCCGTTGTTCCTGAGCGTGGTGCTTGCCATCGTCGGCCTCAGCGCCGCGCTGGGCTGGGCGCTGACCCGGCTGAAGGTGTTGCCGGGGACCACCGCCGTGTGGGGCACCGCGCCGGGCGGGGCCTCGGCGATGATGCTGATGTCGGGGGCCTTCGGCGCGGACGCCCGGCTGGTGGCCTTCATGCAGTACCTGCGCGTCGTGATGGTCGCAGCCATTGCCACGATTGTCGCGCGGCTGTGGGTGGGACCCTCCGGCGCGACGGTTGCCGACGCAGGTTGGTTCGCCGCGGTCCACTGGCCTGGGCTTATCGCGACCTTGGCAATCGCCGGCGTCGGCGGGGTTATCGGCCACCTGCTGCGCATCCCTGCCGGCGGGCTGCTGGTGCCGATGCTCATCGGCGCCGTGTTCGAGGGGACGGGCCTGCTGCATATCACGCTGCCGCCATGGCTGCTGGCGATCAGCTATGCATTCCTGGGCTGGAGCGTCGGCCTCGGCTTCACGCGCGAGATCCTGGTGCATGCCTCGCGGGCATTGCCGCAGGTGCTGCTGGCGACCTTCGTGATCATCGGGTTTTGCGGCCTGCTCGCCTGGATTCTCGTGCACGCGGCCGGCATCGACCCGCTCACGGCCTATCTGGCGACGAGCCCCGGCGGCATGGACTCGGTTGCCATCATCGCCGCTTCGAGCAACGTCGATCTGTCGTTCGTGATGGCGCTGCAGACCGTGCGCCTCGCCATCGTGCTGATCGTCGGGCCGCCGCTGGCGCGGTTCATCTCCCAGCGCATGACGTGAGGCTGTCGTCCCACTTCCCAGTTACGCCGGGTTCCGCTCCACGAGCTGGCGGGCAATGATGATCTTCTGCAGCTCATTGGTGCCCTCGCCGATGACCAGCAGCGGCGCGTCGCGGTAGTAGCGCTCGATATGGAGCTCCTTGGAGTAGCCGTAGGCGCCGTGGATGCGCATGGCCTCGAGTGCGTTCTCGACCGCAGCCTCGGATGCCGCATACTTGGCCATGCCCGCTTCCATATCGCAGCGCCGGCCTTCGTCGTAGGCGGCGGCAGCATTGTAGGTCAGCGCAATGGCCGCCTCGGTGCGGATCGCCATCTCCGCGAGCTTGAGCTGGATCGCCTGGTGTTGGGCGATCGGCTTGCCGAAGGTCTTCCTCAGCTGGGCGTAGCGCACGGAGTCGTCGAGCGCCGCTTTGGCGATGCCGCAGCCGCGCGCCGCCACGTTGATGCGGCCGAGTTCGAGCCCGCCCAGCGCCGTCTGCAGGCCGCGGCCCTCCACACGGCCGATCAGCGCGGAAGCCGGCACGCGGAAGTCCTCGAATATCAGCTCGCCGGAGTCGATGCCCTTGTAGCCGAGCTTCTCGAGCTTGCGGGAGACGCGGAAGCCGGGCCCCTTCTCGACCAGCAGCATGCTCATGCCCTTGTGGCGCGGCTCGGCACTGGGGTCGGTCTTGACCAGCAAGGCGAACACCTGGCCATGGATGCCGTTGGAGATCCAGGTCTTGGTACCGTTGACGACGTAGGCGTCGTTGCCCGAGCGCACGGCGCGGGTGCGGATCGCCTGCAGGTCGGTGCCGCAGTCGGGCTCGGTGAGGGCCAGGCCGCCGCGCAGCTCGCCTGTGGCGAAACGCGGCAGGTACTGGCGCTTCTGCTCCTCGGTGCCGACGCGCTGCACGCAGGCGGCCATGATCAGGTGCGAATTGAAGATGCCGGCGAGCGACATCCACACCTCCGAGACCTTCTGCACGATCTTGGCGTAGGTGGTGGCGGAGAGCCCGAGCCCGCCGTGCTCGGTGGCGATTGTTGCGCCGAACAGCCCCAGCGCCTTCATCTGCTCCACCATCTCTGCCGGGTAGGTGTCGGCGTGCTCCAGCTCCAGCACGTGCGGCCGCACGTCCCGCTCCAGCCACTTGCCGACCGCATCGAGAATCGCAGCTTCTTCCTCGTGGTTTGCGACCGTCATTGATAGAACTCCGAGAGATAGCCCCAAAGTGTCATCCCGGCGCTTGCCCGCACCGGCGGAGGCCGGTGTCGCCGGGATCCAACCATCAGCAAACGCCGGCGCCAGTTGTGAGCTGGATCCCGGGCACAAGGCCCGTGATGACTCATTCAGCCGCCTCGCGGACGGCGACGCCGTCCTCGATCTCGAGCTGCAGGATGTCGTTGAAGCGGTTGAAGGCGCCGCACAGCGCCGTGCGCCAGGTCATCTCGACGATCTGCGCCTCGGTGAAATGCTGCTTGAGGCGCGCGAACATCTCGTCGCGCGTGCGGTTCCAGTTGCTGGTCACCGCGATCGCGTACTCCACCACCAGCTTCTCGACCTCGTCGAGCTCGGGGTGGTCCTTGTAGTCGAGCAGCCGCTGCGCCCCCGCCTCCGACACGCCAGCGACGGCGAGCTTGGGCGCATGATGGGAGACGCAATAGGTGCAGTGATTGAGGAGCGAGGCCGTGACGAGGCAGAGCTCGAGATGGCGCTTGGACAGCACGCCCTCCTCGGCGAGCTCGGTCAGCATCTTCCAGGTGTTCTTGTAGATCGGCGGCCGGTGGGCCATCACGCCGCCTTGGTTCTCGAAGGCGCCGTAGCCCTGCATCTTCTCCCACAGCGGCCACAGCTCCTTGGGCAGGTCGGCTTTGCCCTTGATCGAAATGCGCGACATGTCGGGGTTCTCCTAGTAGTTCGCCTTGTCCTCGAGCTCGTGGCCTTTGCGCTGCACCAGGATGGTGCGGTCGAACGTGCAGACGATATCGCCGCTCTGGTTGCGTCCCTTGGTGCGTACGTTGACGATGCCGGCGTCGGGGCGCGACTTCGACTCGCGCTTGCCCAGCACCTCGCTCTCGGCATAGAGCGTATCGCCCGCAAACACGGGATGCGTGAGCTTGATGTCGGTCCAGCCCAGATTGGCGATCGCCCGCTGGCTGACGTCGGTGACGCTCATGCCGACCAGCAGCGACACCGTGAACGGCGAGGCGACGATGCAGCGGCCGAACTCGGAGTGCTTGCCGTACTCCTCGTCGAAGTGCAGCGGATGGGTGTTCATGGTCAGCAGCGTGAACCAGATGTTGTCCGTCTGCGTGATGGTGCGCCCCGGGCGGTGCTCGTAGACGTCGCCGACCGTGAAGTCCTCCCAGAAGCGCCCGAAGCCCTCGCGATAGCGCTGCGGGCCGACCTCCTTCACCGTTCCGACCATGCGTGGCCCTCCAGCCTCCCGCCCGCGTCCGCTCGAGGGCGCGAGGCGCGCCGCCATGATGGCAGAAATCGGGGAGTGTTGGCCAATCGTGCGTGCAAGCCTGCTGCGCGGCTTGCGACCCTCAGCGCGGCAGATCGCTGCGTCCCATCAGAAAGCGGTCGATGCCGTGCGCGGCCTGACGGCCCTCGCGGATCGCCCACACGACGAGGCTCTGGCCGCGGCGGATGTCGCCGGCGGCGAACACCTTGCCGCTGCCTTTGATGCGGTAGTCGCGTTCGGTGGCATCGAGTCCCTTGAAGCGCCCGCGCGGAACCACGGCGAGACCCAGCTCCTTGACGATGTCGCCCTCGACCGGCCCGGAGAAGCCCATGGCGAACAGCACGAGGTCGGCGGGCAGCTCGCCCTCGCTGCCCGGCACCGGCTTCAGGGTGCTGTCGACACGGGTGTAGAGCAGCTTTGCGACCTTGCCGTTCTTGCCGCCAAAGCCGGTGGTCGAGATCGAGTATTCGACCTTGGCGCCCTCGGCCTGGCTCGAGGACACGCGCAGCTTCAGCGGCCAATGCGGCCAGGAGAGCGCCTTGTTCTCCATCTGCGGCGGCATCGGCATGATCTCGAGCTGGGTCACCGAACTGGCGCCCTGCCGGAACGATCACATGCTTGTCCTTAGCGGTGATCTGCAGCTCGTCACGCTGCGGCTCGCCGGAGACGCGGCGGTTCTGCTGCGGCAGGAAGGCCATGGCGTAGTGGATGCCGTCGAGGTCGCGCCCCGGTGACTTGGCGAAGAAGTCGAAGGGCTGCTCGGAGCCCCCGGCGAGCAGCAGGGCGTCGTGCTGCTCCTCGAGCTGCCTGGCGGATACATCCTTGCCGACGTGCACGCCGCAGTGGAAGACGACGCCTTCCGCCTCCATCTGCTTCACGCGCCGGTCGACGATGTGCTTCTCCATCTTGAAGTCGGGGATGCCGTAGGTGAGGAGCCCGCCGGGCCGGGCGCTCTTCTCGTAGACGTGCACCTCGTGGCCGGCGCGCGCGAGCTGCTGGGCCGCGGCGAGGCCGGCGGGGCCGGAGCCGACTATTGCAATCCGCTTGCCGGTCTTGGTCTCGGCCGGCTCGGGCGCGATCCAGCCTTCCTTGAACGCCCGGTCGGCGATGGCACACTCGATGGTCTTGATGGTGACCGGCGTGTCGTCGATGTTGAGCGTACAGGATGCCTCGCACGGCGCCGGGCACACGCGCCCCGTCACCTCCGGGAAGTTGTTGGTCGAGTGCAGGTTGAGGGCGGCCGTCTTCCACTGGCCGCGGTAGACGAGGTCGTTCCAGTCGGGGATCTGGTTGTTTACCGGGCAGCCGTTGTGGCAGTAGGGGATGCCGCAATCCATGCAGCGTGCCGCCTGCGTCTTGGTATCGGTTTCCGACAGCGGCTCGACGAACTCGCCCCAATGCTTCACGCGCTCCTCGACCGGCCGGTAATGCCGGTCGTGGCGCTCGAACTCCATGAAGCCTGTGATCTTGCCCATCTTGTCGTCATACCGGGGCTTGTTCCCGGTATCCATCTATCAAATTGCGCCGGACCTGTTGATGGTTGGATCCCGGGCACAAGGCCCGGGATGACCACTAGCTCTTGGTTGCCCGCAGGCCAATCTCGAGCACGTCGAAGCCCGTCTTGTCGCCCAGCTGGTGCTTGCTCATCTCGGCGAGCGCGCGGCGATACTCCACCGGCATCACCTTCTTGAACTTGCCCTGATACTCCGCCCAGTGCTCCAGGATCGTCTTGGCACGCGCCGAGTTGGTGTAGTGGGCGTGCCGCGCGATCAGCTGGTGCAGGCGCTCGGCGTCGTGGTTCGTCATGTCGCGCATGACGTCGACGAGGCCATGGCTCTCGAGGTCGCCGCCCTGGTTGGCGAGCCGGCGCATCACCTCCTCCTCGGCCGCAACCGGCTCGAGGTCGATCATGGAGAGGTTGCAGCGACGCTCGAAGGTGCCGTCCTCGTCGAGCACGTAGGCGATGCCGCCCGACATGCCGGCCGCGAAGTTGCGCCCCGTCGGTCCGAGCACGACCACCACGCCGCCCGTCATGTATTCGCAGCCGTGGTCGCCGGTGCCCTCGACGACGGCAACGGCGCCTGAGTTGCGAACCGCAAAGCGCTCGCCGGCAATGCCGCGGAAGTAGCACTCGCCGGCAATAGCGCCGTAGAGCACCGTGTTGCCGACGATGATGCTTTCCTCGGGGACTATGCCGGAGCTGGGGTCGGGGCGCACGATCAGCTTGCCGCCGGAAAGGCCCTTGCCGACGTAATCGTTGCCCTCGCCGACGAGATCGAGCGTGACGCCGTGCGCGAGCCAGGCGCCAAAGCTCTGGCCGGCGGTTCCCTTGAGCGAGAACCAGATGGTGTCCTCCGCGAGCCCGTCGTGACCCCAGCGCCGGGCGATCTCGCCCGAGAGCATGGCGCCCGCGGCGCGGTCGCGGTTGCAGATCGCGAGCTCGTGCGTGACCCGCTCCTTCTTTTCCAGCGCAGGCCTGGCGATCTCGATCAGCTTGTTGTCGAGCACCTTGTCGAGGCCGTGATCCTGCCGCTCGCGGTGATAGATGGCGACGCTCGCCGGCACCTCGGGCTTGTGGAACAGCTTCTCGAAGTCGAGACCGCGCGCCTTCCAGTGGCCGATCGCCCGCTCCTTGTCGAGGACCTGCGACTGGCCGACCATCTCGTTGAAGGTGCGGAAGCCCAGCTCCGCCATGATCTCGCGCACCTCCTCGGCGACGAAGAAGAAGTAGTTGATGGCCTGCTCGGGCTGGCCCTTGAACTTGGCGCGTAGCACCGGATCCTGCGTCGCCACGCCCACCGGGCAGGTGTTCAGGTGGCACTTGCGCATCATGATGCAGCCGAGCGCGATCAGCGGCGCGGTCGAGAAGCCGAACTCATCGGCGCCCAATAGCGCGCCGATCACCACATCGCGGCCAGTGCGCACGCCACCGTCGACCTGCACGGCGATGCGGCCGCGCAGGCGGTTGGCGACCAGCGTCTGGTGCGTCTCGGCAAGCCCGATCTCCCAGGGGGATCCGGCATGCTTGAGGGAGGTCAGCGGCGAGGCGCCCGTGCCGCCCTCGAAGCCCGAGATCGTCACATGGTCGGAGCGCGCCTTGGCCACGCCCGCCGCCACCGTGCCGACGCCGACCTCGGACACGAGCTTTACCGATACGTCGGCGCGCGGATTGACGTTCTTGAGATCGAAGATCAGCTGCGCCAGGTCCTCGATCGAGTAGATGTCGTGATGCGGCGGCGGCGAGATGAGGCCGACGCCGGGCGTCGAGTGGCGCACCTTGGCGATGGTGGCGTCGACCTTGTGGCCGGGGAGCTGGCCGCCTTCGCCGGGCTTGGCGCCCTGCGCCATCTTGATCTGCATGACGTTGGAGTTGACCAGGTACTCAGCCGTCACGCCGAAGCGGCCCGAGGCCACCTGCTTGATGGCCGAGCGCATGGAATCGCCGTTGGGGAGAGGCTTGAAGCGGTCTGCCTCCTCACCGCCCTCGCCGGTGTTGGACTTGCCGCCGATCCGGTTCATGGCGATGGCAAGCGTGGTGTGCGCTTCGCGGCTGATCGAGCCGAAGCTCATGGCGCCGGTGGCGAAGCGCTTGACGATGTTGGCTGCCGGCTCGACCTCCTCGAGCGGCACCGGCTGACGGCCCATCTCCTTGGCCGACTTGAGCCGGAACAGGCCGCGCAGCGTCATCAGCTGCTCGGTCTGATCGTTGATCTGCTGGGCGAAGGAGCGGTACTTGTCGGGCAGGTTGCCGCGCACCGCGTGCTGCAGATCGGCGACCACGCTCGGCCGCCACATATGTGCCTCGCCGCGGATGCGGTAGGCGTACTCGCCGCCGACGTCGAGGGCGTTCTCGAGCACCGGTACGTCGCCGAAAGCCTGGCGGTGGCGCTCGGCGGTCTCGCGCGCGATCTGGCGCAGGCCGACGCCCTCCACCTGGGTGTGGGTGCCAGTGAAATACTTGCGCACGAAGCTGGTCTTGAGGCCGACGGCGTCGAAGATCTGCGCGCCGCAGTAGGACTGGTAGGTGGAGATGCCCATCTTGGACATCACCTTCAGGATGCCCTTGTCGACCGCCTTGATGTAGCGCTTCTGGGCTTCCTTCAGGGTCAGCTTCTCGTCGAGCTCGGGCAGGAGCTGCTCGAGCGTGTCGAAGGCGAGGTAGGGGTTGATGGCCTCGGCGCCGTAGCCGGCGAGCACCGCGAACTGGTGCACCTCGTGGGGCTCTCCCGTCTCGACCACCAGCCCGACGGATGTGCGCAGCCCCTGCCGGATCAGGTGGTGATGCACGGCCGAGGTGGCGAGCAGCGAGGGGATGGGAATGCGGTCGGGGCCGGTGGCGCGGTCCGACAGGATGAGGATGTTGTACTCCTTGGAGCGCACCGCCTCCTCGGCCTCGGCACACACCACGTCGAGGGCCGCCGCCATGCCGGCCGCACCCTTGTCTGCGGGATAGGTGATGTCGATCGTGACGGATGAGAACTCGTTGTCCTTCACCAGGCCGATCTGGCGGATGCGTTCCAGGTCCTCGTTGGAGAGGATCGGCTGGTACACCTCGAGCCGCTTGTGCTTGGCGGTGCCTTCGAGATCGAGCAGGTTCGGCCGCGGTCCGATGAAGGAGACGAGGCTCATCACCAGCTCCTCGCGGATCGAGTCGATCGGCGGGTTCGTCACCTGCGCGAAGTTCTGCTTGAAGTAGGTGTGCAGCAGCTTGGGCTTGTTGGACAAGACCGACACCGGCGTGTCGGTGCCCATCGAGCCCACCGCCTCCTGGCCGGTGTGCGCCATCGGCGCCATCAGGAACTTGAGGCTCTCCTGCGTGTAGCCGAACGCCTGCTGCAGATCGAGCAGCGAGACATTGGTCTTCTTGCGCGGGATCTTCTTGGGCAGCGGCAAGTCGCCGACCTGCACCTGCGTGCGCTTCAGCCACTGCTCGTAGGGATAGCGCGAGGCGAGATCGGCCTTGAGGTCGTCATCGGAGATGATGCGCCCTTCCTCGAGGTCGATCAGCAGCATCTTGCCGGGTTGAAGGCGCCACTTCTGCGCGATGTTCTCCTCGGGCACCGGGAACACGCCGGCCTCCGACGACATCACCACGCGGTCGTCCTTGGTGACGAAGTAGCGAGCGGGCCTCAGCCCGTTGCGGTCGAGCGTGGCGCCGATCTGGCGCCCGTCCGTGAACGCCATGGCCGCCGGGCCGTCCCACGGCTCCATCAGGCAGGCATGGTACTCGTAGAAGGCGCGCCGCTTGCCGTCCATCAGCGGGTTGCCGGCCCATGCCTCGGGGATCAGCATCATCGCCGCATGCGCGAGGCTGTAGCCTCCCATGACGAGGAACTCGAGCGCGTTGTCGAAGCAGGCGGTATCGGACTGGCCCTCGTAGGAGATCGGCCACAGCTTGGTGATGTCGGCCCCGAAAAGCGGAGAGGACACCGAGGCCTGCCGCGCCGCCATCCAGTTGACGTTGCCCCGCAGCGTGTTGATCTCGCCGTTGTGGGCGACCATGCGGTAGGGGTGGGCCAGCTTCCACGACGGGAACGTGTTGGTGGAGAAGCGCTGGTGCACGAGCGCCATCGCCGAGGTGAGGCGCGGGTCGGACAGGTCGTTGTAGTAGGCCTTCACCTGGTAGGACAGGAACATGCCCTTGTAGACCAGCGTCCGGCTCGACAGCGACACCGTGTAGTGGCCGATGTCCTTGCCCTTGTAGGCGAAGTAGAGGGCGTTGGAGACGACCTTGCGGATGAGATAGAGGCACCGCTCGAACTCATGCTGGTCCCTCATCGCCTTGGGGCGCGCGATGAAGAGCTGGCGATGGACCGGCTCGGTCGCCTTCACCATCTCCGAGAGACGGCTGTCGTCGACCGGAACGGAGCGCCAGCCGAGGAACTCCAATCCCTCCTCGCGGATGATGCGCATCCACACGCGCTCGCAGTGCGCGCGCAGGCGCTCGTCCTGCGGCATGAAGAGGTGGCCGACGGCGTAGTGGCCGAGCTTGGGAAGCTTGATGCCGAGGCCCGCGCATTCCTCGCGCAGAAACTCATCCGGTATCTGGATGAGGATGCCCGCGCCGTCGCCCGCGAGCGGGTCCGCGCCCACGGCTCCGCGATGCTCGAGGTTCTCGAGGATGGCGAGCGCGTCCTCTACCAGCTGATGCGATTTCCTCGCCTTCAGGTCGGCGATGAAGCCGACGCCGCACGCGTCGTACTCGCGGGCCGGGTCGAACAGGCCGCTCGGCCGCGGGCGGGCTCCTGCAGCTTCCGGATGCTGCGCGCTCTCGGGCACTTCATCTTCAAACGTCATGGCCTCTCGCCTTTCGGCTCTTGCGTTCCGCCTCGGGGGGCGTTCCAGCTTCTGCGCGCACCGCGCACCTTCGCCACGCACCCAACGTGCGGCGCAAAAGTGCCCATTGTCGCGCGGAGCCGAACGTCCGCCGCTCCATGGTCCTCTCCCGCCACAGGGTGTGCTGCCGCCGCTCCCCCTTATCTCCCGGATCGGATGCGGGGTTGCGCTGCAGCATCGGGCGGGGCGGGTCCTTGCGGCCGATCACCCCAGTTTGCGAGTGCACACGCAACACGCTGACCGCCCGTCGGTTTCAGGTGAGCCGCGGCCACGTGCGCTCTCTCGCAGGTAAAGGACAGCATAGCTGACCTAATTCGCGCTGCAAAGGTCAATTGCGTCGAGATTGCCATCAGCCTACCTGCTTGTGTGCGCCGATTGGCTAGCAGGGAGGGAGGTCCTGGAAATGACGGGAGAAGCGCCAGCAGCAGCCTTTGCCGACACTGTTGCCCGTTTGCACGCCGCCATGGCCGAAGTCGCCAACGGCGACACCGCCGCCATCAGGGCGCTCTACGCCCACACGGGCGACGCCACGAGCTTCTACGGCTGGGGCGGCTATGAGAAGGGCTGGGAGGCCGTCTCGCGCCGCTGGGATTGGGCGGGCCAACAGTTCAAGGGCGGCACCGTCGCCTACGACAACGTGACCACCGTGGTGACGGCCGAGCTCGCCTACACGACCGATATCGAGACCTTCAAGGTGCGCATGGCCGGCATGGACCAGCCGACGCAATGGTCGAACCGCGTGACCCACGTCTTCCGCCTGATCGACGGCGAATGGCGCCTCCTGCACCGCCACGCCAACCGCCTCGAGACGCAGTACGAGCCGTCGACACGATTGAAGTAGGGTGCAATAGCCCGGACTTGATCCGGGCGTATTGCACGTTGTTGTTCGCGCCATCGGCGCAATACGCCCCCGATCAAGTCGGGGGCTATTCGCCCTACGCCGGCACGGGCGCTTCTGCCGCAAGCAGGCCCTCGGCCTTGAGGTCGGACCAGAGCGCGGATGGCACCTTGGCGGATAGGGCCGCGACATTGCGCTTCACCTCCTCGGGCGCGACTGCGCCCAGCACCAGGCTCGCAACTGCCGGGCCGCCGAGAGAGAAGTGCATGGCGGCCGTCGGCAGCGGCACGCCGTGGGAGGCGCACACGCGCTCGATCCTGCGCACGCGCTCCAGGATCTCGGGCGGGGCCGGCGCGTAGTTGTAGCGTGCGCCCGCGACCGGTCCGGTGGCCAGTATCCCTGAGTTGAACACGCCGCCCAGCATCACGCCGACGCACTTCTCGGCCGCCAGCGGCAGCACCTCCTGCAATGCCGGCTGCTCCAGGATCGAGTAGCGGCCTGCCAGCAGCATGCAGTCGAAATCGCCCTCGCGCAGGAACTTCGCGGCGTAGACGGGATCGTTGACGCCAATGCCGATGCCCGTGATCACCTTCTCGGACCGCAGCTTCTCCAGCGCGCGATAGGCACCGTCCATGGCCTCGCGGTAGCGCTTGGGGCCCTCCACCGGTCCATGGCTCCAGGCATCGGCATCGTGGATCAGCAGCACGTCGATCTTCGGCAGGCCGAAGCGATGCAGCGAGTGCTCGTGCGCATGGCGGCATCGTACGTGTAGTCGTGCACGACGTTGAACGACAGGCCGCCGACGTAGCGCGTGGTCTTGGTGCGGCCGCCGGGCGCAGGCGTGAGCAGCCGGCCGACCTTGCTCGACAGCACGAAGCTGCCGGGCGGACGGCGTCTCAGGGCGGTGCCGACGCGATGCTCGGCGCTGCCCTGGCCGTAGAGGGGCGCGGAATCGAACAGCGTCACGCCGGCCTCGGCCGCGGTCTCGACGGTGGCGATGGCAGTTGCGTCGTCGAGCACCTCGTAGATGTCGCCGAGCGGCGCCGAGCATCGC